>VFQN01001199.1_pt1 | contig 44775 bp, 61 predicted proteins | sample 3512371 | NCBI WGS metagenome assembly VFQN01 (sample SAMN10412370, study PRJNA504923) | tailings metagenome | isolation source: Replicate 2 from Balatoc abandoned mine | place: Philippines: Itogon, Benguet | collected 2017-08-28 | reverse complement strand
TTGCGTGAATGTTTATCGACTTTGTTCTGGACAACCACACGGTGCCCCGTTGCACGGTAGCTCATGCTTTGATCCTGCGATGTGGTAACCCTTGGGCCTTACGGCTCGTGTGGGCAGTTACACCTGCCAAGTGTAACAATACCGATACCGATACCGAAGTCCAGATAAGCCATACTCCAGCTTTGTTGGCTTTACCACGTGCTGTCCATTAAGATCTTGCCCTTCCCTTGCCCTACTGCCATCCAGCTGGGACCTGCTCATCATGTCCCTGGTGGTGTTCACCGCCATCTCCGTGCCCCTGAGCGTCAGCTTCGGCATGCCGGAGGGCGTGGGCATGGACGTGCTGGCACACGCCATCACGGTGCTGTTCGGCCTGGACCTCATCGCCAACTTCCGCACGGCGTACTTTGACTTCCAGGTACGACCAACGGCCTGCATGTCGACCGGCGTCTTTACCATCACAGCACTCGTACCGCCAACAATGACTGTGAATGCCACGACCGTCAAGTGGAGTGTGCACACCCTGGAGTCGGAGACCTGAAGCTCGCAAGCCGGCGTATGCAATAAGACCCCTGCAGGAGTAATCCGCCTGCCCGTTTTGTTTAGTGCCCACTAAGACACTGCATCACGGTACCCCCAGGGCGAGCTGGTTCGCGACTCGTCCGCCGTGGCCGCCCACTACATGAAGATGTGGTTCTGGATCGACCTGTTCGGCACCATCCCCTTCGACTCCATCGTCATGTGGACGGGCGCGCTGTCGGGCGCGGGCGACAACAGCACCACCCTGGCGGCGCTGGGCTTCCTAAAGACGCCGCGACTGCTGCGCCTGGGCCGCCTGCTGCGATTCCTCGAGGGCTTCAAGCACGTCAAGATCCTCAAGGTGGTGCAGCTGTTCCTGGCCATGATCCTCATAAGCCACTGGTTGGCGTGCGTGTGGTACATGATGTACCGCTTCGGGGGCAAGAACGTGGCGGAGGACTGCACGTTCACCGTGGAGCTGCCGTCAAACCTTGGCGGCTGGCCCATCTTGGTGACCGTGTATTCGATGAACTTTTACCACTCCTTCCTGCTGATGGTGGGTGGTGGTGGCGTAGGTGGTTAAAGCAATCAATTCTTGGGCGATTGAGAAGGAGGGTGGCAGAAAAAACGTTCGTTGCGTTCTGCGCTGCACCAGCTGGGTATCCTGTGGGTTAGCGGGGCGTTGAGTGTGGGTTAGGGGCGTTAGGAATGAAACCGCGAGTCAAGCGGTTGTGGTGGTGAGTGGTCCTGGTTTCTGAAGTGGGAACCATAGCGGAAATCCACGGGCCAGCATGCGCCAAGGCAGGTTCGGTTCGCATGACCTTGTGCGGGGAGGGGTCGGCCTGGTGAACAGGGTGCCGAGATTACCAGTTCCTCGCCATGTGCAGCAATCCACTGTACGTACAACGCTTACTTGGCCAAACGCATTTTACACCTTAGGTCGGCGACAACATCAACGCGTACAACAACTATGAGCGCACCTTCTACTGCGTCACGGAGGTGCTGGGCGTCTTCTTCTACTCTGGTGGGTTAAAAGTGTGGTAGACCCGTGCCTGAACGGCGAGGTCATTCCATTAACTCACACTCGTGCCCTTGTTTTGTCTTGGAATGGGCGTAGGGCAGTGGGGCCGACAAGCCGTCTCCTGCGCCTCCAATTCCCATCTCCATCCCCAAGTCCCATGCCGCCTCTCCCCTGTCCATCCTTACCACTCCTCCCGCCGTCCATGTGCCTTGCAGCGGTTGTGGGTCAGATGGCCACCCTTGTGGCTACCATGAATGTCACCATCAACCGCCACGGGTGAGGACTGGGATATGGGACTGGCTGGCGCATGGGTTTGGGGTAGCGTGTGAGGGGTGGGGCGGGGCGGGACGGATCAACGTCACCATCAACCGCGACGGGTGAGGACTGGGATGTGGGACTGGCTGGCGCGCGGGTCGGGGTACGGTAGCACGGGCTCGGATGGTAGATGGGACGGGTGCCGTGTGCCATTATTGGCTCACATTGGAGCAGAGGGTCAAGCGGCTTACGTGGCTTGGGTACGGAGGTTGCGGGCGGGTAACACTGGTCTATGCCTCCGTCGCTTACATACTTGTAAGCGACGGAGGCATAGGCCGCACGTAGTGCACATAGTTTACCGCCGCGCTAGACAGTGGAACGTGTGCTTGCCCAGGTGCTCTTGTGCTGCCTGGGTTGTGTGCATGGCCGCCTCAAAAGTCAAACATGCTCCACAAGCCCTTGCAGGCAGAAGAGCATCATGACTCAGGACACGCTGCGCTACATGGGCCTGACGGACGGCAAGCGCGCGGAGGTGCAGCAGTACTTCGAGTTCCTGCAGGCAAGTGGCCGCTGCAGCCGGCATTGCCCATGAAGCTGCCTGCCCACGCGCATGCGTGTGGCCATGCTGACGTTCGTGCACACAGCACCGTACTCAGGCTTGGGACGCGCGCTTGTTTTACCACTGCACAACTGGATCTCTGTGATGTTGCAACACCAATCCAGTACCGTACCGGCATGTGCCTAGTAAACAGGTCCCAGCAGGTCAAGTGCCACCTCCTTAGCAAACCCCTCACCGCCCTGCTGCCGTGTGGCCGCAACACCTGAGTTGTAACACAAATGCAAAACGCCGATGCCCAGGCGCGGAGCCACCCCGGCGCCGAGGGCCTGGCCTTCCTGCGCGAGCTGCCCATCTCCATGTACCGGGAGCTGCAGCTGTGGGCGCACCTTAACGGTGTGGAGAAGGTACGTTGCGCGGCACATTGTACAGCATGTCGTACAGCAGGTGCCGTACATCAAGCCGGTTGCAGACAGGACCTCGTGCGTCGCAACAGCGCGCATGGTTGAATACCGTTCAGGCCCATCGCAGTGCCCCCTCCCGCTGTGAACCGTGAACCAAGCATGAAGCAGCATGGCGACCCAGCCACGTACGGCTGGCTTACGCCCTCCCTGCTTCCCCAACGATATGCCTCAGATCCCTGGACCCCATGCCTAAACCCTATACCGCTGTCGCACCCTCTGCCCTTGCCTGGTGCGCCCTCGTCCCCAGGTGCCCCTCTTTGCGCACCTGGAGCGCGGCTTCATGCGCGCGCTGGCCTCCCGCGTGCAGCTGCTGTCGCTGCAGCCAGGGGAGTCCATCTTCCGCGTGGGCGACGCGGGCCGCGAGATGTTCTTCATCCGCAAGGGCTGCATCGCCGTCACCTCGGCGCACAATGAGATGTTTTCGCTGCTGCAGCCGGGGGAGATCTTCAGGGAGCTGGCGTTGCTCAGTACGGGCAGGCGTACGGCAAACTGTACGGCGCTGGGGTTCGTGGATCTGGCGGTGCTGGGGCAGCATGACCTGCAGGTGGGTGGGGGCGGGGTGCTGCTTGTGGTGCAGCCGGGTGCCAGGTTCCCGAGGGCAATATCGGGGCACTGAGGGCCCCATGCAACAGTGAAGTCATGGTTGGCGGTTTGGATGCCATTATGCGGTGATAGTAACGCGCAGTCGTCGTAAGGAAGTGCGACGCCTGGCAGTGGTCTGCGGGGTCAAAGCCGTTGGAAGGTGGCAGTACGTATGCTGAATGCTGTCGGGTTGTTGTTGGTTGTCTCGTGCAGGTGGTGATGGCGGACTTCCCTCAGAGCGCCGCACTCATCCGCGACCGGGCCGCGCAGCGCGTGAAGGAGCTTGCGGTAAGCATCGCTCTAAGCTACCCGCCGATTGGCATGCATGTCCCGGCGTACCGAATAGCCCGTCATTCGAAGTGGATCCGCCACGGTTACTTGCTGTTGTGCCATTCACTCTATCTCAGCCCTGGCAAGCAAGATTATGTTCGCGTTCTGCTGCAGATCACGCGCAAAATCTGGTTCCAGGACGAGGACGAGCAGGATCTTGACCCCGCGGACGGAGGTGACAGCTCTGTGCAAGAGGAGGAGCCCGACGGGGGCAGTACGGGGGACGGCGAAGTGCAGACTTGCAAGGCCGAGGGCGATGGTAGCGATTGCGGCGGCGGGGCGGCCGACAGCGGCACGGGCGGGGAGGACGGAGGCCTGGCCTGCCCCAACAGCAGTGTTGGCGGCAGGGATGGGCCTGCAGCACCGCGCAAGAAAGACAGCAGCAGCGTGCAAGCGATCAGAGGGAGCGGCAGGCGCGGGGACAGCAGCGGCCCCGACCGAGGCGCTGGCGCCGGAGGCAGCGGGCAGGAGAGCTGCGGCGGTGGTAACGGCGCCGCGGGCGTTGCCGGCAGCCCAGCGGCATTTGGCGGTGGCCCCGAAGCCCGGGTCCAGCAAATGGACAGGCAAAGGGCTGGATGTGCTGGCCGGGGTGACAGCGTGGACGAGGTGCGAAGCGCAGGCCCTGCAGCAACAATCCCATTGCGGTCACCTCCCGGAGAAGACCGGCCGGGGGGTATGGCGTCTCAGCACGACTCGGGCCCCGCCGCACAGCGCCCGCTTCCCGAGCGCCCAGACAGCATGCAGCAGCCGGCGCAGGGAGCTGCTCCGCCTGGCACACCGGGCACCTCGCGTCATCAGTCTCTGGACGAGCAGCGGCCGCCCAGCCGCGTGTATTGGCGCAGCGTTGACATGCCTAGGCCTAACGACGTGCTGCAGCTGACACCCCGGGAGGAGCGCGATGCCCTCACCCCTCCCGCCTCCCTGCAGCCGCCTGCAACCACGCCACACCCGCCCCAATGTGGTACCAGCGGCGCAGCGGCACCTCCCTCCTCACAGCAGCCCTCAAACGCAGCCTCTACCGCGCACTGGGAGGGCAGCCCGGGACCTGCCCCTGTCCCGATTGGTCCCGCCGGTGATTGGCCCTGGGCGACGGCGGGCAGCGATGCTGACTCAGCTGCAAACAGCAGAGCCCCTGCCGTGCCACCGCTGTCCAGGCGACAGAACGATGATGCCCCGACGGGCAGGGGCAGCCTGGACTCGACACGTGACATGCTGGTGGGCCAGTCGGCGGAGTCCCCAGGGCGGCCGGAGAGCCGCCGGGACGCGTACCGCAAGCACTGGCGCAGCATCGACGTTGCGAGGCCCACGGACGTGCTGCAGCTCACACCGCGTGGGGGCCACGACGCGGGCGCGGCCGGACCCGCCGGTACCACAACAGATGCACAGCCCCGGCCGCCATCGCGGCAGCAACAGCTACAGCAGGAGCAGCTCCAGCAGCAACAGCATCGTGACGCGGCCATACCGCCGACAGATGTCTTCAACTCGTCGCTGTACGCGCCCGCGACAGCCACAGCACAACCAGCAGCAGCAGCAGCCTCCGAGAGCAAGGCCAGCAGCTTGAGTTTTCGCCTGGGCAGCTTGCAGGTGCGGCCGCCATCGTCGGGCAACGCAGGCAATCCACGGCGTGCCCCGAGCCAGCAGGCAACCCTGCCTGGCCCAGTGTGCGAGGCAACCCTTGACCGCGCATCCGCCACAGGCCACGCAACGCTGTCCAGTACGCAGCCGCCCAGGCGGAATGAAGCTCCCTACATACCCGCCGGTATTGCCGCGGCCATTGCCGCAGCCGCCGCGGTGCCCCTAGGGGAGGCGCTTGACCGTGGGGCTGGCGAAGAGACAGACCTGGACGCCCTGACCAGCAGGCAGGTGCAAGGGATGCGGTCCGGCAACACCAGCCGGAACCGCACGGCACAGGAGCGGCGCGCCAGCAGCGCTCTGTACGACCAACACCTGGGCAGTGCTGCGACCCTGCCTCACCCGCCAACAAGGACCTCGACCACCGGCGGCATGTTGCGCACCACGGAGCAGGGGCTGCTGCAGCAGCAGCACTCCAGGGCCACTGCTACGGGCAGCTCCGTGCACGGGGACCACCACCATCACCCCAGGGCCACTGCTACGGGCAGCTGCGTGCACGGGGACCACCACCATCACCCCAGGCCCACTGCTACGGGCAGCTCCGTACACGGGGACCACCACCAGCACAGCCCCTCGGGCACAGGCTACGCTAGGAGGGCCAGCCGCCGTGCCAGCGTCATGATCTCCCACTGGTACATGGAGCAGCTGGAGCGGGACGCGCCTCTGGAGGACAGCGGCGAGCTGATGGGCGGGGGCGGGGGGAGCACGCAGCAGGGGAGGAGCAGGAGGCGGTGCATCAGCAGCCTCGGGCCCGGGGGGCGCGGCGCCGGAGCTCCCTGTCAACCCTGTCTGTGGCAACGCCTGCAGTGCAGTCTCTAGCGCACAGCCGCCAGGTGACGGGCGTGGGCATGCCCCTGCAACACAGGCACCAGCACCACCTTGCCAGCCCGACTGCGGAGGACGTGGCAGCTAGCCTGGAGACCGCCCTGGCTGAGCGCAAGGCGGGCAGGGGCGTCTCGTGGCACGGGATTGCCAGCAGCGCCGCAGCTCAGCCTGGGCAGCATCACCACCACCAGCAGCATGCCTCTGGTACCGGGGCTGTGGGCTTCATGCGGGTTCCTCGCTTGATGCTACCGCCCTCTCAGCACACTGCTCCGGCAAGTCATGCAGCGTCCGGCCCCAGCCCAGCCCCGGCCCTGCAGCTGCGCGGCTCCGCCGGGCGCCACCGCCCCGGCTCGGCATCCTCCCACGGGCCGTACCCCACCCTGGCGACCGTCACCATCCACACCTACGTGCCCGCCAAGGAGGGCGGCGCCGCAGTGCAGCTGCTGGCGCATGGAGGGTACTACGTCTCGGCCGACACCTGGAGCACAGTAACCAAGGCAGGTAGCGTTAAGATCACCTCCCGCCGCTCGTAACACAGCTGTCTCCCGCTTCACGCCAAGCCCTGCGCACTTAGGTTCCGGCCTTTGCCTCTCGCCAACAACACCCTACCAACACGCCGCCATCAAGCCTCCCTGACATGCCCACCGTCACCATGACAATCGTCCTCCGTCCCTTGCCCCTGTCCCTGCCCGCAGCTGCTCCGGTCGGTGCAGGACGTGGAGCAGCACGTGGCGCTGCTGGACCAGCAAGTGGCCCTCACGGACGAGGACGTGGCACGCCTGGAGGCCCTGGCCGCCATGGCCAACGGCTCCATCCTGGCCCCCGGGGAGCACCTGCCGGACCGCACCGGGGCCCTCAGTACACCCCTCTCAGCGAAGCCCGCCGACCCGAGGCGCTCCTTCGCTGAGGCTGGGCCGGGCATTGTGCGGCCCAGTGGCAGGTCTCTGTCCCTGCGCAGGGTCCAGAGAGGCCCTGGGCAGCTAGAGGATGGCCTGGGCGGGGGGTCGGGGCCGTCTGTGTCCTCGCCGCAGTCGCCATGGCATAGGGGTGCAGAGCCGGCGTCCGTGTCCGGAGGTGGCGGTGCAGGCAAGGCAGCAGCACAGGGTGCACGACAGGGAAGCACCAAGGCCCTGTGGAACAGCTTGCTGAGCAGCAGGCGCAGTAAAGCCGGCGGGGGCGCGCAGGCGGGGCCAGGGGACTCCGTGTCGCAAAGCGGGGGTTCTGTGTCCGCGCCGGATGGCGTGGCACGCGATGGGTCGAGTACCGGCAAGGCAGGGCCCTACCGCAACAGCGTCGACGTGCCTAGCTTGACCAGGGGCAGCGTGGCGAGCGCCACGGGTGCTGCCCTGGGTCCCAGGCCATTCTCCAATGACGGCCGCACTAGTGTCATGGGGGTGGTTCAGGCGGCTGTGGCGCGTGAGAGGGCAGCGTCCAACGCAAGGGGCACGTTTGCCACAGCTGCCTCGAGGTGCCCCTGCAGCATGAGGAGCTTGGCGGCAGCTCCTCTGGAGCGGGCTCGCCTTCCGTGCCAAGGACGGGGTCTGGCAACGGCATGGCAGGTGTGGAAGGCGCGACTGGGGGCGGAAGAGCTGCTTCCGGAACGCATGGGATAACGGCGTGGGCGGAGGATGGGGGGGTTGCGGTCTGCGGATGGAGGCAGCAACGGGGCAGCAGCACCGAGACCGTTGCTTAAGAGGGTACTACGTAACAGCTCGTCACGACGGGTAGCGGGCAGCTGAAAGGGTGGTAGTGCCAAGCGCGGCGCGGGGTGCCGATGCTGCTGAGTGCTTACACATGCAACTGCACATCGCTGGGTTGCACTCTTCTCTGGTTGTAGTACGCTGTGGGCATGCGTCATTCGTTCGCGTGGGTTAAGGGATACTCACGTACTCACGTTGCTGCTGCTGCCTTGCGGGTGCTGCTCGCTGTGGTAGATGAGGCTGAGTGGGTAACAAGCCTCTGTGAGAAGCCCCTGGAACCAGCATGCCTTCGAGCCACGATGGGGGGACACGTGTTCTCCTTCCAAAGTTTCAAAGCCAAGTGCATTTTATTGTGGCCCTGCGACATGGTGGCACATTTGCTCGTTTCTGGCTAGTGGCGTGGCCCTTCTGAACCGCTCGCATGTGGCACCAGATTGAGCCCATGCTGCACGGACTTGCTAGGGACATGCCGACAGGGAAGCGTGGTTCGGTACGGTACGGTACGGTACGGTACAGTTCTGCGATAGGCCACATTGCAACTTCTCATGCAGCGATGTGGTTGGGGCAGTGCTCCCGTGCCAGTGGTATTCGTGGCTTGCATAGGTATGTTGTGCACCAGGATGTGTTTCTGGCAGCATGTTGGGATGCGTGCGCACAATAGCGACTTGTGCTGCTTCTGCTGTTTACGCCTGACGCTTGCGTCGGACACTGTGCGTACGGTATGGTTTTGGTGGAGGTGCGCTGTCGAGATTGGACATGGAAGGGCGCCCTTACATGAAAGGCTACTGGACAGGTGTTGGCCAAAGACTGGGCAGACGGTGGGCGCATTGCCGGCGTTGGGTGGCCACTGGCGGACGCACGTGAGATGCTAAGTGCTAAGCAGTATGGACAGCTCTTCTGGCTGGGGCATTGCCCCTGCTCATCCGTGGCCCACACCAGCCCACACCGACACGATGAATTCCCTGGCTCAATGACCACACCTGCGTTGGCAGCGCCCGCCATTACTGGGTACCTCACGATTTGTACGGCCAAAAATACGACTGGCGGCAGAAGGGGAGTTGCGGGAATTGAACCCACGACCTCTCGCACCCTAAGCGAGAATCATACCACTAGACCAAACTCCCTCGCTTATCCTCCATTCGTACACGCACGTACACGGCCGTACAACGTACGACAGGGGCGGGCGGGGGTCGGGCGGGGGGTGGGCGCCCGGGGGGGCGGGGGGTGGGGGGTAAGGGGGTCCAGGGGCCGAGCCGGCCGTTGCTGCCGTACACGCACGCACACAGCGTCACAGCCGTACTGCGTACGGCAGGGGCGGGCGGGGGGGAGGGGGTGGGTAGCGGGTAGGGGGGAAGGGGGCAACGCTACCAGCTGGCCCCCTGCTGGGCCCCTGCTGGCGACCTGTCACAGTGTACGACAGGGGCGGGGGGGTCGGCGGCAGGGGGGTAGGGGTAGGGGGGTGGCCTTCACCACCGGCAGGCCCATGATAGGCCCGCGTGTAGCAGCCATGCCGGCCGTTGCTGTTGACATCGAAAAGGCATGGGACAGGTTGCGTGGGGCACCGGGCGGGGACCGCGATGCATGCCATAAGGGGTGGTGGGTGTGGTACCGTACACACCCCAACAGGAAGGGGCCCCCCAGGTATGGACAGCCAATACATCAGAAAAACATAAAGAGGCTGCGCATGCGTGGGATAGTGCGTGGTGCGCGCGGTCGGCAGCGGCACCCAACATTGCCCTCTCGGGGTGATGGGTGTGGCACGACACCCCGACCGGAAGGGACCCCTTGTAAAAAACCAAAGCAAACCAAAGACAAAGCAGCTCCTGCGGCCGCGTGGTGCATGTGGCCTAGTGGCCGCTGGCCGGTATTGAGGCACAAACCTGGAACATGCGGGCACAGGCGGTGGCAGCAACCGAGCGGCCGTGTGGCAAGCGCACACGTGTACGTGAGGGCACACATGCAGGAGAGCGTGCCGGCCGGCCAAGCGTGCGGACTGCGTGACCACCCTTCTCGTGAGCCGCGACGCACGCGCTGGCGCCAGCAGGACGCCTTCAAGGCTCAGGGCTCAGGCACTTGCTGGGGCCCCATGCCATCCACGCACCGTGCGGTGCCGGACGCGGGCTGCTGGCCGGAGTGGATGGGCGGGTGGGGCGCGCCAAGGGGCTGGCGACCGAGCATGGGCAGCAGGGTGGGTTGCGGAGGCAAGCCTGGGTAGCCAGACCCATTGGACAGGTGGATGCAGGGGGCTCGTAGGGGAGCTACGTAGAGGAGTGCGAGTCGGTGTCACCAGGTGTCCTGAACGGGGACGAGCTGACTGCGGCTCACTACCCACGCCAGCGAGCGCTCTCCTGCGTGCTCATTCCCAACTTCCCTGTCTGACGTGTCTGTTACGAGCATGGCATGTGTGCTGGTAATGTCTCCGACGACCCCCGCTCTCCACACAACCCACCCCCTGACCCACCTTGTTGGCCGTGGCATATGGCGCACGCATAAGCCGCTCAGCAGGCACGCCGTATCCGATATCCGCGAAGTACCATAGGAATCCCACCGTCGCGATCAGGGGCGGGGCCATCGGATGTAGCGTTTGTACGGGAATCAGGGTTAGGAAGCAAGGAAGGTCAGGGATGCCTGCCGGTCCAGTCAGCAAGCCCCAAGCGGGGACCCTTGTTTTGTGCGGGGGCCCTTATCACCACGGAAAAGTGCCGGTGTTGGTTGAGGTCAAGCTGTGTTCGCATGCATGACCGCTTGGATGCAGGTGGGCCAGGGCGAAAGGGTCCCCTGCCTGGCTGCGTGGGCACCAGGTGGGCCGATGGCGCCAACGACCTAACGACCCTGAGGCTTGTGCTGACAGAATTGCTACGGCGGGCCAACTTTAACATGTGCGCCAATTCTCATTACAGTTGAATGACGTTATGCACTACGCTTTCGTCACCTTCCCAAGTCGCTGACTACGTTGCATAGCCTGCTAATTTGCCACGCCTTGTCCTTTGTGAGTTGGCCAACCTTATATTGCGCTGTATATTTACAGATTTACTGAGGCTCTTCAGTAAGGGCAGCAGCCAGCAGAGCTTTAATCCCACTTTAGCCCCTAGCGGGAACCGCCGGCAGCCATGGCGGGCAGGCTGCTGCGGGACCCTGATGCGGATGGCTGGGAGCGGTCGGACATGCCCATTGTTTGCGAGACGTGCTTGGGACCCAACCCGTTCGTCCGCATGCAACGGATCGAGTTCGGAGGAACCTGCCACATCTCAGGCCGGCCTTACACGGTCTTTCGCTGGCGTCCTGGAAGTGACGCAAGGTAAGACGGATGCAGGCGCTGTTGGCGTCGCGGGTCGACACAGTCGCTTTGGGCTGTTCTCGGGCGGTCTAGCGAAGCAGATTTGCTTGATCTAAGCTAATAATGCCTGTTTGATTGCCGCTCCATGCAGGTACAAGAAAACAGTGATTTGCCAGGAGGTCGCAAAGGCGAAGAACGTGTGCCAGGTGTGCCTGCTGGACCTGGAGTATGGGCTGCCAGTCCAGGTCCGCGACGCCGCCCTGGGCATCAAGGCGGAGGACGAGCCCCAATCCGAGGTTGGGAAGGAGTACAAGCTACAGCTGCAGGAGGCAGAGGGCAACACGTCATCGTCCTTTGCCACCACTCGGCCAAACGAGCTGCTGCAGAAGCTGCACCGCCCCACCCCATACTACAAGGTATGTTGCACCAGTTCCGTACATGCAATTGTACAGGTCTCCGCACGGCCACACAGCTAGTTTACGGACAGACGTGTATGGCATGTTCCTCTCCATTGCCAACTGGTACTGTGACGACTCCAGCCCGTCTCCATCCCCGTGTTATCCCAACCCCTGCTCATCCTCCCCACGCTGTCCCCTTTCGCTCCCCCTCCTACCCTACCCGCAGCGAAACCTGGCACGCGTGTGCACCTTCTTCGCCAAGGGCGCGTGCACCCGCGGTGCAGAGTGCCCATACCGCCACGAGATGCCCACCACGGGCGAGCTGGCTAACCAAAACATGAAGGACCGCTACTACGGTGTGAACGACCCCGTGGCCAACAAGATGATGAGGCGCGTGGACGAGATGAACAAGCTGGTGCCGCCGCCCGACACGTAAGTGCCGTACATGAGGTACCGTACCCGACTGCCATGTCCTGTGCGGAGCGCAGTCCTACCCACGCGACGGGCGCTGTTGGGGGGCTGTAGGGGACTGCCGACAGCAGCGGCCGGGCGCTGCACTACTTTTTAGCAGATGCCCTGACCCAGCACTGTGCCGCATGCGTCTTACGGTTACCTCCCACATCCGCTGGTGTACAACAACCACGCAACGCGGTGAAACCTGTTAGGGTACTGACGCTGCGCCATAACACCACCGTGCCCCGCAGGTCCATCACCACGCTGTACGTGGGCGGGCTGGACGCGGGCATCTCGGAGGACGACATCCGGGACGTGTTCTACGCCTACGGGGAGCTGGCCAGCGTGCGGAAGGTACGGAGGGAGGGCAGGAGGACAGGCCTGGCGGTGGGGGGCGGGAGAGGGGAGCAATGTCGAGGGCCGAGGGAGAGGATTGGTTGCTGCAAGTTGGGGTCCTGGCATGATGCACGCATTGGCGGCGCGTGCAGGCAGGTCAAGCACGGGGGTTGCTGTGTCGGCATTGAGAATGTCCTGAGCGGCTGCGGGGATATGCTCTGCTGCGTGTGGGGAATGCGTTATTGGCGCACTGACTGACATCGCCAGCGGGCTATTGCGGGGCCAGACGGAGTTTCCTTACGCTTGCACCGGCCTGTCAGACCCAATGTTGAACACCTATGTCCTCCGGCCCTGCTCCGTAGGTGGACGTGAAGAGCTGCGCCTTCGTAACCTACACCACGCGCTCGGCCGCGGAGAAGGCGGCGGAGGAGCTGGCCGCGAACCTGACCATTAAGGGCACCAAGTGCAAGCTCATGTGGGGCCGCCCGCCGCCGGCGCCCGGCGGCCGCGAGGGGGCTGCTGCGGACCCCATGCAGCCGTCCACCAGCGGCCGGCCGCCGGGGCCCGTGCCGCCGCACGTGGCAGCCGCCATGGGCATGGCAGGCGGCCCGGCGGCGCCGCCGCCAGGGCCCAACTTCTTCAACCTCCCTCCCGCCGGCGCAGCTGCCTTCTACCCTAGCATGGACCCCCAGGCCATGGGCTCGCGGATACCAGGCGCGCCGGAGCCGGGCCAGAAGCGGACGGGGCAGGAGGGCGGCGGCCCGGAGGGGCCGGACGCCAAGCGGCGGCCGCCCCCAGGCGGCATGCCGCCGCCGGGTGGGCCGCCGCCCGGGTACGGCGGGCCGCCGCTGCACGGATACGGGGCGCCTCCGCCGGGGTACGGAGCGCCTCCACCTATGAGCTACGGCGCGCCGCCGCCAGGGTACGGAGGGCCGCCACCGGGGATGCCGCCGCCAGGGTACGGAGGGCCACCGCCAGGGTATGGGGGCCCGCCACCGGGGATGCCGCCGCCGAGGCCCATGGCGCCCCCCGTGCCGCGGCCTTGACCGGCAGCAGCTGCTGGTTTGTGCGCGCTTGGTGCCGCGGCGTGGTCGGGCGGAACTATTGAGGATGGACGCTTTACCGGGCGGATATCAGACTGCGTGGCAGGTTGACTGCTTTACAGAAGACTGCATGGTGTTACTGACAATCGAGGGAGTCCACGTACCGATAGGTACCTTGACTGCTTGTGGGTTGTTGGTCAATGAGAAGCCTTGCTTCTGCTATTGACTTCATTGAGGTGGACACCTCCCAAGTGCCAGTGAGCCAACGTGGCGTGGTGGTGCCGGCTGTCTGGTGGAGTTGCAACACAGGCGTCGGCATCTGTTATCACCGCATCGGAGCGTTACAGTACGTTACCGTGCGTGTTGTTCAGAGGGACGAGGTGGGGGAATGGATGACATTTCGCAGTAGCCGGGCTTGGCCCTGGGCTTAATCTGTAGGCGTCACCAAGACATCTTACATACGGCAACATGTCAGGTGTTTGTGGTCGCTTTACGTCAATTGTTGTTGTTGGCTTGGAACCAGCAAGTTTGCAGCGATTGCCACTCCATCCATGTAACACAGGAGGTGCCTCCTCATGTCTCGGGACAACCTACTGCCTTGCTGCAGCACCCCAGTCAACACTCCATCCGGAACAGCAAAAATTGCACCCCCACAACCAGCCTGAACTGGGTACTGCCAAACCGTTGACCTGGAGCAGTATGAATTACTCCAAGCTTGTCAATCTCGCCAAGTGCGTGTGCATGTCAGCTGCGCACAGCAACACCCTTACACCACATGCGTCCGAGGGGACCCACCCCGCACGTATCACCGCACCCTGCAAGCGTGTGCACGCACGGTCTCCAGGTCTGGTCCTATATGCGCCCGGGGGGCGGGGGGGGGGGGCAACCGACACAGCCGGCAATCTCTTCAGCAACACAGCCTCAGCAACAGCGATCCAACAGCCGCCACTATGCCCCACCGCCTTGCCTCGCCGCATCAACCTGATTTTGCTCTACTATGTTCTGTTTGCCAAGCCTTGCCATGCCTGCATCCCGCACCGCATTCCGCTACACGCGGTTGAGGGCACGCGGCTCCATGTGGGGAGGTTCCCCACGGCCTCCCGTTGGCCAGTTGTGCATGACCTGTTGACGGGTGGATTCCTCCTGCTACCGTTTAGTCCACAAGCGGCCATGCTGGAAGCGGCTAGTAGGAGTGACGTAGATGCCGCTGTTGCTGACCAGCGTACGCCAGTACTGTCCGAACAACGGACGAGACCATGCCAGGATCCCCGGCCCACGGCAGCTGCTCGCTCGAAGTGCAGCTCCTGCATACCTGCACGGACATGGTGTGGGATGTTCATACACGTCCTTCTCAAAGGGCGGGGGTGCAGCGCCGGCGACCTGAGGCACAGTAGTCCGACTGTATCATGCTCTGTCACTCTGCCGCCCCATACCCCGCCTCCTCAGTCGCACCGTAACCCGCACGTGTTCGATGGTGGCAGCGCACCCACCATCATCAGGCTTTAGAATAACCGCTTCCCGAGAGAACGCAGCTTGGCCCAGCGGGGCTTGGCGAACTCCGTGCACACCAGCGTCTTGGCACGGCTGCCTATGGGCTGGCCCTTTTCGCTGAGCAGGACAGCTGAGTTCCGCAGGTACTGGACATGGCTCCCATTTGGCCGCTGGTAGGGGTACTTCTGCTCAATGATCACCGCCTTCTTCATGGTGCCAGCGGTAACTTTCTCCCCGCGCGCATCCTTGACAACCACCTTCACGACATCCCCGATGCTGGCGAAGCCGCCCTGATGCCCGTAGAAGCCAATCACTTGCGCGAGTTTTGCTCCGGAGTTGTCGATGACTTTCAGGAAGGAGTATTTGGGTATCATGGCCTAGGTTGTGTGCGCAGCTGAGCAGGGGAGAGCTGCAACTGCAAGATACAGAGCCGAAGAGACAGATTACTTCTGCATTTGTAGGTTACATCGTTTTGTATTAAGAGCGCGAAGGTGCGCCGTGGGGTGAATGCGTGGCATCCGCATGGGTGCCAGCCGTTAACCGTTGGCGCTCATTCGCTGGGGCTGTTGCACAGGGTGCCAACACTGTCAGACGCGTACGGGTTTGTTATTGTCTTTCATCACAAACAACTGCGCTCTTGCGAGGTCCTTGCTGGCAGTGAAAGGAACTGCAAGGCTCGGGCCCTACCGTTTAGGCGCTGTCTAGGGGTACCCAATAAACCATCATTCCTCGATGGATAAGTGCGAAGTCGAATCAAGTTCGGCATCGCCGTCGTTGGCGCACGTGAGCGGCTGTCCGTCGAGCGCTTCCCCGCTGCTACCTTCCCCCGGGCCGTCCGCACCAAGCGGGGGCATTCTGCAACTGGCATGGAAGCGCTACCTACAAGAACTTAGTCGCCGGCCGCTACGCACCAAGGCCCTAACGTCCGCGGCGATTGGTAAGGACGTTCTGTGCCCTTTGCCCTGCAACAGCCGGCTGTACTACCCCTGTCCCAAACACCCCGTGCCCTCTTCCCGCGCAGCCGGCCTCTCCGATGTGGTGGCCCAGGCGATCATCTCCGGGAGGTACAGCAACGTGAAGCGCACCCTGGCGGTGGCGTGCTTCGGCTTCCTGTACTCCGGCCCTAGCGCCCACTACTGGCAGAAGTTCCTGGAGTGGCTCTTCGCGGGCAGGAAGGACATGCAGACTGTGCTGACCAAGGTGGCCATTGACCAGCTGTCGTACGGCCCCCTGTGCAACATCCTCTTCATGTCCTTCGCGACGCTCGTGCTGGAGGGCCGCAGCTTCGGGGAGCTGGTGGCCAAGGTCAAGAAGGACTATGTGGGCGTGCAACTCAACGGTTGGCGGTTGTGGCCGTTGGCGGCGCTGATCAACTACCGGTTCGTGCCGCTGGAGTTCCGCGTGCTGTTCATCAACGTGGTGGCGCTCGTGTGGACCATCTTCCTGCTGCTCAGCGCCAAGAGGGCGCAGGGCGGGGGGCCCGTGGCTGTCAAGCGGGCGTGATGGCCTCAGGCGGCTTTGTGAGCAGGGAGTGAGGGGGCTGTTGTGATGGCCTTGGGAGGGGCAGGCATCGACAGGCCACAGTGTGAACAGTTTTCAAAACCCCTCAAGCGCATGGGAATGAAAGAGGTAGTGACTGTTGGAGGAGGGTGGTTGAGGGAATGACCCCTGCCCGCTTTCCTGAGCCAAAAGTGACATATGGGGAGCAGGTGCTTGTGTTTCCCTTTGGACACCGAGCTGACATTTGTTTGCTTGGATGCAGAATCTAACTGTGTCTGTGTACTGCTGACCTCTTAATGTCTGCGGCTTTGGAGAGGCACGCACGGGAGGCACGTGGCATGCTCCCTACGGCTGCCAAAGGATGAGCACCGTAATCACCCTGACCGTAATAGTGTACGACACATAATCTGCTTCGTAATCCCAATCCTACGCCCTGCCTTGTGCCGTTGTTTTGGAACGGGGAACGGCCACTTAGACATCAGTTGTACGGAGTGTGTGCAACGGAGGGATAGCGATACATTCTGTACTGCGTGTGCTGGATTATTGCTCTTGGCTATTCGGACAGGGGCTTCAATCCAGGCAGGCCAGCGTAATTGAGTGCGATTCTGAGGAGTTGGGCATTGCCATTCCTGGCGTTTTCCACACGCATACTGTTAGGGCTCAACTAAGGCCCTGTTGTACTACTAGGCTGAGTCTGGCTGACAATGAGTGACGTTGGCCTGGCCATTGCCAGGCTTGTAGCCTTGTACATTGCACCAAGGGGCGCCACAGCGCACCTTGTACCGAGTAGGAACGGGAAAGGTCGGAGCGTGGCACGTCATCAAAACTTGTGAGGCTGTGGCGGGCTGCAAAATGTAAGCCGTGTACCGTTGCTGCGACGTCAGACACCACTGAGACAGCTTGAAGAAACCAAGAGGTCTCCTATGCTCAGATTTAACACGTCTAGGGGCACTGGCTCATGGCCATCAAACGAAGACGGCTGCCTGCCTCCAACGTCCAACCGTATCCTTCATTCACAGCGCCACAGAAGGCGTAGCATGCGCCTCAGACCGCAGCGTGCACTCACCCCACAGCCTCCCACCGCCGCTCGGCCCCGCTTCACCCATGCCGCCCGCCGCCGTCTCATCCACCCTCCTCGACCATATGCGCACCGCCGCCTCCACCACCTCCTCCTCCTCTAACCCACGCGGCAACGAAAACGCGCACAGCGTGACCAGGTCCCTCTCCGGCCCCTGCACCTGCCCTGCCCTGCCACCCCGTGGCGCCGTTTGCCCCTGCTGCCCCTGCCCCACGGCAGCTGCCACGTGGGGTGTCAGCTTGGCCTCCATGCGCTGCAGGACCAGGCCCAGGGCGCTCAGACAGCGGGAGGCCGTGGCTGCCGCGTCGGAGCTTGGCACGTGGTACACCAGGGGATAGCCCAGTAGCAGGCCCTGCAGCGTGGGCTGCATCGGCAGGCCCTGCATGCCGTCCAGGTCCAGGTGCACGTGTGGGGCCGGGTGTGGGAGCGGGTGTGGTTGCGGCCGCGTGTCAGAGGCGGGGGCCGGGGCTGCGGACCCCGGAGCAGAAGTCGCGGCGGCGGTGGTGGTGGCGGAGGCATTCAAGGCCGAATGGAGGGGCTGCAGCTGCTTGAGGACAGCCTGCGCGGGGTTCCGTGGTGGGGCAGGCGCAGAGCAGGAAAGTGACAGGACTGGAGGGGTACTGTAGGGCCTGCGGAGAAGTGTTGGTGGGGCAAGATGGGCTGCAGAAGTCGTCTTTTGGTGTCCGGATGGGACAGAGGTACACGACTTGAGCTTTGCATGGTCACCGCTGTACATTCGTCACAAGGTAAGGAGCTGGCATAGCACAGGCTTCCCAGCTCCTTCACGCAATGCAACCCCGCACGTCCTGTGACCCACCTGCGCCTCTGCACGTGGCAGGACGTACGGTACGGCGGATGCCCCAGTCCCGCGGAAGCCCACCAACACTGGCGACCGTGCCCCATAGGATTGCACACAGCTGCTATCCTGCTGCTCCTGCCCCCTTCCGCCACTGCTATGTTGTGATACCCCGGAAGTCGGGGCCCCAGGGCCATGCTGTGCTCGCAGTGGGTCCTCCTCCTGCTCCTCCTCCTCCTCCTGCTCCTCCGCGCACGCTGTCAGCCATGCCACCAGGCTGCAGACTGCACTCAGGCGCCCCACCATGTGGCACCCGTTGATGGTCAGGACCACACACGAAGCTGCAAGCGCATCCCCCGCGGGCACCCGGGCAGCTCCCGTGTCAGTTTGGCGCCCACAGCAGCCTGCGCTCGTCACGGTGTTGGTTCCTTGCCCGCCCCAAGCTGCAGCTGCTGCGGCGGCCAACGATCCCAGCTGGTCAGCCGTTAGGACGGCGTAGTCCAGCATGAACGCAGCCCTCAAGCCGGAGAGTACGGCAATGAGGTCGTACGACAGGCGGCTGGCAGCTCGGCGGATGGCGGGCACTCGGCGAGCATGCGCCTGCGCAGCGGAGTTGGACATGAGTAAGTCATGCGGCTGCGGTCGGCGGCTCAGAGCAACGCACACAACTGCCGACTGGTAGAAGGTCACGGTCACGGACAGTGCACTGCACGCACAGCCGACTGGGTAAGCTGCCTTTTGGCTCATCTGCCCACTCAGCTGCCGCCTATGTCCTTTCCTAGCCTGTGGCATCCCACGTGTTGCGGGCAGGCATCTCACCTGCACCACCTCAACCACCCTGAGCGCCGCCTCCGCCTCCTGGCAGTGCTTCCCGGTCATTGAGCCCTGCAGAACCAATTATTTTGCGCAAATATAGTCGCCAAGATAAGCTACAGCATACAGACGGTGTGCTCAGCAGCCTGGGTGCTCAACTGCCAACAGCCCCTGGGGTCCAAATGCATGGTCAAGGCGCACGCGTACCAAGGCATTGCATGCTGAAACATGACAAGCAGGGCTAAGGGTTCGACGTGGAGACCCAGGGAGACCGCACTTCGCATGGTCATCACCGACTAAAGCTTCCGCTGGCCTGTTTCCCCAACTTGCTTGTCCCTACCGCCCCTGTTGGAGCGCCCACACTCGTTACACCCGGGTGCCGGATGCTGGATGCCTGGCGCCCCACCTGCGTCCTGCGCCCTCACACGCCCAAGTGCCGCACCTCCGCAGCTATTCCTGCTGTTGCTGTCGCTCCCCTCTACTGTAAGGCGGGACCTCCAGCACTGCGACGTCGGCTGTAAGCTGCTCCACAAGCCGCCCAACGACCTCGACGTAGTTCTCAAAGTCCCCCAGCTGCTTCAGCGCCTCCGAAACCTGCCGTACAGCTGCCGCCACGCTGGTAAGGTTGCGCTCCAGGGCGGCGAGCTCTACACGTACGGCGGTCGCTTCCTTCTCGATCTCAAGCTGGGTGTCGTAGATCTGAGAAAGGACAGGGCGGTTGCTTGGCCGTTGGCCGTGGCCGTGGTCGTTTGGCCGTTGGCTGCCGCTCGTGCTCCGACACGCCGTATGGTGTGGGGTGGCGCACCTGAGCAACGTCGGAGTTCGTGAGGTCCACTAAGGATGCTGCAAGCTCAGGGCTACCTTCCACGGCCCGTCTGACAGCAGCCTCTGCAGGGAGGAAGCAAGGTTTCGCAGGAGGGCACGGAGCACAGGGGCAAGGAGCCGAGTCAAAAGCAGGCACATGTGCGCGTGTGTGCGTGTTGGCATAGTCAGACGAATATATCAGGAGAAAAGCACTGTAAATGCGTGGCAAGTTGGCCGTATTTGCGTCGACAGGACACCTGCCTTACCTCGGCTTGTGCGCAGCTCTTGAAGCCTTCGGGCATGCTCCCTCTGTGCTGCTCCAAACATATGTCAAGCTTGTAGCTAAGTGCAGTAATGTCAGTCTGCGCTCTCCTAGCCACGATAGATTCAAGCTGTCTGTCGATTGCCTGCCTGGTGCCCCATGCCGACATGAGCAAGAACAGCGACGTTCCAAATCAATTACCGTTTTACAGCTATCAAATATGTAACCGTGCATCAACCCTGACACGTTTAGTGCCGTTTTCTCGTCGGCAATGGCTGGAGAGGCGCTCCTTAGCTACCTGCTGGCATTGCAGTCTCCCTACAGCTCGCAACAGCAGCGCCGTGATGCAGAGCAGCAGCTGCTTGCGTTCCGTGCAAGGGCGGACGCGTGGGATGTCTGCTTCAACATTTGCGCGGGCGCGAGCTCCGCTGCTGCCGTTGCGGGAGGCGACCAGCTGCTGCTGTTTGCAGCGCAGACGCTACACGCGTGCTCCAAGGGTTCTCCTTTTATCGACGCGGATTCTGCTGGTAAATCCTTGTCGACTATGGAGGAGTTGCCAAGGGCGGCAGACGCTGGTGGCGAGGGGCTCTCTTGCTCGCGTCAGCAACGCCTCCTGGACGTTCTGCTGCAATGGCAAGCTGCCGTAGCAAGCTTGCATTCATTCTCCTCGGCTCCCAGCACATTCGTCCCTTCTCCAGCAGCGACAGGTGCAGGGCCGGCATGTACAGGCAGTGGGGGCGCCTGGGCTGGCGTGACCCGGTTCCTGTGCCTGGCGCTGGCAGCCCTATGCGTGCGCAGCTACCACAGCCTGTACCAGAACCTATCGGCTGCGCTGCAGCAGCTGCCGCTGCACCTGGCGCTGCAGCTCCTCCAAGCCATCGGGGAGGAGGGCGAGGGGCTGCAAGCACGGGCGGGTACGTGTGCGCACCCCCCTTTAGGCCGTTACCCCGTTCACTGCGGCTTGGTAGCGAGCTCTAATCCAACATGGCAAACACGCTGCAAGCCAAGGAACGTAGCAACTTGAACTCGAATCTAGCACCGTCTTTGCTGCTGCTACCACCTCATGCATGCGGCAAGGCGATCCCCCAGAATTTAAGGCTTACTGTGTCTGCCATGCTTGCACCTGTGCCCCACAGGCACCGAGGTGGGCCACCACAGCGCGGCGCAGCACGCCCTCCGAGAGCTGGCCAGGCACGTGTTAGGCTGGCTGGCGGCGGTCAGCCCAGCCATAGAGCAGCAAGCCCTGCAGCAGCTACAACCCCACGCCCATGCAAACCAACAGCAGCTAGGCTCAGGTAGTCCGGACGGAACAGGTGCTCACGGTGCTGGTGCTGGTGCCGCTGCGTCTGCTCTAGCTCCCGGCTCTGTCAGCGTCCGTGAGCTGCTGGCTGTGGTGCGGTGCACGGCCGCCTGGGTGCGGGTGGGCTGCCTGCACGCCGCCGCGCCGCCCTCCAGCTGCAGCGTGGAGGGGCTGATGGGGCTGCTGCTGCGGCTGGCGGTGGCGTCGCCGGTGGGGGCTGCCGGCGAGGTGGGTTACCGTACACTGCTCCCGCTCAGATTTAGCAAGCGTCTCATCATGTAAATCTTCCAGCAGTGGAATGACCTTGGCATTAATACTGCGCCGCCCGGTTTACTGTGGCAGGCGGGAGTGCATGGGACCAGCCCAAGAAGGCATGCTTCACTGCTGCTTGAGGCTGTACCGGTGCTTTGCCTGCAGGAGCTCCGACGCGCCGCGGTGGAGGCCCTGGACGACGTGATAGAGTTCGCCCCGCAGCCGTTGCTAAGACACACGCTGCAGCCTGCCTGCATGCAGCTGGCTGCGGCGGCAGCAGAGCGCGCAGCCGCTGCAACAGCATCTGGCACCGCTGCTTCCGCGCACGACCTGTGTCACCTGGTCGCATCGTGCGCGGCCGCGCAGCTTGGCGATGTGGCAGAGGCTGTAATGGGTCCGGGGGCCGGCCCAACAGCCCCAACTATGCCCGGCTGCATTCCTGGTCCCAGCGGCAGCCCGGGGTTGCACAATGCAGGGGTCTGCCGGATGCAGAGCTCTGAAGCAGTGCGTACAGAAGGCCAAGGGGAGTCAGGCGCTGCTGAGGCACAGCGGTGCATGCAGCTGGCTGGGGCACTGGCGGGGCTAGCAGGCCTGCGGCCGCTGACGGCGCAGGGGCAGCCCGTGGGCTGGCCGGCAATGCAGGCCCTGTCTGACCTGGCGCTCGCCTGCCTGGCGCACGCGCCGCCGCCAATGGCGGCAGCTCAATCATGTGGCTTCACCCTGGCGTCGAGCTTCTGCAGCGCGGGCGGCACTGGGGTTACATGGGGGAGCGGCGCGGCAGGTTGCGATGCTATGCAGGCGGAGGAGGATGGGGCCGCAGGTCATGAGCACCTTGACGGGGGCGGGGCTGGGGGCGGAGGTGGAGGCGGTGGGTTTACGTTCCTTGCCGGGGCGGCGGCGGAGCACTGCGTACCCGACATCACTGTTGTACAGCGCCCGGGCGTGCCGGCTGCTGTCGTGCAGTTGTACGACGGTGTGCTGCATGCCGTACTGTCGTGCTGCGTCACGTGGGCAGGGGAGGCGGGCGGGGGCGGGGGCGACGGCTGGGCGGCGCGGGAGGGGGGTGGCAGCGGCGGTGGCGGGCTGTTGCGGCTCGCCCCTGACGCGCAAGAGGCCCTACGCTGCTGCCTGGAGGCTTGCGCTGGCGTGCTGGGCCAGCTGAGGCAGCTGCAGGTAGCTGCGCAGCTGGCGCAGCTTGCAGCGGAAGCAAACCCGGTCGGCCCCGCTGCATGCGGATGTGGTGCTGGCAGCACAGGAGGTGGTGGTGCCTCTAGCCACGGCGGAGCTGGCGGTGCGGTTACGGAGGTGCATCGGCACGCCCTGCTGTGCGCGAGCCTGGCTGCGGTGGCCGCGTGCGGCCGGCTGCCCGTCCCGCCGGCGCAGTCCTCGTCGCAGGCTGCTGCCGCACACAAGGACGTGGCGGCGGCCGCCGACGCCGACGCCGCCTCCCTTGCGGCGTTTATTTTGTCGCTGGCATCCTCCATCGTGACGCGCGTCAACACGCTTCAGAATGGACACAGCCCTGTCATGAGCAGCGGCGGTGCGGGTTGCGGCCTCGGTGTCGGTGGTGGTGCAGATTGCACCGGTGCCAGCGCTCCGGTGTGGCTGCTGGGCCCGCTGCTGCAGCACTACGGCGAGGCGTGCGTTGGCTGCGGCCCGGCGGTCCTACGGCACGTGCGGTGCCAGGCGGAGCAGCAGCTAGCCGGCACAGCACACGTGGGGAGTGCTGGGGGCCCCAGTGGGGCCGGCATGGAGGCTGTGTGCTCAGCGGTGGCGGTCATGGTGGACGCAGCACTCACAGGTGTGCGTGTGTGTCTGATTTGCAGGGCTGTGAAAGGGCAGGGGCTTAGGGTTGGGAACGGGTTGAGGCGGCCCATCGCTATGCTCAAGCCTAAGGGCTGGCCGGGCGTGCTGGGCTCGCTGGGGACGCTGGGCGCTGTGGAGTGCGAGGACGCCGTTTGTCGTAAACCCATGGCGCCCTTGCTTTAAGCACGGTTGCCGAAATGCTAACAGCCACATGCAACAAGTACCTGTTATTTACCTCCCATAGTTACACGCATCACGTATCCCCTTATATCCGTGTCCACTCAACCTCGCGTACTCCCTTGTGCACCCACCGTAACGCCGTTGGTGGACAGGTCTGCGCTTCTCGCGATCAGCCCGGGCTGCTGCCCTGGCGCTGCGGGCACTCGCCTCCGCTGCCGCAGCCGAGGGGCTGCGCCTGCCCGCCCCGCTGTGCGAGCGGCTCATAGCGGCCGTGCACACCCAGCAGCAGCAGCGGTGGAGCCTGTGGGGTGCAGGGGAGGAGGAGGGGGGCCGGCGCGAGGCGGCGGCGCAGCGGGAGCTGGTGCGTGCCGCGGTGGAGGCCGTCCAACTGGCGCAAGCTGGGGGCGAGGGTGCGGGCGGCGCAGACGGCAGGTGGGGCACCGGTATCCTGCCTGCTAGCTCCATGTTCGCCAGGCTTCGCCAGCCGCCCCAGCAACATGGATATTGTCCCTGTGGAATCTTTGTTTGCAGCACTGTGCAGGCGCTGGCCTTGAGTGTCACTGTACTAGGCCACTGCAAGCCTGTTCGGCGGCTCCTGCGCCAGCTGCACCTGCATGCGCCCACCCGTTGCACAAGGCAAGGGTTCAACCCCCAACTTACCCCATGCCTCGGCCCTCTCCTGCTGGCGCTTTCGCAGCATGCGGCTGTGGGAGCTGCTGCTGGCGCCCGCACTGGCGGGCGTGGCACGTGTCGCCGCCGCCGCCGCCAGCACCCCAGGCGCCGACAGCACCGCTGGAGGTGGCCCCGGAGCCAACGGCAGCGGCAGCATGGCGGTGCAGCCCCTGGCCAGCCACCTAGACACCGAGCTGTCCACCCATTTGCGGCTGCTGGAGGTGGTGCTGGCCAGCACTTGCACGCACAGCGGCACAGGGGGACAAGGCGCAGCAGCTGCTGCGGTTGCAGGAGGGCACAGCCATGGCGTGGCGGGTGGTGCGGAGGTGCCGGTGGAAGGCGCGATGGCCCAGGCACATCCGCACCACCTAAGCCAACACGCACAACGCCTACAGCAACAGCAGCAGCAGTCCATGCTGCTCAAGCGCATCTTCGTGCAGCAGGTGTGGCCGCACTGCCGCACGCTGCTGGTATCGGGTGCGCACGGCCGCTTCCTCCGCCCCGCCTGCGCCTGCATCTCCGCCGTCCTCCGAGGCACAGGCGGGGCCGCCAACTGGGCGCACCTGCTGCTGCCGGCGCCGGCAGGCGCTAGCACCCCGCCGCCACACGCCGCGGGGGCTGTCTCCGCGGTCGCCACGTGGGCGGCAGACGTGGCGTCCGTCCTGTGTGGGGCTGTGGGCCGGCCGTGTGCGGGGTGCGTCCACGAGCCACTGGGGCTGCTGCTTGCGGCGTGCTCGGCGTCTGGGCAGGAGACGTGGGGACCTGGGTTGCATGGTGCAGCGGGCGGCCTGGTGGCCGCTGTGCTGCCTGTGGTGCAGGGGCTGTTGGTCGGGCCGCAGGCGGCTGCCCTATCGTGTGGATGGCGGGCTTCGGACCAGCAGCCAGAGGCCGCGGAGTTGCTCCTACGCATCGCCACGGCTGTGGGGCGCATGGGGCTACCGTTGGGGCTGTGCTGCGGCCCTGGCGGGGGCAGCGGGTGTGGGTGCGGGGCAGGGAGGGAGCTGGTGCCGGGCGGGCGGGCGTGGGTGGCGTGTGCGGGCGCGGCCCTGCGGCTGGCGGCGGCGAGCAGCTGCTGCGAGCACCGTCAGGTGGCGATCGTGGCCTTGGGCTGCACGGCGGCAGTGCTGGGGGTAATGTGCGAGGGCCCGGCGAGCGGGTGGGAGGCCGGCGGCGCGCAGTGCGGCCCGTCTGCGGTACTTGCGGCAAGGGCGGAGCTGGTGGCTGGGCTGGTGCCGCTGGGCCCTGCGGTGGCGTCGGGGCTCCTTGGTGAGGGCTGCACGCTGTAGCCACACCTGGCGGGCTGCAATGTCTGATACCCGCAGAGGCTTGCTTCCACTGGTATGTTGCTGCCGGTGACCTAAATGCCGCCTTTCTTGCAAGCATATGGGTCGCCATGCTTGAGCTTCACATCCACACAAACGCAACGCCTCTGCCCTCCACGTGATGGCGTGCAGATGCGCCAACGTGGGCGCACGCCTGCCTGCGCACGCGTGCGGTCTCCGGCGCATTGCTCCTTCATCCCAACACCGCATCGCTGTGCCCGTTATGCTCGTGCAGGCGCGCTGCTGGCGTCCTCGCCGCTGCCCCGCCTGCAGCGCGTGTCCTCGGGGCTGCTGCTGCTGGGCTCGCTGGCAGTGCGCTCGTGCCAAGCAGCCCACGTGCAGCAGGCCCTGCTCCAGCAGCAGCAGCAGCAGCAGCAGCAGCAGCAGCAGGCCCTGGCAGGGCCCCCGCAGGGGGCTTCGGTGGCCCCGGCTGCCGTCGCCTGTGGCGAGCCGGCGCGGCAGCTGCTGGCCTCATGGCTTGCAGGCGCCTGCAGCTACCTGCAGCTCGCGCAGGAGGAGGGTCGGTACCATGCGCGTCTGGGGCCCTGCGTGTCTGGGGCCTGCCGGTCTGGGCCGGGGTTTGGGTTTGGGTCTGGGTCAGCTTATGGACATCGGGTTCTAGCTGTTACCGCTCTTGTCTCTTACCACCCCTGCTACGCTGCGCCAACAGACACGGCAACTGCTTCTCGTGCTCTTAGCAACGAGACACGGAATGCGTTGTGCACTGCCAGTCTGTGTCCGTGGCGCACGAGTCACAACCGTTGTGTGCTCAACGTGCCCAACGCCCCGCTGCGAATGCCCGTGCTGCAGGTGCTGCCGTGTGTGGAGTGTGGGCACAGCTGCTGGCGGAGGCGGGCGTCCTTGCTGTGGCGGAGGCAGACAGCAGGCAGCGCGCCGCCGACGCCGCTGCTGCCGCAGGCTCGACGGGCCATGCAGGGGCCCATGCAGGGGGCGCAGCTGCTGCTGCTTCTACCGATGAGGCCAGTGGCATTTGGTTCGCATATCCCGGAGGCGGAAGCACTTCCGGACAACGGTTAGGGGTGTGGCAGCCTGCTGGTGCTGTGGGGCTGTCGACCGGGGGTGCGGAAGGCTGTGTTGGTGTTGGTGGTGCTTGGGATCAGGCGCACGGCGGCGATAGCTTGAGGGCGCACCGGCGGAAATTGAAGCGGCTGCTTCGGGAATTTGTGGATGGGCGGAGGGCGCGGTAGCAGTGCCTGGCCGGACCGAAGCCCAGTGCCGATGGTGGGAGCATGAGGCCTGTTGCGCTTGTCATCAATCCGGGTCACTACGCGGTGGTTTGGGACCTGGGTTTGGCTAGGCTGCATCAGTACAGCACAGCGCCGCTGTTGCGTGGCAGGAATGGAAGACTTAGGTATCCTGGTCAGTGACTAGGAGGTGCTGGGCGGTGCTCGCCACGTGGCGGTGCTCGCCACGTGGGACAGTAAGCAAAGGCTTAAAAGAATAACGAGTGCTGTTGATGTATGCAGGCACGTGAGAGCGCATGGCAAGCCTTACGGTAGTGTTTGCGGCGTGGGGACAGGCGGCGCGTGTACAAGACGCAAGCATGTGGTCAGGTGTGGGGCTCTCAGGTAGCTTGCACTGCAGTGGGCGGCCGGTCAATACGGGGGCCCTGGCCGTGGCTTGGCCCCATCCCGCCTGGGCCCCACCTAGGGCACTGCTCCATGTCAGCAGCAAAACTGCGTCGCACGGCGGCAAACACAGTGCATGATAGCAGTGAACCTGTGCAATGGAGTAACTGTGAAGCTGTAAAGCGTGCTAGTGGGGCCTCCGGTGTGGTACCGGTACCAAACCCCACCAAGCAGGGGAGACCCCGGAAGACCCCTGGTCGCCCCAGGTCTCACCTACCCACCACGATCCACGATGCCCAGTGTGGGTGCAATGTGGAACGACTATAGCATGCAGCAGTTTATCGCAGAAGGTACCTGTTCCAGTGGGGCCTATGTCTCGTAGCCTACCACCCCGGTTGGGCCGCGTCCAGGCCCATTTACGGCATGATCCCTTCAATAGGCACCCTACTCCCCCACCAGGGTTAATGCTTATTCCTATGCCTGGGTGCTCAGTTCACCCTGCAATCCCCATGGGAATTCGCTTTTCTCAGGGCCCCTGTCACATAGTCAACCACACAGCATGTCAACCACATAATTACGGCTAACTGGCAGCATTCACTTTGACCCATTGGGAACAGGAGGTGGTGGCTTGGTTGGGGCTCCATGTATGAAAAGATGGCTCACCCGAGCTGTGGTCCAATTTATGTTTGCCACGTGCGGAAAGCAGGAAAGATAGTTTCTAGGCACGGCTGGTGGAAGGTCAAATAACTGCTGAGCATGTCCGGACGTTTCACCATTTCACAGCAATACACGGTAATCAACACACGCCACACGTAACAGCCCAGGTGCACAGCACCGTACGGAAGCGGTAGTACAGGGTAGGGCTGTCTGGAACCCCCTCCTGAAACCAGATTCGCGTAGGTGTCCTGCTGGCCCGAACCCAAGCGAATTTCCTACCTGCCCTGTTCCTAACGAATCCCCCCCTTCGCACTTCATGGCTCATTCTGTCGCACTCCATGTGAAGGAGCTTTTTCCCAGCCATGCCTTAAGAGGTGCAAGTACACTGGCTAGACCACCTCTGGTTGAGCTACATTCAAGCTGGTAGCACCAAGCGTGCACGTTTACCACCTCAGTGGGACACGTATTGGTACACGACGTTCTCGGCAGGCCTTACCTCGTGGTACACTGAACTGTTCGCCTACCTTGCAAACGCAATAACGATATATTGGACAGCATAGTTATGAAGCATTGCTACACAACTGCTGGTTATTTCGACGCGTCCATCATCGAAAACTTGAAAGGCCAACGGCTCACTCACCAGTTTGTCGTGCCCACTACGCAGAGGTAGGCGTCAATACAATCTTGTACACACTATCATTGACACTATGAGTAGAACCAAGATGAGGTCCTCTGGCCTAAAGCCACGTTAGTTCCTCAGTGCACTCCTTGACTGGACATCGGGAACGGACTGTGGGCTGGACACAAATATAATAATGACCTGATCGCCGTCTTGGAGATTCCGCTCCAAACGGATGCGGCGGGTTTGGTGGACTTGGCTCGTGCTGTGGTCCGGCGTGCTGGCTTTGGGAGACGCAACGGACTTCAGCATCGAGACAGCAGTTGTAACTGGAGCGAGCTGCTCTTCTGCCGGCCAAGAGATTGCCAGGGGCCTCCAGTTTGCTCTGTCGCAGTTTAATGCCACCCTGTCCGTCATCGACCGCGCGGGTATCCCATATAACATCAGCTTCAGGCATCAACTGCAAGACAACAGCTGCAGCCGGGCTGTCCATCGACTTCTGGTTACGAACACGGTTCAGGCGGGTGGCGCACACTTTGCCTTCGGCTCAGGTGAGCGCGCGCGAAGGAACTCGGGGATTTCAGCAAGCGCAAAATGAATATGATGCTTTGCTTAGTACTACTGCCGAAGACGAGTCGGGAGTGGTGCCGCACTCGCACTTGGCAAAACTCCAGTCTGGTCGAAGCACCCTGCTGCTGCCGTTTGGCGGCAGCCGCAGGCAGTCAGGTCCTGTGCCCTGGACAAAGCGTGCCCAGCCTTCGTGACCTCCTGCGCCTCGCGCCACAACTCCCTCCCAGAGTTCTCCGAAGATGAATCTGCTCTCTACAACGCTGCCGGCCGGATGGTGCTTCACTGCTGCGCCCCGGACGCGGTGTACGAACGCAACCTGCCGTACGTGCTGGGCGTGCAGACCCCATGGCGCAGCTACAGCCTCGATGCCCTGCGCCTCATGCTACTTTACGGCAACGCTTCTCGCATCGCAGTGGCTTACCGCACCGATGACAGCTACAGCTCGGCTGTGTGCGAAGGCGCCGTAGCGTACCTCTCAGGCCCGCATAACACCACAACAGCACGAGCAGCCCCGCCTGCGAACCTGACCCAGATACAGCCACGCCGCCTGGTATCCGTATTGCCGTACAACGCAGCCAGCACAGGCAGCTCCGCGGATGCCTGGACCGCCTTCTACCGCAGCGTTGCCCAGCGGGCCATAGCCGCTGGTGCGGATGCCTTCGTAGGCTGCGACACCCTGAACGAAAGCGGTGCGCTCGTGGCTGCCTTCTACGAATCCAAGCATTACCTGAAAGGGACCTTCGTGTCCACGGGGCCTGCGGTCCCCAGCTGGGTCAGTACCCTCGGGGTGGCATCGGACGGGCTGCTGAGTGCTGTGCAGTGGCACCCGGCCATGGGGTACACCCTGGGCGGGAACAGCAGCAGCAGCAGCAGCGCCGGTAGCTCCGCAAATACCATAACCGGCAGCAGCAGCAGCAGCAGCAGCAGCAGGGCCGGTGGCGGCGGGACGGCTGACGTGGCGCGTGTCCTGGGCAGTACAGCGGACTACACTGCGCGGTACGTGCAGGCGTACGGGGAGCCCCCCACAGCCCGAGCCGCGGCCGCCTCAGCTGCCGTCATGACGCTTGCAGCTGCCCTGGCTACAGCCTTCTCTCGTTGCGACCTAAGCAGGGCGCGGGACGCAGACGAGCTCCTGTTTGCCCGCGGCGTGCTCGCATGCGACGCCCCGGCGGCAGGTACGGCGCCTGGAGGCTCCCTGCCGTACGGGCCCCTGTACGGCAACGTAACCGGGTACGAACTGGTCTACGCGGCGCTGCAGCGGCTCCGCATCGACTCGTCCTTCTTCGGCCCGGTGCAGCTGGACGAGCGGCGCCGTAACGCTGCCCTGCCAGCCGCCACCGTACAGGTGTCGTACACTTCCACGGGATCGCTAGCGGTGATCCTGCCGATGATTGCAGCTAACGGGAAGTTCATCATGCCGGCGCGGAACCGTTTTGCAGTCGACGGTGTCCCCTTGCCGCCTTCAGCCGGACTCATGCCCAGGGGCGGCGGAGGCGGCCTGGGGTCCCTCAATACGGTGGGAACCATCGTGGTGTCGGTGCTGTCAGTGGTGGTCTTCGGACTGCTGGTGATGCTGGGCCTGGTCTTCCTGCGGCGGCGGCAGCGGCGCAAGCGGAAGCAGCCCCTGGAGCAGCTGGTGGCCATCAAGTACGCAGACCTGACCGACATACGGGCGCCCGTACAGGTGTGCACGTGTGCCGTACACCTGCAGCGCACTGCGCACGTGCTTGTACCAGGGACGCCGCGTGACCTGCGCGTGGCGGTCACTATGGCCCAGCTGCAACGCATGCGGACGTACTGTGGACGTACGGCGTGCTTGCAGCCCAGCGGCGGAGTAATAGGGGTAGTCAGGTCCACTTAAGGCCGCTTGGGATATTGCATGCAGCTGAGCACCAATGCGTGAGTGCTGGCCCCTTGCTTCCGTGTAGGTCATGTCGGGATATCCCCCTGACTACGAGACGGGCTACGCGAAGCTCAAAGGGCAGTACGTTGCGCTGCGACCGCTGGTTGACTACTACGCAGGGCGGTGAGCCACGGAAGGGTGTGTGTGCTATGGCTCGGGGACACGACTGTCATGCCATCCACTGTTCCGCAGCTTTGCCAGGCAACAACGCTTCTTTTACACCACACAGCCCGCTGTGTCAGCTGTCTGTTGGTAGCGCTAGCATCAGCACCCCTCTCTTTGAAGGTTGCGTCCGCTTACCCTGCTGCTCAACGCATGCCCGCATCTCTTGCGCTGCGCGCCAGGCTGGACAAGAACAGCCAGCTGCAGGGTGAGGGCTTCCTGTGGCGGGGCAACCTGGTGTACCGCTCGCGGCAGCAGGACCGGGAAGGCAGGGAGAGCAAGGAGCGGGAGCGGCTAAGCCTCCCCGCCCGGCCCTTCTCCCTAGCCGGCATGCACAGCATGACGCTGCTCCGGGGCTTCGGGGCCAGCCGCCAACAGCCAACCGCTGCGGCAGGGGAGGGCACAGACGGGAGCCCTGCAACGCTCAGGACAGTGGGGCCAGCGCCGGGGTCTACGGGCATGGCAGCAGTAGCAGCAGCAGCAGCGGCGGCGCCATCCTCGGGCGGGCTGCCAATCGGCAGCATGCGCAGCAGGTCGCACGCCACCATGGCTGGGCTGCTGGCCCAGGAGCGGGCCACCGGCTCGCCCCGCTCGCCCATCCTGCGCCTGTTTGCGAGCATGTCGTTCCGTGCTAGCACACGCAGCTACACCAACATGTTCCGCACGCAGCGGCTCATGGTGGGGGCCCAGTTGATGGACCCACCGCACGGCGGCCATGGCGGCGGCGGTGGCGTGGGCGGCAACGCTTCCGTTGGCGGCATGGCTCACGCCGCCGCCGCTGCCACTGCCGCTGCCGCTGGCAATGACGAGTTGCTGCTGGGATCCGCGCCAGCGCTGCCTGCCTCCAGGCAGCCACCCCTGAGCGGGGGGCTGGCAGCAGCGGCTGCTGGCGGCCTGCCAGTGTCGCGGTTAGGACGGGAAGCGGGCTACGTCGGGCCATTCCAGCGGTCAAGCCACGGCGCTGTGGACGCTGTTAGCGGGGGTATGGGCGCAGGCAGTGGGGAGGTGGAGCGGGGTCCTGGCGTGCCGCCTGGGGTGAGGCTGCTGTCCTCCCGGCGGGCGGTTACAGGCCCGGGCCAGGAGGACGTGGCGACTAGAGGTTTCGCAAAGGAGCAGGGGGAAGCAGAGGGCGATTTGGAGTACGCTGGGATGGATTATGAGGACCGAGATACGGCGGCTGCCAACCAGGGCCGCCGGGGGCCTGGCTTCCGTCCTGGCAGGGAGCGAGGGGGGCGGGCGGAGAGCAGGGCGGAGCTGGGCATCACCGTAGAGACTGTACCAGGTGCGTACGGGTGTGGGAGCAAAGCCGCGTGTGTCGTCTGCGTGCTCCTGCAAACCGTGGGCAAATTGCTCTGCTGCGGTGGGTGTCTGAGTGCCCAACAGCCCTTCGCGCTGATTCCTCGCTGGCCGCCTACAGGTGACGTGTGAGAAGTATTAGGGGCAACCGCGTCGGCAGGGGCAGCCAAGCACGTTGCTCACGCATCACCCTGCCCTCCCTGCACGCCCCCGCAGGCCCCGAGCCTCCAGCCAAAGACGCCATCAAGTCCGCCGCCCAGCTGTTCCGCACAACCGCGACCGAGGCCTCAACCACCTACGTGGCGGGCGCGGAGGATCTGCCCTCCCTGGCCTTCCCTCCGCCGCCCGGCGCCGCGCCAGTGGTACCCTCCTTCGCCTCTGCTCCCCCGCATGCCCACATGATACTGTCCAGCGGCGCGCGAACCGGCCCCGTGCCGCGATCTGCCACCGTTGCAGCACTGGATGCAGCCAGCTTCTCGACCTCGGCCGCCGTGGCCGCGGCGGCAGTGGCGGCGGCGACGGTTAGCAGCGGCGCCAACCGCCACGAGCTGTCGTTGGCGGCGGGACACTCGGCGGCGGAGCACTCCCAGGACAGTGTGCTGCCTCCCAACGATGGCTACATAGCCCCAGCGCCAACCGACGAGCTCCATACGGTGAGGAGGTGCAGGGTGGCAGTCCCGAACGTTTGCGACAATGCATCCACGAATTTAATGGTGGTTGGTTCATGGCAACGAGGTGTCGGTACGGCCGGAAGGTATGGCCGCTGCCAGCGGCAGCGTGGCTGCAGGTGTTGGCCGATGGAGGGTTGCCACTATAAACCGGTTGCGGCAGTTTGCGCCCAGTGCACAGCACGGCACTGCTGCTGTTGTGCTCACGCTTAGGTGGTTTCATTACATGGCTGACGGCTAAAGGGATCCTCCGTGCCGCCGTATGTGACCATGACCGCTACCACCTGTCAACTGCCGCCGCAGCTGGTCCAAGTCCGCGGGTCCTACAGAGCAGACCCGGAGCCCCCGCCGCTGTTCCTCTCGCCCACCGCGCTCCCGCCGCCGCCGCCGTCACCTTCCACCTCCTTTGTAGCCTACCCCAGCCCCACAAGCCAGCCCACAGCAGCTGACCAGGCCAATGCCCGAGGCTTGCCCCGAACCAGCTCAGATACTCGGCCACCTGCCATATTCGCCCCGTCCTTGCGCACTTCGGACGGGCTCGGACCCGCCTCACCCGCTGAGCTGCTACCGGATGTTTTCGAGTCAGACGACGACAGCCGAAACGCGCGCCAGGCACTTCCTGGCTTACCCGCTGCGCCCTCGGTCTCCCAAGCGATGCCCATCGACGACCTCATCTCACCCACAAGCACGAGCCAAGCGCTCAACAACGCCTCGGGCCTCCAATCGCCTTTTGCAGCTGCAGCCGCCTCTACCGCATATGCGCTCGGCGGCCCAAGTGCTGACAGCCTCGGCCCAGGGCGTGGTCGGCAGATGGGCGTCGGCAGCACTCTCGTGGGACACGTGCATGCAAGCCTCCCGGTCCAAGCTACAACCGCCCAGTCAACGCATCCTCCTGCGACCGCCCTCACGTACAGCTTCCCCAAAGACAGCACAGCGGCAGCGGCACTGCCCATCATCCAAGCGCCCGCATTGCCGCAACAAGGAGCGCAAGGGTTGATGCAGCTTGGCGCTTGGGGCCAGAGCGGGAGCACAACGGAGGGACGGGGAAGTGGCGGCGTGACGCAAGGCCGTCACAGCAGCCACTCCGCGGCGGTGCTGCCCGTCGCCGCCGAGCGCAGGGTTTCCCTAGGGCACAGCAGCGAGCTCGGATTTGGGGCTGGTAAGCCGGGCAGGGCCTCGCAGGAGCTCGTGGCAGCCAGCCACGCGCCTAGGCTTCCGCAGCTTGCAGAGACGTCAGAACAAGACGCCGATACCACAACGCACAACACTGTGGTGTCTTCACAGCAGCATGAAACGGGCAGCACATCAGGGGGGCACGCGCCGACGCACGAGGCGGGGTCAGGCAGTTCGGTGCGCACCCTGCAGCAGGCGCCGACGCACGAGGGCATGGGTAATGCCACAGGGAGCTTGGTTCGGATTGAGGACAGCGGTTCCAGGCGGGAGTTCAAAAGCGCGCCGGTGGACGAGCTGCAGCGAGAGGCCTTAGTGCCGCACCGCCAGCGGTCTGCGGCCAGCCCCGCGGGCGTGCGTACGGCACCCGTGACGCCCCAGGAGTCCCCGGAGGACGAGTCCGTGCCGGCAGGGTACGGCGGTACGGCCAGCATCCCGTCGCGCTTCCGTACACAGCAGACGCTGCTGCAGCTGCAGCTGCAACATGCGGCGGCGGCGGCGGCGGCTCCGTCAGCGGCTGCCGCCGTCGCCGCCAGGTCGCGGTTGGGGCCCTCAGTCATGGCGCTGGACATCCCCCAGCTCGAGGCGGACGTGGAAAACGCGGCGGGCGTGGTGGCGAGCAAGACATCCCCTGGCGAGGAGATTGAGGCAGCGGAGCCGGAAGGGGACGAGGACGGTGCGGAGCGGGGGAGCTCTGTCTCGGCGTCGCCGCTGCCGGAGTTGTCGGCGGCGGCGGTGGCGGCGCGGATGGCGCGTACGGGAACATTGCCGCACAGCTTTGCCATGCCGCCGTTGGGGGAGCTGGCGGCGGAGGCGGAGGCGGAGGCGGCGGGCATGCCGCAGAGGGCAACCGCTTCGTCGCTGCAGCTGCGTGGGTCGACGCTGCAGGGTCTCGTTGCTGGCGGCGGGGGCGGCGGCGGCGGTGGTGCGCCCACGAGCCAGGGCACGCGGCGGCTGATCAGCAGCAAGCGGCACCTGGCGCACATCATCTGGCGGCTGACGCGGCTGCAGCACCCCAACGTGCTGCCGGTGCTGGGCATCGTGTGGGACTTCGCGGGCCTGCCGGTTCCCGTGCTGGTCACGCAGGTGTGTGGATGGCGGATTCAGCAGTCAGCACCGTGTTAGTCAGAGGGCACTGTTTCTTTTCAAGAACCGCTAGATAGGGAGCTCCACGGCCTTTGCCCTCGGCATCGCATAGAACTACTGTCATGTGGCACAAGCGGGGCCGCGTTGCCAGCATCCCCATCAGCAGTGCAAGTGCAGCTGCGCACAGCAGGCGCAGGCGCAGTGGCAGCCGGCCGGGGCCCATTGCGCACTCTCATCCAACCTTCAGCACTTACACTCAAACACTGGGACGAGTCGCCCTGCTGAACAATACCGGTAACGCCTGATCTGTCTGGTGCTGCAATTCCTTGCCCCTTAGTACGAGGAGTTCGGGAGCCTGGCCGGGCTGCTGGACAACAGCACCGTTGTCATCGACAGGGCTCGACGGGTGGACATTGTGAACGACGTGGCCAACGCGCTGCGGTACCTGTACGCGCAGGTGCGTTGCATGGCTAAGCCACACACAGGGATGGGAGCCGGGCTGGGTTACCCAGAGAGCACCGTGCCCTGAGCGTCCCGGCAGGGGTGCTTGCGTGGAACCTGCCCGCATGGCACGAATGCGCGCGGCTTTACCAGGAAACACTACCACCCGGTGCAACGCATGGCTAAGCCACATACATGCCTGCATTCCCAGTTGTATGCTGTCACTCTTGAGCTGCCGGCAGGGGCGCGTGCGTGGAACATGGTGGCACGGCACAGGCGCTGTGTGTTGTGCATGGTAACGCCGTCACAACCGGGGCGTTGTCTGCCGCCCACGCGGGTCGACTTGCGTATTATTATGACTTGCCAAGACGCCGTTTCCCCTGTCGCACGCCTCCCCAGGACGACCTCATCTTCAACGGCCTGCTGGGTGCCACCAACTGGCGCGTGTACCTGGACAAGCGCTTCAAGGCCAAGGTGGAGGTCACCATCGCCTCCATCGCGCTGGAGAGCCCCGTCTTCACAAAGGGTAAGGGGGCAGGGCACATGGCTGGTGGCTGGCGTTGAAGTCGAAGGTCAGGGTCCGCTGCTGGAGACCCCCATGTGTGTGCTAAGCGCCGGGCGGTCGGCTCAGAGTTTTACGTTATCTTGACGCTGTGTGCATGGTGTAGTAGACTCCGCAAGCCCCAGGACCAGCGTCTTGGTACTTGCCTGATGCGTTCCCGTGCCTCTTGGCCACACAGGCCGCGGCTCGAGCCCCGCTCCGCAGCAACCCCCGCCGCACTGGGGCAGCGGCGTCGATGGCCTGGACGCCGCTGCACCGCCCACCGGCGTTCTCAGCAGCTGGGCGGGCGGGCGCGGTGCGGCGGAGGCGGCGGCCGTCGCTGCCACCCTAACGCAGAGCGCGGAGCCGGACGACGTGTACCAGTTCGGCCTCATGGTGCTGGCCCTGTTCGTGGGTAAGTGCAAGCTCGCACGCGGTCTGGGAGCGAGCAGCGCAATATGCTTCGGTGCTGGGCGGGTTGTAGTATCTGGCAGGGCTGGGCAAAGGTGGGATGCGGTGCATATTGTCGTACCTGTTCGCGTTTACAGCGGTTGACGCCCGCACGTAACGCACGCCCCGCCTCCCGGACACGCCCGTGCCGCCATGTGGACCCTACCTTGGACCAGCTGGAGGCAGTGCGCTCCTTGCACCCACACAGTCATGCGTGCTAACCCACACCCTCACCCGTGCCCGTGCGCCCCCAGACACGCCCGTGTCGCTGCTGGGCCCCACCGAGGAGCAGCTGGAGGCGGTGCGGGCGCTGCACCCGGTGCTGGCCGAGGTGGTCGACATGTGCACCGCCCCGGACGCCGACGCGCGGCCCTCCTTTGCTGACATTGTGCCACAGCTGGCCAAGGTGCGGAAGCACCAGATCCGTCGGGGCACAGCTGGCGCCTATCTTGTCCGCATCCGTTTTGAACGGGGCTGTGAGTTTGGGTCCTTGATCGCCTTGAGCTAGGAGCTCTGAACTCACTGCGGCTACGGAGCCGGTGTGCCTCCCACACGTTGACATCTGATCCCGCCACCCCCCAGGTGCACCTGCCCGAGGAGCCCCCGGCCGACCGTTTGAGCCTGGCCGGCGGCAGCGCCAACCGGGGCGGCGTGCTGCAGATGACGGACGAGCAGCTGCTGGAGGCCTTCCCGCCGTCGGTAAGACACTGCCGGCCCCCGCCCCTGAACACCCTCACTCGTCGCCTTGGCAAGAGCTGAGCCTAGAGCCCTGTAGGGGGCTCTAGTACGTGGCAGCGAAACAGTGCAACGCGCAGTCGGGCCGGCTCACCTTGATCGCCGGCTGGGTTCAAGCACCAGAGGTAGCGCTTATTGTGATGCCCCGCGCAGGGTTGCCCGTAGCGCGCAACACCTAACGCCCAATGCGCACAGCAATCGGACTAAGGGTGCTAGCAACCTGTGGGATTCCGCACGCAGGTGGCTGCCGCGCTGCTGCAGGGCAAGGAGCCCCCCGCGGAGCCGCACGAGGAGGTCAGCATCTTCTTCAGCGACATTGTCGGTGAGTGACGGCACTGCCTTACACCACACAGCGCATGTAGAACCACGGCATGCCATGCCGCAGCTCCATGCCCCTGGCAGCGCCAGTAGTCGCAATTGGTAACCCTCACCATGCGTTCCTGAGCGCCATCAACCGTCAGTTAGTGCTTGGTCGCATATTTGCACACAGTGTGCAGCTGGGCCGGACCGGTGCCACGTGCCGCATCCCACGCACCGTGCTCGCATCCATGTGCGCAACGCCCGGAATCCCCACCTCCCCGCGCACAGCATGCTGCTTGCTTCCTGCCGTACTGTCACCCACAGGGTACACCAACCACTGCTCCCGGCTGGCCACGCACGAGGTCATGGACATGCTCAACCGCCTCTACACGCGCTTCGACGCCATCATCAAGGAGCTGGAGCTATTCAAGGTGCGGACTGGGGAGGGTTGTAGTCCCCTTGCAGGTTACGGTGAAACACGGTGCTCAGTGGCTTTTGGCCTCCTTCGTCTCCTGCTCTCTGCCGATTGCTCCATCCGCCTGCCATGCAAACAGTCGCCCCCACATTGTTGTAGAACACCTACCGGATCTCGGTTGAAAAGATCGCTTGGCTGCCCTGCACCCTACCTGACAAACAGCCTAGCAAATGACCAACCACCCTAACCACCCAACAGGTTGACGTCATCGGTGACGCCTACCTGGCGGTGGGCAACATCCGCGTGCGGCACCCCGACAGCCACGCCCGCCGCCTGGCGGAGTTCGCGCTCCGCGCCGTGCAGGTGGCCAACAGCGAGCCCGTGTGCGTCACCAGGTGCGGGCAGGGTGGCCTGGATGGTGGTGCTGCGTTGGTCGTGCGGTCGTGAGAGTGTGCGTCACCAGGTGCGTGGTCGGTACCGGCAGCCTAGTAGTTGTGCATCGTTTGCTTTGCGTCATTCCGCAGCCTCCCAGGCTGTACGCGGCGCCCGGCCAGGTTTAGAAGCTGGCAGCTGCGCGGGCGTCTCGCTTTGTGCTGTCCTGCTTGGCGCTGCGTGGTCGTGCTTCGCTGCCGTCAGCTTCCTACACCTCCCCTAGCCGTCGCTGCTGGTGCACGCCACGCCATGCTCACCCTGGCTCACGCCCCACCTGCCCCAGGCCGGAGCTGGCCCTCAGGCTCCTGGCGGTTGCTGCTGCTACTGCTTTCTCACTCATGCCCATCCCTCCTTGTGCGGCCCCAGGCCGGAGCTGGGCACCATCTCCATCCGCGTGGGGCTGCACGTGGGGCCCGTCATGGCCTGCGTGGTGGGCACCATGAACCGCCGGTACAGCCTGTTCGGAAACACGGTGGTGAGCGCGCGGCAGGGGCTCCCATAGCCATGGGTAGCATGCCGGTATCAAGGTGTTGGGCCAATGTAGACCCTTTCAACTCTTACACAGCCGTGTCCGCCGCGTCCGCGGCGTGACTGCAGATGATTTTGCATCGGTGTATGCCTCGCTCTGGCTTGCCTTGTCGGCCACCCAATATTGCTGTTGCTTCTTTGGGCCTGCCTTGCTGCCGCAGAACGTGGCCAGCCGCATGGAGTCCACCTCGGAGCCAAACAAGGTGGGTTCCTGTCACAGCCGTGTCCTAGTCCATACACAGAAGTGCGCACTGACTCGGTGTAAACACCGACTCGGTAAGGTGGGTGTCGGCTGGCACCGGGGGGAGCTACTGTGCATGCCGGTATTTAGCTATGCGAAACGTTTCGCCGACCTTGTCGCTGTCCTTCCTTAATAGGTGTTGCGCCCTGGTGCTTGCCTCGCATACGCAGTGCACGGGCAGTCTCGGGACGTGCCTCGCCCACAACCGCCAAGCGCCACACCGCATACTTCTGCACTTCACCGCTTCGACCAATTTTCCTGAACCCCTACCTCCTCGCCTCCTCCAACCCGCAGGTGCAGTGCACCACATCCTTCAAGCAGCTGGTCAAGCGGCAGTGGCCGCAGGTGCTGGCGCGGTCCCGCGGCTTCCGCAACATCAAGGGCAAGGGGCTGATGGAGACGTACTTCCTGTACCCGCCAGGCACACCGTCCAGCACCCTGGGGCCCTCCGTGCTCAACGAAGGTACGGCGTGCGTCAGCACGCACCGCCCATCATGTCATGCCGCAAACGGATCACTGTACGTATTCCAACAGAACGCTTACAGGACACTTTGAAACCGCATTCGGTTGAGAGCCAGGCATGTGCACCCCCTGCTACCCTAAGTCGCTGAGTCCCAGCACTCCCTGCCTTCCTAACCCACGCTTCCCCTACCCAACCCTCGCCGCCACAGAGCTGGCGCTCTCCTCTCGCGCCTCCTCCGAGGCCAACCTGGCGCAGCACCTGGCGCACCTCAACCTCAAGCGCTTCCAATCCACCGGCTCCCGCCGCGGCAGCACCCACCGACACGTGCCCGTCGGCTCACCCTCCGCCGTCCTCACCTCCACCGCCCCTAGCGTCGTCATCGCGCCAGGGGAGACCCCCACGCGCCGATCCGCTGCCGTGCGGTCCATGACCTCGTCCTTGGGTCCCGCACCTTTGCCGTTCGACCCGCGGGTCGGGGAGGCGGAGGGAGCAAGGGAGTCCCCTGAGCGGCCGGGCGAGCGGCGGCCGACGCAGAGCGCGAGGTACGGCCCGCCACGGAGGAAGCTGTCGGCGCTGATGGGCACTGTGGAGTCTGCGCCGGCCCTGGACCGGGCGCCAGAGTCGTGCGATGTGTGAGTGGGGGGAGAAGGCATGTGCGTGGAGCGTGTGGCAGCGGTGTCGGGTGCGCGAGCCGCGCGCGGTTTGCATCAGAGCCATGTTGAGGCAGGGCGGCGTGGGTTCAGGGGACCGGCACCCGGTGGTGCCTTTGTGCGTATGAACTGCTTGTCGTGATTACTAATGTCAATGAGTGAGCAAGCCCTGGTCAGGGGCAACGATGTGAAGGGAGAGAGCAGCAGCATGAAGCAGCTGCAGTTTGGGCAAATGTGTGTACGCGTGCGTGGGAGGTCAATGCTGTTGCTTGGTATGCTTTTCTTTTAGGCTGAGATAACGCGCGGCAGACCGCTGGCTTGCGGCCGCGTAGGTCCCGGTTGGGTAGTTCACGCAAAGGCATATTCCTCAAGTCCTTTCATACCCACGCATGCGCCGGGCAAAGGCAGTAGGTGGCTTGATTGCAGGTGGTTGGGTACCGTACCGTACGGTGGTTGTTGGCCGGTAACGGCATGGTGTTCGGATTGGTTGTACCGTGCTATATAGGCAACTGGGGCTGAGTTGGTGTGCACCCCCGGTTAAATGCTTCGGCGGTGGTGGCTAGGGAAGAACGCGCAAGACTTGGGGGATATAATCTTTATTTGCACCTGTGTACGGCACACGAGGTACGCTGACGCGACACTGACATCACCAACCGCAACTATCACCACGTCATGGCCACTCGGACCACCTAATAAGAGCGCCAGTCCGTTCGTATTGGGCATTCCTAGGTCTTGGTCCATATGGCCGCACACTTGCTGTTGGGAGCACTTGCAGCGCTTGGTAGTGCGTTTACGCACGTAGTCTTGGGACCGCGGCGCAGGGCCATACACGCACGTGCGCCTGCTCTGGTTGCTTAACCTGTCCACGTTAGCGGTAGAAGTAGTAGGGGTGGTTTGCTGCACATAAGCGTGTACAGTGATACATGGGGACGGGCCTCTCGTCGCGTCGGGAATATTCTGCTATTCGTTGCCGAAAGCAATTGTGGCTTTCGGTTCTTTGACACTGCTGCATCGCAGGGGTGGTGGGGCTTGCGCGCACTGGGTGAGGCTTTCTTGGTCAGGGAAGGGAACTGGATATCAATAGGTGTTCTATAGCATCCATGGGGCTCGGCTTCATTAGACACATATAGGCTTAGGGGGCTATGGCGTAAAGCGTGGTGGTCTGTACATGTTTAGGCGACTTAGTGGGCTATAGCACAAAACGTCGGGGGCGCTCGTATCAGCTGTTTGTGTCAGTTGTGCTGAGGTTGGCGCTGGTTGGTAGCGGTTACAAGGAGGCTGTCGTACACGAGATGGGCAACACCATTGACTGGACCTGAAACGCGACCGGTGGGCAGGTGCCTTCCGGTCCCCTGCAGAATTAGGATGCCCGGAGGTCCGGAGGGTGTGCTAGCAGGAAGCCTAATCGTGCGGGCTTTGGGTTGTTCTGGGTCAGACCTGATCTGTGTGAGACACCCAACTGCTGTTGTTGTGCGTCGCGGATGGGGACTTGGGGAGCTGCCCGGAGGGAGCATGTGCCCAGATGTGCCTCAGGCGGTCGTTAGCTCGAGGTGCCGGGAGCGCGCAAGGCACCTATGTACGACAGCTCACGTAGCCCCAACTAAGGAACTCTGCAGTTGTTTGGAGCCACTGGCATTACGGGGGTGTACGAGTGTCAACACCATTGTGTCCTTTGCTTACGTGTGTACGGTTACCGGCGCGACGGTCCGGTACAGCGCAGTGTTACACCTTGGCCGCTGCCAGCTACTGATGGCGCTGTGTGTAAGCTGAAGGCATGCCGACTGCGGGCGTGGTGCGGACAACATGCTAAATTGCAGAATTGCAGATGCCCGCTCATGTTCCTCATCATGTCATGGCGCGTGCCGCCTCGTGCTGCGTTGGCTTACAACGCCACCGGCCGAAAGCATCTACCGGTATTAGCACCTATGCCGCAGTGACCGAGCGCAGTAGTCATTGGACTTGCAGTAGCTGCAGACCGCTACAGCAAATATGGCAAAACAGCGGCAATGCTGTAGCCGCAGCCATTTGCGGCCCAGAAGCCGTCAAAGGTATAAGCTCCTCCAGAAAGACAACATCCACCTCTCCCCAAGCAACCGCAGAGAACGCATGCGTGGAGACGCTGTTCGCCTACCGTGCCAGGCCAGCACTGAAGCACACGGTACCGTCTCGTATGCCCTCGACGTAAAAAGCTCGATACCACATGTACGTTAACGGTCGTGGTTGTCGCACCGTACGACAGAGGTTGAACACGGTCACTGGCTCTGTACCACCAAGGCTGATGCACATCCATGTCCACAACAGCGATGCCTGGGGCACCGCGGCATGCGGCGCACGTGGCTCCCCGGCAGCCCGCGATGGGACATGACCGTTACGGCACAGCCCGCCATGCGTGGACCGACGCAGCCCCATCACGCCTTTCACTGCGTGCAGCACCCACAACGCCATGGCCCTCACCGCTAGACAGCCCCTGAAGGCACTAGGTACGCATGTTCCTGGCTACCAACACCGCCAAGGCCCTCCCTGACGGCGGCGCTATGTCTCCTCCCAGCAATCGCTATCCACAACGCCAAGGTCCTACTAACGGCGCTACGCCCGCTCCCGGTGATCGCTAGCGCCGCCCGCCGTCCGGTTCCAGCTGCTCCGCAGCCGTGTCCTGAGCTGCAGCCAGTCCTCCGCTAGCAGAAGTCCGCGGCTCTGGGTTGACCTGGAAAACGTGTCGAAGTTAAGCGCATTCAGCAGAGCACATTCCCCCAGGACAATTCGCACAACGTGCTCCACACTTCAGCAGTTGAATTGAGCCTGCAGGTGTCCACATACCACCCTTAACCCACACCCATGCCTCCACGAATCCACTCCACGCACCCGCGTCCGAGAGCCGTACAGCCGTGCAGTCCTTCACATGCCCCGCTCGATTGCTTGCCTGCGCTTACTCTTTGCCCCGACCCCGATCTGCCGAAACCACACGGTCACACCAACACCCGCTTACGTAATCATGTCAGGCCACAGCAGTCTGCCCCTGCTGACCCACCTGCCCCTGCTAACCCACCTCCTCATGCTACGGTAACCCACCTGCTTCTGCACGTACTCGTCCATGTCGTGCCACAGCTCCCTGTAGGCGTGCAGCGCCCTGCGCCAGTACTGCTGGCGGGCGGCGGCCGACAGGTACTGGTGGGCGAAGGCCTGGGGGCAACGTACGGGCGTACGGGCGTACGGGCGTAGGGGTTTGTATTTTTTGGGCCAGGTCTGAGTGCTGGCACCGTACTTACCTCCTGCGTCATAACAGGTCACGCGTGTGCTGCAAGTCTCCTGCATACTGAAGAGTTATCAGCAATCAACATTGAATCTATAGATGTGTTGCACTAGAGCGGTGTGCGTTTTACTCGCACCTGGCCACGGGCCGCAACCTCCTCAAGGAACTGCGTCTGCACGCGCAGGCGTGCAGTGGAAATGGAGTCAGGCGCAGGATAACAGGCTAAAGAGCCATGCAATAGACCTTGCGCGTGACATGCCTAACCAGCGGCGCCCACAAGGGCGCGGTGTGTTGACATGCTGGCACCACATGGAGCCTTGGAGCACACCTGCGTGGAAAAGACCCTACCTAGCCCAGCCGTGCGAGCAGGGACACACCTTTGTCTCAGCCTGGCTCTGGCTTATCGTTACCTTGTTTGCAATGTCCCGCAGCACGTGCAGCAGGTCATCCCTGTCGTACAGCCAAAAGGGGATGTAGTGCACGTTGGGGGCCAGGGAGCGGTAGTACCACTCGATGTACGGCGAGTCCTGTGGGCGACGGCGGTGATTTGTGGGGGGCAAAAGGATGGTCCGGCAAAAGCCTCTTGCATGTGATGTCCCATACCGCCATGTTGTCAGTGGCCAGGGATAGGGGCGCAAGGTAAAACGGCTAACAGCGCGGAATGGCCCACACTGTGCCGGCTGGTATCCCTCTGTGGGGCACGCAGCCGTGACCCTGGCCCAACCGTCGATACTCCGTGGTAACGAGACACGCGCGCTCACAGCTTTTCCACGGCGTGCGCCAGGGATCCCCGCTTACGCACAGGGCCGTAGGGGGACAGCTGGCGGCACCCTAACCCACACCCACCTGCTTGAGCACGGGGCTGTTGATGGTGAGCAGGCGGCCCACTAACCCACACCCACCTGCTTGAGCACGGGGCTGTTGATGGTGAGCAGGCGGCCC
>VFQN01001198.1_pt1 | contig 44783 bp, 74 predicted proteins | sample 3512371 | NCBI WGS metagenome assembly VFQN01 (sample SAMN10412370, study PRJNA504923) | tailings metagenome | isolation source: Replicate 2 from Balatoc abandoned mine | place: Philippines: Itogon, Benguet | collected 2017-08-28 | reverse complement strand
CGCCGCCAAGAACCTGGCCACCTTCACCAACGCCGTGGAGAACTGCCGCAAGGTGAGACTGCGACTGCTTGTCCTTGCCTGGTACAACACCTCAACTGGCGGCTGTGCTTCACTTTTCCCTGCATGCTAGCCTTCCAGCAAGTTGTGCAGTGGCAAACAGGATCTGCGTTGTTCTTTTGGTCTGCGGTCACCCACCTAGCTCGCGTGCGCTCACATCTTGTCCAGGTGTTTGATGCGTTCCGTCTGTTATCTCACTATTCTGACTGAGCTATTCTGACTCCTGCCCAGGTGTTCGACGAGGCGGCCTCGCTGGGCTTCCACATGGAGCTGCTGGACATCGGCGGCGGCTTCACCGGCCACTTCGACGAGTGCGGCAACGTCATGTTCGGCGAGATCGCCACCACCCTCAACGCCGCGCTGGCCGCCTACTTCCCGCCCGAGATGGGCGTGCGCGTCATCGCTGAGCCGGGGCGCTACTTCGCCGAGACCAGCAGCACGCTCATGACCCCCGTGTACGGCCAGCGCAACCGCATCGCCAAGGATGGCAGCACGCAGAAGGACTACTGGCTCACAGACGGCCTGTACGGCAGCTTCAACTGCATGTGAGTGCATGGGGTTGATCCTCGCGCGTCCCGTTACCTTCATCCAACGCTTCTGCTCGTGTTCTGTGTGTGCGTAGGGTTAATGTACCTCCGTGCGTCCTATGACCAACGCACGACCTGGGGCTTGCTGGTGTGTTCTCCTCTGGCTCTCTTGCCCCAATAGCTGCAACCACCACGTCGGATATGTTGTAGACGCCGTATGCCTGCTCCCTTTCCCCTGTCCTCCCCAGCCTGTACGACGGCCAGAACCCTGGCTACAAGGTGGTGCGCTCGCCGCTGCTGTCCAAGCCCGCGGACGAGGCCACCACCTTCAGCACCACGCTGTGGGGCCCCACCTGCGACAGCGCGGACTGCATCTACAAGGACGTCAAGCTGCCGCAGCTGCGCAACGGCGACTGGCTGATGTGGAACAACGCGGGCGCCTACACGGTGGCCGGCGCGTGCGACTTTAACGGCATTGAGTTCACTACGCCCGGCAAGAAGTACGTGTGGTCGGACAGCGCGGTGGACGCGGAGGAGTCGTCGGAGGACGAGATGCAGGCCGCCGCGGCCGCTGTGTGAGGGCTGCGGCATGCGGGCTCGTTGGAGCCTGGTGTAGCCTGGTTGGTTGGTGTGCATGCGTGGTAGCCCTCATGGGGCGTGCGCTATCGTGGTCCTGGTTTTGGTCGTAATTAAGTGATAGCATTTCATGGCGTGGTGGTATTAGGAGGGGTGAGTACCGTGTGGTGGTGTTCCTGGGGCTTGTTTGGCTCGTAGGGCTGACTGACCAGCTGGATGGAACCCCTTGACCGACGTATGTTCAACGTTTAGGCCTCGCTTTGGGGCAGCCCCTGCTTTCGGGTGCACATTTTGGTTCGCAGCATGTCTTCAAGGCAGCATTATGTTACATACTATTGTTCTGCGCTATGATACTGTGCAGGCCTGCCTGGCACTGACATTGCATCTTCTTTTTTGGGTAGCGGTTGCTATCTTGCTGCACCCTTGCCGTCATAGCTCCAAACTACGTTCACGCTGCATCCAGGTGTACTACTGGTTCTTAATCAGGCGATTTCAACTCGTATTTCGTTACAGAGCCCAAGCTATGCAGTGAGTGGTGATGTAAGCAAACGGGCTGAGAACGTGTCCAACGGTTGCACAAAGGAGGTAACGAGCCCGCAAGGTCGCTCGAGCTTGATCTCCTCGACATATGCCTTCAGCACCATCAGCAACAGCGGATCCCCTGATCAGCAACTCTCTGATACCGTACCAGTCTGTACATGGTGCATGCACCTCTCCTCAACTCAGATGGAATCACCCCGTGCTTCTACGATCTCGTGTGTGCTCTATATGAACTGGACATGCTGAACAGGTGCCAAGCGCGTGCTGACCCGATTCCCGTGTTCTTGCAGGTGCGCAATACCGGTACAGGTACCATAGACGCAGCAGCAGCAGCAGTCACATCCACATGCTTGGATTTCCGCTTGCGCACCATCACGGCGCGTTCGGCCACCGCTACCGTATGTGCCTCCCGTCCGAGTACGTTGGCCGTACACACGCGCTCACCCGCCAGCCGAACCCTAACTCAGCAGGCCCAATCAGCCCACGTACATCGGCGCAGCATGCCAATTCTGCATGGCCGACTCTCTGACATAACTCAATCAGGCCACTGACGGACCGTTCACCTTGGCGCAGGTGGTACGCCCTGCTACAACCAAGCGCCCGACCACTGGGCCTCAAGCGACAACCCGGGGGTGTCCGTCCCATACGCTTCTACCCGCTGTACCAACCCGGACTGTCTCCACTCTCCAGTACCGTACGGTATCCCCGCCGCCGCCTTCCCAGCCCCCACTGGAGCCGTTACCGTTTCCGTTCCTTTGCCGCCCTGTGGTTACTGGCGCCTCCACAGCTGAACCCAGTGACCGCCTCAAGAACGCACCCCACGTGACAGCCCCTAGACTGCTGGCCCAGCGCTGAAGGCGCGCTCGGCCTCCTCCGCACTGCCCACTGGCAGTAGAGCCATGCCCCACTCGTACACCGCCGGGGGCACCAGGAACTCCGCATGCACGGACGGACTCCAGCTGTCGTCCCCGCCCACGCCCATGTGCACGTGGTCCAGGTGCACGAACGTACGGCCGTCGGGGTGCCGTACCAGATCGTATTCGTGCCGCGCGGCGTGCACAGCCTCCATGCTGTACTCCGAAACCGACACGTGCAGCGGCGCGGCGGCGGACTGGGCGACCGCCGCCAGGCCCACGCCTCCACCCGTTGCACTCCCGCTGCTGCTGTCGGCTACCTCACGAGGCAGCAGCGTCACCCACCGCACATCCGCTCGGCCGCCTGACTCCTGCGGGAACACGTACGGCACCCGGAGGTCCGGCACCGCACTGCCGTACTGTCCTAGCAGCGCCCCGTGCTTGCGGTCCCAGTAGCACTCCTGCGGGCCGCGGCCGTGCCACCGCACGTGGCCGAGTGACCCATGGGTCGCCGTGCGCACGCCGACACGTGGCAAGGAGGGCAGCAGGCCGGGCGCCAGCCGCGCGGGCAGGGCCTTGCACGTGTCCATGCTCCACCGGATGTCCACCCGGCCGTTGGGGTGGATGTCGTACACGGCTCGGATTGCGATCTCGCCCTCCGGGTTGCTGGGCCCTGTCTTGTCCGCCTGGGTTTGCGCGAGGACCAGCTGTACGGCAGGCGGCAGCGTGGACGGGTCGGGGGTCTCCCCTGCGAACCAGTGCGCGCCGCCCATCTCGCCGATGCCCACGCCCTCCTGCGCGGGGGCCAGGGCATGTCCTGAGTAAGGTCCAGTGCAATTCATCACAATGGTAGTGGCATGCAGAGGCGCGGGAACAACTCCACGGCGTGGCGTTACGTGTACCGTACTTTGCCGTTACCGCCTTTGCCACGACACACAGTGCGGGAATGACATGCTAGTCCTACCCAGTGCTATCCCAACACAGCATCGTTGGGAGCCACGCGGTTGCATGCGGGGCGTAACGGTCACGGAGACCTAATGAGGCTTTCCTCATCTGCACTCTCGCATACTGCACACCCCTTAACCCACCTGCACGCCGCTGTCCTCCCCAGCAGGCTTGGGACGCGGCTTGAGGGTCCATGATGCCTCCACCCGCACAGCACCGCTGACGCTACCACTGCCACCGGTCGCGCGGAGCTCGACGCCTCCTGTGATCCAAAGGAGGTACCGTAGGCAGCACAAGACCGGTTCGAACAGCAAATACGTAATCACCCTTCAGATTCCCTCCAACCAACAAAGTGGACACATAACAGTTTTATGTCTACTGTCAGAGTAACCTTCGCCCTGGCTGCTGACGGAATGCCCTTGCGAAGGCCGGAAGGCACCTCCCTGGAGCCACACAGCCACATACCAACAGGCTTCTCGTTCAGCCGGCGGCCAAATTCCGCCTGCTTGTCGCACAGCGTGCCCCAAAGTACCATACGATACAAGTATGCTCTCCGTTTAGCCTGCCCCCAATGCATCAGTACCGACACGGCCCACCTGCCACCTCCAGACGGTCTAGCCCCGCTGCCACCCATCTCGCCGCGTGGCTGCTGCCGCCCGAGCCGCCGCGGTCGTTGTCGGTTGCGGCGCGGAAGAAGCACGGCTCCAGGGGCGCTGCCAGCAGCTCGCAGCCGCCAACCGCCAACCGCTCCAGGCAGCCGCTGATGCCGCTCAGCACGGCGGTCACGGAGGGGGAGGTGGCAGTGACGCTGCCAGTGTCTGGGTCCTGTCAAAAATAGTACCGGTAAGAAAGCGTGACATGACAGACGCACTTACGCGCGCGTGCAATAACCTTTGATTGTGGTGGGTTGGAAGGAGAGGGGTGAACACAGAGTCATCATGCCTAAGCAGCCTCCACTCGCAAGGCCTTGAGCAATGAACCGTTCTCGACACTCATTGGCATGGATACATAGCTGTCGGCTTCCCACCTGACTAAAGCGCAGCTCCTGCACCCCCGCAGCTGTTGCTGCCGCCGCTGCAGGCGGCGATCTTTGGTGCCTCCGTGCTGCATCCGCAAGCAGCACCTCCGGGTTGAGCGCCTGCATGGGCCACAGAGTTCGCTTACCCACGCCGCTGCCAGATCAACTGACGAGAAGCAGGCGTTATAGGATAACGCTACCTATTTGGCGACAGCCCCCATAACGAGGTACGGCATGTCCCACATCCAGTCAATCACAACCTCGCAGGGCCCACTACTCCGCTTGCTGGGCCCACCACCCACGCCCACGCACCTCCCGCGGCAGCTCCAGCTGCACGTGTGACACCACGTGCCCCGCATCGGCCCACGACGCGTCGGCACGCAGCACCGCCCGCAGCTCCACGTGCATGTCCGCCTGCCGTAACGCCCTCACCCCCTGGCCAGTGCCCTCCTGCCCCTGTCCCAGCCGCGCCGCCGCCGCCGCCACTAGCGCCTCCGAAACCGCCTGCGCTGAGACCGGTAACCCAACCGTCGCCACCGACCTTGGCGGCACGTCAACTGCCGGCATGCCGTACCAACCGCCGTCAACCACCGGCCCCGGGCCAGCGCCGGGTTCCGGGGCTGCCGCGTGCGACAGTGGTACGGCCGTACTGCCGAGCGCGTCGTATACGACGGGGCGGCCGTTGAGTACGATGCGGTACTGCAGGGCTAGGTGGTTGGTGCCGACCATGTCGTACTTGTTGCGGACGAGCAGGGGAGGCATGTCGCCGGTGACGCTGCTGCTGTTGCTGGTGGTGGTGCTGGCGCTGGTGCCATTGTCGGAGGTTGCCCAGGCGAAGGTGACGGGCGCCATGCAGGACTTGGCCTGTTGGGAGGCGCACATGGCACCACAACCGGCAGTGTATTGGGCCTTTAAGGAAACGGAAGCGCTTTGTGTTGGCCACGAAGACTGCAGCGCTAGGTAGTAGATTAGCGAGGACCTCTTCAAGAACGCAACACTATTAGACGAAGCCTTTCCCACCTCCAGCAACGCGGGGTGCGGCGACCTGTCCGGCGCCACCAGTCCGTTGCAACAGAACTGCCCGTCGTTGGGCTTGTCGCCGAAGTCGCCGCCGTACGCCCAGTACTCCACCTGGCGGTCGGCAGTTAGGGGCCAGAGTTGGATGCTGTCCTGTCTGTAAGTACGGTAAGGGCCCCGTCGTCACGCCGTCAGGTGTCGTCAGTAGTGGGACAGAGTATGCAGCAGCACCGGGCAAACCTGGCCCCTATACAGCAACCTCATCAAAATTCCACCACACGGGCCCCGTCCTGGCCCAGAGCCCTGGCCACCAGGCCCCAGTCTCATGACGCCGTCGGCCACGCACCCCTAACGTCGCACGCCACCTCCCCGCACGCCCACCTGCTTCCCGCCCGGATCCGTCGCTCACTCGCTTTGCCACGCCTGTTTACTGATCTTGGTTTGCCTGTACCTGTATCAGGCATACTTTGCCTGCATCCCGCACCTCCCCGCACACTCACCTGCCTCCCGTCCGGTCCCACCGCCTTGGCCACCAGGTTCTGGTCCGCCCAGTCCCAGATGAAGCCACCCGCCACGGAGGGGTGCGCCTCGAAGGCGGCCCAGTACAGGTCCAGGTTGCCGGTGCTGCGGGACGGACAGCACAGCGCATGAGGGCCTCCGGACACTGGGACATGTCACCCAATCCTCCAAGACGAAATTCCGTTCGGCAACAGCACGGCGTTGTTCTCGACGGGTTTAAGGTGTAACAGCGTGTCATGCGTTGGAAAGGCAGCAGAGCACTGGGGCTTTTGCCGGGCGAGGGTGCACAGAGAGAGGCCCACCAAGCGCCAAGGTCATCAGGAGCTCAGCGGGGTGGACGGTACGCATGGTTGCTGTTGCATGTGTGTTTACGCACCTGTTGCCCATGGAGTGGGAGTACTCGCACAGCATCACCGGCCGCCGCTCCTCCCCGCTGTCCGCCAGCGCGGTCAGCGCCTGCGCGGCCAGGATTGGGGGGAGGGGCGCGGGGATCTCAACACGTGGCTGCATTTATTAGGTGGATAACGCCCAGAGCAGCATCGACAGGGTACCTGGCACTAGCGTTGCCTGGGGTAGGTATCAGTAGTGCTGCGTGCAACAGGAACGGTGTGCAGGCCCTTGGCCCGACATGGTCCTTGGCCGCCCCAGAGCCCAGGGTCCCTGGGCTACGGCAAAGGGTTGAAGGCTGCCGCTTACGCACCTTGATCTGAGACGGCCGAGCGTACATGGGTGGGATAATGTCGGTGGCGAGGGTGCGGGAGCCGCCACCCTGCGCAGGCACGCCAGCCAGCCACGTCCACGTGCGTGAGCCATGGAAGACATGCAAGAGGACATGCAAAGGACATGCGGCGGCGGCAACACTTGGCTGGTCTTGTGTCGTGTTCGCGAACTTTAACGCTTGCCAGCCCATAAGGCGATCGCGCCTATGGTGGGCCCAAGAGCCATACCTCGTAGTGGATGATGCGGGAAGGGTCCCTGGAGGAGTAAGGACGAAGGGGGACGCGCCAGTAAATGATAGCATCGCCAGCGTTGGAGGTGTAGCAAGTCATGCTTCATGTGTCATTGCCTTCCCCAAGTCTGAGCTGCTGGAGCTCCAGCATCGGGGCTTCGCATCGGGCTTGCTGGTATAGGATCAGCAGCAGCGCCTGCTGCACACGGGCGTGCGCGTCACACGTGTGCCACCAGAGACAGTGCACCGTATGCCATACGGCCGTACCTTGCCCTGAGGTAGCCCGCCATGGCCATGTGGGCGGGGCCGTACCCCGCCTCGTTGCCCAGGGACCACATGATGACGGCGGGGAAATTCTTGTCCCTGCAGGCAGGGCGAGCAGCGGCCGCAGCATGCATAGCAGTGCGTCGTTAATGACAAGCTCCATATGCTTGTGCATGCAACACTCGAAGCGTATGGGAGTGACGGTCAGCAAGCTGTACCTTGACGGAGGCCCAAAGGAGTGCGAAACGGATGCGCAGTGCAGAGCAAGGTGGGATATCAGTGGCGTGTCCAAGCGAGGAGGAATTGGTATCCTCGCAGGTCACTGGACCTGGAGGGCGCACTGTGCGCAGCAGACGCACTTACGCACATACCAGGCGCCCCGGTCAACGGTGAACTGTTGCCGTACCTGTACGGCCTGCCTACCTGCCGTACATGGCCATCGCGCGGTCCAGCATGGCGGGCGCCCACGCGGGGTGGTTGGTGGGGTTGCTCTGGTTGTCCTGTGCATGAGGCAATGGCGGAGGTGCTCAGCAGGCTGCCATGGGGAGGCATGGCCGCTAGCCTGCCGCTCCGCTGTACACTTGCCATGCAGATAGGATCGCACCTGGATAGCCACTAGGTTACATGCAGCTGGCCCCGTTACATGCATCCCTTGCAGATTACTATGGCGTGCGTATCGGTCGTACCATGAAGGTGGGGTCGAAGCCGTGTGTCTCGATGTTGGCCTCGTCTATGACGTACAGCCCGTAGTGCGCGCAAAGCTCGTACCTGGGCAGGGCAGCGCGAAGGGGGTGTTGCGGCAACGGCTACCCCTACGTGCTGGCATTCTCTGGTGTCCCTGAATTTGTCTGGCTGGGCCCCTTGAGCCGCCAGGCACCCGGTCGCCGCCTTGGCGCTGTCGCACAGGACTGGGCGACAATTATGTACCAGCAGCTGGCCTTTGACCCATTGCGTAAGCTTACGAGAACCCACTGCGCAAGCTTCAGACACCCAGCGCCCGCCCTTGCCAGTGCTGTAGGTACAAGGCCTGGAGCGCACAGCGCTGTTTTAGAGGCTATACTGCTACAGCCCAAACTCCGTCAACTGACCTGCACTCGATGCATCTGCAAGGTCAGCTACCCAGGCACCCACCATCGCACGTGGTTGGGGTAGTGCGAGCAGCGCACCGCGTTGAGGCTGTGTCGCTTCATGGTGAGGATGTCCCGCAGCATGTGGGCCTCGCTTACATGCTTGCCGTACCTGTGCAGGCGTACGGCACGGTGCATGCGGTGGTTTGCAATGTGCCTGCATGCTGCCACGTGAAGGCGTGGCAATTGATTATTACAGCAAGGGCAAAGTGTTTTGGAGTCAAGGTAGGAAGGCTATCACGATGCACACTGCCCAAGCAGGCGCCTCCGCGTTCGCTGATGCAAGCCGGGAACGCCTTACCATCAGGACGTTGCTGCGCACTTGCGCGAGGCTGCACTGGTGAGGAGTGGCAGGCAGCACAGTGGGCATACAAACCGCATACGGTAAGCGCCCCTGCGCCTCGGCCATCCATCCGTCCCCTTGGCCTTGCAGTTCACAACTGACATGGCCGGCTCTTACGGACGCGTAAGCCCTGCCGTACAGCCCACCTGTCGTCCCACTCGTGGCGGTTGACGCCTCGCAGCATGACGGGCCGGCCGTTGTGCAGCAGCCGCGCGTCGCGCACCTCCGTCTGACGGAAGCCCAGCTGCGGCGCGGGCATGGGTACACACCGCGGGCATGGTTACCGCAAGGGTACCGGTATAGCACGGTGTAAGCAGGGCCATGTCAGTGGCTCACAAATGCAGGAAGCGAAATGGCACCGGTATGCTGCACGTGGTAAATGGACCATGGGAGCTAGCCATGCCCTGTTCGCCCTGCATGCACTGTCCAGCCGCAGTGGCACTTCCATGCCGCACCTGGCAGGACTCGTACTCGAGCGTCCCACGGGTCTCGTGCACTAGCTCCAGAACCAGGTAGTACAGCGCAGGGTCCTCCGCGCTCCACAGCCGCAGCCCTGCCGTACAGCAGCACAGTTACCGGTACATGCATTTTAGGTCATTGGTAACAGTCCTGCAACAAACGTCCTCCAGCATAAACACCTGCCGTCAGGCCGGCCGTACCGTCCTTGCGGCGGAAATCCCTGTACGCACCTCCCGCCCCCACCACTCACCCTCTGCTGCCCCTCCGCCCACCGCTGCCACCGCGTCAACGCTCATCCGCGCCACTCCGCCGTACCCGGCTGCCGTACGGCCGGGCCGGCCCGCCGTATCGTTGCCGTACCACTTGCCCGGGACCACGGACACCGTGGCCAGGGGCTGCGGCAGCGCCTCATGCTGCTGCCCCGAGCGACCCACGGGTCGGCCCTCTCCGTCCAGCACGTGCACGCGCACCTTGCACGCTGCAAGCTCGCGCAGGTACGAGAGAGGGGCGCCGACGGGGGTGCCGTGTTAGTGCAATGGGCCAGGCTGTCACAGTTTTAGAGTTCTACACATGGACCATCTGCGCTAGCGGGCTACCACGGACAGCAGCTATTTCCGCACGCCGCAGAGCATAGCCGCAACTACTACTTCATCTTCTCCAAGCAGCACCAAAGGCCGCCCTATTTTCCAGTTCAGCTATTTACGCAAGGCCTACCAGCCAGCTCCTCATTGCTGGGCCCCGCCACCATGACCTCCACCTCCAGCTTCGCGCCCACCAGCTCCGCAGCCGCCGTACCGCCTGCTCCGGAACCGCCCGTTTCCGTACTGCCGTACTTGAAGGTGAGCGGCGTGCGCACGGTGAAGTCGGCGATGTGCGTGGCGGGCTTGACCAGCAGCGACACGTGGCGGTGGATGCCCGACAGCCGCCACATGTCTTGGTCCTCCAGGTAGGTGGCGTCGCTCCAGCGCAGCACCTGCACCCAATGCACTTTCGTTATCTTACGCCCTCTTTACTCCTTCACTTTTGAGTTATTGAGTGTTTCTACATGCGGGTCTGAGCGTGGCCTCCCATGTGTTGTGGCGGTACAGGCAGGCCACCAGCTCCATCAGCCCACCTGCACTGCCAGCGTGTGGCTCTTGCCCCCCTGCTGCTGCTGCTGCTGGTCTGCATGCTGCTGCAGGATGTGCGTGACGTCGAACTCCGCCGTGGTGCGGCTGTCCTTTGAGAAGCCCACCAGCTGGCCGTCCAGCCAGCAGTAGAAGGCGCTGTCCACGCCATCGAACTGCAGGAAGGCCCTACGCACACACCGGGGGTGCAGTGCAGAGTACGCAACCCCATGTAGCACTTTTGAGGTTAAACACCTCCTGCCTGAGTGCAATGCAGGGCTCTCCGCGTTGTAGCTGTCTGGCCCATGGCAGGTGGCCTCGATGCTGTACCTTGTCGAGGTACGGCGTCACGCGCGACAGGCGTCAGCTTAGGCACGTGCTGGTGACGCCCACCTGTCTCCCGGTCGCAGCTCCTCGGCGGGAAGCTGCGGGAAGCTGAAGCGGTAGCAGCCGGTGGGGTTGTCCTCTTGCGGCACGAAGGGTGGGTCCAGGGGTATGGGGTACACGAAGTTGGTGTAGATGGGCGTGCCGTGGCCGTGGCACTCCCAGTTGGAAGGTACGGGCAGCTGCACGATAGGGGCAGGCAGCATTACAGTTAGCGGGGGTGTTGAAGATTTCTGCGGAACGCGGGGAGATGAGTTGGTGAAGGTCACTCGGTAATCCATAGCCTGAAGGGTGGCTGTGCAAGCGTGGACACGTGACAGTAACGCCGCCCTGGCGCTCCGTTTTCCCCTTCACTGCTGCTGCACTGAAACCCGCTGCATGCCTATACCACTGCACAACCGAGGATACGTTTGTGTTGGCATGTAAGATGCCGGCCGGTACAGTGTCTCACGCTCTCACCTTGCCCCACCCCGTGGTGTCAAAGCCGGGTTGGGGAAAGTCCTCCGGGACCAGCCCCGGGTTGCCAAACAGCCGAAACTCCCAATCGCAGCCCGACAGACGCCGTATTCCCCAGTTGCCGCCGATTATTGACGGCAGGTTGTCGCGCCACGCATCGGGTGGATGTGATTTTGTCGCGGGGGCAGGGAGCGCGCTCGTGCATTTCGGTAGGTGCACCTCAGAAGGCGCGACAGTTGGCTTCAGGGCGATTACGCTTGCTTGCAGATCACGGTAAGAGCGTAATGGTGCATGGCTTGCTCGCTTGTTGATACCGAAGATCGCGGGGTTCTCCCAGTCGGGAGCTGCCTGCCCCGCCCTCGCCCCCTTCATCCTCGCCCCCTCACAGTGCCAGTGCAGGAAAATAAGTTATCCACGGCAGACTGACATGCTTTGTGAGCGTGTGGCCAGCAAGAGTATGTTGCTGCCGATCGTTTCGGTTCAGCTCAAGGGGTACCGGTACCCAACGCCGGCCACGCCAGTCGCGTGTCGTTGCCTCGGGATTCCGTTCGTCGAGTGGCACGGCCCACGAAGAGTGGAGCCATGAAATTGCACCAATTCGTACAGGTTGCGTAAGCATCAGTGGCCTGTTGGGTCTTCCAGCACGTGCCTTGCTGATGCCGCTGGTCCTGGCCTATGCGTCAGCCTTTACCAATTGCGACCCACGGCCTCGCCCATGGCTGCTAGAGAGAACTGCATCCCGGCTGTATGTCCGTGTCGACCGTCATGGTCCAGCCTGATTCAGCAAGCGCCCGCATGCGTACCTGCACACGAGCGCTACAGAGGTTGCATCCATGGTGGCTGTGGAGCTCATCAGCTGCCAATACGCAGCCGTGCCCACTGCCCAGCCGTGGCCAGAGGTCCCTCGGGCCCTCGGGTCCCCAACAAGCCCTCTGAACAACATCCTCCCTGCACGGCAAGGGGCCGGTGCGGCGCAGCCATGTCTGAATCACGCGCAATTTCTTGGCCCCGCCGCAGGCTGCCCTGCCCAACTGCAGTCACTGCATTCCGCAATGACACGTGTCTTTTACCTTCTTGTGCCCTGTTGGCCCCTGTTGGGCCCGGCAGCCAGAAGCATGCCCACGGCACCCCGCTGCTGCTGGCTTCCTTGTCGCAGCATCCTGCTGCTTGAGCTCCTTGGAGGCGCTGGGACACCCAGGGACACCTCATTGGGGGCAGGGTTGGGGGCTCCTCACACAGGCAGGCATCTCTGCACCCAGCTACACCGCACCTGAACGCATCCTACTACACAAGCACTTCGTCGTTAAGCTTTTTGGGGCTTCAGGCACAGCCAGCCGAAGGCGCTGATGGGGTACGAGGTTGTAAGGATGGTTCGTGACCAGCCCGTTCGTGACACCTGCCGGTCGCTGACAATAGCATGATGGTGGCAGTGCACACCACGCAGGCCGAAAACCCAAAACCCAGCACTTGAATTCGAGGTACAGCTGGCAGAATGTGGAGCTACGGGCACTGCTCCTCCACTGCTCAGGTCCGAGGGCTAAGGAGGACCCCAGTGGGCCAGAGCCAATGTGCATCTGGGCACTCACAGGGACTCCCCTGTAACGTGTGCCTGTAACCGGCACGCCTGTTACGCCATCCATGCTCTTGGTGTTCCCAAGTTACACGCTTCCAGCCAATCAATATTGTTGAAAGGTATTGTTGAGATGATGTACCGATTCGGCGAACCTACCTTTCCAAATGCGCCAGACACTTCCGACGCCGCGCAAGCCGTTTCCGCTGGTCGCAGCATGCATGGCGATTTGGTTAAGCACATCATATCTATAGCGACTGCCTCATTGCTAAGCGGCGTTACAAGCAAGGTCACAAGCAAAGTTCTTGGCTGTACGGCGTGCATGCGGCGAGCCACAGGATGGGCACAGGATGTGCCTTTCATGTGCGCCGACCTACGGAAAGTTCCGCTGTCCCTGCGTTCAGGAACCCTTGCACCGAATAGGTGCATACAGTGATCAAATTTACTTGCACAGGTCTGCCCCTAGAACCTTGAAAAGGGCACAAGGGCAACAACCCGTCGTCTCTCGGACATAATCGACCGGCGAGCTGGACAGGCGTGACTTGAGGTGGGTCAATGTGCTTAAATGAATTGTATGGGGCGAACAGGGCAGCCTGGCAGCACAAAATGGTGCGCGGGCCCTTCTGCACGGAAAAGCACCACAGGTTATTGTCACCTTGGACCGTGTGGCAGCTGTGTGGAACTTTGATCACGAATATAGCTTTTGAATTGCCGCATATATTCAGTGGTTGTCAGTAGCGCGTGTGCAAGCACTGCTGCCGAAGCGCCGCAAGCTTTCTAATATGGTAGAACTCTTGTAGCACAGAATGATGCCATTGCTTCCTGTCTATGCATCCTTACCATTCTTAGATGCCAGATGCGCAACATACTGCGCCTTGTTGCCCACCCCGCTTACGTTGCTCGCTTACGCCTTTCGTACCGGCGGGGTCCCGCCTGGTACCTCCGAAGTTGCGACCCGAGTGCTTCCCTTGATCCCATACATCCCGTCTTGACATGTTCAAACTGCAGAGCTGAGCTTCCAACTTCTTGAGCTCACCAAAATGGCGACCGGTCAGCACCGTGTGGACACAGGCGCATGCCGCAACCCCGCGCTCAACATTCGGCCCGACCTGGCCCGCGCCGCAACGGCCATCACCGGCCCGTCCGTTGACGATGAGCTGGTCGGCCCTCGCGGCGACTGGTGGTGGACCGGCAAGCCCCCGGCGCAGTGTCCCGGCTTCGACAAGCAGGCCGGCGTCCTGCGCTCCTTGCCGCTGCCCAACACGCGCAACTTCACGCGCCAGTCCGTGCTGGACTACTTTGACAATGTGTGGACCATGACGGAGATCCTGTTCGCTAGCCTGCAGACCACGGACGCTTTCATCCGCCAGCCATACCACCAGCTGCGCCACCCCATGATGTTCTACTACGGCCACCCCGCCGTGCTGTACATCAACAAGTTCCGCGTTGCGGGCCTCCTTGAGGACGGGATCAACCAGTACTTCGAGCAGGTGCGTTGCGCACAAAGTGCCTGCACCATACACAGATGCCCTGGCATGGTGTAAGGGACGGTTTGCTGGGTAGAACCTGCCGTAGCCCGCGCAGCCACCGGCACGCCCCTGGCCACCCATTACAACGTCATCTGCCTTGCGCCACCCCTACGGCCCTGACCCAAGTCGCTGGTGCGCAACTGCTGTGCTTCCCTCGCCCGCCAAGCCCACCCTGGCCCTCTTACACACGCACTCTTACCGCACCCGCACCGCTCCTCCTCCTCCTCCCTGACAGCTGTTCGAGACGGGCGTGGACGAGATGTCTTGGGACGACCTGTCCCGCGGCCGCGACGACTGGCCCCCTGTTCGCGAGGTGCATGCGTACCGCCAGAAGGCCTACGAGGTGGTGCGGGACGTCATCCTCAACCACCCGGCCCTGGACAAGGCGGAGGTGCGTTGGACGTGGACAGGGGGGCCTGGTCACTTTCCGCACCCCGCACGCGGACTGCGCTCGTCCCCGGGTGCTGTCGGTGTGTGTTGTCCATCGGCATGCCAGTGGAGCACGGTGTCGAAAGCAACAGCACTCACGGGTGCGGAGCAGGTGTACAGGCCAGTTGCGTTACATAGAAGCAAGGGCTGCCAGCGTGCGCCAGTTTTGCACCTTGCATACACGTGTGGCCTACTCAGTCTGGGGTTTCTCTTTACGCAGGTTGGCTGGGACGACCCCGCGTGGGCCATTTTCATGGGCTTCGAGCACGAGCGCATCCACGTGGAGACCAGCAGCGTGCTCATCCGCGAGGTGAGGGGTGGGGGAGAAGCGAGTTGCCAATGAAGCGTGAATAGTAGGTGTGCAGTGGGACGGAGCCCAGCGGGCTGCACGCGCGGAGAGATGGCGTGGTGATTTAGGGGGATAAGAACTGAGGGCATGGCATTTCGGCATGTGGAACGGGGTCGAAAGGTAGAGTGCAGGTTTGGGGCCGGCAGCCACAGCAATGGGGCTGCGGACTAGGTGGTGTGGGTCCCTGGGACATGACCCCACGCTGCGGTGCGGAAGAGCTGCACAAGACGGGGTGGCGCCGCAGGGGCAGCAGCGCTTGAGGTGGGGAGGCACGTTAACACACGGAGAGAAGCATGGCTGAGGCGCGGGAGGCGGGACGGGACGGGCTGGGTGCGGGTGCTGTCAGTTCGGGGCCTGCAGCTGTATCTGAATCACATCTGTTTCCGGAGTGTGACAGCGAGGGCCCACCGAAACGAGGTCCACTCCTCGAACGTGGGGTTGTGGAGTACCGCTGTGTTGTGACGCGGTGGGGCTCTGGGTTGGAAGGCCAACTGGCTGACTGGCTCCTCATCCCTGTTTGCTTGTCGCGCCCGCAGCTGCCGCTGACGAGCGTGCGCAAGCCCGAGTACTGGCCGGACTACCACCCCAGCAGCCGCAACCCCAGCGCCCCGGTGCCCACCGAGGGCGTGGACTACCCCAGCAACCCCATGGTGAGGCCGGGCAGGGTTTGGTCAGGGGTGTAGCGGTTAGCATAGGGCGCAAAGGGGCGTCTACGGGCCCAGCAACCCCATGATAAGACGCGCGGCGCGGGGTTGGCCCTGCAACGGTAAAGCAGGGCATTGCAGGAATGCACCACAGCACGGGCAAAGGAGTAGAGGGTTGCATGGGGCTCTGAAAGGGCCGTCTGCAGCTCCAGCCACCCCATGGCCAGGCGGCCAGCGTGTGGTTGGGTTTCGATGGGACGCGTAGGGCGCAATAGGGCGCAATCGGGCGTCGACTCTCCGGTCACCCCATCGTGAGGCGGGGCCGGAGCGGGGGTGCAACCCCCCGTTTGGGTGGGATGTAGGGGGTGGAACTGGGCTCAAGGGCGTTTCAGCCTCCAGAAGTGACGTGGGTGCGGCCGTGCACGGAACGGGGCGCGAGAATGGCACATGTCGGCTTGGGCACTGCACAGGCATGTACAGGTGTACTCGTCATAGCTGCAGGATGTTGGGGGTGGCAAGGGTAACGGAGAGCCGTCCACGGCCCTAGAAATGCAGTGGCCCGGGAACAGAGGTGTCGAACACGCTACAGGACGAATTTGCGCTGTGGTCGGGCGGACTGGAGGCACTATTATGTTGCGACCAGATTTGCATTCCGCACAGTCGAGAGAGTGGCGATGGGGGTGAAGTCGGGGTATTTCGGGAACGGGAACTGGAGACCCGGGGCCACGGGAGCAAGCTCCCACCGTTGGTGCTGCCCTGCCCTAAACTGTCGCCCCGCTGCCTAACCCGCCATTGCAGCTGACGGTGGAGGGCGAGACCGTGGTTCTGGGCAAGGACCTGTCGTACCCCTCGTTCGGCTGGGACAACGAGTACGGCCGCAAGGAGGTGGCGGTGCAGTCCTTCCGGTGAGGGACAAAGTAGCACGGAGGCAGCGCGGGCCGCCTTGCAAAAAAAGCTGGACTGCTGCTCAACCACTGTCGCAATAACGCTACGGCCACGGATATACTCAAGGAGGGGGCCCAGGGGGTTCAAAAGGGGGGGAGGTGGCCTCTACTACCGGTACACGTCTGCGAGGACACTTGAGGTAGTTAGTGGCCGCTGCCGTGGTGGCCGGTTCATGGGCAGCTCCATTGAAAGCTGTCCTCGGCTGTAACCCACGCTGACTTCCCCCTCCCGCAGCGCCACCAAGTTCAAGGTGACCAACGGCGAGTTCCTGCGCTTCGTCAAGGCGGGCGGCTACTCCAACCCCAAGTACTGGTCGGCGGAGGGCTGGGGCTGGCGCACGTTCCGCAACGTCAAGTGGCCCACCTTCTGGATGCCCGACGGCCCGCAGGGACTGCACAGGTGCGAGCGTCGTGCCAGCCCCCCGTGCACCGGCCCCCAACTCCCCTGCCCGACTCACCATACCTGAAAGCAGCACAACGAACCGCAATTGCAACAGTGCCAGGTGCGAGCAGAGGCCGCTCTTGCCCTTCATAGCCCGCGAGAAAATTGCAGCTACAAAGATAGCTGAGATAACATGCTACATGCTGTCCGCGGGCGCACAGGTACAAGCTTCGCGTGCTGTTCAACGCCATCGACATGCGGTGGGACTGGCCGGTGGACGCCAACTACCACGAGGCACGTGCCTTCGCCGCCTGGCGCACGGAGCAGGACGGCGCCGCCGTGCGCTACCGCCTCATCACGGAGGCGGAGCACAACCTCATCCGCAACACCAACGACAGGTGCGCGCATGGCAGCATGCCGGGTGGCGGCGGTGGTGGGCGTACGGGACACGATGGGGAGGTACAGTGGGGAGCTTGAAAAAGAGGGGCTGTGGGGTCCAGAAGCCAATAGGTGGAGTGCAGGCGGGAGTGAGGAATGCCCCCGACCGGCCGGGAGCTGCTGTCGTCACAAGAGCGACAAGGTTAGCTCGCAGCTCTTGAGTACCGACATAGCTGCCTTGGCAAACCGTCACCAGCATTGTTATTGCTGCTCTGGACCAACCGTTGCGTGCCTGCCGTGTGCGCTTGTGCAGGGTGGACGCGCACCTGCTGGCGCCCGCCGACCACCCCGGCGCCGAGGCGGGCCGGCCCGCCGCCGCCAACGAGCGGGTCTCCCCTGACGCGCCCGCCATGCTGGTGGGCGGCGCGGAGGCCCCCGCCGCCGGCTACAACGTGCAGCTGGCGCACAGCAGCCAGAACCCCGTCACAGAGTTGCCGCCAAGTGAGTCACGCGCTCTCTTGTTTGCGGCGGGGCACAGTGGGGAGGGGTGCCTTGGGGTACCGCAGGACCTAACGGGGCAACAACACGGCGCGTGCACGACATGCCGAGAGACCACGTGGCGGGGGGGTGGTGGGGCTGGTGCCGCGTGTGCGTCTTGCGCCTGTAGTACGTGATCTGACGTGACCGGGTGGCCTGTGTGCTGCTAATTTGACAGGCTCGTATACAACACGGACTGCGTCCGAGCTCTGCCCTCCGCCTCCCCTCCCTTGCACTGCCCCAGGCTCCAAGGGCTTCCACGACACGTTCGGCAGCGCGTGGGAGTGGGCGGAGGACCACTACGCCGCCTACCCCGGCTTCAAGGTGCACCCCTACTACGAGGACTTCTCGGCGCCCTGCTTCGCTGGCAAGCACCAGCTGGTGGGTGGTGTCATGTCTTGTGTCCTAGCCGTTTGAAGTAGGGCCTGGAGAGGCCGGCTGCAGGCGCCAACTGGCAAGCAAGCACCATCTGGTGGGTTTAGCAGAACGTTGGCGGTTGATGCCCAAAGCAGAGAGACAGGCACGTCGTCGATGGGACGGGGAAAACGCATGGTTTGGAGGAAACGTACATACAGGAGGCCTGTTTTAGGCTAACGAACACACAGGAGGCTTTTGTGCAAGGCACAGTACTAAACCACACCCTTCCATTACAGATTCTCGGCGGCTCCTTCATCTCCACCGGCCAGCTGGCGTCCAAGTTCGCTCGCTACCAGTTCCGGCCACACTTCTTCCAGCACGCCACCTTCCGCCTCGTCCAGGAGGCCAACGTTGACCTTGACCAGTACGACAAGGAGCGCTACGGCCCGCACAACCCCGTGCAGGTACGGACGACGCGCGTCGTACACGCTGGCTGAAGGGCGCGAGCTCCCTCGCTGCACATGGCTGGGGTGCGGGTAGTGCCGTGCTGTCAGAAGACTGGGAAGCAGTATGGCCGTTCGAGCAGCACATACACCGACCGGTGTGCGTGCGAACTCATCGCTGCCGCGGAATAACAGTATTCCGGCATAGAACTGACCCATCAACCCTCACGTTTGCCGCCTTCCCTCCGCAGCCGTTCTTCGAGACCAGCTGCATGGACTCTGCTCCCCCGCACGTGGGCGACGGGCCCTGCTGCTCCAAGTCGCGTCGCCAGGCCTTCACGCCCACGCTGTGCGAGGAGGCGGCGTCCACCAAGGCCAAGCTTGAGGCGGCGCAGGTGGGACACGGCATCGCACGGGTGCCAGCCGGGCTGTGTGCGGAAAGGCACGATCTCTGCGGCGAACCATGTTGACCGTTGCATGGAATCAGCCGTTGGCTGTTGCCGGAAATGGCTAGTAGCCGAACAGCGTACCGACGCGAGACCTTTTTTGCTGCTGCCGAACGTGCACGTGCGTGCCACTCCGCAGGTGGCGTACGAATCTGACGCCATCCTGGCGCAGTACCTGTCCCTGCACTACGGCCCCGTGGACCGCGTGTACCCCGACCTGGTCAACGAGACGGGCATCATAGCGTCGGCGCTGGACTTCCCGCGCAAGCTGTCGGAGGCGCTGTACGGCTGGGCGGAGCGGCTGGGGCTGCCGGCGGCGGGCGAGGCGGGGCGCGCGCTGGACCTGGGGTGCGCCGTGGGGCGGTCGAGCTACGAGCTGGCGCGGCGGTTCGGGGAGGTTGTCGGCGTGGACATCTCCAAGACGTGAGTGGGGTGGACGGGCGGACGGGGAGCACGGTCGTTGGTGGCGGCGAGGAGGGCTCGTTGGGAATGTGCTGCCGTGGCTGTGACTCGTGGACATTTCCCAAGGCGTGGCCGGGGTGGCGTTGAGCACACGGGCGCAGGGAGGCAGCGGCCTGGTGTGCAAGCTTGGGAGGACTTACGGGCGGCCCTGGGTGGGGAGCGCGGGGCTGCGGGGGAGGTGCTGTGCCGCCAGTACTGGTGTGGTGCACATGTGGCTATTGGCTGCAGCGCGTGTTGGCATTCGTAGCGGGGCCTGCTGCGTGCTCCTGCACACAAGAGTGCGCTGTGTCGTGACCAAGCTGGTTGCTCACGCGCGCCGCGCAGGTTCATCGAGGTGGCTGCCAAGATCCGCGACAACGGCCGCATCGACTACGAGTGCGCGGTGGAGGGCGAGGTGACGGAGCGGCTCACGGCGGTGCTGCCGGGGGCGGACGCCGTGGACCTGAAGCGGTGTCGCTTCCTGCAGGTGCGTTGGGGTGGAAGACTGTATGCTCGCACCGCGACTTCTCCCGCATCAAACTGGAATGCGCCGGCACCAGCACAGTGCCTGTCACGCGGCTGCTGGCTGACTGACCGGCCGGATCGGCCACACAGCAAGCCTGTGCGCCAGGCACGCCTCTGCTCGCATCGCCGCTGTGCTAACCAGCTCCCCGTCCCTTGGAACCGTTCGTTCCCGCCACAGGGCGACGCCTGCAACCTGCCCGAGTCGCTGGGCACCTTCGACGCCGTTCTGGCCGCCAACCTGCTGTGCCGCGTGCCCGAGCCGGCCGCCTGCATCGCGCAGATCAAGCGCGCGCTGCGGCCCGGCGGCGTGGCGCTGCTGACCAGCCCCTTCTCGTGGCTGGAGCAGTACACGGACCGCAGCAACTGGATCGGCGGGGGGTACAAGGACGGACTGCCCAACAGGTGGGTTATGCGGCTGGCTTCCGGTCTGCCTGAGTGCTGCGCTTGGCTCAACGGTCCGCCTTCACGGCGGTGGGTTGCAGATGGCGTAATGGGTGATGTGGCTTGATGGCTGGTCTGTGCCCTGGCTTTGCCGGTGTATTAAGGCTCGACGTTTCTATTCATGTCTTGCTGCTCGCGCTTGCAACCTGCGCAGGTCGGCCGATGCGCTCAAGGCGCTGGTGTCCGCCGACTTCGAGGTGCTGGAGGAGGGCTCCATGCCGCTCATCATCCGCGAGCACGCGCGCAAGTACCAGCTCATCAACGCGCATAAGCTGGTGCTGCGCCGCAAGTAGGGGGCTGGCGGTATGCGGCAGCGTTAGAGCTGTGTAGAATGGGGGTTGCGCGCAAGAAGGGGGCTAGTAGTAGCAGTAGCAGTAGCGCTGCTAGTAGGGGCGGGCAGCGTTGAGGCCTCTGGGTAAGAAACTCCGGATGGCCGTTGGCAGGGAAAGCTAGTAACGCAATGGCACGAGGGTGCAGGGGGGTACAAAGTGGGAGGTTGGATGTGTGTGTATGTGTGCGATACGGAGGGGGCGTGCTGGGACCAGACTATGAGTTCTTGTTCCGTGAGCAAGTGTGGGCTGTTTCGGCCCGGGTGCATGTGTACATGCAGCGTTGCGTACCTTGCTCAGAACATGTCGGATGTGCGAGTGGGCTTCTTGCAGTGACCAGTGCACCTGCTGCATGAAACAATTCGGAGCGTAAAGGACAGCCGGGTGTGCAATTGCGTGAGCGATGACGACCAGAGTGAGGAATGAGAGTGCACGGGGGAGGCAGCAGGGAGGCGTTGTGCGCGTGCCATCTGCGGAAGGGCCGCGGATGCATGGCGATAGTTGGCGCTGGTGCAGGAGAGGGGCAGGAGGAGCAGGAAGCAGGTGGACAAGAGCCGTGAGCGTGGTGACGCGTGGGAGCCAGTTGTCGCTCGTCGGTCTGCTTTGTTGTGGCAGGCCGGGAGCTGCGCGTTGCTGGTAGTGTGTTAAGCCACGCGTAAGGCGGTCGATGCGGCGGACATGGGTGTCGTGACTTCGGGTTGAGGACGGACAACTAGGGACAGAGAACTGATAGTAGACACACAGAGCATCGGCGCAGACCTGGTGGGGCATTGGGGCAGGATGCTTGTAGAGTGGATGAGCACTTCCCCGTGATCTGTGGCAACATCGCTTGGGTGTTGCAGTAAAGTACAGGATGGCAATGGTGCAAAGGGGGATTTGCAAGTGGGTCATTACGCAGACATACAATGCCCATGCGTCTTGCTTGTAATCACCTCGGTGCGCGTGACACGGGCACCGGCAGTACCGTATCCTCAGGCCACTGAGGCACCACCACTGGACCATCATGGACAAGCATAAGGACGCCGGAGCACCTGCCGAGCTTACGGTCTGCCAGTTTAAGCACCGGTCATCTGAGGGTTAGCGAGTACAGTGCACACGCTGCCTCAGGTCACCTTCGTTTCATTTCAGGTAACCTTTACCGCGTGTGCCCTGGAGTGCAGTACCAAGGAAACGCACCAGTACCAGCAAGCCATGCAAGCAAGGCAGTAGGTTGCATGCTTCAGCTCGTTAACGATGGGTGCCCACGCTCATGACCACGCGAAGGCACGCAACAATAGCCCTGGCGAAGGCTGGGTAGGCACCAGCCACTGGAGCAGTCAGCACCGTATCACTCATGCTCACATCAACCGGTTGTCACCATCACGACGACACGGGGGCCTGGTCCTCTGAGTCTACCCTCCTACCCCTATACCATAGTGCACATTCTTGTGCCATAGTGCACACACGTGTACGGGTGCACTGCAGCCTGCTACGCACTCGTACGGGTGAAACAGAAAGCCCGCTCCCCAGGCATACGACCCTATCTACATTGTGCGGAATAGCAGCGTCTTGATTAAGGTCATCACAAAGCCGTAATAGTGAACACAGATAACGTCCCAACGCATGGCTTAGCACGCCTTGACAATAACGGCACGGATCTTAAATTGTCTTCAATGCCTTCACTGTGTGACACACTGATAGTGACAGGCGGGTTAACGACGAAAGACTGCATCCTGCTAGCCCGGTACGCATTGCTCGCCGAACATGTCGAGTCACCCCAAGCGAACCTCTGCCTCCTCACTCGTACACAGCAGCTGCCATGAGCACGGAAACACGTACGGCCGAGTTCAACCGCTGCTCCTTGAACCAGTTGCAGCACCTGCCGTCACCACTGCCGCCGCCGCTGTTGCTGCCGCCGACATTACGGTACACCGTCACCATAGTTACACCGTCACACCAGGCCCGCGCGCCACATGACGATCATGAAGACTACAACGATGGTGAGGGAGGTGATCCTGGGGAGCAGGGCGGCAGGGGTAGGGTGAGGTTGACATGGGCGGCAAGGGTAGCAGGGCAGCAGGCGCGAACAGTAGTAGGAGCGTTCTGCGTGCTTGCACGTGCAACGGGTATCTGGGTAGAGGTAGCACCCATCCCTCAATGAGAGGGCCCACAGGGGACAAGGGCAGTTGCGGTCAGTACCCTTAAGTCGGCAGGATGTGTGCGTGTTACTCATGGACTGGCCCAGGACTGGACTGGCCTGGACTGGACTGGACAGGACTGGACTGGCCCAACATCAAACTGTATGTGATGGCGCTGAGTTGGGGTCCCCGAGCTGCTCCTGCTACGTGCTGCGCGCCGTGCGGTGTGCATGCGTGTGTGGTCATGGTAAGGGCACCCACCAGAAGTACAGGTAGCCGTGGTCCCAGTGCAGCTCGGGCAGCATGTCGAAGTTCATGCCGTACACGCCCGCCAGGAAGGTGATGGGCAGGAAGATGGTGGACACAACCTGCCAGGGACGAGGGATAGAGGTTGGTGAAGCAATATGGCGAGGCATTGCAGCACGACGGAAACACATCGCGATCGCGAGGCAGGCCAGCAAGCTGTGGAAGGAGGAATCCCGGGCCCAGGCAGCTCGGCAGAAGGGCCACAGCTCAATACCGAAGCAGTTACTGCTGTATGGCAAGACGCCGGCAAGGCACCGGCGAGGCGACTGTAAGGCAGCCGCAAGGCAACGGCCGCCGCTCTGCTTACTGCCAGCTCGCAACGTATTTCCAACACACTACGCAGGCTAGTATAAGGCTCACTTGCCTACATCCCGCACCGCATCCGCTACACTACGCAGGCTGTGCTGGACCACCAAGCGTTCACTTCGACACGTAAATTCACGTTACTCGCTTCGCGCAAGACCCACCGCCAGCGTCTGTGTGGACTGGCTCTGCTGGTGCGTGGTGAGGTTGAAGATGAGCTGGACCTGGGGGGAGGGGCGGCAGAGGCAGAGGCAGCGCAAGGAGGTACACGGTGGGTCCTTAGATGCGCGCTTCCTACGTGTGTTGCTAGTGTAATAACTCCTCAGGTACAGCATCGTCAGCTTTGCACAACACAACACGTCGCTACTCACCAGGTCTCCACACTCCATGGAAAGGGAGATGAGGTCTTCGCAGATGGTTGCCACGTGGTCCTGTGTGGAGCATACAGCGTTTCTTGGCTGGTTAGGTTATGTGGTGGTACAGGAGCCCTGCAGAGGATTGAAGGCACGAGAGCTTCCCAGGGCCACCTGTTGGTGGTCTTCGCTTCGCACACATGCAGCTTACCCGTGCAGGCACACCCCTGTGGGGAGTGCATTGTAGCGCCTGCTCCAGGCCCCGTGCAACATACAGCACACAAGGGCATTCGTGGACACGCAGTACCGAGGCGCCAACGCACAGCCGCGGACCGCTCGAGCCTCTATTAGGACCCCGCTCCACCTCGATGACGCCCTCAGATGCAGTACCACATGCCATGGCACGTGTGCGGACCAATGGAGCCCCACTTGTACAGCGACCTTGTTGCTGGGAGCCGACGACGGCCAAAATCAAGAATTCCATCTAGCCCCGCACAAGCACCACACGCCTTTCTGGTTGAAGCATGGCACAAAGTACAGCGGCACACAGCTAACACACAGCGTCCCACCTTGACGTCCCCCAGGTACGTGCACGTGAGGCGCGTCAGGAAGGGCGTGGCTCCGGAGCCGCCCAGGGTGCCCGCCACCGAGGGCGTGAAGGAGGGCACGGGGTGCGGCCCCGGCCCCGGACCCGCCGCCCCCGACGCCGACGCCGCGGACATGGCCGGGTGCAGGCCCTGCGCCGTGAGGCTGGGCGCCGAGAGGCTGCAGCTGCCGGCCAGGGTGCCGCCGCCGCCAGCCGCCGTGTCGCGCGATATCATGTTGCCCACCACGTTCTGTGGGTGTGGGTGTGAGGGTGTGAGACCGGCACAGGTCTGCGATTCGAACCAAGACGTAGCTATGAGCATCACCACGTAATAGTGCTGCATCCTAAACAGCAGTATAATGTTGCCCAACATGTCCTGCGAAGCGTGAGGGTGTGGGAGTAGGACCACGGACGTAGGCAGGAGAGCGTTACCACGAACCAGCGCTGTACAAGCAATATAGTAACATGTTCGTACATAGAAGAAGAACGGGGACCGTGTTCGTAATACAGTGAGGCCAGCACCCTTGCCTACCACGAGGCCATGTACGATCCGCCCTGTGGATGGTTGCTTGTACGGCCCCAACTCCATACGGCATACGTACGGTACGCACCTGCAGAGGCGCGATGGTGCGGTCAATGCGGCGCAGGTCGCGCTGCATGGCGTGCAGCTCGCGCGTGGAGGCGGCGGAGGGCAGGCCGCCCGCCAGTACGGCAGCCTCGTACTGCTGCAGCTGCTCCGTGTAGGCGCCCACCACAGGGAAAATGTGGTCCACCTGGCGGGCGTTGGCGTGGCGACAGAGCAATCGCATAACCCTGCCCGTGGCAGTTCTTTTCAAAGGCGGGGCTTAAAGGCACGTGGGTCCTACGTTATCCGGACATGGGGAGCAAGGGGCCGATAAGACGCATATTACTGAGGCACGGAGTGCGTGCACCCCTTGCGCTGCCGATGCATGGAAGTTGTATGACGACACGTTGCGGCCAAGAGTAAGGCAAAGGTCAACGGATGGCCGTACTACGTGTGCAAGTGGTGGCCCATCCAGGGGCACACACCAGCGTGTTTAGAACCCCGCATCCCGGCTCCTGTTCCCCTACCCACCAGCGTATCGATGACCAGGTTGGCCAGGAAGGAGGCGTCCTCCGCCTCACGCACCTGGTGGGTGAGGGCAGAACCCATCGGTTTTGAATATCAATGCCCCCATTACGCACCCCGAGAAGGGCTTGTGGCAGTGCGGCAAATGCCAGTGTCCTGCCGTGCTGTGCCCCTGCATGCGCCCGACCCGCTCACCAGCGTGCGCTGCTCCCTCAGCTGCGCCAGGATGGGCCGCGTCACGGCGCTGCCATCGCTCTGGAAGATGGTGATGAGGGTGTTAGCGTGCTCGCCGCGCAGCAGGAACAGCGACACCTGCTGCGCAGACACGTGGATGGCGCGCCCCGACCCCGTGCCGCAGCTGTGGGGCTGGTGCTGCGCGCACCTGCCCTGGCCCCCCGCGCCCGGCTCCCCCGGCCCCTGTCCTCCAACCTCCGAGCCCCGCCGCCCGCCGCCACTTGCCCCAAGCCCCGGTGCGTCCTCCCCTAGCTCCCCGTGACCCGACCGCTTCCGCCCTAGCCCCAATACACTTGCGACAGCCGACCCAGTCCTGGTTAGCGACCGGCGCATGGCGCCGCCGCCATTGCTGACGCCGCCACCGGAGGCGGCCGCGGCGGCGGGCGCCTCCGGCGGCGCGCCGTTGTGCGAGAGCGTGACGTGGCCCCGGTGTAACGACAGCGGGTAGTGCGACGGGCCGGGGCTGCTGACACGTGCCAAGCGGCGGTCTGAGAAGACGGGGTGCGGCGTCGTGTCCTGCTCCTCCACCTCCGGTTCCCAGTCAGGTGCGCCGTCGACGGACGCCGCCGGCGGCAGCGGCGGCGCCGGCGTGCTACGTGAGCGCATCGCCGCCAGCGCCGCCGACACCTCCGCCGCCACCGCTGCCGCCGCCGGGTCCCTGTCCAGGCTGCTCAGCGTCCGCGCCATGATCAGCGTCGGCTCGTCGATGCTGTACGACTTGTGGCCGCCGCCGCCGCCGCGGCCGCCAGCGCCGCCGCCAGCGGTCGAGGCGCTGCCTGCATGGCTCCGGGCGGCCGCCGGCGGCGCCACCGTCGCCGAGCCGGCGGTTTTACGCGGGCCAGCGCCGCCGTTGGCTGCGCCCAAGTCCCGAGAGGGGCGGTGGGAGTGGTGCGGCGTCTGCTGTGGGCTGTTGATGACGCTGCCGCAGCTGCCGGCGGCAAGATACAGGTAGATGAGGGAGACGTAGAGCGAGCGGTCGTAGAAGTCAGCCTTGATGCGCTGGGGCACGTGTACTGGGGGCAGGGGGGCGCGCGGCAGCGCGGAGCAGGTACATGGTACACTGGCATTCGCGTCTCTGGTGCACTGCCCCAGTTTGTTTGCGTACCCGTCAACACGATGTAAACCGCCTGTCGTGTTGTAAGGGCCTTGCGAACCGCCACGTCCAGTGTAGCACAGCCTCGCAGCCGTCAGGCAGCTGTCCCACCCCGTCGGCCCCAGCCACCCTCAGCTACCAACCTTTGCTCCAAGAGCACCACTTAGCTCGCTTTCTGTGACTTCCTGACACCTAACACGTTTCCCTCTTTTACGCGTACCCCACCTGTGTCCTCCAGCGCCAGGGGGTGCAGGTCGTAATGCAAGGCCAGCTCCTGCATGCACGACAAACGACATGCACACGCACGTGTAAAACAAGGACGTGCATTGCTGACCCGTCTCCTGCTCAGCTGCCCGTGCTCACATGCATGCACGACACATAGCACACGCACGCGTCTTACTATGTGGTAATGAAACGTCTCCTGCTCCGCTGCCCGTGCTCCCACTGACCCCTTCAAGCCCAGTGCGGACGTTACGGCGCGCACCTGCACGGCGTCCCAGTTGAGTCCGTCCACGTGAATCCACCGTACGCGCCACGCGCCCGACGGCGCGCGCTGCCGCGGCTGCTGCAGGGCGGCGCGGAGGTCCTCTGCGCTGCGGATGCCGCCCTGCACCTCCAGGTCCCTGGGGTGGAATGTTGCAAGTGAGGTCAACACAGGTGCATTAAGACGTGACCCAATTGGGAGATGGAAGGGCGTCTAGGTGCAGTGGTTCGCTTGTTACACACCATGGATGCATGACACCCTAGGGCAGTGGGAGAGGGGGGCACCTCCATGTCACTGTGCCTGGCAAACGGGGCCAGCAGCAGCAGGGGCAGAGGAGGAGCAGTAGCCAGCAGGCCAGCCACCGGTGTCTCAGCGGCCGCATGCGGCAGTGGCCAAGGGCTTGGGGCGCACGTGCCAGTAACCAAGGCCCAGGTCGCACATTGGACACCCTCCCGCGGGCCCACATCACTCCCAGTTGTATCGCAACGCCTGGAGACAGTACAACAGGCGGACACCAACGCGCTGTCGCATCCCTACGCTTCGGTAATTCGATTTGCGGGGGCTCGGGGACACTCTGCCCATACCCGTAAATGCGGTAATGTGGATGACAGCTGCTGCTAGTTGCCCGGGAGAAGCGAGCGCGGACCCACCTTGCGTCGTAGTCCACCAGGGTGATGTCAACGGGAAGGCACCACTTGGCGGCCAGGTGCGCGTACTTGTTGCGGCGCGGGTCGATGCCGGGCGCCGCGCCGGGCTCGTGCCGCTCCACCGCCTCGTCTATGGCGTCGACCACAGAGCGGCTGTGGGGCAGGGGGTAGGGTAGGGTACAGGGCTGCGTTTAGGGTTACATGTGGGCTTCGTGTAGGGCTTCAACTCGTCGTCAGACCACGGCGTTTTCCCCGTATGCAGGCTGCGCATAGGGCCACGTGTACGTTCTACATTGAAGGCTACGTGTAGCGCTAAGCGTACAGGTGCTTAAAGTGACCGTGTATCAGGCAATGGCTGTGAGTACGACAGGCCGCCAGTGGGCCACCGGCAGTAGCCGTGGCGGCCATGGGGCCACTGCCCTCTGAGTGCAGTGATAGACATGAAGGGGCGTTCCCATCTCAGTTGTGGGACCATTACTCGTGTCACACCATAATCCATGCCTTGCGGGTTCCGTCTTGCCGCCAACAGGAGCACTGCCTGTCAGCAGTGGGACCTCCACGTGACGGGAAACCCCTCCCGTGCAAGACCATGCGTAGTGCCCAGCGCACAACCTACCCATGGAGAATGCGGGCAGCACTTTGCTGCCAGCGGCTGACGGCAATGGCGTGTCCCCCGCTGGCGCTGCTCGCGCGACGCACCCTCGGGCCGGATTCCACATCGCTATCTGATACGCCCGAACGTTGCCTACTGACAGCTGGCAAGAGAGGAACACGCTCTCCATCCATCGTCATACAGCAAAGGGGTCCGAGACTATGCTTTCCTGCCTAGGGTCTCATGGGCGCGAGTAGACCGGAGGAGTGCGGAGGGTCCGGGGGGCAGCAGCAATTGTGCTGTCCTTGGAAACGAGGGAATGCACATATGCTATCGTCAACATCCGAAAGGCATGCAGGTCCAATAGTCACGACCTGGCCTGCCACAGCTCCGGGACCATTTCTAACTCCAAGCACGCAGGACGCAGCAGCCAAGCAGGTGAGGCATCCTTGTGTGCGGGCGATACAGAGCGTCACAACGTATCATCACAAGTGCCTCTTGTACTGTCATTTCCATAATTGTGAGCCAAACAGACGGACGCCGCTTCGTTCCAGGCCAGAACTTGAACGAGGGCCTCATAACGACGCATAACAATATTACGACAGAGCACTTGGGTGCACGCAGTGCAGTACACACCGTGCAAGCGACGGCAGAGTCGACAACCTTGCAGCAGTTGTACCGGGGTCAGCCACCTGGTGCCTTATTGCTGCTGTCAAGCCCGATACAGCCATGAGGCTCCAACAGATCAGGCCATTCTCGTCTTCGGGAGCTGTTTGCGGCGGTCGCCGTTTGCGAGCTCGCACGCCTTGCGTGCTCGTCCGGGCGCAGCAGCCTGCAAGCGGAGGCAGCGCCAAGCAGGCATGGGCCCCACCCACCGGTATCCTTAAAATCAACCCGGAACTGCTCAAAGAGGGTAGGCAACTGCGATTCCAACCTTGCTTGAAGACAAGGTGCAGTAGGACTATTTCAGGGGAAGCACATGGGCCTGGGGAGGGCACAGACGTCCAACGGTTGGGCAGGCCCGCAACACACGCTGGATCAGCTCTAGAGGACCAGAGACGTTGCTGCCGCCACCGTCGGATCCCTCCCCAAGCGGGATGATAGGTCATAGCATTAAGCCGAAGCTTCACTCCCTCTCGTACGCTCTACGGTTGTGTAAAGTCACGCGCCGGTGTCGTGCGCACCCCTGGGCAATCACGTCCGCAACTTCATTTGTCCGTTCGTGCGACCACCCCTGCCCACGCCATGCGCAGGCGGGCTGGATCCCTCGCGCGACGGGCCCCAGGCCAAAGCCGCCTTCGAGCAGCACCTGAACGGACTCTTCTTCCCCGTCAACCTGGACACGCCGGGCCTTAGGTGCGCAGCTGCCGCTGGCCAGGCCTGGCCAGGCCTGGCCAGGCCACAAGACTTAGGGCGGGTCTGGTGCTGGGTCTGGATGTGGTGCCGGATTCGGGTCTGGCATCTGGGTCGTGCCTCTGCGCGGCGGTACCTCAGCCCTTGCTACCCATTTCCCTCCTCGCCCACGGCAGGGTGCTCAATGTCGACCCCCCGGTCATCAGTGTGCAGGGCTTCCTCACACACGAGGAGTGCGACGCAATCACAAAGGCGGCGGAGGGTGAGCGACGGCAAATGCAGCGGCTGAACGTGGCAATGGCTCACGGTGCACGTGCACCTTGCGGTGGGCACTTGCGTATGGCTTATCGTAACGGCAACGGTGGGCATCCCACATAGCAACACTGATGCTCAGTGATGGTGTGCTGAAAGGCACTGGTGAGGCGAACAGCAGTGCAGGTTCACCCTTCGCCTCAAATGGAGACCATTTGGACCTTGCCGCCCTTGCATTGGCCCTCCTTTTCGTGCCCCAGGCACGGGCCTCATGAAGCAGTCGGGCGTGGGCGTGGGAGGGTACGCCGTCAAGGACGCGGACAACGTGCGGACAAGCAGCACGCTGGCAGCGACCACGGAGGTACGTGGGCCGAGCGTGGCAGTTGCCGGGAAACCAAGTCCCCACCACGTGCTCATCCCTCGTCCCTGCCCATGCGCATATGGTATGCGCGGCTACACCGTAGCTGCCCTGCTGACGGTCGTGGTGGAGCCCCGAACCGGCTGTAACCACGCCGCCAGAGCGAGCGACGGATGCATGTACCCACGTTCCCCGCCCAGCTCCGTTTTGTAGCCCCGGTCCGTCTACGGTGCACTCCCGCAGCTGCCATTTCCCACACGCATGCAGCCATGTGCCCACAGCTTCCACCCACACCCACGCCTTAGCCCACCAGCTGCGCCACCGTGCATCAGCTGTGCAGCTGCCACTCCCGGCGCGTGTGCATCGACCTGCACCACAATCTCCCATCGGCGAGTTATGGCGGAGCGGCCAAGGTCGCGTTGCCGTACGCTGCCCACCTGCCTCTTGCCATAACCATGCATGGATGGCTCCCCACCGTCAGGTCCTGGCGGAGCACCCACCGCTGGCCGCGGCCATGGGCGCCCTGCTGGCCCGCGCCCGGGGGCTGCTGCGCGGCCCGCTGCCCCCCGACGGCCCGCAGCTGTTCAGCAAGCCCTCAGCGCCGGGGCAGCTGGCGCTCGAGCTGCCGCAGGTGGCCCGGTACCACCAAGGTGGGTCGGCGTCGTATGGGCGGGTAAGGGGCGGCAATGCACTTACTGGTGGTCGGCCGTAGCGGTAGGGGTGTAGAGGGGCAGTTGGTCGTTTACCATGGACCAAAACGGGTAGAGGATTGGGCGCGGGGTGTGCGAAAGTGCCGGAGTGGGGTGATACCGTGGGGTGATACGCTAAGGGCGTCGTCAATTGTTAGCGGGAAACGGCGGAATGGCACTTGACAGCTATGCGCAAGCAGTATGGCGAAGGCGGAGTGTGTGCAGTAGGAGGTTTACCCGGGAAAGTCGGGATGCTGCAGTAAAGGCGTGAACACAGTTGTGGCGTTGCAACAAATTGGCAGGGTCCAGTGGCCGCCAATCAGAGCCCCACCTGCGAGCGTTTCAGACTTGCTTGCCTGTGTGTGAAGCCGATTACGCACGTGCTATTGTGGGTCCGTGTTGACAGAAGTTTCTTTGCCTCCTGTGCAGGTCAGCACTTCCTAACACACGAGGACGCGTTCCCCTTCGAGGTGGCGACGGCCAAGGGCTACCAGCGCAGGGCCACGCTGCTGGTGTACCTGAACGACTGCCCTGAGGGTGAGAGCCGCGAGACAGAGCATGGCGTGTGCCGTGCCGTGCAGGAGCTGTCGTCAACTTAATCACCAACCTAAGCGGCAGTGATTGCACCCACCGCTTGTGTGCCGTACGGCTGGCGGCACGCTGCATTGTTTGTGCGCGTCCTACCCGCCTCCAACCAGCCTGCTTAGCAGACCAAGCCAATACCCATGCCTGCATACTGCATTGGATCTGAATCTGGCACTTCATGGCGTCGCTTCATCAAGCGGCGTCACACAGCAGCGGCTTCCCATGACGGGCTCCTTGACCAGCGGCGCCGCACCGAATACCGTAGCATGCATTTCCATGACTTCTCCTGTCGTCACATGGCGGATCCCTCCATCCCGCGCCAGGCGGCGCCACCAAATTCGACATCCTGGACCTGGAGGTGCAGCCCGTCAAGGGTAGCGCGCTGCTGTTCTTCCCCTCCTTCGCAAACGGGGTGCCCGACAGGTGCGGTGGGCGGGGCCATGCCTGAGGGCCTTGTAGGGAGGGAGCGGCGGCGGAGGGGTGACGGGGTTGGCCTGCATGTGATTCCAAGTGCTGGCGACAGCCTGTGGAGCCAGCGAGTACCTAAGGAAACGCTACATGAAAACGAGTCGTGATAGGTGTGGTCGGGACCAGTAAGAATCGTGTTGCCGCACCACCTGGAATGTAACCCAAATGCCAAAAAAAGGCAACGGCGCAGCGAGGTTTCCCAACCGCACAAAGGCGCCAACGAGTGTGGGTTGGTCATTCCATGCATGCCTTGCGCCTTTCCACATATTTGTCTACGGCTAAGCTTCCTGCGCCATACCTAGACGCACCGCAGGCCACGCCGCGCCTCATGCCGTATCCCCCACGTGCGCGCTCCCCACTTTCCCGCCGCAGGCGCACTCTCCACACGGCCCAGGACGCCGTCACCACCAAGTGGGTGACGCAGCTGTGGCTTAGCTGCGGCGTGCGGGGGAAGCAGCAGGCGCAGGCGGGCGGCCTGCCCTCCTTCGTGCGCGGAGTCAAGGGAGCCCCCCAACCGCCCTCCAAGGGCCGCAAGCGGGGCGTGCCGCCGCAGCGCATCAACACCAAGATCTAGACTGTAATTTACCAGCTCCTTGTTGGCACATTGAAGGCACGGAGAGGAGTTTGGTGACTTCGGGGCGCTGGTAACCCCCACGGTCCTGCTTAACAGCAGTGGCCGTGAGCTGCTCTCTGGTGTCCCTTCGACCCTGTCCCGGCTCGCATGGGATGTTGGTCGCTACGTCGCGAAATATCGTGAAGTTCGGCTGCTTGGTTTGACTATCCCCTGTTGACGCACGTAGTCAACTTCTTCATGTGGCCGCGATGCGGCACTGCGTGGATGCTAGGGTGCCACCTGGCACGCTGGACAGTGTTGCTTGGGGTGCCGTGAAGCGTATTCTGTGATGACACGCCAAGTTGCCACATGTTGAGGATAGGCCTGCTGTTTGCAGCCTGGTGATGTGCAGCTGCAGGTACCATTGCATCAGTGCTACCTGCATAACACTGCACCGCCGACTGAATGCATGGCGAGGGTGGTATCAGGCGGTTTCTATGAGATGACTTGGCAGGAGAGCTTTCCCTTTGTGGGTCACGGCGGCGTTGCGGGGCTGATGTGCATGCCGAATGTCCCTTCTGATCCCTCGGGTTGTACTTAGACCTGCTTGCCCTGGCATTCCCTTGCAGGGACGCCGGGCAGCATGGGAAATGGGGGTATCGTGAACATCTTCAGGCACAATTGCACGTAGCGTTCAGTACCTTCAGGGCAGCGTAATCTCAAGTAGCGCTGTGTAGGGAATCGGAATCCAATTGTGAAGGACTGCCAGGCGGGTGTCATCATGTAGCCCGTTGCAGTCAACCTGGATAGGTCACGTGCTGTTATAGTCGTTATAACATACTGGTAACGGTCCATTTGGCATTTTAAATTACATTCCGGTTGGTTCAGGGAGTGGCGTGTACAGGACATCTGCGGGAGCGAAGCAGGGCTGCTGCCAAGGAACGGCTCGTCTGGGTGTTGGGGCAGAAGTACAGATAGCGAGTTCATTGCTATAATAGCTGTGCTAGGACCACAATCGCTTGTGACATCCTGCGCACGTCACACGACTGTACGAAAGGTCGAAGTCACTTTTGTCCGTCTCCACTACAAGGCCTGCGTTAGTTGCGAAGCATGTAGGATCATTAACACTGCCTGGCTCGTTTGGCCTTATTGTCAACTGCCCCAGCCAGCCAGCCAAAACTCGTCCGCCTCGCCGAAGCTCTAAACATCAAGACTTCAGCTGCATTGCAATCAGAAAGATGAATTCTTTAATGTGAGGCATCACTGAAGTGGAATCTGGACATGGCCGCAGTAGCGAGCCTTGCGTCCGAAGGGGGGCAAGGCCGACAGGCCGCAGAGCTGGTCAATGTCTCTCATATCACCGTGATTAAACAGATTGGAAGGGGTGGGTTCGCGCGCGTCTACAGCGCCGAGTATCACCCGCCCTGCCGCGAGAGGCAGAGGGTTGCGCTCAAGGTAAGCTTGCTGCCAGGCCCAGTCCTAACTGGAGCTCGCGCAATGATCAAGTTATATGTCTCATCAGGCGCTACTGCGAAGAGTGGGATAGACACGTACTTCATGTGGCTCTTCATGCCTGCAGGTCCTAAAGCTCCCGGACAACAGCGATGAAACGCGCAAGACCGTTTGGGAGCGTTTGTTCTTAAGCGAGGGTCGGAGCGGAGCGGCGCTGTTCCATACGTAGGTGCCCCTCCAGTCACTTCGTCCTCGCATTGCTGCACTTGGGTCCCGCGAGCGACACTGCTTTACAGCATGTGATTACACTGTCTTATATCCTTCCCCTGAACCAGGCTGCCATAATAGAACGCCTGCCTTGACCTTACCGCTCCCTACCGACTCAACACCCTGCCTCTGTTGCAGCAATCTGACCCGTTGCTTCGGCTTGGTCCGGCTCGATGAGGATTGCCCTCTCAACCTGGGCCCGGGGCTCCCTCTGCCCACCTGGGGCATGCTGCTGGAGTTATGCGAGGTGAGAGTAAAGACCTGCCAGCTGTCGTACGCGGATGCATGCACGTTGCGAATGGTCTTCCTAAAGAAGTGAGAGCAGGGTAGGGGTAGCTGGACACGCACTGCCCCACCGGGACCGTCCTGATACATGGCAGCGGTACTTGACGCTCTTTCAGTCCATATGCCCACCAAGTCGCCTCACGCTCGCCTCCCACACTTCGTGCCAACCCACACCCCAGCGGCATCCCTCGGCAGGCAGCCCAATGGAACGGTAGCCCACTGCATGGCCGGCTTCCAGCGCAGCCTCGTTACATCCTTACCCAACTGCAACCTTGCATGTCTTGTAACCACCTTTCCTTGCGCTTGCAACCCAGGGCGGCACCCTCCGCGACAAGCTGGTGCACGGCATGTCGCACGGCCGCCGCACCTACAGTGACACCGCTGCCCTGGACTGGCTGTGCGACACGGCCGCGGCGCTGCAGCACCTGCACACCTCCACACCGCCCATCATACACAGGTGCGCTGCCCTCATCCCGGCTGCCATGGCATTGGTGGGCATGTGCATGGGGTGCATGCGCTCCCTGCTGGCTGCCACCAACCGTGCACGCCCCTTCCACACGTCCACACGGAGTGCACTCCACGCGGCAGCAGTCACACGCCGCACGACGCCGCACCGAGTGCCGGTAACCAACACGCTGACGTCCGGTGGGCCCCCTGCCCAACCGCCAACCGTCCCGCACCAGGGACATTAAGGCAGAGAACATCCTGCTGCACCGCACGGCGGAGGGGTGCAAGGTGGCCAAGCTCGCAGACCTTGGCCTGCATGTGGTGAGCACCGTTTACGGGTACCGTATAGCGTCGTACCTCTAACACGTCCTATCACGGTAGCAAGTATGCCTGGAGATTGCACGGGCGCAGGAGCGCATGGGCGCACAGCGCTCAGCTGCACTTCGGCTGGGCCTTTCTCGCATTGGTTTCGCCGAGCTAAGGCTCATACATGTCATCACCCTGCGTCAGGCGACCCACGCTTCCCACCCTCCACACCGTCGCACCCGCAGAGCAGTTTGCTATACCATTTGCCCCAACGCGCATCAACGGTCTACAACCCGCATGAGACTCGCCTCTTGCCTCGCACATGCCCCCACGGGTCGATGCGTGCGGTACGTCACGCGCCGCATGTGCTTCCTGGCCCCACAACTGGCTGAACTGAACCGGACTTAAGCTCCTGAAACTATCACTGTCCTACGCTTCATTTGCTCAACCTCCTGCCCCGCAGCGCGTCGCGGATGAGCGCAGTGTTATGCTGCGGCGCAAGGGGGCACTGGCCGCCCTGGACGGCGGGGGCGCCTCCAGCACCTTCGTGGCCATCACACCCCCAGCCTCCACGCTTGCCAGCTACACCGGCAGCCTCTGCGACAACGCCCACGAGGACGGGCTACACGGGGCGGAGGTGGTGGTGGAAGGGGAGGATGGGGCGCGCAGCGGTGGCGGCAGCAGGGCCAGTAACGCCGCAGCGCTGTGTACCATTGACGACTTGGACTTTGATGCACAGGCCTTGACAGACAGTGGGTACTGCGGCAGTGGGTTTGGGCAGGTGGAGCCGCTCCCTGTGGCGAGTGCGGCCGGGCAGGCGCTTCTGCCAGTATCAACTGATCGGGCGGCGTCGGGCCGAGCGACAAGAAACGTCCCTGGCGCTGCGGGGTACAAAGCGACGGACGCCGCGAATGAGGAACGCCGCGGTTTGCACACAGAGGCGGGCATTAGTGAACTGCAGGAGGTGCTTAGGGGCCAGGAGCGCGGACGGGCTTTGCCAGTGGCGGCAGGCGGAATCTGGGAGGTGGCGGGCGCCCGCGGCCAGGCGCTCGGGCTCGGGGCTGCCAAAGCAGTAGCGGCGAGTAACGGTTGGAGCTGCTCGGGTGGGGTGTCAGCTGGTCAGCGCCGGTCAGCCCCAGGGTCGACGGCGCGGGCTGAAGCGGATGGGCGCCAAAAGGAGTGGCCCCAGCCGCTACAGCCGCAGCTGCAACCTTCGGTCTCACTCAGCTGCAATGGCAGGCAGCGAGGCGACGAAGAGCGGTACGCGGCGGCAACTGCGGGGGTCAAGGGCGCACTTGCCGGTGCTTTGAGCGGCCGCACGAGTCCTGCGGCCGCGAAGAGCATCCCGCCTGGCGATTTAAGCAGCCGAGGCTACTCGGGCAACGGCTCCTGCAGCATTGTGGGCCATGGCGGGCTTGGTGGCAGCGACAGTCCAGCCAGCGTCGCTGTCGCGGGCTTGGGCGCTGTGGTGGTCGGTGGCTCCTCGGAAGGGGCTAGCACGGGTGTGGGCGCCGGCGGCTCCTCACCAGGCGCAAGCGTGCTGACCGACTGCACGTCCTCAGGTGCCACTGCCCAGGTGGTCTTGACCACCACGTCCGCCACGACCATCACCGGCGGCGCGCTCGACACCGCAGCCACCGCTATCACCACTGGCGGTGGTGGCGGCGGCGTGCGTGGAAACAGCTCGCCGGTGCCGGTGCTTTCCACAGCAGACGCCGACGCTGCTGCTTTGTCTTCGCCTCCTGTCAGCGACGATGCAGCGAGCGGGGCTGCGAACACGTGTGCCAAAAGGCGCGCAGCAGCGCCTGGTGACATGGCGTGGCAGCAGGACTTGGTCAGGGACGAGGGGGCAGGGGCCAGCCCTCTGGCCATGGGTACTGCGTCCGTCGCAACCGGCCTTGCACGGCTGCTCCCCAGCCGCTCAGCCGCCCGCCTCTTATCGGGCTCCCTGGCCGTCCCTGCGGCACGCATCTTCGACCGGCGGAGCTCCTCGGTGGGCAGCGTCTCTGTATCGGTGTCCCTGTACCACGGCTCGCCCGAGGCCCCAACGACTCTGCAGGTGTCCCCGCCGGCGCTCTCGGGCTCCTTGCCGCCCGCCGGCGGGCAGCCGCTGCGCATGTACGACAATTCGCTGGCCTCGCTAAGGGCCCCGTCAACTACACAGGAGGGGATCCTAGCTCCCTTGCTGTCTACAGCAGACGCGGAGGTGCTTGTGGGAGCCAGTGGGCTGCCTCCCGGGTGGCAGGGAACCCGTAACTGCAACCCCGCGTACGTGGCCGGGTCCGAGGAGCAGAACTCTGCGACCAGCGCCGTGAATGTGGCAGCGTTGGCCCGCGCGGTGCCCCGAGGCGAGGCGTCCCTGGCAGGCATGCTGCAGGAACCAGATGCAAGCTTGAAGCTGGACGCGCGCTCGTCCCTCGAAGGTGCACCGGAGCTGTGTCCTGACGCAAGCACAGCTCCGTTGCTTCCCCCACGTGGGCTGCCGCCGTGCATCTTGGCGGGGAAGGGGCGGCTGGCGCCCTGGAGAGGCACACCGCCTGCACAGGATGGAAGCAAAGCCGAAGCCGGCTCCGCAACAGAGCAGCAGCAGCGGCGGCAAGAGCAGCAGCAGACGCCTGCCTCCCTGCCCCTGCCCATGGAGCTTCCGCCCGTCTGCGTGGAGTCCGGGGGCGCCATCTCTGCTGCTTCAGGGGCGGCTACCGGCACAGCCTCCCAGCCGCCGTCGGCCCTCCTGATGCCGCTACTCCCGCAGCTGCCCGGCAGCCTCCGCCTCACGCCGCACGGGCCCCTGCGCCCTCTGCAACCCACCCTGCCAGACCTTCCTTGCAGCAGCCCGGTGCACGTCCCCACCGACAACAGCAACGCCTTGCCGGCCTCCGACAGCTCTTCGATGAATGCGGCTGCGCTCACAAGCAGCGGAAGGGGCAGCGTCGACTTGTCTGCGGCCCTGGTGGCCGCAGGCATCAGGCAGCTGGACAGCACGGGGCCACACACCCATGTGGGGTCGCCTGTGCACACCGCCAGCCTGTTCACAGCATTGAGGCTGGGCCGGTTCAGCACGAACGACACCGGCAGCGGGGCTGTGCTGGAGCGTGGGGCGGGCGCGGTGTCGCCCCAGGGGGGCGGTTCACCGCCCACGCCTCCCAGTGCAGGCGCGGAGGCAGGTCGGCTGGAGGGCGATGATGTGTGCTATCAGAACGCCTCTGTAAAGGGCGGGGTGGCGTGCCTGAGCGCGCTGAGGGCCAACACGCCGGAGCCTGCAACTGGAGAGGGCTCGGCTGCGGATGTCGCACTTGGTGGCGGCGGCGGCGCGCGGCCGTCAGTAGCTGTTGCCGCCAGTTGGCCGGCGCGCACGCCTCCACATGCTCCCTCTCATCCTCTTCCTCTGCCATTGGCAGCCCCCAACGACTGGGACAGACTCGACAAGTCGTCGGAGAGCAGTGCCCACATTGGGGAGCAGCAAGCGCCACATGGCCTCACGAGGAATGCCAGCACACCTGCAGAGCTGGAGCTGCTGATACCGCACAAGCCGTACCAGCAGCGGCGGGAGGCGCCGGTGGTTGCAGGCCCCACGAGTTTACTCCCCGCCGACCCCGGTGGGGGCACCCCGCCCCCGGCGGGCAGCTCCTCACTGCCGCCTGCTTATGATGGCTTGCGCGCTAACCGGTAGGCGGACAAAGAAAGCCGCGTCGATCATGTTCCTGGGGCGGTTTCGCGCTCAATGATTGGGAGATGGTAGCTTGCGTGCCGTCATAACCGCCCTCCTTGTGACACGTGTGCTCACACACAACACCGTACCGAGTCCTGTACCATTGCACCACTGAACAGCAAACCGTGACCGACGACTTTCACCTTTTGCTTCTTTGCAGGCCGCGGCACCTGATCGTGCAAGTGCCTCCTCGCCGCCTCAGTACAGCAAGCAGCCCCCTGAACCCCGCTTGCGCAACGCACAGCGCCAAGTGCCTGCACCACCAGCTGCCAGGTAACGCCGTGGCCAACAGCCGGCCGACAGCGCACACGGACCCCAGAGCGCGAACGCTCGGCCGGTCGAGGACGCTGTGCCCTGGCAGCATGCTGCGAACGACGGCAGCGGCGCTTGCGGCAGCAGGGGCGACAGCGGCTACAGCCGCAGACGCCGCACCGGTTGCCATAAGACCTCTGGCCCACCTCGCAACACAACGGGGGGCCGGCTCTCCCATTAGCCTCGGACTCATGCACGAGGACAGCCTGCGGTCCCTGTTCTCTTCGAAGGCGGACAGCGAGGGCTGCCACAGCGCCCCGCTGTCCAGCAGGCAGGGGGCCTCCCCTGCCGGTGCACTTAGCCCCGGCGCGCTCCTGTGCACCTTTGGCTCACTGTCCAGTGTTCAACAGGCAACGCAGGAGCAGCAGCAGCATCATTACCAGCAGCAACAACAACAACCCGGGGGCCTTGCGTCAGGCAACCGGCACGCGGCTTTTCCACGCCGAAACCGCTCCGCCGCAGGCGGCTTGACGCGGGACGCAGGCCAGTTGTGCCCCAACGGCGCCCTGTCCCCTGGCATGTGCAACCCACCCCGCTCGTTCCACGGCCGGGCGCTGGGCGCAAGGCAGTCCACGGTGGGCAGGCTGAGCGCCCCGCTACAGCCGGAGGACGTACCCTGGGGCACCAACCAGCACCACCAGCAGGAGCACCGCCCCAGCTGTCCGCCACACGATCTTGGCAGCAGCCGCCACGGCCACGGCATTGGAAGCGGCGCGGCCGTGGCCCCCCTGGCAGCAGCCGTTGGCGGCGCTGCCGCTCCCTACGAGCCAAAGTTCACCTCCGCTCTGGACCAGCAGCAGCGTGACAGGGGCGCCGAGCGCAGCCGGCAGGACACGGGCCTGCTGTCCAACGGGCTGGCAGTTCCTGGAGCAGCTCCCGTGCTGGCCGCCGCGTCGGCGCCGCTGCCACGTGCCTCTCCCGCCGTGTCTGCGGTGCTGGAGGTGTCCAAAGAGTCCTTCTCTCATCACATGCGCCGTGTGGGCTCCATCGCCAAGCTGCTCAACGCGCCGCCCAGCGGCCCGCTGCCGCAGCACACCGACTTCGACTGGGTGTACGGCCTGACGGGGCAGGCGGGCAGCTGCTTCTACATGGCGCCCGAGGTCTTCCTGCGCCAGCCGTACAACTGCAAGGTGCGTAACGGCACACGTGGCCAGGTCTAGGGCTGAAAAGGTGTTCATGGTACTCAAGGTGCGTGCATGTCGCCAATCTTAACCTGTGTGAGCTTTGGAAGAGCAGTTACGCCTGCATGCCACAATGGACTTCACCTGCTACGTTTACATACTTGAAGGACCGTCTCAAGTGCGTTTGAGCCCGGTGCTTCAAGCGGGATGCATGGATGCCAAGCGGGTGTCTGACGCCCTGGTTGTCCGAGCCCAGCGACCCGTGGGTCAGCTGCCCACGGCTGGCACAGCAGGGGCATGTGTTGTATGATTGCTGCGATTTTCGACTGGACCAAACTGCCCCAACGGCACGTACGGGTTCCGCCCCGCAGGTGGACACCTTTTCGTTCGGCGTGCTCATGTACGAGCTGCTGTCTCGGGAGCTGCTGCTGGTGTCGTACATGAACACCAGCCGGGCAGCACGCCTGGGCATCAAGCGGCCGGCAGACTACGCCAAACTGGTAAGTTGACTGCTCTCCTCTTACCTGACAGCATGCAAAATCCAACTCACTACGCTAAGCTGGGCTTGGCTCGCAACCGTGTAAAGGAGAATCTGCGGTGCAGGAAAGGGCAGGCCCGTGTAGGGTGGCCAGTGTGCTTACGACACGTGGCGCGGCGGGCCAGCAATTGCAGCCGCCAAGTGGCTACAGCGCATGGTGTTACTCACCCCGTTGCAGCAATATGCAGCTGAGCAGCCCTGCTGCACTTCCTCCCCTGCCCCAGGTGTCCGAGGGCTACCGACCGCCGCGCCCGCCGCGCGTGTCTGCTGAGCAGTGGGCGCTGGTGGAGGCGTGCTGGCACCAGGACCCCTGCGAGCGGCCCGCCATGGCGCAGGTGCTGCAGGAGCTGGGAGAGCTCAGGGCCAAGGCAAGTGCGCTTCCCTTTCAGTGTATAGCACCCTAGACCTGATGTGACCTGCATATCTCCTCGTCATGTCAGGCTGAAGCCCGCTCACAAGCGCGTTGGCCACGGCTGCAGCCGTGCGCCGTTTGCTTCTGTTGTGCCGTCTGCATAGCCGTGTGACCCAGCGTTCCCTGAAATGACGTGCATGGCATGCGACTAAACGTGGCTGCAGGCTGCGGAGGCTGCAAGCGCTGCCCCCTCCCGCGCAGCATCTCGTGGTCGGTCCAGCGGTGCATGGGCAGGGGTGAGCGGCAGGGCTGCCGCGAGCCAGGCGGGCGGGCGCGAAGCAGCTACGGCCGGCTCCGCAGCGGCGGCAGGATCGCCGGAGCGTGGAGGTTTTGGCAAGCCCCCGGCGTGTGGGTGCGCCTGCGTCATTTCGTGAAGGTGGGGCTTGTGCGTGAACTCGGCTGACCTGGGGCAAGATTGCAGAGGCGGCCATGTGACCTTGGAGCCTCAGGGAGGAACTACCGCCCGCGCTGCCAGCAAGTACTCAAGGCATGAAGGTCAATTCTCACGTGTACTCTGCCCTCCTGGCGGGCAGCAGTACGTTATCACGCGTGCTCGTATTGCTGAATGGGTTCGCTGGACTGTCATATCAGAAGGCGCGTAGTGGCTCGCAAGTGCTCGCAACTTTGATATTTGGCATTTTGTGTTACGTTCCACGTGGTGTGTCCACACGACCCTTACTGGTCCCGATCATACAACGCCTGCGTACGGCACTTACGGCTGCAGTACGAGCTATCCGAGAAAAAGGTTGTCGTCACATGCGGATGGCATGCATGTTCGGGATACTGTTGAAGGTGTGGAATGCTGTTGAAGGTGTGGTCGAGGAGAGGCCATGCCCATCACCATAGGAACGAAGAACTGTGCTGCACAGCTGAGCTAGGGAGGCTGTCCAGCCGCCTTGGAGCCTAGCATTGCTGCTAACGTGGCAGTACGTAGCAGCACACCAGAGTGGAGGGTCAGAAGCCTAGGTAGGAGTCCTTTTCTACACGTGCTCGTACACTGATCGATGGGAGGTATGCTTCATTTGGCCAACGCCGTACATATTGTTGTGCGTTTGGGACTGCAGTCTGGGGCGCCGGATCAAATAACGAGCGTGTGCAGGACGCCGCATGCCTGGCATAGCCGGGCAGAGATTTGGTTGCGGCTGAGCGCGCACTGTCCTGACCCTGCGGCTGGGAATGCAGGCAACAGCGCTGTTTATGGGCACAAGCTCTCGGCGCAGGTTGAGAGCGCGTATGGTAATAGTTGCCAATGGTGCACTGCCCCTGCGTGCTGTGAGCCGCACCGGAACGCACGCGCTGGTACGTGACCGCTGTTTTACGTTACAGGCTGTGTTCCCTGGACTTTAAGGTGCGCTGTTACACGTGTCATGCTGACGTTGCCGGTTGCCACTCGAATTCGTCGTGTTAGAACCGCTCGCCATCATGGGATATTGCCTTGCTGCATGTGTGCTGGGAGGATGCCGCTGATGAACTTTTGCTGGTCAATGATATATAGCCATTTCTCCGATTTCCTTCATTGCTGGCATGATCTGTCCTAAGATGAGGTGCATCCACATAGGTGGCGGTTTCCTGGCACGTTGACGAGGCTGCCAATAAATGAGTGGGCTGGTGTGAGAGGTGTGTCGTGAGCTGAGGCGCATGCGTGCGTGCATCCACATATGGGTGACCTTGTAGCACGTCTGAGGAGGTGGTCACTGAACGAGAGGGCTGGTGCAATATGGAGCAGTAATGCCGCAGGTGGACTGAGTACTAATGAGAAGGAATGGGCAATATGGCACGCTCACAAGTGAGCCGCCGCGATGCGTGCGGCCTTGTATATATGTAGGCATGTTGTTGCATGTTGGAGCGATGCTGGGCGTCAGGCGTCCCCTGCTGGGCGTAATACCCGTAGGGATAGTCAGTCACACACAACAGCAAGAAATGCAAGCCCCAGAAACTCTGCGGGGCGGGAATAGAATTGTAAAAAAGTCGCACCGATGTACGGTAGGATACTTCCTCGGTCCCTGTCTTTACAAGTGTACGGGGCTAGTTTCTGGGGCTTGCATTTCTTGCTGTTGTGTGTGACTGACTAGGGATGAGTGCATCGTTAGTGTCACGTATCTCAGCATACGACGAACGTCAATACTCATATAACGAACATACCGACAATGCAATGTTCGGGTCCCCTGGTTCGGGTATTCCTGTGGAAGCACGCATGCTCAAGTACGACATGCTGCAAGGTTGCGTAAGCCCACAAGGGCCCACCATATTGTACTAAGGTAGGAGTTGTGAGCGTGGGAGGCCCATATTGCAATTTACAGCTTGCAGCTGCTTACCTGTAATGCAGCAACAAATGTTGGACCTTGGTTTTGGCACCCCGCCACTCCTCCAATGGTCAATGCAATAGGAAGGGGCCCAGTACCTGCTGAAGCCCTAGCCCACAGCGCACAGCCCCTGTCATTATATTTTCTTCAGGAGGAGGGTTACGGGGGTATCAAAAATCTAATTTTTGCAGGTAGGTCCTCAAGGTCGTCTCTTCACTTGGCTTAAAGCTGACGGCGCAGGAGGCTCCGAGGAGACAGGAATTGCCAAGCTTGCCCGCACCAGTAGACTCCTGAACAGGGGGTAGGGAGTAATCCACCAGCTGATGCCCGACGGTTCATCGTCCATTGATAGCCACATGCCACGGGCACGCCTTCCCCCTTATGGATAGCACCGTGTGTGTGCCGGCACCTCCAAGGTGCTCGCGGCCCTAAAGCGCTAAAGGACGCTGCAACGAAAGCATGTGTCGAGGTATTGCGCACTAGACTCCAGGGAACATAGCGCAACCCTGGAGTGCGAAACGCACGGAACCATGCGTGACGCATTTGAGGAGCGAGCTTTGGGGGCGTCGTTTTCTGACGTTGGGTGAGGCTTGCCCCGCGTTTGCTGGTTTTTTGGTGGGTCGGTGGCTTTTGTGTTGGTTGTGGCCCGTCTGCGTTCTTGTTGTTGGGGTGGGGGCCCGTCG
>VFQN01001197.1_pt1 | contig 44786 bp, 63 predicted proteins | sample 3512371 | NCBI WGS metagenome assembly VFQN01 (sample SAMN10412370, study PRJNA504923) | tailings metagenome | isolation source: Replicate 2 from Balatoc abandoned mine | place: Philippines: Itogon, Benguet | collected 2017-08-28 | reverse complement strand
TGCCTGCCTGCCTGCCTGCCTGCCTGCCTGCCTGCCTGCCTGCCTGCCTGCCTGCTTTGGCAGAGGCAGGGCAGAGCGGGGAAGAGGGGTCACGGAGCTGAGGGTCGGGCTCGGTCCTGGCTGGTCCTAGGTTTGGTGCGAACCAACTGATGGTTGAGGTGACTGGCCAGAACGGACGTTCCTTCGCAGCCAATCGCAGATTGCGCAAATTGCAAGGCAGGAGGGTCCGCTGCTGTACCGGACGGCCTCACACGTTCCCGCCCCGCCCCCAGGCAAGCAGATGGGAAGCAGCCACTGCTGCCTGGTACTGGTTTCCTGACGTCTCTCCTATCCAGGAGTGGTCGCCAGGTGTTCGCCATGCCCCCCAGGCAGGATGTCAGGATGGCGGGTGCAAACACCCACGACAAGCTTATGTAAAGTGTGACTTGCAGCCCCCTCAAAACATTCCTGTTAAAGGCCTCCCACATTGCCTTAGTGAATCTATGATTATCCTACAAGTTACATTCATGCATGACACGGGGACGGGCCTTCGACGTCGGCAAGTGCTCACCGCCCACCAGGCACCTTTCTACCACGGCGGTATAAATACAGATGTACTACCTAAAGACAAATAAAGATTACATCACGGCGTCTGAACAACATGTGTATCAGATGTTCGTTCAATCTCAGTCAGCCAGCTTGGGCGGGAAGCGCATGAAGGGCTTCACCGCTGCGGCATACACTCAGCGTTTCGAGGCCTGACCTATATCAAACAAAGAAGCTAATATACATGTTCGCTTTGACAGTTCCGCTAGACTCCACTCAACACATTCTTGAGTCGCTGGCATGTGGGCCTGCCGCGAGGACTAGCCACTGTTTGCCAATGGGGGAAGACTCTTAGGCGCGTCAGCGGGTAACATCCTGTCGGTGAGTCACTATGCTACCTGCACCAGCTCGTGCAAGCCTGCGAAGGCTATGCGACTCACTTACAAGTGCATGCCGTATAGCCTCGTATACGCAGACACCTGCCTTGGTGAAACAAGCTATGGAGCCTTCGTGCGAGTGCTTCTGGCAAGCTAGTTCAAGCACTGCGTGGCAGTGCGATACGTACTGCAGCTGCAATGGGTCGACGCCGACCCTGACAAGCGGCGGTCCTCGCCTGCCAGGGGCGGAGCAGAACGATATGTATACAAGCGAACCGACATGCGCTGCCGACAAGGCGTCTGTCATGCAGTCACTCGCTGACGTCGGCTCCCGCGCAGCCAGCAATGCCACGTGCGGAGCAGGAGGATGTCACAGCAAAGGCGTCGTCGTCCTTCGAGCAGGGGGATGCTCCGCTTACAGCACTCTTACGTGCATCAACAGCAGTCCACACATGGTGCCACACAGTTCTGATACCGAAGGTGCCCACGGCGGCAGCGCCCTGGTCCCGATGCGGCGGCGCGCGGTGCTCCCGGTAGCCCCTTATACGAGCGCCGCCCTGCAGCGACATGACGCGGCATTCCGCCAGGCTCCGACCCCTGGGCGCCAGAGCCGCAGCTACAAGACCAGAAGCTGCAGCAACAGCAGCAGGCTTTACGTATGTCGCTCTGTGCCTCGGATGCTGCTGCTGTTGGCTCTGCAGCTGGCGGCACTGTGGTCAGCGCCCCTGGCGGTGTGCGGCCAGAGGGAAAGCTTGGCGGCGGGGACGGGAAGCGGGGTGCAGCCCGCCCCAGGCATCACCGGCAGGGCGGTTTCGCCACTCAGTAAGTCGCAGACAGCAATTACGACACATGGGTGCCGCTTGCTTCCAGGCACTTGCCCGTACAGGCATGCATGTGCGTAGCTGGCTCCCCATTCTAGGCGCTGGGGCGCCGCGGTTGAAGCATGTGTTGCTTGAGCATCCCAACCCTGTTTCGTTCCGCAGGCGACTTATCGGCCGTGAGCTGCCGGCTGGGCCCAGGGGCCGGCACCGCCACCACCCAGGGAGGTGTCTTTCCCAGCGGCTACAGGTGTGCGGTGGGGCCCAGCTTGCAAGGAGCTGCCTTTACCTTGGCGTACGTTTCTTGACTTTGCTGTTGGGCTAGCAGCAGCACTGGGGAATAACAGTATTGATTTGGGCAAAGGCGCACCTGGGCCATTTCCCTGCAAGGCAAACATGTGTGTGTCTTACTTGAGGTCGTACTGATAACTGGTACAGCTGCTCAGGATGCTGCTGTATGGTACGGCACCCCTTGCCGGCGTGGTGCGAGAGGGAAGCCCTTACATGTGAACGCTGCCGCGTGCACAGCGCGAGCCGACGTACTGTGGTACAGTCGTACCATTGCCTATCCCCAGCCCCCGTGCCCCCATGCAACGCAACCCGCACACAGCTGTGGGCCTGTTGCTGTGTTCGGGACCAGTAAGTACTGTGTAAGCTACAACATGTACGACTCCCCTGCTGCCTCCGCAGTTTCCCTGTCCTCGGTCCCTATGTCAGCAACGACTGCGGCTGCGAGCTGTCGTCGTACAGCGTGGTGTGGGGCGCAGAGGCGGACATCGGGGGAGAGTGAGTGGGCCGGGAGGGGCTGGGGTTACAGATAAAGCTGCTGTACTGCCCGAACTGCAAGGCGCATATGTGCTCCGCTGCCGGAGGTGTATGGGCTTCCCGCAAGCGAGGAAAGCCGTTGTGCAGGTAGGCTTTGAGAACTCCTGCGTGCAATCCACTTAACTCTATCCCTCCCTGCTCCCCCAGGCTCTACTCTTAGTAATCCTTACGTCACCGCCCCACCCTCCCATCCGCCCCTCAGGCTCTTCTACACCTTTCGGCTTGAGGGGCGCTCGGCGCCGCCGCCAAACGAGCTGGCCGCGCTGGTGCTGCAGCTGGCGGAAGCGCCCACCACCAGCTGCTACGGCCTCACGTACGGCATTGACACTGTCGTACGGCCGGGGCAGCTGGGGCGGGACTTTGACCAGGCGGTGTACTTCGTACCGGACCCCGATGTACGACCGTACGGCCCGGGGGAGTTCCCCGACACGGGTGTGCCTGTCAGTGCCAGCCTGGGTAAGTGGAGACGGGGTTGTTGCTTGCGGTTTGGGCACAAAGTTCAGGGGCGGTTCACGGACATGTGAAGAGAGACGGGGTGTGCGGAAGGGAGTAGGTGCGCACAAGTCGTATTGTCTTGCCTAATGGGGCCGCAGCCCGACGCTCACCCTGCCTGCTTCGCGCCCTCCGCCCGCTGCAGGCCACAGCTCCTTCACTGCCTACCTCGAGCTGTCGGTGGACCTAGGGGACCTACGCCGCCTCCTGGCCGCCCTGCCCGGCCGCCCAACCACGGGCTCCACCGCCCTGGCCCCTGCACCTGACGGCAGCGCCGCCCCCACGCTGGCGCTGACCCGTGGGACGTTCCTGCTGAAGCGTTGCGCCCGCACGCCCATCGACCGCGTGTGCCGGCGGGAGGACCCCGCCTCCGGCGCCGCCAGCAGCTGCCTGGTGGCCTTTATCGCAGACGGCAGCGCCAGCAAGACAGCAGCAGCTGCAACAGCTAATGCGGAGCAAGCAGGAAAGGCAGCAGCTGCTGCCGCCGGTACCCAGGCAGAAAGTGGAGAGGCAGCCCCGCCTGTGGTTCTGGAGCTGGGCTTACATGCCGCGCAGCCGTCAGGCGACTCAGGGCCAGCAACTGTGATTCGGCACCTGCTCGCTGCTGCCCCCTCCCCGCCCCGGCCCCCACCCCGGCCCCCACGCTCCCCCTATCCCCCGCGACTTCCCAGCCCACCACGCAGCCCCGGCTCCCCCCGGTCTCCGAGACCGCCGCCGGCCCCGCGTCCGCCCCGACCGCCGCCGTCACCCCCAGCTAGCACCCCCAGCCGGCGTCCGCCGCCATTGCTCCGACCTCCGCCCCGCTCGCCCCGGCCGCCGCCTTCCTCATCCCGGTCTCCGCCCCCCTCATCTCGGCCTCCGCCACGTTCACCACGGCCTCCGCCCTCCTCATCCCGGTCTCCGCCTCCCTCGCCCCGGCCGCCACCCCGCTCGCCACGGCCTCCGCCTTCCTCGCCCCGGCGTCCGCCCCCCTCGCCCCGGCCACCGCCCCGTTCACCACGGCCGCCGCCTTTCTCATCCCGGTCTCCGCCTCCCTCGCCCCGACCGCCGCCCCCTGCCACCCCACTAGCAGCCCCGCCCCTGGCGGTGTGCTACACGCGCATTGAGCCCGACCGCAACCTGCTGCCCTTTGCCCCGCCAGCCCCACCGCCATCGCCCCGGCCGCCACCCCTGTCCCCGCCGCCATCGCCTCGGCCGTCGCCCCGGCCGCCACCCCTGTCCCCGCCGCCGTCACCCCTGACACCGCCGCCGTCGCCTCGGCCGTCGCCACCGCCGTCGCCTCGGCCGTCGCCCCCGCCGCCGCCACCATCGCCTCGGCCATTGCCCCCGCCGCCGCCGCCGTCTCCTCGGCCATTGCCCCCGCCACCGCCGCCGTTGTCCCCGCCGCCGCCACCTCGAAGGCCACCACCGCCGCCACCAGTCGGTAGGTACCGGTACGCACTCTCATAAACATCCTCTCCTGAGCACACAATTACGAGAACGTTACAAACTACCATCAGCCCAATGCCCCGCTGGCTTACAACCCGCTGATGGACTTACTCATACGCCCTTGCCATGCTGGAACCATTTTGTTCATGCCACGCACATCTACGTTAACCACAAACTTGCAAACATTCCGTGCTTTGCTTCCCGCACACCACCCTGAGCCCAGCGCTGCTGCTCCTGACACCCTGCTGCAACGGCTTCTGCTGCTGCAAACGCCGCGGCTTCTGTTGCTGCTGCTGCTGCTACTGCCCCCTGACCCGCGTGCCGCACGCAGTGTTTCCCCCCTACCAGGGCGACACCTCTGTGGCCTGCCGCCTGACGGATGGTGGCAACTCCATGGCGGACGGTGAACAGTTCCCCTATGGTCGCTTCAAGAGCCCCATATGCGCCTGCGACTACGCACCGTATGTGCTGGTGTTCGGGGAGGACGCGACGTACGACCGCGTGTGAGTACGGCTGTACGGCAGTACGGCAGGGGAGCGCCGTTGTACGAGGCCGACGGGTCGGCCCTTTGCCCTCAACCGTTGCGCTTGCCCATGCACCTGACTGTTGCGCACGCTGTAACCCAAACATCAAGCAGCTTCATGCAGGAAAAGCGCACGAGCCAGTGGGCATGGCCTGGCCCGTTGCCCAATACTATGCATTGGAGCACATGGAGTTAGCTCGCGGCTTGTCCGTAGCATGACCATATTGCCGCCCAACGACACACCATCTGCGTGCAGGACGTACCACACCTTCCGGCTGCTCCCCAAGCCGTGCACCCCCATCACCGTAGGCGAAGACATTGAGGTTTGCAGGTGGGCCCGGGGATTTGGGTACAGCGTGAGGGAAGGTGGGCATGGCCTCGGATAGGCACCGCGCCTGCACCATACGCACACAGTTCCTGCTGCGTAGTTGTTGCACCGCTAGTGTTTTACGCACGGTGAATGGGCGGGCAGGCTCCATGCTACGCAGCTGTCATTGGCAGAGCGTAGCCACTGCACCCAGCTCAACGCGCACCACCTCTACCCCAATTAAGTCGCTCAACCGTCTCAACTGTTACCTCCACCCCGACCGACAGCACGATACAGGCCGTCGTGAACAAGATCGCACTGCGGATGGACGTTGCCTCCGAGCCGTGCTGGGAGCAGAAGGGACCGCTCCAGCAGATCGACCAGGCCGAAAACTTTGCGTGGGTGCCGGGGGCTGCTGGGTAGAAGGGAGGGGCTACACCAGGGCCAAGCAGCTGTCGATTTCGTCTATCTGAGGCCTAGGGAGTATCGTGTGAAGGCGTTGACAGGGACGTACTCCTGCTGCCAGGCCGCAGCACGCGCATAGCAGCCGAAAAGGAGTGGGAACGCTCGGGGAGGCTCAGCTGTGGATCACACGAGCTGCAAGACGTTCATCTGATGAGATTGTGCTTGTGTCGCCTGCTGCTGGCACATTGCAGGGGTGTCAGGTTCATCCAAGACGGGAAGTCCCAGCCGGACCCCAACAACCTGTCGGCACGTGCGGGTGAGTACCGGTACCCGGCACTACCAACTGAGCAGCGCGGGCCTCTAGGCCCTGATAACGACGCCTTACCATCAGTAGATGTGCTGGGTGTTGGCTGGACCTGTCTGTAATCGTCTCCTGTACGCCAGACGCAAAATCCCCTGCGCGGCGCATGCTGCGCGGAGGTTCGCGCCGCTGACGCTGCACCATGGAAGGCATGCATCCGCAAGATCTCGGCCCTTTCGTGCCTCCCCCGTCACCTCCGTCGCTGGGCCCTGTGCCCTGGGATGGAGGTGAGGTGAGGTGTTGCCTTGGCCACCCCCATGGCAACACGCACCATCCACCATGCTTGCTATCTGGCAGTGCTCCCACGCGCTCAGTGCGGCCAGGTAACGCCCACGCCACTCCAAAGGTCCAAAGGGCCACTGTATCTCCCTGTCGCAGGCCTCAGCTACAGCCGCAAGAGCATTGAACTGTACATCTACGCGCTCAAGTAAGCAAGGGGGCTGTTCGAACTGTGCGTGGACCGCATGCCTAGACCATACCATGCACCAACACTACCTACCTTACCAGTCTACTTGCCAGTGCCTGTGGCACTCCCCCGTGCCACCCACAGATGCAACCGTCGCACACCCCATTGCATGAACGTACCCTGCTGCCTCTCCCTTGGCCCCTCCGGCCAACACCAACCCATTAGACATCTTAACCACCTGCCACCTCCTCTCTCCCACGCAGGGGCCCCTTCAACAACGGCCGCTTCCTGCTGCCGCGCTGCGCCGCCGCGCCCACCATGCGCCGCCTGTGCAAGCGTGGCGCCGACGGCATGTGCCTCTACGCGTTCGTGGACACGCCGGGACACAACTACGTCACCGTGTGTAAGGCGCAGGGGCTGTAGCTGCAGCGCCGAGCTGGGGCTTCCTGAGGGGCGTGCTGGTGCGTACCGTATACTGGCGGATCTAAATGATTGCTGGTACGTACCGCACGCGTGTGTGGAGTTTCACCGGCCGTCGTGCTTCCTTATAAACTTGACGCGTCCTTTTTTGTGCACTTGTTCCATAAGAGCGTTGAACACTTTGCACAGTATTGCCTTCGTGCGTGCACACGCCGGGACACAACTATCTGACTGTGTGTAAGGCGCAGGGGCTGTAGCGCAGAGCTGGGTTGAATGGTGCAGGTTGTTGAGGCAGTGGGGTCCATGCTATGCCGGTACTGGGCGTGCGCTTGCGCTGTCAGAGAGGAAGTGGCTTGCTTTGTATTGACTTCATCTATGTGCTTGTTCCCTGATGTCACGCCTATATGATCAGCTCGATACATGTGATTATTTGGCAGTATGCGCGTTCGGGCCGCTGCGAGAAGGAACCCCAATGGGTTGGGCACACGGACGGTGTAGTAGGACTGTATTTCCAGGGGAGCCGTCCTCTGTCGTCTCCTGTGTGTGTATTATCGTGTGCGGCCGACAGGAAGCATGAATGCAGCCGGGGGCCTGTGACCACTTTACTTATGCGTGATGCCTGCTGTGCGCTGCGGCACACTACCTGGACGCCCATGCAGAGCACCCTCGTGGGCACCTCGTGGGCACTGACACAGCACCAAGCAACCCTGTGCTGCCCTAACGCACTCTCCTGCATTGCTTGTTCGCAGCTGTCACTTCGCACCTGGCCAACTGCCATGCATGCTCGTCACCAGTTGTTTTCAGGGTCCTTAAACTTTCCCTGCAAGGTGGCTTGGTAGCTCGGCACCTTGTTACCACCACATGTGCTCAGCGGGGGATGGTGCTCAGACCTGGTGCTCAGACCTGGAGCTCAGACCTGCTGACCGTCTCTCGCACTCGATGTACCCATGAAGGCTGCAAGCGCCTCACTCGTCCTGGCTTTCCGCTGACCACTTTTTTCGCGATACTGTTTTTGGTGCCAACCAGTCGTGATATTGATCCCCTGGGCTGGCAGGGGAAGACCTTGGTCGCTGTGTGGCCGGTCGTTGGTTGGTGCTCAGCAGGCAGGATTGGGGTACCAGGAGTAGGTGGCCAGGGCGCCGACGTTGGTTAGCGCCTTATACAACGCTGTTGCAGGTGCGAAGTTGCCATCGTGGTGCTGGCTGTGGGCTGCCTAATGAAGTTGGTGCTTGGCGGACAGCAGGCCGCGTATGGCGACCAGCAGTAAGGTGGCCAGCCAGGACGACTCCATGATCACTGGTGTGCTCTCCTCGGACTTCATCGTAATTGTAAGGAGTCGACTTTGCCTGGGTTTACATATTCTCTGGTGAATGCGGCGTGTACTACCACACGAGCTTTGTTTTGCCTGCCGGTGGAGCCGAAGACGGACATGTCAACAACGCCGGCAAGACAGTTTGTTTTTCGTCTGGTGTAAAGTGTACTGCCACAACCCGCTGGGCCGGACACAACACCTCCAGCCAAGCTGCGCCCATCATCCAGTAGTTCGGTCAGAAAAGCACGTTCCACTGCATCCAGGGCTCATCACTAGACAGCAACCCTGCGCCTCAAGCCCACACCGCGGCCCCCAGCGACCCAGTCACTACCGACCCTCCACACTGCAAGTTCCACGCGGTTGCACAGCGCCACATCGCATTTGCACACCGTGGTTGAGCCGCCGGCAAGTATGTCCCACACTTGAGTCACTGCCGCTGTCAGGCTGCGCATCTGTCAGGGTGCGCACTGCGCAGCCTCTACCCTTACGACATCTGCTCTTCTCGTTCCTCGGCTAGCACACCGTATGCACCCTCGTCGCGAGTCTATGAACATGGGCAAGACACTATTGCCCAAAACGGACTCTACACTGTTGATCTCTGTCAGCCCCTTCCTCGCCACCTCATGCCAGTTCGCTCATCCCACAACAACCGCACGATGCATCAGCTCCGTTCCTCCGTTCCATGACAAGCAGCCCAGGCTCCCAGCGCCCTGGCCCTTAGCGCGGGCTGTAGCGCCCATAGTTGGGGCTGCGGCTGCGGCCCCGGCCGACCCCGCGAGGCGACCGGCTGCGGCTTCGGCTGCGCCGGCGGTCGCGGCTCCGGCTGCGGCTCCGCCGCCGCTCCTCCGTACGCCCGAAGGACGACCCACCGTAACCGCCGGCCGTGCCCAGCGGTGCGGTGTTCGCACCAGAGCCCACCCCACCGAAGCCGCCGCCCCCGCCGCCCCCGCCGTAACCGCCCCCACCAAAGCTGCTTCCGCCGTAGCCGCCGCCGCCGCCGCCGTAACCGCCGCCCCCACCGAAGCCGCCGCGGCCGCCACCACCGCCGCCGCCACCCCAGCGGTTGCGGCCGCCGCCGCCAAAGCCGCCGCGCGCCGCCAGTGCCTCCAGGGCGGGCGGGATGACCTGCTGTGCCTCGCGCATCACCTGCACGTAGAGCAGACGGGTCCGTTTCAGCCGGCCTTTCTTCGAAAACCAGCTCACGTCACTGCACGCTCACGTCGTTCATACACTGCAACATACTGCAATGCACCTGACGACAACGAACACGCTTGCATGCTGCCCGCTGCGTCTTCAAACACAGCGCAACCAGGTGTGCGGGCGCTGGGTGATGCACCCACGCTCACGCCTCGCCTGCCGTGGTCCCACATCTCCACATATTCCCAACGAGCATTGCGCACGTGCGGCAAGCACTCGCCAACCAAAGTAACCGTGCGTCCTTGAACCACACACCTGCATGAGGTCGCGTGCGTGCTTGGCGTCCTCGGGCGTCATGAAGGTGTAGCTCTCGCCTGTGGCCCCCGCGCGGCCCGTGCGGCCGATGCGGTGGATGTAGTCCTCCGTGCCGGTGGGGAAGTCGTAGTTGACCACCGCTCCCACGTTGGGGATGTCCAGGCCGCGGGCAGCCACGTCGGTGGCCACCAGGATGGGCGTGCGGCCGTCCTTGAAGGCCTGGTGGAGGTGGATGGGGTGGAGGGTAGCATCAGGGGTGTTGCATTACAAGCAAGTTCTGTGGCTGTGTCACAACAATGCCGGTACAACGCCCGGCAGTCACACGGCTGCAGTCATGTGCCGGTACAAGGTGCCGGTGCCTTACGCCAGTCGTAGCATGTGCGATAAGGCACAGCAGCCTGCCCAAAAGCAGCCCGCCCACCTGCAGCACATAGTCACGCTCGCTCTGCTTCTTGTCGCCGTGGATGGCCGCGGAGCGGAAGTCGCGGCCCATCTGGTAGCTCAGCTGGTCGCACATGCGCTTGGTGGTGCAGAAGATGATGATGCGCGTGCCGGCCGGCTTGGAGCGGATGATGCGCGACAGCTCGCCAAACTTCTCGTGGCTGCTGTTGAGCACGCTCACGTGCTGCGTGATGCTCTTGTTGGCCACCAGCTTCTCCTCCACGCCGCCGATGAACACGTGCACCGTCTGGTTGACCACGAACTGGGACGCGATCTGGCGCACCTCGCGGGGCCACGTGGCGGAGAAGAAGAGCGTCTGGCGCTGGCGCGGCAGGGTGCGCACGATGCGCTGGATCTGGGGCTCGAAGCCCATGTCCAGCATGCGGTCGGCCTCGTCCAGCACCAGGTACGACACCTGCAAGGAGGCGACAGGTGGGGTTGAGCGTTACACGTGTGGGAGGAAAGGGCAAGAGCCCGAGGGAGAGGTCCCAGGGAACGAGGTCATCTGGTGAGCCGCGCGCTCACTCAAGCTGAATCTACCCCAGCCCCGCTTTCCGGCACTCCACGATCACGCATGGTAAGGCTTGCGCAGCCGACTTGGTGCCGCAGCACCACCCGACGGTCATCCCTGCAGTACATCCCCTCGAATCCTAGCCGGTGCCTGCCAAGGCTCAGCCCTTACGCCCTGTTACGAAGACCCCTCACCTGCTGCAGGCGCACTTGGCCAGCCTCCAGGAAGTCGTTCAGGCGGCCGGGCGTGGCAATCACAATCTGCACGCCGTACTGCAGGTCGCGCAGCTGCGGCCCCTTGGGCGCGCCGCCGTACACGCACGTGTTGCGGATGCCCGACGAGCGGCCAAACTTGTCCGCCTCCGTCTTGATCTGCATGGCCAGCTCGCGCGTGGGCGCGAGCACCAGCAGAGTGGGCCCCGCGCGAGCGTCCTTGCGCGTCTGCTGGATGTGCAGCATGCCGGGAAGCAGGAAGCCGCACGTCTTGCCGCTGCCCGTCTTGGCGATGGCGACCAGGTCGCGGCCCGAGAGCGCGATGGGCCAGGCCTGGCCCTGGATGGGCGTGGGGCTCTTGAAGCCGGCGCGGCGGATCTGGGGGGTAGGGAGGAAATCAGGTGGGACACAAGGGGAGTCAGGGGACCGGCGCACGACTTGACTGGAAACGCTTTTACACAGGTACGGGTTTCAGATAGTGCCAGCGTGGCCCAAAGTGTCAGCTGCTGACTGCGGCCCCACACGTAGCAAGCTGCCAGCCAGGGCACACACCAGTACGGCAGACAACAGTGCTTCCTCCCCAACACGCATCAACATAAACCAAAAAACATATACAGACGCCTGCTGCCATTGCTCTGAGCTGCGCGGATCCTACTGCGGCAAGCTAGCTGCAAACTGCACTGCGCCAAACTGTCCGCCCTTCCGCCATTCGCCTCCCGCTGCTGCACCTGGCCCCAGCTCCCACCCCCGCCCCCTGCCCGCGCGCCCTGTCCCTCGGGGCACCTGCCTGGCAGTCTAGGCGCGTCACTCGGAGGCGGCGAGCACTTTCCCTGTCCCTGCACTGCCCCTCGCGGGAGAGGGCCAGATGAGGTAGGGGTCCGTGCTCCTGCTGCGGCAAACACCAGGGCCGAGGCCCCAGCGCCGCGCCTCTTTGCGACACCGCTGCGACTGCATCAGGGGCGCACCCTCAGGAGGGGGCGGCGCGTCAGACGCCCAGGGACACCAGCGCGTGTCCCAACAGAAGGCACCAGAAGGCGCCCCAGCGCAGATGCGCACGGCAGGCAAAGTGTGTCCCTGCCCTGCGCTGCCAAAAGGACGCCGCTGCGGGGGGCTAAGAGCGCGGGGTAGGCCGCTGCGGGGGGCTAAGAGCGCGGGGTAGGCCCGTCTGCAGCTGCTTTGAGCGCAGGGTGAGCGCCGGGTAAGGGGGCACGGCGGAGAGCCCCATTGGACTCAACAGTGCCGAGCGTGAGCTCGAAACCCGCCGAAGGCTGTTTGGCCTCTGGCCAGGGTGAGGTGCTGATGGGCCCCGCTGACCGAGAGAAGGTTTGACCCGGGCGCAGCTGCCAGCTGCTAGCTGCAACCTGCGCCGACGGCGCAGCGTACCTCGTCTAAAATGTCAGGCGGGAAGCCGACGGACTCGAACGTTTGGAGAGGGTCGGGCACATCCGAGCCCTGCACCGTGATGTCATGTTGGCGGCGATACTCGCTAGCTGAGACAAAGCCGTCTGTGGAGACCGGCTGGCCAGTCATCCCGGTCTTCTGGTAGGAAGTGGAGTTGTAGCCAGCATTTCCGTTGCCGTTGCTCTGCCCGTAGTCGTCCTAGGGAGAGAGGGACAATCAGCAGGTTCTTGAGGCCTAGGTTGTTGATCGAGTCCAAGGGACACCGCCTTCACGCCTTTGCGGCAAACATCCCGCTGTGTAATGACGCTCGCGGTTGTTACAATACTGCTTACCCGACGATCCCTGCTGTAGTAGTCACCGCCAGAGGCCGGTGCGGCAGAGCTCGGCGCGGAGGCGCCGCCAGCTCCACCGGACGGCCGGTCATAAGTAGTAATGTTTGTATCTGGATTCCAGTAATACCTGCGCGGGGGCGTCAAGGGGGTGTGCGTTATAGGCCAAGGGCTCTGAAAGATGCGCGCCCTTTCCAACGTCTTCCGAAGCCGCTACTCACTTGAGGCGGGAGTTCGGATCATACAGAGCCTGCCAAGGCGATGGTAGGGTTGGGTCGTCGACCCGCTGAATGCCGCTCATTTTCGTTGATGCTTGGTGCAAATGCGGTGGGCTAGTGTCCTCGCTATGCGGCCTGAGGAAAGGTTGCGAGTGTCAGATGATTGCCGGCAACTTCCAGCCCTTTACCGGGCGGTAATAGCAACTACATTTGCGTCGCGACCCTTCTTAAGTGCACCACCAGTACGACGCAATGGCTACCCAAGCAACGCGAGAGCAGCAGGAGGCGACATGGGCTCAAAGCCAAATGACATATAGCATAAGTATCTGCCCAGCAAAGACGAGAGCGTACAGGCTGGGAGGCAGTGAGATGGGGCCTTCGATTGCACTCTCGTGCCTTCCGGCTATGCAGGCCAGCGGTGTCTCGCTTTTCAAAAATGAAATCCACACCCTTGTTGTCATGGATAGCAGCCATCCGATAGCCGGGACCGGCGGCGAGGGGGCCTCAGAACCCAAAAGGAGCATAGGGGCCTCACGGGGTGGAGCAGTGTGCGAGGTGCTGGCTGGAGCTGTACTGTAAGCCATGGAGTTGGGGAGGCAGTTCATGCGCGCGTGCATGCGAGAGCAGAGGACCAGCACGACGGCCCTGGGGCACCGTTGGACTCCCGCTGGGGCGTTGCAAGCGTGCGGTCGCACCTACAGCATATACAGCTGACGGATGCCATGCAAGGTATGGAGGAAGGCTAGCGCATAGCACCCCTGTTTCCTCGCGTTTCACGCGTTCCCCTGTTCGGGTGGACGATGGCTGCCTCCTGTGCACCGTAGTGCACCTGGCCGGGCCAGTGCATATGGGCCCCGTACAGTTTAAACCAGGATCCGATCGAGTGAGCACACAGGGCCACTCTTTCGTGATTGCCTGCTACGCGTTGTTAGGGGGGGCCTCTCTGCAGGCAGTGTCTGTGCGAGCAAGCGGGCTACTGGGGTCGATGCTGGTGGAAGGGCCCGGTGGGTCCAGTGGGGTATGGGCACGAGGTGCACCTGGGGAGGCATGTGGTGATGGGCCCATGCATACGTACAGCTGCTTAGGTACCACAGTGCCTGGCAGGGGATCCCTGGTGTCTGGGGAGGATGGTAGCGTGGAAATCTGCACGGTACGTATGGTTTTACAGTTTTGGTCCTCGTCCGGAATTCAGCTCGTCCCAGCCGGTGCGCAGGGCTGGTCTTTGGGCTGGTGTGCAAGTCCTGGGCATCAGGGACACGGGTTTTCAGGGGTTCCCCACCCCTCCCGCTGTACGGGCAGGAGCCATCAGCTGCTTCAAAAGGTGCACAGCCCAATTAAACTCTGTTTTGCAAGTGTGTTGGATGATTGTTATATGTAGAAAGGTTAGGGCTACGGTGGACGAGCCTTCGTTTGTGCCCATTCGCGGGGGCGTACGCCTGCTTACACCCTGCGTGCACCTTGAAGGAAGCTGCCTGCACGCAGATGGGGGGTGGGGAATCTCGTTTAAGTCCCCGTGTTCTCGCTTTTCTGAGTAGGAGACACCAACTCTATGGTCCCCTGCCTGTGGACGGGGTTCGTGTCCTGGACCGTGGAAGGGGGCCCTTGGGGTCATGGATTTTATGCACTCTGTTAACACTCGTGGGGCGTCCAGGGGCACTTTGCTTCTCGTAGGATTGCGGCTGTACGTGCGATGGAAATACACCCTTAGTGATATGTTTGCCAGGTCCCCTGATATCCACCGTACTTCACAACGCCACACGCCAGAGGTTGCCTCCGCGTGAAGGCTGGAGAGGTTGATTCAGGATGACTACGGCCCATGTGCATGTTCCGTAAGTAAGATGTGGTGTGCAACATCACACGTGCATTACTGATGCTTTGCACGCGGTGCTCGTGGGGGATGCACATGCTGGCACATGCGCACAGGGGAGTTCCGTCCTAGGACGTTAGCGATTTTGCTTCTGCTGCAGCCTTCGGAGCCAACACGCCAGTACAGACAGTCTTCATAGCATTTGTGTGAATGTGCGGTTGGTTCAGGGTTTGTTGGTTTGGTTGGCGACTTTGACGCCGGTTTACGCCAGGCAAGGAAAGGGGGTGCGGGGATCGTCGGGCTTCTTGGCATGTATCATAATTTGCATTATGCCCCTATTTAGTCTGACTGGAGCGTTCCTCCTCCAGAAGCACCCGGTTAACCGGTTGACGCACCTGCGGTTTGTACGACATGGCGTCAAGGCGGTCTCAACCGGCTTAAGCAAGGCGCTTTCTACAAGTGGTAGAACGATGATGTAGGCTATGCTCATCACGTGCATGTTCAGTTTGCGGTGATCAGAAAGCGAGTGCCACAGACGCACCAGGCCGACGACCACACTACATAGGACGCATCGACAAGCTCTGGAGCTCAAGCAGGAGGCATCGAAGTAAGATCAGCATCGACCGCTGCGTGCTGGCGACGAAGTTAGTGCTTACCTGTTCGAGGGAGTCCCTACGTCTGCACCAACGGCGCTTTCTGTTTTCTCGCTTGCCATCTCTGCGGATCAACAGACACGATGAAGTGTTTGCGAAGGATAAGCAGCAGCGTAGATAAAGGTGCGCGCGGTCCTCTGCCCCGTATTTCGCTGGGCGAGCGGTCTAGCGCGCACGCGCGGCATGTGTGCCCCATGCCTCCTACTTATCGCCGTGCTATATCTATACGTGTATAATAGGGGGAAAAGCTCATTGTTTGGCTGCACCTCCGTCAAGTATTGCCTGCCCTGTCCACGTGCGCTCATCCCGTTCCCCCTGTGTCCCTCGGGTGCCGAGGGGCACCCGTGCCCCTGCCATCCCCACTTCCCCAGCTACCCGTCCACAGCCCGTGTACTCACAGCTTACTCGCCCAAGGATGCTTTAAGTGACGTCTGTGTTACGCATGTGATGCACATCATCATGCCGCGTCTGTGGTACACGCCCTTCCCAAGCCTGCCCCTGCCCCCTTCGCTCCGCCTGCCCACGTTGACCTGTGCGTTGACCGGCCCCTGGTTCCGCCTGCTGCAGCCCTTACGTCATTCTACCGCTCGGGCGGCAGGCTGCTAGCCCGGCGGCCTTGGACCGTCATCTTCGTGTGTGCCGTCATCACCCTCGCATGCTGCGCCGGCTTCATCAGGTACGGAGCCCGTACACTGCGTGCTGCTGTACACGTGGCGTGTGGGGCTCAGTGCAGGCTGCAGGGCTGGGGTGCTGTGCTCGCACTTCCCTACCTATGGAACCACGCTCATGCATACACCGGCTTGCATAACGCAATGGCTACGGGTGCTGCCATCCGGCGGGTATCTGGTACCAAAAGGCTGGATTGATCAGGTCTGCGGAGGCAACACGAGGCCCCAACCCGGCCGGCCACGCGGGTGCGACTAGGGTACAACCCCGGAAGCCTCTTGCCACAGCGTGCTTTCTGTAAGCTGCGGTGCTGTCTTGCCCAGGTACCGGTGCAGATGTGCGCTGCGCTCAGTCCCCTGCATGGGGGCTCCCCTGGTCCCCTCGCCGTCCAGCAGCAACTCGCCTTGCATGCGCCCAGACCACCTCAGCCAATGTAGTACCCGCAGCAAAAGGCAAGCATCAAGACAGCGCTTTGCCACGATGTTTGCCCTTTGCCGTTGCCTCACCGCGCATTCGTTTCCTTCTTGTGGTTCCTTGCTTTCTGGTTCCTTACTTGCAGGTTCAGCGTGGAGGAGGATGCCGAGGAGCTCTACACGCCGCAGGATGCGCCCTCCTTCAACGATAAGGCGTACGTGGACGCAAATTACCCATCCGATGAGCTCAGCGTGAGTAGCGGTGCACTTGCCGGAATCACATCAGCATGGAGAGAACAATATTACGTAGGTGGGGTTGGGCGCGGGTGGCCCCTGCGCACAGCCACGTTAGCCAAGGCGCTACCACCGACGTACACAAGGAACTTGCACACCAGTTGCCCTTTGCCACCCGTCGCACCCTCAGGTCAAGGTCCTGAGCCTGGACAAGGCACAGAACGGCGGCAACGTGCTCACAAAGCAACACCTCTTAGAGCACCTTCGCGCGCACCAGCTGATAACAACGCAGGTAAGGTGTCGCCACCACGAGTCCACCTTGTGAGGTCACCTGCGGGAAGCAAGGATCCACCAGTACGGCTGGTAACAGGGTCATGCAATAGCAGAAGTGTGGTCAGCGCGTGCTGCCTTGCTGTTGCGGCTCACCTCATGGCACAAGTGCGCAGGGGAGATCCCCCTGCACTTGCGCGGATCAAGCCTGGCTTGAGGCATGCCAGGAGCACATACAGCGCCTTTTGCTCCTTCCCTTGGGACACGTACAATACGACGCTGGCCTGCAAAGTGCATGAGAGTATGACCACATGGCACGTACACCTACATGCCCTCCCGTATGGCTTACCCCCGCCGTAGACGGTCGGCACGAACGGCCGGACGTACAACTGGACGGACCTGTGCTCCCGGCCAACCAACGCCTCCGCTTGCAAGGTGGGTCCACGCTCGTGTAATGACTGCGTGGGTACCGTAACCATACAATGTTCTGGCCATACCGGTATGTCCACGGCATGTAGGCAAACCTGCGCAAAGTAGACCTGGGCGCCTGCAACGGCGTGTCCGTTACTTCCTTTGGCACCCTCCTGCCTGCATCTTACTCCGTACCGCCAAGCATGTGTGATGGTTTTGGGTGTCGTACGCCGCGCAGATCGACTCCGTGCTGGTGTTCTGGGGCTATGACGCAGCCCGCATCGAGGCCGATGACAACCTTATCAGCACCATCAACAACAAGTCGGTAAGCTGACAGTGCAGCCCACCTAGCCCCCCAAAGACCCTGTCCGTTGCACTGTATCACCGCCCCTCTCAGTACGTATGAAAGTGCCGTCAGACGCCTGCTAACCGCCAAGTACCCACCGTCCGCCACCGCACGTGCACAGGTGGTTGGCCCCAACGGCCGCACGCCAAACCTGAACTGGGTGCTGGGAGGCGTGCAGCGGGACCAGGCCGGTAACGTGGTGCGCGCCGAGGTGCTGCAGTCCGTCTACTACGCCAAGACGGACCCGGTGGGTCGGCGCCTTGCACGATGGAGCGGCTCTCCCCTGCGCCAGTGTCAGTGTCTATCTTGGGATAAATGTTGCGGCAAGGGCAGGGTGGCTTACGGTGGCCCAGCGGTGCCTTGCTGTCAACGACCGGACGCAGGCCTGACCCATCCCTTTTTAAAGTCCGCGCGGCTGCTGAGCTGAATAGTCCGCACGAGCCATGCGCTGCGGTTCCTGTGCGCCCACCCTGAGCAGCGCATGCACAGCGTCGCTCGTAACCGTACTTTTGTTCGCGCTGCACCGCAATACGCTTAATGCTCCACAACAGAGCATGTCGCCCAGCGAGCTGGACAGTGCGCCCGAGGTCAAGTACCAGGAGCGCATCGTGGAGGTGGCGTACGACGACTGGGACTCGCCCATCCTTGCGCAGTTCGTGTCGTGCGACGCGGCGGTTGGCCGCGAGTCCACCAAAGCCATCAACCGGGACGTCATGCGGCTCACCGTGGGCTACGTCCTGCTCATTGCCTACACCTTCATTGCCCTGTGGAGGAACAGGTGGGCAGGGCACAGGGCAAGGGGGGCAGGGCACAGGGTAAGGGTGTCAGGGCACAGGGCAAGGGTGAATGGACGCAGCGCGTCTACACGGCGCGTCCAAGGGCGTAGCGAGTGCATGGTCGGGAAGGCGGGCACAGGGCTGCGCATCAGCATCCGAGGGTTGTTTTGTTGGACTCGAGTAGTTGAAATGTGACCCCGCAGTTAGACTGTCCTCGCCACTGAGCGCACCAGAAGTGCGAAGACGCCCCTAAGAGCCCACGCACATCCGCACACCCTAGCCCGCACGCCCTAGCCCACAGCTGGGCCTGCCAGAAGACGCACCCGCCCAGGTGCTAACACACATACCCTACCTGCGCTCCCTAACCCACAGCTGGGCCTACCAGAAGACGCACCTGCCCAGGTGCTAACACACATACCCTACCCGCGCGCCCTAACCCACAGCTGGGCCTACCAGAAGACGCACCTGCCCAGGTGCTAACACACATACCCTACCCGCGCGCCCTAACCCACAGCTGGGCCTACCAGAAGACGCACCTGCCCAGGTGCTAACACACATACCCTACCCGCGCGCCCTAACCCACAGCTGGGCCTACCAGAAGACGCACCTCACGCTGGCGTCCATGCTGTCCATCGGCATGGGCATCGCCACGTGCTTCGGGCTGCTGTCGGGCCTGGGCGTCAAGTTCAACTTCGTGTGCCAGGTGCTGCCCTTCCTGCTGGTGGGCGTGGGCGTGGACAACACCTTCGTCATCGTATCCAACTACTTTGACCAGGACCCCGACGCGTCCATTGAGCACCGGTGGGTAACGAGTAGTACTGTTATGCAGCTCTCAGCTACTTGCAGTGATGCGCCCCACCCTTTCTCAGCTGCTGCTGCTCGGCTTCACCCGACATACCCCACCCCAGGCTGGGCTATGCCATGGCGCGCTGGCCGGCCCCTGTTAGATTTACTTGCACGCAACCACAGCGCTCGCTTACCCCTTCACGCTCCTGCCTGGCACGTTTCCCTTGCACCCGCCTAGGCTGGGCGAGGCCATGGCCCTGGCGGGCTCCTCCATCACCGTCAGCTGCATGACCAACGTCATCGCCTTCGCGGTGGGCACCTACACCAGCCTGGAGGCGCTGCTGTCGTTCTCCATCTACGCCTCCGTGGGCGTGCTGCTGGTCTTCCTGTACCAGGTGGGTACCGGCCTGCCTAGTTATAGACGATGGAGAAGCAGGTCGGGCTTGCTTTGCCCACGAGTTGTCCCTGATCTGTTCTGCCTTGGGAGCGGGCTGCTAGCGTTCCTGTGCCTGTAGGCTTACCTGGTCCTTTTCCTCCCTGTGTGCAGCACCCGCGGCGTTTCTGCACAAGGAGCGTGTGCGGCACACCGCTCCCTTAGGCAACCATGGCCATTATAAATTGCACCACCACCTCCACCCCTACCACACGCGCCTCCAGGTGACGGTGTTCCCCGCCTTCTTGGCACTGGATGCCCGCCGCGAGCTGCGCAAGCGCCTAGCGCTGGGCGGCTGCTGCGGCTGCCTGCCGCCGGGTTCGTGCGTGCGCGACCCCGCGCAGGAGGCTTACGAGCTGGGCGCAAACGGCTGGAGCCTGGAGACCAACATCTACAAGGTACGAAAGAGGCAACAAAATGGAAGGTGACCGCCATTGGGACGGCAGTCGGCTAGACCTGCGAGCCTGCTGGAGATCCCTTGGCTGCATTCAAGCCGCTGCCTTCCCTCTGCTCAGCTGCTGCACTGCTTTTTGCAACCGCCACCCTGCTCCCGCCAGCCACCCCTTGACACCCCAGCAACCCCTCCCATCACCCGCCATCCCTGCAGCACGACGACCATGGCGCTGCTGACGGCGCCGCTGCCGTGGGCTCCCTGGAGCTGCAGCAGCCCCGCCAGGAGCCGGCCTTCGTGCGCACCAGCTCGGCGCGCTCCGGAGCCAGCGGCTCGGGGGGCGGCGCGTCCATGACTGCACGCGCCTCTGCGGGTGAGGGCGTCGGGAACCACCTACCAGCATGAGCATTTCCTGCGGCCGTACGCATAGCTCCTCCAAGTCAATATAAATTTGCTGCTTGAATGTTGCGGGTAATGTGTGTAAGAGTGCCGTGCGTTGGCGGCCCCCGCAGGCGACCTCGCGGCCAAGATTTCCGTCAGCCTGCCATCGCCCGGCAAGGAGGCCCAGCAGTACCCCCAGCAGCAGCAGCAGCAGCAGCTGCACAAGGGCACCACCGGCCTGCTGCGCGACTTTACCACCCCCGTCATCGTGCCGGTGTGTGGGGAGCGCACCTTCAACCCGCACCACGATCAGCTCAGCACCAAGCTGGTGGCGCGCTGGCTGCCCGCCGTGTCGCTCAACACGTTTGGCAAGATCGGCGTGGTCATCCTGGAGTGCGTGTTCCTGGGCTTCGCCATTTATGGATGCACCAAGGTCTACATGGTGGGTGTGGGTGCTGCGGTGTGGGTGCCGGTGTGCAGTGGCAGCAGCAGCAGCAGCAGCATTGGCCACGGCCGAAGTCAGGGCCCCTGACCGGAGGGCCCGCTGTGCATGCCCCTCGCGCCAGAGCGAAGCATGAGCTGCCTACTTGGCCAGCCAGTTATGGCCTGCTGACTTCCTGAGGTCAGGCCTCGAGATCTGAGCTATCCATTGTTGGTCGTCCTCCTCTCCACGCGCCGTTACTTCGGCGGTTGCTGTTCATGCCAATGCGCAGCGCTCACTCCCCACCGTCACCGCACTGTAACACCCCTTGCACGCGTCGCACCCCGTGCTCTCCGCAGGACTTCAACTTCCGCGAACTGTTTGTGCCCGAGGGCAACTGGCTGCACGAGGCCTTCGCCGTGGAGGACCGCTACTTCGGCGGCGAGAAGGTGCCCATCTCCGCCTTCACGCGCTCCACGGTGGACGGCCGGGACTACTACCACTACCAGGACCAACTGCAGGCCCTGTCCGACGCCCTCGCGTGAGTCCCCCGCGCCAGCACGCATACCCCATCCCCTCTCCACCATCACTAGCACCTGCTTCGAAAACAAAATGAGCCGCAGACCACCTTCCTCGCTTGCGGCTTTCAAAGCAGTACTGCGTTCCTAGCACCATGCACAATGCCGGAGACGCCTGAGCCGTACGCCCTCCGGTACCAATGCCTCCCTGTCCCTCCGCATCCGCAGCGAGGACCCATACATCACTGACACGCCCGCCGTGAGCTCCTGGTACGTCAGCTTCAGCCGCTGGCTGGCCACCCCCGGCTCCGCCACCGCCGCCGAGCTGGTGGACGGCCGCGCGCCCAACGCCACCGTGTGGAACACGTGGCTGCGCACGTGGCTGGACACGGACGGCAGGTGCGCATGCCGGGAATCACGGAGCCATATAACACGCTCATATAGCCCACCACCTGCCGTTATCATCCCTACGGCCCAGCAGCCCCTCCCACCTTCCACCCGCGTCCGTCCGTAGCACGCGCGCTGACCCCTTCACGCCCCTAGCTCATTCGTCCACTCCTCTCCTTCGACACCCATCTCACTGTTCTCACCAGGTCGTTTTCCGAGAGCCTGCTGTTCAACTCCTCCGGTGTGCTGGTGGGCTCCCGCATCAGCGCCTTCACCAAGGACGTCAAGGACGGGGCCTGGGCGGTGCGCGCCGTGGACTCCACACGTGCCACGGTGGAGGCGGCGGCCCCAGGCCTCAACCCCATCGCCTTCGGGTACAGGTAGGCAGTAGACATTGCCAGCCTGCAGCTGGAGGATCCCAGTAGATGGCGAGTCAAAGGCACACACACATGTAGCGGGCTGCCGACATAACGGCTTGTGCCTCGCCACGCGCTCAACATCAGCTCCACCTACTGCCATCTGCACGCATGGCAACAATCCCTTCACCGTACATTGCCACGCTTGTTCTCCTGTGTGTGCAGCTACACGTTCTGGGACGGCTTCCGCACCATCACCATGTCCACGGTGGTCAACGTCATCATCGCCGCGTCCGCCGTGTTCCTGGTCACGCTGCTGCTGCTGGCGGATATCGTCGCCTCCGTCATGGTGCGTGCGCGTTGATACTTTGCTGCCGGTTGGAAAACAATCATACCATGGATGAGAGCCGACATCATTGGTGCCCCCGTCATGGGGGGTGGGCACGGCTGGACTGGCCTGGACGCGACGCTGCGAAGGACCACCACAACTAAATGTTTCAGGGCTTGATGCGCGAGGGGACACCACCGGGATTGCTGCTCAGTGGTATGGGCTGGAGCGTGCGCGCGTCGCCCATCCACGACCAGCACCGTGTGTGTCGGTTGCCACGTGTCATTGCCACGTGTTTCCTGCTGCAGGTGGGCACCATGGTTGTGCTGTGCGACGTGGGCGTGTTGGGCTTCATGCACTACGCTGGGCTGCAGTTCAACAGCGTCACCTGCATCGTGCTGGTGCTGGCGGTGGGCATCGCAGTCGACTACAGCGCACACGGTGAGGGGCCAAGGGCTGCGCTTGTGTTCACGCGTGTGGGTTAGGAGGTAGGTGGTCACCTGCATCATGCTGGTGCTGGCGGTAGGCATTGCGGTCGACGACAGCGCACACGGTGAGGGGCCAAGGGATGAGCGTGCATATGTTGCCTATATGCCCCGGAATTAATGACCAGGGTGCGGAGGGTATCACATTAGGAAACTGTAAAGGGGAAGTCGTGGCGTTCTGCTGCTCGGGTCTCGCCATTGTGGGTGTGCTGCAGACTTAGGTACAATGGTTGCTGCACTAATGCCACTCCCTCAAACCGCCCCGTCGATTTCATTTGCACACGCACGTACTTACGCATTTGCTCCCTTCGCTTCGGTGCCTGCCTTCCTGCCCTGCAGTGATGCGAGCCTTCTTGGTATCTACAGGTGCGGTGGCATCTGGCATGGTGTGCGGCCTTGGTACAAGACATGTGCTTGCTTGCCCAACCTCCGTGCCTCGCAGCGTACCGTACCACACGTACGCAACACGTGCACATGGCAGGCAGCAGGGAAAGGGCGGGACCACCACTCCTCGATCGGCATCACGCTGTCGGTCCTCATGCCCCGCACCCCACACCCACTGCCCAGCCCTCACATCCCACATCAGCCGCCACCCCACGCACTCCCTCAACCCCGGCCCCTTGCAGGCACGCGCCAGGAGCGCGCGCACAAGGCGCTGATCGAGATTGGCGGCGCCGTGTGGAACGGAGCCATCACCACCTTCCTGGCCGTGGTGACCATGTCCGCCGCCGAGCACTACATCTTCACCACCATATTTCAGATGTTCAGCGTGCTCATCCTGCTGGCCGTGTGGCACGGCCTGGTGCTGCTGCCCGTGCTGCTGTCGTGGATGGGGCCGGCGTCGTACAGGGAAGTGGACGGGGAGCGCCCCAGCAGCATGACGCCTGTGGAGAAGGTGTGAGAAGGTGCAGGAAGGCGCTGTGAAGCTGGTAGGTTTTGGGGCCGCTAGTGTACGGCTACTGCATCCACACTGCAGGCATGGACGGGGCAGGGAGCTGGGCAGGAGAAGCGGACTTTAGGTGGAGAGACAGAGATAGGAGAGGTTGCAGGCGCCGAGACGTTGCTTGTGTGGCGTGGCGTGATAGTGAGAGGGGCGAGAATAACAAAAGCGTGGAACTGGCATGCTGGCAAGTAACTCTTTGCTCGTCAAGAATACAATGGCATGCATGTTAGGCCTCGAGAGTTGCGGGGAGGGGGGTGCGTTGGGCTTCAGGTGCGCGCGGGAGCCTGGAGGTTGACTTTCGCAGGCCCGGCATGAAGGCGGTTGTCAAGCTTCCCCTTGAGGAGATGCCGCGATACCGACGTAAGCCGAGAGGTGTGCTGGCGCGTGCATGATGCATGCTGGCGAGTGCAGGGACTGCACAATGGTTCGTGTGAGCGTTCGAGTGTACTTGTAGTAGTGCCTGAGGGTGTTGGGCTCGGCAAAATGCCTATCGTACTCGACGGCAATCGTTCTACTGGATCGGAGGCCAGTTTGCTTCGTGGTCTTTCGTAAATCGCCTGCCATGGTCTGAGGGTGGCAGCCGGGTGCGGGCGCTCCTTCTGCGCCGCGTGTGGACCGCATGCTGCCCTGTATCCTACTCACGCACGAAGCCCGTGCAATGGCAAGGGAGTCGGCGCATTGTAGTTACCAAGCAATAGTTACTGTGCATGTTGACCTTGTCATTTTTAGAATATCACGCCGTTGATATCAACCAAGTGGGAAAGACATCTGTGGCATGAAAGCGGCTGCATGAGCCGCTCGACCCGCGCTGCTGTCATGTCAATCCAGTTCTTCCCTGCTTCAGTTGTGTACGTGCGAAGTCACGCTTTAGGTTGCCTCTGCTGACGCAAGTGCCGAGGTATTGCAGGTGGTGAACGCATTCATCCCATGTGTATAATTGTAAACGTCACGCCCGCCACATGCTATGTTGTCGTACCATTGACAGTTGTGTACTGCCGACCGCAGATTCAGTTGGGGGACGGGAAACGTGGCTGGCTGGCTGCGGGCCCCGCGGACGGACTTCCTGGGTTGCAGCCCCTGGGTTGCAGTCTGTACCGGTATGTATCAAGGCAAAGTTGGGCCTGTGCATGTGTCAGGCCCTCGGCGGCAGGGCCCAGCTCCCATCTGCTTCTATCAGACACCACTCATTGAACCGGAACAGTCCGCAGGGCAGCAAGCCTCAAACGCATGGCGTATTCCAGCGAATCCTGGTGGACCCTGGCCCCAGCCTTGCCCATGTAGCGTCGTCACCAGCGGACCCTCGCCCCTGGTCGGGAGGGTCACATGTTCCTGCTGCTGCCCAGCCGCAGCACACACTTCCTTGTTGGCGTGGGTCTCTTTCCAATCGTGAACTGCGGTCCGTCGCATCTTGTGAAATGCCACCTTCAGTATGTGCTAGTGTCCTGCAGTACTGCAACGCTACATACGCTGCCGTCGTGCTGGCCACCTCACCTCACCTCTCTGGCTGGCTCCGGAACCCCCGAACACGAAATCGCGGCTCCCCCAACATTACATGTGGCCCGGCTGCAATGCACTCGCCATAGTGATTCAGAACATTAGCCTCTGCTGGAATTTTGCTGTGGGGGTGCTGGGTGCGTAACAGCTGTTAGGCTCTCATGCGTTCTTATCATGGGGCCATGGCGCGCTCCATACTGAGGCCAGCTACTCTGTCCTCTTATACAAACACAAGAAGTGGTTACAAGCAGATATCTACCACTTGCATCGCTACCGCTTGTGACAGCCTGCTTCAGCACAAACTAGTGCTGGGATATTTTGCGGCACCATATACTCGCATTACCACCGCGTTCTCTAAGCTTGAGCATAACTCCCCCGTTATCCCAGAACAGCCGTAGCGCCGTGCCTGCTAAACCATTTTTCTAACGACATGGCGCTCGAGCCGCCCGGAGCGGCACTTAGCAAGTAGCCAGGACGGCGCAGCTAGCGGGTATAGTGCAGTATGGGCAAGCACAAGGCCTCTGCCGCGCCAAGCGCGGGCATGAAGCGGCAAAGTTCTCAGCCGTCTGGAAGTCAGCCCAGCAGCAAACGCTTAAAGGAGGCACATTCCGCACTTGATATGCTCCAGTTGCTCCCACCGGAGCTTCTCCACGTCGTGGTCGGCAACTTGACACCCCGCGAATGTCGGGGTCTGCGCCAAACCTGCAAGGCGCTGCGGGACCTGGTTAACACATCAGTTGCCGACACGCTGACGGTTACCAACGACATCGCGCAGTACCTCTTGCTGGAGCAGGTGAAGCACGCAGAGCACGCCTACGTGGGACAGCCCATTAGCAACGGCTGGGTCGCTCGGCTCCTGGCGAAGTTCCCGCGCATAAAGAAGCTCGACGTGAAGTGCTCCCAGAGCGTCCTGACTACCTTTGCGCGGCACATGGTCAGGGACTGCTTGGGCAGCACACAGCAGGCTGGCGCAGTGCCTCTGTCGCGCATTTTCGACTTGGCGGACAACGTCAAAACCAACAGCCGCCGTCATTCCGCCGTTATCCTTTGCGAGCTGATGAAGTTTAAGGTGGCGCAGAGCCTAACCTCGAAACCGCCCGGCTACGATGCCATGCGGAACGACGTCAAGCAGTATGTAAGAGCAGACCAGGTGCGGCTGCGACCACGAGGACATGACCATTACCATCTCTTCGTATCATATTAGTACTCCGAGTCTGGGGTCCGGGAGAGGACACGGAACGACTGGGATCTGCCCAGCGACAACCCTTGAAGCGTTCAGTCCAGCCGGTGTCCATTTCCACGGAACCACGGTGATCAGTGTTCCTGTACTGGTAACGCTCATGCAAGCCAGCGACTGCCGGCTAACCCGATGCGTGGCTCGCCGTTGCACCCGCCCACCTGACGCGCTGGCGAAGCCTCCCCAACAACCCTCCGCGTCCGCAACAACCCCTCACCGTACCTCCGCTCGTATGCAACACTTGCCCCACAATGCATAACTGCAGCCTCAATATCCTTGCTCCCTGCCTGGCGCCGCTCACCCACCACGCCGGTGACCTTTCACACCTCTCACGCCCGCGTCAACGCTCACCCCTCGCTCACCTGCTTTCCCCCCACCCGTTCCCCACACGCAGTTGCTGACGGAGCACCGTGTGGAGCTGCAGACGCGCGTCATCGAGCTGGTGGAGAAGGTGCTCACGCTCAAGGGCCACGCGGACGCGCGGGCTCACGAGCACTTCAAGTACGCGCGCGACACGCTGGACGACTCGCTGCTGCAGGTGGGCGAGCGTTACATGTTGTATCGGTCATTGTCGAGCTGAGGGGCTTTGCTGATATATTGATAAGTAGTGCGCTCACTCGGTGGCCCTCATTGTGCAGCATAGGAATGGTCGTTCCACGTGTGCTTGTGTGGCGTCCGCTAACCTGCCTTCCCCCTGCCCGCAGCTGGTGTCGTGCCTGCAGCCGCGGCACAGCAAGTACGCCTACCAGCTGCTGGCCAAGGCCGCAGACCCGGCCAAGGCGGCGCGGGGCTGGAGGTGGGGGGTGACAGGGCGACCGCGGGTGTGGGTGTAGATGTGGGTATCGGGGCGGCATGCAGCTGTGGTCCCACGCCGTCACAGCATGAAGGCGCCGTCCACCGGGCCTGCAGTAGGACTCACGCGAAGAAACATCGGCAACTCCCAAGACCGATTTGCGTTTGGCCTGGCTGAACGGGAAGCCGGAATCCTTCCCGGGCTGCTGTCATACGCACAGTGGCTATTGAACGCCATGTATTTTGCCAGTGTGTGTGGTGTGATGCTTACCCCATCCGCCCACTGCCCTGCTGCTGTTGCTGCTGCTGCTGCTGCCTGCCTCTGCCCCTGCCGATTGCTGCAGGTGGCTGTTCTACTTCCTGGCGCGGCAGAAGCAGGCCGAGGCGGCCATCGAGGCGTACAAGGTGGTGGACAAGCAGGCGCTGGCGGTGCTCAGCCCCACCTGCCTCAGCGAGCTGTTCAGGAGCCTCATCGACAACGAGATCACGACGCAGGTGCGCCATTCACGCGGTACTCGCGTGGGAGAGGACACTTATGCAACTGGCCGCGCGGAGGCTGTACTTTCTACCTGACTCTATCCGCCCCCGCCTTGAAAACAGTGATTTCACTTCCCTTCCCGTGCTGCAGCCGGAGCCCAAGCTGCGCGCCATCACGTCCGAGAGCGGCTCCTGGACCAAGTTCCTGTACCGCGGCAACTTCACGCTGACCAGCACGCAGAGCCGCGAGGGCGCGCTGGAGAAGGTGGCGGCCGACCTCATCGGCAAGGACTACCTGGACACGGCCGTCAACGTCATGAACAGGTGCGCAAGGCCTGCTGTGTGAAGCGGGACCCATACGCAATGGAGCGTCTCCATAAGCGCCCGGACGGTGATGTGCAACAGGTAAATAGGCGGTCAGGGGGCTATGTTCGCTGCTTGCGGTCCCAAAGCGCCTTGCTTTCGCGTCTTACAAACTCGTGCTTTTTCGCCCTACTCCTAGCTGACACTCCATGCCCGTGTACGCGGACCGCCCCGCAGGTTTGAGTCCGAGGGCACGGCCATGGAGATCTGGGTGCAGCTGCTGGGCGCGCTGGGCGTCGTGCCCGGCGGAGAGATGCCGCTGGTGTGCCGCGAGCTGCATCGCGTGCTGTCCGACCAGGTGGCCAAGGCCGCCGTGCTGGCCATGCAGGTCATGCCCGCCCGACGCATCACGTGCCACGTGCCGCTGGTGGAGCTGCTGGTGTCGGAGGGCCACCTGCACGAGGCCTTCACGCTGGTGGCACAGTACCCCGAGCAGGGCGTGCTGGACAAGCACCTGCTGCGTGCGCTCAGCGGCGCGTTCAGCCTGACGGAGTGCCCCCCGGCGGAACTCAGCCACGCCACGTGCAGCCTGATGCTGGACGTGCTGCAGAGGCACCTGCGGGACGTGGGGGCCAAGAGCGAGCTGACTACCATCCTGGTGGCGGCGTACGCTGCGGGCAAGGACCTGAACAAGGCGGTGGAGCTGGCCAGCAGCATGGACGCAGCAGCGGCGGCGGCAATGGAGGCGGACGCGGTGGCGGCCGCCGCGGCGGGGGGTGCGGCGGCGGAGCCGGCGCCCGCGCCGGCGGCCGGTGCGGCCGCGGCTGGCGGGGATGGGGCAGCGGCGGGTGCGGCAGGGGCAGGGGATGCGGCGGCGGCGGGAGGAGCAGCAGGAGCGGCGGCGCAGGGTGCGGCGGCAGGAGCGGCGGCGCAGCGCATATCGACAATGTGGCGGGGGGTGGCGGCGGCGGCGGTGCGGTGCGGGGACGCAGGTGTGCTGCTGACGGCGCTGCCGCGGGTGACCACCAGTTGGCTGCTGGGGCCAGCGGATGAGGCCGAGTGTGGGCCGGAGGAGCCTGCGGTGGGGCCGGCGGCGCCAGCGCGACCTGCGAGTGCTGGTGCGGCTGGCGGGTCTGCAGCGGCTGACAACGGTGGCCCTGCACCCATGGATGCAGCCGGGCCCGGGGCTGCAGCCCCCCAAGCTGCTGCAGCTGCAGGTGCTGGCGGACTCCCGGCGGCAGGTGGCAACGGTGCAGGGGCGGCAGCGGCAGGTGCAGGCGCAGTGCACGGCCAAGCTGCCAATGGGGCCGCGGCTGCGGCTGTGGCAGCGGCGCCTGGCACGCCGTGCACAGTGTGGCAGCGGGTGTGCCGCGTTCTGCTGCGCGCGGGGCGCAGGGGAGACCTCGAGTCGGCCATGCTGCAGCTGATGGCGGAGCGGCGGCGGGGTGCGCTGCCAGCGAGCGCGACGGACCAACGCACGCTGCTGGAAGGCACGGCACGCGCCATGGTGGCCAGTGGGTGTACGGCTGAGGCGCTTGCGCTTGCACGGAAGCTGGGCGGGGGCTACGGGGCGCACGAGGCGACGGCCGAGGTCGGGGCCGAGGGCGTGCGGCCGTGCTGGGCCATGCTCAATGTGATTCTGGAGTCGCTGTTGGCAGCAGGGAACGGGCAGCTGCAGACGGTTGTTGGAGAGCTGCTGGCGGCTGGCACAGCTCAGGCGAAGGCGGCTGCGGCTGCAGCCACTGGGCAGAACAGCCCCTCGGCTGCGGGGCCCTCGAGCTCGTTGCCGGGCGCCGCGGGGCTAGTGCTGCAGCAGGCAGTTGGCCGGCCGCGGCAGGGGCTGGTGGCCGAGGTGGTGGTGGCTTTAACGGAGGCGGGCAGGGCAGCGGAAGCTGTGCATCTGTTGCGTGTGATGCGAGGTGGCGAAAATGAGGAGTCGTTGCTGCCGCTGGCCCCCCTGACGCTGCTGGCCCCGCCGCCCAAGGCTGCCGCAGCGTCGGGCCGTGGCGTACGGACGTCGCAGCGGACGGCAGCAAAGCGGGGCCGCAGCGCGCCCATTGCACCCATGGACGACGTTGTGTTCACAGGTGATTCGGACGCACAGGGTGGTGCGGTGGCGGCGGCGCCCGGCGGGGATGACAACGGCGCCAGCGGGGCCATGGCAGAGGGGGGCGTGAGCAGTGCGGCTGGCGCTCGGTCTCAGCCTCGGTACAACCGGCTGTTGCTTGAGGGGGGCGCCGGAGACGAGGATGGTCCAGGCCAGGCTGGCGCTGCGGCAGGCGCCGGTGCGGCTGCAGGCGGAGTGGCAGCGGCGCCGCCGGTGGCAGCAGCCGGTGCGGCAGGCGGCAGTCGGCCGAGCTCAGCGTCAGGCGTGGGGCTGAACCCGCTGGAGTCTGCGCTGATGGCGCTGGTGAAGGCGTTGCAGAAGCGCGGTGGCAGCGCCTGCGCCGCCGCCGCCAGCGGCTCCTCTGCTGGGGCCGCCTCCGGCGCCGCCACGGGCGGCAGCGGCTCCTCCGACAACGGCAGCGGCGCCACCGCCGCGGCCGGGGATGGCGCCGGAGGCGCCGGACCGTCTAAGGCGCATCGAGGGGCCGCTGCTGCTGGCGGCGGCGGCGGCGACACTCATGGCATGCTGGCGGACTGGCTGGAGGTGTGCAAGGCGTGGCCGGCCGGCCCCGCGCGCGACTGGCAGCTGGACGCGTTGGCCCGGCGTGCGCTGGACAAGGGGCGGCACATGGACGTGGCCCTGCAGGCGGGCGTGCTGCTGGCGGAGGCCACCACGCAGGACCTCAAGTTCGCCTACACGCACCGCGACCTGGCGCAAAAGTGCATTTCGCAGGTGGGTGCACGACCGCAGGTTGTAGCGCGGACGCTGGACTGTGTGGCGAACGGCTAAACAGCTTTGGAAACAGCTTTGGCTCGCTATGCTGCGCACCAGCGGCGATTCGGTGCTCATGCCAGCGTACGGTGTCTGTATTCCGCCGGCGATCCGCGAGGCGCTTCCGTGCGAGGCTCTGCTTGCCCTGCCAAGCTGTCCCTCTGCACACCGCCTTGTTATGCCTTCTTGCTGCGCTTTTTCGTGGCAGTGTTGCCGTGTATTCACCAGCCCATCTAATGCACTGTTCCCTCCTCCTGTCGCCGTGTGTCCCGCAGGGCATGCTGGACGCTGCCCAGGCGTGCCTCATGCGCATCCCGTCCGCGCACTGGGAGGACGCGGGGGACGCCACGGGCCGGGAGCTCATGCGGGCCATGGCACGGGCGGGCGACAAGCCGACGGCCATCACGTAAGTGGCGAGGGTCCTGCATCTTCCTACTTGTAACACGTGTTGTAGTGCTGCATTCTACCAATGATTTGTGCCGAACACTACTGGTATAACGCTCTGCTACTTGGCGATTAGCAACGGGTCGTTGTTGTAACCCCTGGTCGCACATTACGTCTGCCTCTCCCGCAGGCTTGCTTCCCATTGGATCACCAACGAGGACCAGCGGACTGATTTTGTCAAGTCGCTGCGTGCCGTGCGTGGCAGCGGGGGCGGCGGCGGCGCGGCGGGGGGTAGCAGGGCTGGGTCAAGCAGCAGGGGCAGCTCGCGGGGGGACTAGGGGAGGAGGCGCGGGTGCAGCTGCTTAGTGGGGCCCATGCTATAGCCTTGGGGAGGCAGACCCGATAGCGATAGGTACGCATGTCGGCATGTGCATGTGCTGGCTGGCTCTGTGTGCTCGGTGAAATGGAATTAGGGTGGCGGCTGGCGGTGGAGCGATATGGCTTAGCGGCTAACACCTCGGTGCGTATCGCAGGTCTGCATAAGCAGAGTTGGGAAAGGTAACTGGTGGCCTGACGGATGTAGTAGGTATGAGGCCTCGTTGCTGAGGCAATGCCGGTTCAGACGGGCAGTACCACGTGGGCTGGTGCTTGGAGGGCACGTCGGCGCACGTGGGAGGGCACGTGACAAGTGGCTGGACTGCCACTGCTGTTGAGCTTCGCACCCTAGACACGGTGTGAGCTGGCATGTGGAGAGCATGTGATGCGTGACGTAGTACGGCAAGAGAGCTGTGCTTGTGTTCTAACTTGTGTGAGTGACTAATGCTTGCTAAGCACGTCTCGGGGGCTGACCATGTAGCTTTGCTCGCGGGACTGGGCCGCGCCTCGGCAGATGCTGGCGGCCACGGCAAGGGGCTGGCCTGTGCAGCGCTACACTGCCTGATACGTACCCCCGACTTGCACAGTGAAGGGTTTAAGGGGCCAGGCATGGGCATGCCATGTCCTGAACGCAATACCGGTATTCATGGAACTTCGCGGCTCCGTTTTGCAAGCATATACCCAGGTTGGGGGTGGTGTATTTCCTGCATTAAGCGCGTACTGTATGACCCATGCGCCTCTGTTGGGCGCTGGATGACGCGGGACTGTACCGCAGATAGCCGAATGGGTGCTGCATGAGCCGTCTGGCGGCGTTGCCCCGAAGGCGCGTGCTTTCCTTGCTGTGGAAAGGTTTGCAGACAAGGATGCTGTGCAAGGATTGAGAACGAGGCGCCAGAAGCTGCACAATGAGCCCAGGCGTCCTCAAAAGACATGCTGTGCATGCACTTAGGTACGTGTGTCGTGTATGGGGAGGTGCGACGTGCAGCCTCAGGCCTTGCATTGAGTGCCGGCAGAACGGCCTGGTCCCTGGTGTGGTTGTCGTCGACATGTGTAAGCTGTGGCGTGCAGAGGATAAGAATATGGGTGACACATGTGTTGCACTGCATAGCGCTGATCGCCGTTCTGTGCAATGCCCGCGTGCTTTGCCTGTATCTAGGTGGCTGCTTGCTTTTGGCCTGCGTGCTTTGGGGCGATTTGTGGTGGGCGCTGACAGATGAGGGGAATGGGCACAATGTAATGCACCCGAGGCCCCAAGGAGCCCGCACTGTGCATCCTGGCCGCTCATTTGGGTCTTCAATCGTAACTTGGCTACCAGCAGGGCTAACGGTTATTCAAGTCCACAGCTTGTCAGAGACCGGGACGATTATGGTTATAGTTGGGCATAGCCCACACACCACAGTACTCCTGAAGGGGTGCGTTCCTGGCAACTCGGGTTAGCCTATTGCGGACCCCTACGGTACTACAACGGTAGCACGGGACCGGCCTGTACCTGAGCTGTCACGCAGTCTGAACTTGCGTGATCATCCACTTGCACTGTTGTGTTGGATTGCATTTGGCAGGTGACAGACAGGGCCGCAGCATCGTTGTCTATGCGCATCAGTTACTATGCCCAGACTCTGTACTGCCGTACTGGTACGCTCAACGGCGTGCACCAGCTCGACTTCCGTTCGGGCGCTCGTACCTTGCCTGATCCTGGTATCTGCTGGTATCACGGCTTACGCCATTAGCCTTTTGCACCACCAGCACACGGACGCGCCAGTCCAAACCTGGCACTTCAGCCACCGGCATGCAGATACCACAGAGTGCATTCGGTCCTTGCTTGCCATCCGCCCAGTCTTGCAGCCATTTTGTTATGCTCACCCCTGGACCCCGCACATCTCCGACACTCCGTCCCCGCCTTCCCCGCCGCCGCTGCAGGTCCCATCAACTGCCGCCGCCGCCGCCGCCGCCGCGCCCGCCGCCGCTGCCTCCGGAACACCCTCGCCCTCCGCCAGGCCCTCCAGTACGCGCTCCACCGCCGCCGCCGCCGCCCGCGCCGCCTCCTGCCGCGCCAGCAGCGCGCGGGTCTGCTGGTGGGGCAGCATGCCGAAGGCCCACAGCAGCAGGAAGCCCAGGCCGGTGAACAGCAGGGCCTTGAGCGTGTGCACCAGCGAGTCGGCGATCTGGGGTGGCAAGTGAAGGGCACATGCAGGGGTTGAGGACGAAGGGCCATGGCAGGGTGCACAGCAAGGACACTGAACATGGTCGTTGATGACAGCGGGACTGGTAGGACGACGCCGGGGATCGGGCCTAGGGGTTCCTGACCCTATCCCATGACCGCATTTCCTCAGCCAGTTTCAAGCACGCCCAGTTCAGTACGGATGAAACCCTGACGTACGGATCCCTGCTACCGTAGCAGCTGTCCCCCCGATCGCCCCGCAGCCCCAACCCACCTCCGGCGCAAGCGCCGACCACCAGCTCCTCCGCTTCCGCCCGCTGCCTGGCTCATCCTCGTCGTCGTCCAGTGGCCCCTTGGCCTTGGCCTTGCCCTTGGCCTTCCCTGCACCCTGGGACTCGAAATTGCGCTCAAATCTGCGTGTGAAGGCCACGCCAGCGGGAGCTCGTGTCAGTCTATATTGCTCTCTGCTTGCGGGCGTGTCAATCTATACTGCTCTCTGCTTGCACCCGCAGGTACGGTAGCACGCTGGGCAGGCAAAACCGGTTGCACGGCTCGCCACCTCCTCACCCCCGCCCATCACGGTGCATCCTGGCCGGTACATTTCATGAAACCCAAGGAGCTACTCGCCTACCACGTTTCTTTGGTGCTTAGCCAGCCTGAGCAACGATGTCATGCTCTCCCACTACGCACCGTCCTTCCTGCTGCCCCCGGTCCCCATGCAGTCTGCACGGCGCGCCCCCGGCCTGCGGCCCATACGCTACCGGTATGCGTCACCCGTCACTTCCTTTGCACAGCGACAGGTACCGAGAAGGGCATGCCTGCATCCTTGCTGTGGCTTCCGGCACACGGTGGGAGCCTTCCCGGACGCCTTACACGGTTGACTCGTGTTGTTGATTTTCTTTCCGTCACCCCACCTGTCCACGTAACCCACGTCCTCTGCGCTGCCTGGGGTCGGCTTGGACCACGCTGACGTGGCAGCAGCCCGCAGCTTGTCCACCCGGGCGCGGTTGGCCTGCCGTACTGCGAGGGCCGAGCATTGCCGTACACCGCACCACCACACAGCGCACAGCGCACGCACGTCATCAGTAAGTCGAGGACTGTACGGGTTCCGCAGGAAAGGGAAAGAAGGCTGAGCGGTGTTCCCAGTGGCACCCGGAGCAATACACAATTGACAATCCTCAACCCGCCGCTGCCACGACCGGAAATCCTTGGTCACGTAGGCGCATGGCCACATTGGTTTACCCACATCGTTTGGTCGTCTCATCTGTCTCGTCCTCTGCCCGCTCCTGCTCCTGCTGTTGCCCCTCCACCGCATCCGCATCCGTCTCCACCTCCGCCACTCCCTCCTCTCCGCTGTCGTCGCCGCTGCGCTGCACGCTGCCGCCATCTGCACCGCCGCCGCCTGCCGCCGCCTCTGATAGCGCCCGGGCGGCACGTGCCTTGCGCGCCTCCATCTTCCGTTGGATGTGCTCCGGAACCGCTGCGCCAGCGCTTTTCAGTACCGCCTGTTGCCACGCATCAAGACGATCCAGTGCGGCGGCTCAGTGGCAGGGGGGAGGAGTACGTACGCCATGAGGTATAAGCCATACGCCATCAGGTGACATAGATTGGCTTACGTAGGCGCTGGATTGACTGCCTTCTAGCGCAGCAGTAACAGGCTTCGGTCGGCAACAGATGAGGTATGCCCACTAGTTGCAGGTCCATGTGACCAGCACAGAATCGTATACGCACGTCTGCGTCCCAGCTAGACAGATTCGTGAGACCTATTGCGCATAAACACCTATGTAAGTCGCATAACTCCCCAAGCGTTGTGTCCCACCTTGATGGCCCTCATTGCTGCGGCCCGCTGCGCCGCCTTCATCTCCTCGATGCGCGCAGCAGTGGAAGCAGGGTCGTTGCCCGCGCCATCGGCACGCAGGTCATCAATGGTCACCTACAGTCAAGTCATGACGCATGCGGCATACACCTTTTTGTGAATGCATTCCCACACAGCAACCGTGAACGGAACCACATCCCATTGTTGGCTCAAGGGCACCGGTACAGGCGCGAGGTCTACGTAGGCTTGCTGCTGTGCAAGCAACGGTAAGAGGCACAAGAACACGAGGCAGGGTCTGTGGCTGCACCACTTTGCAACCACTCCCCCGACTACCGTAGCAGCAGCCACACGCACTGCCCCCGTGCTTACGTTGTGCACCGCATCATCACGCTGTGGATTACAGCAACACAACTGCATAACAGTATCGGTACGAAGAGATTCGTGTGATCTTAATGGGCGCAATGACCTCCATGGTCTTGTCCCCATGCTTACCTGCAGGCCGCCCGCCTTCCTCGACACCGCGTGCAGCCGCTTGAATTTGGCGGCCACCGACACGACCGCCGGCTGGTCCTCGTACCTGTGTACGGCAACGGTGTACAGCAGAGGTGTCGGCAGTAGCAGGTGGAGCACAGATCGGGGGTCGCTGACTAGTGCTGCAGCAGCTGGCCCAGAGAGCAAGTCATTGGGGTGTCGCTCACCAGGCTGGAATCTTGCAATCTATTTGGCAGTTTATGTTGCAATCCAGGTGGTGTGGGATGCTATGTACCGCAGCACGACCCCGGCCACACACAAGAATACCATGGCAGGGTCAGCCGGCCATTCAAGCTGGCCATATCAAACTCCACGACCGCCACACACGGGGTCCTGTAGGGCCCAAGAGCTTAGCGTACACTCCTGCACCAACATCGCCCGCACCCCGCACCACCTGCACTGCACATGGCGTGGAAAGCTAAGCCACAACTGAGCATCACCGCACCGCGCCGTCCACCTACCTTTCCAGGTTGTTCGATTTCTTGATGTCGCTGATGGCGGCCGCGACCCGCGGGTCGTTGATGTCGGACTGGAACTCCTCGTCAGCACGTAGCGCGGCCACAGCCCTGCGGTGAGGCAGGAAGGGCCATCAGGTGCGTCTATATCTGGCACGTATTAGGGCGGTCGTCGTTGCGCAATTTGACCGTGGTGGAAGGGACAAAGGGGTCAGACGCGCGGCTCATGCGGCCACGCACCTGAACACCAATGTAGGCAGGGGTAACCGAGGATACCTATGCGGCCGGGAACCAACACAACACGAGTGTACAAGCCCTTGCAATAACACCAGTCCTTGCATACCGGTACCCACGGAACCCACCCCATCATCTCCACCATGGCCGCCGCCTGCCGCAACCCGCCCACCGCCGCCAGTGCGTCGTCATCAATGTACGGCAGCTCGCGCAACTGCCGGTCCTCCATACGGGCGTACGATTCGACCTGCCGTACACGCGTACATGAGACAGGCGTGAGCAGCAAGCAACACGTACCACATCAGCAACGTAAGCAGGAGAGGCCGTCTGCACCCAGAGCCCCAGCGTACAGGTGCAAATGCGAACGGCCTACACCAACAGTCCAGATGGCTCGCCACACCGCCCAGTCCCAACACACAGCCGCACCACCTCCCTCCCTCCCTGCCCACCGCACCGTCGCCCTCACCTTGGCCACCTGCTGCTCCAACCCCATCGCACTGAACTGCCGCACAAAAACCACCACCGGGTGGTCATCCACCTCGGGATCCCCCTTTTCCTGCTCCTCCTCCCGCCGCCCCTTTCCCCTCCGCTGCTCCTGCTCCCGCCGCCGCCCCCTGTCGCCCCCCTCCGCCCTCCCGCTCTTGCTCGACTCCCTGCTCCTGGCCAGCAGCTCCGCCGCTGCCTCGTCCACACCCCCCTTCTCCGCCGCCGCCCGCGCGAGTGTCTTGAACGACCGCCTCGCTGCTCGCAGCAGCAGCGGGTCGGTAGTAGCTGCGCCTGACGCAGCGTCTGCGCCTTCTGCAGCTGCGGCGGCGGCAGCAGCTGCTGCTGCTGACGTCACCACTGGTGCGGGTGCCTTGGGCGGCGCTGCACGTGGCACCAGCTCCAGGGGCAGCTGCCCGTCGCTGGTCTGGGCCAGCGGGTCCGCACCTGCGCCGTTGCGGTAGCGAATCAGCGGAGCACGTCCTTGGCAGGGCGCTGATTTTTCTTGGCAGTGCGCTGGTCGCTGTGGTGCTCTTCCCCACGTGCCCGTGGCATGCTGGGCACCGGGCTGAGGATCGTGACCTGAGGCTGCCCATGCCCGGCCCGACCACCTCACTGACCTGCCTTCCAGGCTCCTTCACCACGGCGTTTGGTCAGCAACCCCACCTGGCAGTTCACGACAAACCGGCTTGCACCCCGTATCTGTACCTTACTGTCACTACGGGCAGTGCGCCAGTGCCATACACACACGTGCCCCGCGCCCCCATGCACCAGCCCACCGTTCTTGAGCAGCACGGCGATGGTGTCGGGGTCCCCAGACAGCGCAGCAGCGTGCAGCGGGGTCAGCTGCCGCTCGCTGGCGGGCGCACACGCGTCGCAGCCGTGCTGCAGCAGCCACTCCACCGCCCCAGCCTGGGGCAAGGGGCGTGGGCGGGGCAGAACCTCAGGTGGTGGACAGTCACGATGACACACACCAACTCCACCGGCAAGTAGCGGCTCGCAACACATCACGTGCCAACGCACCCCCTGGTCCCTGCACCCTGCCCTTGTGCCCCACTGCATCATTACCGGGTACCTCCCAATCCGTAACCCACGTCCGTGTACTAACCGCTCCCTGTCCCGTGCCCACCTGCCCCAGGCCTGCCGCCAGGTGTAGCAGCGGCATGCCACGGTACGGCACAGCCAGCGCCGCCTTGAGCGCCGCAAGGCCCCCGTCACCCTCCCCTGCCTGCTCGCCACCCGCAGCATTACCCTCCTGCTCCTGCTCCTGCTGCTGCTGCTGCTGCGGACCCTCGTCGCCTTGGCTGTTGCTGGTGCCGGTGTTGGCTGCGGCAGGGGGCAGCTGGTGCCTCCTGCCCAGGAGGTCTGCCACGTGCGTGCGGCCCGCCAGCACCGCCTCGGCAAAGGGCGTCAGGGAGCGTCTGTTGGGCAGGTGGGCCTGCAGCAGGGCGCGTTGGAATTGTTAGGGTTATGTGTCATGTTAGCAAGCAGTGTGGAGGGAGAGGGAGGGAGGAAGGGAAGGCTGAAGAGCCAAGGTTTGCGGGGTACGTAAGATGTGTAAGGGCCAAGATACATGAGCGGTTAAGATGCGTGAGGTGCGGGGACTGCACAAGAGCGCGGCACACCAGAGCGTGGGACCAGGGACTGCGCAAGGGTTGTGGCAGTGGCCAACATCGGGGCGTGTGAAAACCTCCAGAGCCATGCAGAACGGAGGGTTGCTGCGAGCTGCACATGGTATGCCGCGGCCCGCTGGTGTGCAGCCGCACGCGGCCCGGCGGTACCCCCTGTCTCCCCTTTGCCCCGAGCCGCGCCCTAAGCAACCCATTGTCTAAGCCCCACCTTTGCCCCCGCCGCCAGCAGCTGCTGCACCACCTGCAGGCTGCCGGCCCGTGCCGCCAGGTGCAGCGGCGTGTCGTCCGCACCGTCGGGCGCGTCCCGCCAGCAGCCCTTGGACAGCAGCAGGGACACGGCCCCGCAGTGGCCGCCTGGGGCAGTTTGCGAAAAGCGCGGGTGCCGGAGTAACGGGGGCCAGCAGGTTTGGAAGCAAGACGAGGGAGGATGTACGGGTAGGTCGCAGGCAAAAGGATGGAGCTATATCGGAACTGCACCTTGCAGCGGGGGCGGGGATGCGGAAGATAGGGGTGAGGGAGGACGTCTTGAGGGTGTGTGTGAGCATTTGAGCAAGCGGGGAAGAGTGGTATTGTGTCGGTGCTTCGTGTGCAGCGTGCAGCTTCCATGCGCACCTGCTGCTGCGTAGTGCAGGGCGCCGCGGCCCACGCTGTCGTCTGCGTCCATGTCCACCCCCTTGGTGGCGAGGAATTCGAGAATGGCCACGTGCCCGTTCGAGGCTGCATAGTGCACTGCCTGCCTGCCGTGCTTGTCCTTTGCGCACGGATCCCCACCCGTCGCAATAATTTCTGCCGCCTGTAGGCGGGTATCGGCCCAACCGAGTGGTGAGCATGGAATTGCGAATGTAATGGCGTTCGCAGGAGGTTGAAGGGCTACCATTCATCGTGACACTTACGTCAGCTGCTAGCCCTCTAGCTGACGCCCACAACAGCAGCTCTCCCTTGTCGGCATCGCGCTTCATCTGCGCGTAAACCATGGTGTTGCGCTTTGGGGCAAGTTAACGACGTAAAGTCCAAGCTCGCCTCTATTAAAGCGTACCTCTTCCACTAGATCTTCTGCCATGGTTGCGCTGCTTCTAATTTGCGCCTTGTGTCAGAGGGCCTGCCGGAGATGCGTAAGGCGAGGTGTATAGAGAAGCCAGTGGAGGGGCACAGAGACAACTTGTGTAAATCATTTGGCGCCTGTAGCGTTGTGGCACGCGCGCGGGCGCAGCTGTGAGGTTGGCCCGTTGGCCGTTAGGTACGAGGTACAGCAGGCGGTGTCTAGGGCTCTCTCGCAGGCCGCAACAGCCTGCAACACCCTGCCGAAGGAAAGTGGCATGAGCATCTAGGGCCACCACACAGGACCTCCCACGCAACGCCCGTATATCAAAAGGACGCCGCATGTAGAGGTTGCAGGGAGGTCCAGGCCAGCTGCTGGACTACCCTCGGGGGAGCTCCCCTGCTGCCTCCACCTGTCGTGCACCAGATTGTGACACCTAGAGCCTGTGCTCACCCCCTTCTGCAACTATTCTGCTTACACGTTCTTTTCCTTGATGTGTACATGTCACTTCTGCTGCTAGTCGTTGCCCAGACATCACGGCAGGCAAGGAAGGCAGCGAAAATGCGTACGCCCTTGGCGCGCCTGTCAATGGTAGTTATGAGGAGCAATCTGTAGCGCACAGTTAGGTTCTGATGTTTAAACCCGGCGCAGCTGTTGCTCTTGTCGCTTTCATCTTCGCAATCGATGCAATAAAAGTGTCCAGCGAGTCCCCCTTCAAGGAGGACACCAAAACATGCCATCCTGATTGCAGCAAGTAAGTAGCCACAGTCGCCTCACGGCCTGCTATGCTGAGTCGAAGCTGTCCCTGCCTGCGTGGAGCCTGCGGCCGTACTGGGCTTTGCTCACCAGGGCCCGCCCTGCCCTATCGGACTAACACGTACTGCTGCAACCCCCGCCACAGGTATGGCAACTGCAACGGGGAAACGGGTCAATGCGACTGTCCCTTCGGGTTAGCAGGTGCGTCCAAGAGCTGTTGGCCTCATCCGCACGGTTGTGCTGCCGCTGGCCTGCCCCGTATCCGCACGCAACTGTGCTGCACCACGCAACACTTACCTACGGCCGCGAGAGGCCTCACCACGCCCCGCCCAAGCAGTGAAAACAGCAAAATCGCCAGCATCAAATCTGCAACGTACAGCCCTCTGATCAATTTGCGTGCACTGGTCCTACAGGCCCTGCATGCACGGACAGGCTGCTACCCGCCTGCCATTCCTCCTTCGCCAACGGGACTTTGCCCCACTACGGCAACTGGTACCCCAAAAACTGCGAATGCATCAAGTAAGGGACTGGACTCGCGGCTTGAGAAGGGTCGTGGTGGTTGCGGGTGCCGGGGATGGCCCCAACTGGAGGCAGGCTGCCACCGCCGATCACCGTTTTGCTGTCTCCTTGCAGCTACCCACATGACCACGTGCAGTTGTGGGAGGTTTACAGCAACACGCAAGCAGTACACGCCAACACGCTTGCACATGCTGCAGACCCACCCAGACCTGCCCAGACCCAACATCTCGGCGTCCACATGCAACCGCGGCTGCTGCACCTACCAAGGGCAGCCCCAGGGGCAGCCCGCCATGCACAGTTCGCCTTACTGGTGTCGCCCCTGCACTATATGCGCCGCAGGCAGCTCAACGCTCACGGCTGCGACAGCAAGCGAATAAAAAAGGCCAACCCGTGCATGTACACCCTTGTCAACGCAAAGGACGTAAGCACACGGGCACGCGCCCCCACACCCCGCATTGACCTGCCTGCTGTGCCCGATGCCCCTTGGCCGTGCGCTTACTTGCCACGTGTATTTCTGTTCATTTACTAACCAAACGGTCACACGCTTGCGTCTGCACATGGCGCTGGGGCGGATAGCTAGCAGCCCAGTGGCAGCAAGCCTGCAAGCCACCCTGTGCTGCTCCTTGCAGCTCTACGCGTGCCTTCCCCTCTTCCATAAGACCATGACAGGGTTCACGCGTACCGTGTGCTTTCCTTCCTTCTGGTACCTACAAGCTCTCCATCCTGACCTGCAGGTGCTATGCTATCGCTACCGCGACCGGTCCGTCTCCGAGCAGCTGTCGGACTCCCCTGCTCTGTCCGACCCCGGGGTGGATTGGTTCCGAGTGGAGGCGCAACCGGCGTGGAGGGAGAAGGCGCTCAAGCCGAGCGAGGTGCCAAAGGTAAGGTGCACTTGCAAATGCATAATCGAGAGGGCATGTTAGGAATGCGGAAGGGCGCTGGCGTTGGGCTGCTTGCAAATGTGCGTTGTTGGAGTGGGGCCCTGGAGGACATGATAAGTACGGCCAAGACACTGCCACGTGCGTACCGGTACGTGAGTCAGGCACGGCGGCATGCCTGGGCGAGCGCATGGTGCCAGCGGAATGGGCTAGGTCTCTCATGAGGGTGCTCGTTGGGCGGCCTTTAGGGCCTTACGTTACTACGCCTTGAATCTCTCTGTATAGCTAAGAAGCGTCTGGGGAACGCAGCCCGCATGGTTACGCTGTTGCAAACGGTGGACTGGCTGGACAGCGGGAGAGCATCCCTACCTGGGTTGGTAAGCATCGTGCAGCGGTGCAGCAGCACGGCAGCACCCCTCTTCCTCCAACCGGTGACACACGGCACGGGGATCAATTCCGTGAGACACGGCTGCCCTGCGTACCTCACTGTACGCACCTGTGTACATGCGTGCGGGCACGCTTAGTGAAGCTTCGGCCTTCCGCTCACGCTGCCTCCCAATGCGTGTGCGTGCAGGAGCTTCAGCTCCGTGATACGGGCGTGTGGCTGCCTCTGTCAGAGTGCCCCAACAGGTAGGGCGGGCCTGCACAGTGGGCTTGGCGGCGCTGGTGGCTCGGGGCAGGCAGCAGGCAGTGTCAGGGCCGCGATCGGGTACGGTAGTGCCACACATGACGGCCGGGTGATTGGCTCTTGCGGCGGAGCAGGCATACACGCACCGCCGGGCCGGTGGTAAGTTAGCTTGACGCTAATACCTACCGTACCGAGTTGGGCGAATCAGCGCGCGGGTAACGGCGGTTGGACTGAGGTGCATGGGGTTGCAAGCATGTCCTCGATTTGTTTCATCTAGCGCGGCACGCGCCTAAAGGTGTATGGGTAGCACGTTCGCCCTTGACACACCGCAAAATTTGCTGCTGCATTGGCGGCTATAGCGGAGGCTTACTTTTACGTGAACGCGTACAGTCTGTGACCTATGCACTGTTGGATAGGGCGGTCTGCCGTCCACGGCTGCCACAACCGCCGCTCAACTGGCGGCCTCCCCAACACCTTGATACACCAGGTGCAGCGAGCAGGGCTGGTGTCAACGAGGGGGACACACGTTCGACTTTAACCATCGCCAGCCGCAAGAAAAGTGGTGTCAGGTGCGGCCATGCATGCACGCGCACAGATCACACCCAAAGGATTCGATACAGGACCGCTGTGCATGCGTATGGCTAGCCGGAAGGGCACTTGCGAGCGCGCCTTACCCCTCGTGTCTGCCGTGCTTCCTGCCATGCTTCCTGCTGTGCAGTGCCACGGTTATTTCTCTGGCGAAAGCTGCGAGATAGCCGACCCGGTCCACTGCTACAGGAATTGCAGGTGAGCGAGATGCTTGTGCTGTTTGGAGATGCAGCCGCATCCATGTAGGGGTTCCGTGGGTTGGAAGTGCGTTCGCCATGCTATCCAACGTTGACGGGCAACGGTCTATGGCGGAAAGGCAGCATGGGGGACACTGCAGCGCAACGCCGGGTGTGCTTGCGCAAACTGTACAAGGGGCAATTACACTGGCCTCCCCTCTGATGCATGCGTTGCCCTCCCCTTCACCGCATCCTGCTACGGGTGCACACGGGCCTTGGCGTGCCCCTAGTTGAAGGGCAGTGATATTGGACAACTGCTACAAGCAATATCTGTTGCCAGTAACAGTTCACTACTGCCTGGCCCTTCCGCACGCCTTGTCGCCGTACCGCAGCGGCGTGGGCACGTGCCGTGGCGGCTGGTGCCACTGCCGGGAGGGCTACTGGGGGCACAGCTGCACGCGCACCAAGGCGTACTCCAGTAGCTCAGGTGGGGGCGTGGGCGGCTGTGAACAACTGCGGAAGCAGGCAGAGCAGCGGGGGTGCGGCAGCCGGCAGGTGGCAGGCAGGAAAGGAGGAAGGGGCTCATGAGACGGCATGGTAGGTATCCACCCGGCTGCACCCCTAGCACTGATGCTCATGCGCCGCGCTTAATGTAATCAACAGTCGCCGAGCACCTACAGCCAAAGGGCCTGGTGCACACGGTGTGTATTAGCATTGTACCAGTGTGCTGTTGCTGCCGTCGACCGATGCAGGCTGGCGGCCAAACTACGCGGCCAAGAAGATATACGTGGTGGACCTGCCGGAGAGCATAGCACACCGCATGGAGCGCGACGACAGATGGTACGGCAGTATGGCTGGCCACAGCACAGCTGGGCGACGGAGGAAGGGGCATTTGGTGTGACGTAAGGATATGCGCACACGATTTTGTGTTTGCCGTTGGTGGCTGAGTGGCTACCGGTACCGTATTCAGGCTGTTGGGCCGACGGCCTGTGGCTACCTCGCAGCAGCTCGTGCCACGTCAAGACATAGTCAGAGCTCGTGTACCCTGCTCTCCACGTTCCATCCTGGCTTGCTTGCACCCTTGGTCCTCATGCACGACCTGCTGCTTATGACAGCGGCCAATACCCACTTGTAGGGTTGGCTGAAAACCGAGAACGGAAAAGCGTCTCGGTCTGTTCTACCCCTA
>VFQN01001196.1_pt1 | contig 44790 bp, 71 predicted proteins | sample 3512371 | NCBI WGS metagenome assembly VFQN01 (sample SAMN10412370, study PRJNA504923) | tailings metagenome | isolation source: Replicate 2 from Balatoc abandoned mine | place: Philippines: Itogon, Benguet | collected 2017-08-28 | reverse complement strand
TTGGCCACCTTCACCGCCAGAGCCCAGAGCGTGCCGCTTGGCCTTTCAGCCCTGCACGGCTGCCGCCATGGGTGTGTTGGCAGGTGGTGTAGGATGAGGTAGGTTACTTTGCTTCTTGGGAAGACTGTGTGCCTCGGGCCCCTGGTGTGTGGAGCCCATGTATGTGGCCGTGGCTGTGCATTTATACGGGCACGTGTGCCTGCTGGCGTTGCATGGAAGCCCCACGGTGCTGTAAGAGTGAACCGCCCTGCTTTGTTATCACGCTTCATTGACCGGCTGTTGTGCGCCAGCAAGGTGGGCGTATCAGCTGTCCGCGTGTCCGGTGCACGTTCCATGCACTCTCAGGAGGCGCAGCCTGCTCACGTCCGGTTGCTGGCGGGTGGCGGCTACATGCACCCAGCCCCCCAACACTACGGCTGCCGTGTATGCCTATTCTCCCAGGGAATGCAGGCGTGTACCGTTACCGGTATGCTTACTGGAGTGCGGTGCGTGCTTGCATGCACCGTGTGCTGCAGGACACGCTGTCACGCCCATTAGCTGGCTGGGTGCTAACTGGGTAAAGACGCACACATGTGCCACCTAGTGATCAGCATGCCGCGATCCTGGTCCGCTGTTCTCTTGCTGTCAGAGGCCCCTATGACAGAGCTGGAATCCAGGCGTACGCGGTGTCACTATCACTGTGCCCCTCGCCGGGGACACCCTACAACTACATGTCTGCCGACCGTCGGCCTATTGCCCAAGCAAACAGGCTTCCGATATACGTTACAGACATATACGAGAGAGAGAGACAAAGGTGCGGCCCGAGCCCAAGTGCTCGGCACCAAAGTACGGCTGGGCATGGAGCTTGGCTCCACGCCCCCATGCAGTGCGCGCTAGGGCTACCCACACCCCAAGGACAGCATCTGGGCGGTACCACCAATAGACCTGACAACGTGCCAGTCCAGTGCCGCAAAACTTTAAAAACAATGTGTGCTTCTGCACCAGCGAAGCTTGGTCGTTACAGTGCTGTGCTTCATGCATCCTCGCGCAGTGTATGAGAGTGCAGTCTTGTAGTTATTGGGAGCAGTTTGCAGCTTCGGCGTGCACATTAGGCCTTGCGCCAGCTTGCACCATACCAACGGTGGAGTGGGACAGTGCCTCCCAGCTGTTCCCAGTGTACAGGTTCCTGGCAACGACAGCGCCTGCAGCACCCCAGAGTGTAGCCCAGAGACGTTCCCACTTCCCCTTGATAGAGGCGCAAACAGCACCAGGTGAGCCTCCACGGAGAGCCCCCCTGACCCCTTGCCCCTGACCAGCAACGACGAGGGTGCTCCCACCTCCCCAGGCTTGTACGCCGACACGAGTTCCAAGTTTTGCATCAGTGGCTTGCGATTGCAAGAAACTTGCAGCACGGGCCACAGTCACAGGCCGCGGGAACCGTTGCAGAACTGGCAGGTACGGCAGGCGGGCACACAGGCAACTGTACCAGCACCTGCACTTGTCTAGTACACATTAAGTATCATTATGTTATTCAATTCACTTCCCGCTTCTTGTACCGCGGTCTACTGACGCTGACAGTACGCTCTGACTCCTGTTCCCTGCTTCCCGCTCGCCTTCAAACACAGCAGAATGGGCGCAAGCAATTTTGCAACGCAATGGTTTCACCTGGTTGCAAAAGTGCTGGTCGGTCCTCCTCTGCTGCCAGCATTCGCGTTAGTAGCTATTCCATTGACTGCGTGCACTGCGTGGTTCGCCACACTTTGGGCTCACCTCCTAGCGTACAAAATGCTCACGCAACGAGTACTGGTAAGGGTGCAGGAACGCTACCGCATCTCAAGGCCGGAGGGTTGCTGCTACTTCGCATGCCATGGGCCACCTTGCATTTAATAGGGACCCACGTACGTGCAGGCTGTGTGGAGAAGGCTTCACTACAACAACGGTGACGAGGAGCGAGCGCCGTCTGGCGTGTATATTGGTGCTGGACAACTTCGCAACATGCTTCGCGACCAGGTGCGACGGCCAGACTACGCATTTGGTGCACGGGCGGACTTGTAAGGCGGCCAGAAGGAACTGGGACTTGTCGGGGTTCGCCATCTTGTGCAGCTGCTGGGAGTGCAGCTGTTGCCAGGCATACCGGTGCGCAGCGCCAACACCTAGCCCGCAACCCACACGTCCTGTTTGCCCCAGAGCGCGTTGCTCATCAGACCCCCAACACCCCGCGTAGGAGCATCTTCTGGCCTACGAACGCCACAACATCCGGGTGCTTACGTCCAGCAAGCCAGCAGCGCGGGATGATGTGGACTCTCACGACGACTCTGAGGTGTCTCCAGCGTCGACTGCGCCAAGCCTCAGCCCGCTGCACGGCTCAGGGCGTCAGCTGTCCCTGCCACCCGCATCGCCCCAGCACTCTGCAGGGGCATCCAGCTGTGCGGAGGTCGTGGCCCCCCCCTCCCCGAAGCACCAACACATCAACCAGGACGCTACTCCAGCGTCAACGCCGGCAGGCAGCAGCATGTCCGCCGGCATTGGGCCCAATCCCGCAATGGACGGCTCCTGGCTGGCTAACTGCGTGGAAGAGCGGCGTTTAGGAGAGGTGCGTGCATACAAGCGTAGGGGCGTGCGCGTAGCTGGGCCTGCCCGTTGCATTAAAGGGGCAAGTGGCACCAGGTGGCACTTGCACTTACATGCCTGCACCTGCTTACACCTGTATGCACATCGTGTTTACTCGCTGTCCAGCTGCACTTACAAAGGTCTGTTCAGCTGCTGCTGGGCCCTGCGCCCCCCATGCCCATGGAAGCTGTACACCACACGTGCTGTGCTTGACGACCGCCACGTGCGCGTCCCCTTCCCCTGCTGCTCGTACGCCAGGGCGCGTTCGCCACGGTGCACCAGGTGCTGGTGACCCCGCCGTCCGGCCGCGCCTTCCGGGCAGCGCGCAAGCGGATGCCGGCTGGCCCCGTCACCGCCATCATGCTGGCCGCTGAGGTGGAGGTGCTGCGCATGGCGGCTGACTGCCCGCACCTGGTGCAGCTGCTGGACGCGCGGTCCTCTGACGGATACCACGAGGTGCTCCTGGAGCTGGCCGCGGGTGGAACCGTTGAGGAGGAGCTGGTGGGTGGGGGAGGTGGAGGGTAGAAAGGGCGACAAGGGGCGTCCAAGCAGGGAAGGGCTTGAGCGCAGGAGGAGAGGTGGATGAGGGCACACCAGATGCACCTGCTGCTTCTCCGTGTAGCAAAGCGCAGCACTGCACAACGCCAACAACAGCACCTCGGACGTGTGACGTCCCAAGAGCACATTCGTGCGCTTGCTCGCTTACTCGCTGTCCCTTGCCGCCTGTTTGCTGCCTCCTTCTGCAGGCCACCAGCGTGATGGTGCATGGGAGGCCCCTGAGTGACGACCGCATCCGGGACATCGCGGTGAGCTGCCTACACGGCTTGATGTTCCTGCACCGCCGCGGCGTGTGTGTCCGCGACATCAAGCCGGAAAACCTGCTGGTGCGGTCGCCGGGCGGCGAGGTAGTTTTGGCGGATATGGGTCACGCCACACGCTCCGACTCCAGTGGACGGCTGCAGCAGCAGGGGTGGGAGGGCAGCGTCCCCTACATAGCGCCCGAGGCGGCGCCCAGAGTGTTGTGCCAGCAGCCGCAGCAGTCTGGCAGCCGCCTGCCGCCGGGCTGCCAGCGGGTCGGGGGGGCAAAGGCAGCCAAGCGGCCGGTGCTGACGACCAAGGTGGATGTATATGCGCTTGGCAAGAGTCTATACCGCTGCGCCGGGTGGGGATGTCCGCTCAAGAACTGGGAGGCCGGCATCTCGGCGGAGCTGCGGCAGTTCCTGGACCATCTGATGGAGCCAAACGCCGCCAAGCGGCCCACTGCCAGCCGTGCGCTGGAGCACCCCTTCCTGCAGCAGCAGCAGCAGCAGGCGTGAATAGCCAGCAGCTGGCCCGGGGAACTGTGGGGAGCGCCCGTGTGGGTTGGAAGTGTGGGCATGGCAGGGGTGTTTCGATGGTAGAGCGACTGGTGAGACCGGCATGTCGGCAGCTGGCAAGGGGAGCGGCGGTGCTGCCTGTCGGGCCAATGCAGGCGCATGTCGACGTCCTAGAGGTACACTTATGCATTGCCTGCTGCATGCGTAGGGAGGTGTGGGCATAGGCATGCCTAGGGTGGTTGTCTATTGCGTGCACAGCTAGTTAACTGCCATGCATTGCCCTGTTATGGCTTATGGGTCGTGTCTCGTGTGACATGCATGATACGGGGTTAATACTGTGTATCAGTACACCCTGGCGGCGAGGCGGAGGCTCCTGGTCCTGCACGTATGGTCACGTGCGCCTGTTTCTGCCTGCTTGTCCTGTACTGCACGGGGTGCTGCACAGGACATTGCAACAGGAACCTGCTGGTACTGTGTAGCGTATGCAGTGAGCATATGGTGCATCGGCACGCAGCGCACGGCAGCTCTGCCCTCTGCGGGCGTTGGGGGCTTGCTGACTGCGTTGCTGCGACTGCGGCTTGGCAGTGGGTGTATCAGGGTGTACACACGAGGCACGCACAGCCACCGGTATGTGGTTACTCTGTGCCTGCTCCGTGTTAACTACGGTGGCAGCATTCTGGAGATTGCGCAGGCGTTGTTACGAGTCCTGCAGTAAGCGCATTGAGTAGCAGTGTAAACCCGTACGACTTGGAGCCGAGACACAGGCGGGGAGATACTGAGGGTGGCACAGGTGGCGAAGGCGAAGTCACGGGCTTGTGGGAGCTCCCCTGGTGCTGCTCATGCGCGCCGGAAGCATGCAGAGTACCGCATCGCAGATAAGCATTCCACTGCTGACCCTCGGTATAACCAACTAAAGGCAGGTATCGAATGTGCTGACCGGGGATTTTACGCTCTGCTGACGGGCCTTCCTCCCAGGCAGTCCCAGCAGCCCTGGTCCTCCGTGCTCATTCCTGTGCTGCTAGATGGCAGCTGACTCACACTCCCACCCGTGCTCACACCAGCGATGTCCTGTCTCGAGAAGGCACTGAACATACACCTGTATGTCTCATAACCAGGTTACTAGGATGTCGTTTGTTTACGTCTACCTTGGCTCCTGTGTTGTGCCGGGCTTCTTGTACCCAATGCTGTCATCGCACCAACTGAAAAGCCGTGGCCATCAGTTTTCCAATAACTGATAAGAAACCTTTGCGGACAGACAGAATGTGCAGTTTTGGGCTGAGCTGCAAGGTACCGCGTTACGGCACATACGGCGATTTAGGGAACTTGGGCCAAACTATCAAAAGCTGCCCGACCGCATACGTGCTGAACTGCTTGCCAACCTATTTCAGGTGTAGGAACTTCTTGAACCCACTCCCTACTGTGTCGCAGGCGAACCCTGGCCTGCTGGCAGAAGCTCTTGCCCCAGAGCGGGGGCTTAGGACAAGCTGGCGCACAAGCAAAGCTTAGCGGAGCAGCTTAAAGCCTTGGACGCACAGTTCGCGGCTGAGAGCTCCGGCAGCGACTGGGAGGGTGACATGGGGAACGATAGCAGCAAGTATGCGGATGGAGAGGGTGGACAAGTGGGATACATTGCACAGCGGACACAGGTTGGGCGTGCGAAAGCTATTGCTGGACGGGCGGGCCAAGCAAAGCTTGACATCAAGCTTCCACCGAAAGCGGTGAAGACCGACCCTGGAGACTATGAGTTCATCAAGGCAAGCTATCTTGGGGATGCAGTGTACCGGGATCATGGCTCCTGGTGCATATAGCGGGGTTGTCGGGATGGCTCGGCTAACCCCGACAGTCGACATGTGCAGAGCGCCCTCGTCAACCTGCTGCTGTTCAGCCGGCTGGACCGGATCACGGCGCAACGCATCGTCTCTGAGATGTACATGCTTCCAGTGCACGCTGGCGAGATTCTAATTCAGCAGGGGGACTCGGGAGACGCCGCCACGAAACTATTCGTCGTGCGGAGTGGCAAGTTTGAGGTGAGGTTTGCAACAGAAGAGCATGCAGCAGTATGGTGTGTGCCGCTGTGTGCGAAAACTTGGCCTTGCTGTCGCTCGCAGGTGCTCGAGCGGCGAAAAGATGTCATGTTCAAGGTATGCCGTTCTTTGGCTTACGGAAACTCCTAGCAATATGCGTTACAACCGGTTCAGGGTTCCCAGACATGTCATGCCATGCCATGTCTGTCCAAGGGTTGCACAGCCTGCAGGCAAGTACTGCACAGGGAGCACGTAGCAATGTACGTTCCATTGACGCATTCGCAGTAAACGACTTGCAGGCTAGGAAGCAGATACTGCAACACTCTCGACGTGACCGCCTCAGAGCAGCGCGTGTACAGGGCGGTAGACCCCTTTCCTGCAACACCACCAGTGTCACATACAACAGGCTGCCCGGCATGAACTCCTTGCGCACGCCTGGTGCACCTGCCAGGTCAACACCAAGGAGCGGGGTGACGTGTTCGGTGAGATTTCCCTCATGTACGACTGCCCCCGCTCTGCCACCGTGGCCGCAACGACGGACGCCAGCGTGTGGGTCCTGGAGCGCGACATCTTCAGGTGCGTGCTGCCTGGGGGCTCCACGCAGGCAGGAGTCCGCACTGTGCGACCCGGCAGTTACGCAGGACAAATGCAGGGCACCCGCCTGCCCCGACCTCCCCGACCATATCGGGCGGCTGTAGACGGCATGCAGCTTGCTGAACAGCTGGTGTACGGGCTGTTGCGTTCCCTGTGCAGGCACTTCGTGCAGGCGTCCGTGGAGGATGAGAAGGGGCAGATCCAGCTGTTCCTCAACACGGTGCCGCTGCTGTCCTCGCTGCGGGCCAACGACAAGATGATGCTGTCGGACGCCTTCCAGGAGGAGACCTTTGCAGGTGCGGGCGCAGAGGCAGTGCTGCACGGCTTGCTTGTAGCTGGACGGCTTACTCGCACTAGGCCCTGGCAGAGGGAGGCACCATGTCAGGAGCCCATGCACGGGCAAGGGCCATGGCATGGCAGCCTGTGCGTCTTGCCAGTGCGTCGGCTGGCACATAAGAGGAGGGCTACACGGCATGGTGCTGACCGGGGGCTTGGATGGTGTGCGGTCCTCGCAGCCGGCGCGCGGGTGATCGTGGAGGGCGACGTGGGCGACAAGTTCTACATCATCAAGGAGGGCGAGGCCAAGGTGGTGGCGGGGGACAAGGAGGTCAACCGCCTCTTCCGCTCGGACTTCTTTGGGGAACAGGCGCTGCTGCAGGACGAGCCCAGGTGGGCCGGCGGGGCGAGGGAGGGCGGGCAAGGCAACGTCCGCTGGGGCTGGCGGATCGGTGCTGCGGGGATAGGCAGTGGGCTGATTTTTTGGGCCAACCGCAGAACGACGAAATCATGCAAACGGAGAATTGTAATGATAGCGAAGGGCACTGCTGCAGGCATTTCAACGTGCGAGTCGGGGAACGTGTTGTTGTGGGGCTGGTTGGCGCTTGGCGGTGGCCTGTGGGAGGCGGCCGCACTGGTCGGAGGGTGGTCACCGGGCCACAACGGCAAGCCTTGCATTGCGGAATGATGCATAAGCGAGTGCACGTGCGACAGAACTCCAGGGGAACAATGCAGGGCATTTGCGACACACGTCATACAAACACAGCCTGGAGCTGCACTCGCAATGCACGCTTGGCAGTATGCTACAAGCTAAGCGCCTGAAGCGTACTCGTGGTTCCACCTCGCCCACCTCCCTTGTGCAGGCGCGCCACGGTGGTCGCGCTGACCAGCCTGACGTGCCTCACGCTGGACCGCCGCACCTTCATCGACATCCTGGGCCCGCTGCAGGACATCATGGCCAAGGAGAAGAGCGAGGAGGTGGGGCGGAAAGGCGGGGGTTCGGCGGTAGTGAAGCAACTATCTGAAGGAACTAAGGAACAGCTGCTGGCATACGAACGGTGACGTTTTCGCAGACTGTTCGCCCAAACCCAACCGTACCGAGCCGAGCACATGGGGCAAAGGGGCCTGGGGTTGGCGCTCCGGCCGTGGCAGGGTCGCAGCAGCCAGGGATCGGGGCCTAGGTCTGCTTGTGTGCAGGGGCAGTGCTCCAACTGCGGTTTTGGGCGGTGGACAGACAGTGAAGCTCACCAGCCATCCCGTCCTACCTGGGCGGCCGCAGCGAGGTCGAGGATAAAGCCGGAGACCCACTTTGCGCTGTGTTTATTGACGGCCCACATCCCTGCCGTCCCCCGCTGCACCCTCTCCCGCCCTGCCAGGTGGTGAACCAGCGCATGGCCAAGCTGAAGCCGCAGGGCAGCGCCGCGCACCGGCGGCCGGCCGCCGAGGTGATCCTCAAGTACGACCTGGGCGGGCGGCGCGCCATCGTGTGCGACGGCCACCTGGACGAGGTGGTGGAGCTGCGGAGGGGAGGGCAGAAGATGCAGGGTGAGGGGTAGGGCGGGATGGGGCGGGGGGCAGAGGCGACGATGGAGCCCAGGGTATGCAATCGGGAAAGGGCAACCAAGGACATGGAGGAGCTTTGGGACGGGTACCCAAGGCCAGGGAGTAAGCATGGAAAGGATGGGCAGGAGCGCAGGGCAGGATGCAAGAGTGGGTAACAGTCAAGGGCAAGGGGCTTCAAACACGAATTAAAGCACTGGCAGCTTTCAGGGTCAGTGGTCGCCCAGCACGTCGAGGCCACAGCATGGACGGCAGTCGGCAAGACGCATGAACTCCTTTCGATTTCTGGTCGGCGTTTCGGATGCCGATCAGGGCGAGGGGTGGGGTCTGGGGTGGCTGCAGTGCTTCTGCGTCAAGCAGCTGTCAGCTATGCGTCAGGGCGACATGCTGGCGGCCAACATCTGATGCGCGTGCGCGCCCTCTCTTCCCCTCTCCCCTGCCCATGCAGATGAGCACCGCGACCTCGAAAAGAAGCTGGTGCTGGTGGAGGGCGAGCTGCTGGGCGAGGGAGCGTTCAGCAGGGTGTGCAAAGTCAACGGTGAGAGCGGGGGCGGGTGCACTGCGGGGACGGTGGGGAAGGGTAGGGAAAAGCGAGGAGGCTAGGGGGGAAGGAGGAGGCGGCAGGTGCAAGGGCGCCATGCTGTGGGGCAGCCAGCGTCCGCAGGCGCGTGGTCGCCACCCCTAGCAGTGTGAATGCGGCCAAAACAAAAGGAGACAGCGGCCGGCAGCGGCCGGCTGTGCGCCGGCCCTGGCTTCAGTGCTCAGTCTTACGGGGTGACGGGGCGCCGGCAACACGATTGGCGCCGGCGGTTGCCAGATGCCGCACGCACCGTTCGCGACAGGCTTGGCGCCTAGAGGGATGGCTTGCCGCCAAGTATGGCACGTGACCCTTTGCCCCATGTGGGTCCACGCTCTTACAGACATCGAGTCGTTCGTCACCTTCCGGGGGGCAGTCTGCCCATGCTACCCGTTGTACTCCTCCCTTCCCTTGGGACGGGGTCGAGCCACACCTTTGGAGTACGCTGCGAGCATGATACATCGACTGCAACGCCCTGCTTAACAAAAAGCCACCCCTCCGCCTTCCCTCCCTCGCCCCGCAGAGGAGTCCACGGGCCGCGTGTTCGCGCTCAAGCGCATGGCCAAGAGCGCGGCGCTGCAGTGCCCTGAGCACGTGTTCTGCGAGCAGCACATCACGCGCAACATCGCGCACCCCTTCTGCCTGCGCCAGTACGCGTCCTTCCAGGTGCGCGGCTGAGCACGCGGCGCACAGGCAGGGACGTGGGATGTTGCCCTAAAGAGGGCGTGCTTCCGCCCTGGTACCTGACCGCACCAGCTCTTCTTGGCCTGCTTCTTGCTGCCTACCGAAGTCCCCCGCTTGCCGGTGATGTCACACCCCCCGCACTCCCCACCGCTTGCCTCCGCCCCCAGGACAAGTACCACCTGTACATGCTGTTCGACCTGATGCCCGGCGGCGACCTGATGGACGTGCTGGTGGCGGAGGCCAAGGTGATCAAGTACCCTGTGGCGGACAAGAACAGCCTGCGCAAGGGCTGCCTGGCGCCCAAGATGAAGATGTGGCAGGGCATGGAGGAGCCCATGGCCAAGTTCTACATCGCGTCCATCGTGCTGGCGCTCGAGTACCTGCACCAGAACTCGATCGCCTTCCGCGACCTCAAGCCGGAAAACGTGCTCATCGACGGCCAGGTGCGCGCCGGGCGGCTGGGTACGGGGCGCGGCACGGCTGCGGCACGACCGCTGCCGGGATCAGGCCCAGTGCACCGTGCCTGTTTGCGCTGTTGCAAGGCAGCCAGGCACCATCCAAGGACGAAACGGCAAGCCACTGCTGTAGCACCTGTGTAGCCTCCTGTGCAACTTCTACCTCAACGCAACCCACCTGACGCCCTGCTGGCCTCCCTCCCCTCCCCACCTGCAGGGCTACGTGAAGCTGGGCGACTTCGGCTTCGCCAAGCAGGTGGACCTGGGCGGCCGCACCTACACCTTCTGCGGCACGCCCGGCTACGTGGCGCCGGAGAACGTCATGGGGAGAGGCTACAACCACAGCGTGGACTGGTGGACGCTGGGCGTGCTCATGTACGTGCTGCTGACGGCGCGGCAGCCGTTCACCAGCCCACGCACGCAGGACCCCATGGAGGTCATGCGCCGCATCGTGGACGACCGCTGGCCCATCAAGTACCCGCCCTACATGAGCGACGAGGCGCGCGACCTCATCTCGCGCCTGCTGGAGCGCAAGCCCGTGCGCCGCATCGGCATGCTGCAGGTGGGAAGGGAGGGAGGGAGGGAGGGGAGACGTGGGCGTTGGGAGGGTACCTGCGTGCGCGGGGGGCGGCGGCAGCAAAAGCTCTTCCAGCTCCGCAAGGAAATGGTTACGTGGAGTCGGTTGCTTGCGTACTGAATGCAGTATCGTCATGCGGCGCCTGTTGCTGGTGACCGCTGGTGACCGTACAAAATCTAGGCCGTAACTGCTGACCGCCTGCGCCTGCCGTACTGTACCCCTCCCATCCTCCAGGGCAAGGCGGGCGACATCAAGGCGCACCCTTGGTTCGTGGGCTTCGACTGGGACGGCCTGGCGGCTCGGCGCATGGACCCGCCGCGCAAGCCCAAGGACACGGACAGCGCCAAGCGCAAGAGCGAGCTGGCGGAGGCGCACCGCGCGGAGCCGCGCGAGCCGCAGGGCGTGTCGCCGCAGGAGATGGCAGAGTGGGAGCGCGTGTTTAAGGACTTCTGAGCACGACCTCAGAGCAGGGCGGGGGGCAAGGGTGCACAGAAGTGCGTGAGCAAGGGTTTTTGCGGCGGGCAGGCGTGGCTGCGGGTACGATGCGACAGCAGGAGTGGGCGGTGCGTGCTACGGTGTACCGGTGGGCGCTGTGGGCAGTACGGATGCACCCGCAGAATGGCGATCTGTTATGCAGTTTGCAGCTGCCGGTTGGTGAAGGGAGGGCGGTCTCAGGAGGAGCGCAGGTGGGAACGGATAGTGCCACGACTCGTGAGAGGTGTCAGGCGTTACAGCGGCTGTGGCACTGCATGGGCCGCCTGCCTCGTTCAGCGGGGCAAGCTCCAGGTGTATCCATGTGTGCGCTGCGGAGGCTGGAGCCCCTTAGTGTAGTGGGTACTGTTCACGTGAGTGCAGGTGCGGCAGGGCGCGTGTATTATCGGATACCAGGCGCGTTGAGCGCGCGAGGCCTGGTCGTCGTGCTAGCGACAGGTGACTGGTGCTGCGTGTGTATCCGCATTTTCGGGCACGCATACCGTACCATCAATCAGAAACCCAGCAAGCAAGGCGTGTCTTGTGGTATTGCTGTCGCTGAGGCAGGCTGAGGCGATGCCCGCGGGCGCTGGCAGTGTGTGCATGCGGATTTGCAGCACCAGACTGCAACTCGTATGGAGGTGCTCGCCGTTGTTGTGCACCAGTTTCGTGTTTGTTTGGCTTCTTTGGTCGGATTACTCGCTTCAGCCCTACTGAAAAGGCTCTGATGCAGAGCTACGGCGCCCCCAGGCACAGAATTGTGCCAATCAAGGTGCATGTACTGCTGCGTCATTGATTCATCGGTATACGTTGCTACGTTTGTAAGTTACAGTTGATCAGACCTGATGATACCTGCACCCCGTTTTGCATCATGAAAGCTTTGAGGCCATAATACCCACAATACGTAGGGAACGGCCTAGGGTGTGTCATACTGCCTGCGACGGTGCAAGAAAGGAAAAGCTGTTTCGTCGTGTGCCAGACCACGCAGCAAGTGCACAAGGATAGGCCAAGGCGAGCAGCCTGAGCAGCTTTCCAGCACACCACGGTTTGCTCACCAGTAGCAGCACGCAGTGCCACGCCCTTGGCGCGATCACGTCCGCTAACCACACGAGAATGCTGTAGTGCAAATGCAGGTATAGGGAGCACCTGGCCAGCAGGTACGGCACCAAAATGGCAAAATGCGCGCAGCGAGCATGACAATGCCTTGCCTCTCCGCTCCTGCTCACCGCCAAGTGGTGCTCACCACCACAATAGCACGCAGCTGCACGACCCTCGCGTACGGCATAATACAACCTCAGCTTGTCTGCGCTCACGCCACCCCTGCAGCCGTCCTTCGCTCCCAACGCACGTACTCTGGCTCTCAAGCACGATTCCCCATGGAAGTCGTGCTTGGACCTACCTCACCGGAGTGAAGTTCCAAACCACAAAACGTACTTGGCTTCTGCGCACACCAGCCGTTCCCCCTGCTCACACGTCACTGCGTCCTACCCTGCCTCGCTGCCACCTGCCCTACCTCTCGTCCCCACAGCCGCTCCTGCTTTGCCTGCTGCCCCAAACTCTCCATGCTGTGCCCGCCACGACCTGCCGCCCCCTGCGCTGCCCCACCTGTCCCCTACCCCAGCCCCCTACCCTGTCCCCGCCGCCGCCCCCGCCACGCCCTGCGCCAGCTGCACCAGCACCAGGTTGCAGGTGACGCAGGTGATGGCCACGCCCAGGATGTCCATCAGCACCTGGGGGCATCAGGAGGGGCGGGGGCGGAGTGGGGCAGAGGCGGGGGCGGGGGCGGAGTGGGGCAGAGGCGGTGATGGTGATGGTGGTGTCAGCACGATAACAGTCAGGGTACTTGGGACAGCGGAAGCCAGAGATCAGGGTGCCCCAGGCCGTCCCTAGCCAAGCATCAGGTCCAAGAGCCTGAACCGCACGGCGCGTACGTGCAGGCAAGGCCTTGCGGGGGCTGGCGCCTTCGCCCATTGGCGGCGCTGCTCTCCGAATCGCACCGCTCCGCCCGCGCTGACTCAGCCCCGCCCCGCATGTCCCTCGCCTCACCTGAATGCTGGTGCCGGCATTGGCCGGGTCCACGCCCGCCCTGGCCAGCGCGAAGGGCAGCCCCGTGCCCAGCACCACGCTGGTCATGACGATGAGGAACAGCGACACGCTGATGGCAACAGCGTTGGTCACTGTGCGACAGGAGGCAGAAAGGGCACGGAGTTGGTACCAAGGGACAAGAGGCAGGCTGCAAGATGCATGTGCCGACGCTCTCGATCGCCCTTAGTTCCTCACGCCGGCCCCACACCTCCACGCACGCACGCGCCCGAAACCGGTTCCCCCGGCGGCTCTCCTCACCGTCTCCATGCGTGGCGTACACGCGCACGAAGCCCCCCGCGCTGAGCCCCGTGCCCAGCAGCAGCCCCACCACCGCCTGCTCGCGCAGCGTGGCGCGCGCGCTGGGCCAGCTGGGGCGGATGGCGCCCGTGGCCTTGGGGGGAGGGGCGGGAGACGGGGAGGGGGAGGGGTGGGACTCTTTGGGCACGGAAAGGACAGTGGGTGAATGGCGTGGAGAGCTTTAAGTAAGATACGGTTGCATACGGAGTGCGGCTGCTGGGCCGGCCCTGGACTGCCATTGCAGGAGAGCCCATGACCCCGGACCCTAACATGCCCCGGCCATGCTGCGCATATCCTTCCGATCCTAGCGATCCGAACGAACCGGGACCAGTCGCCCGCCCGCCCCCCCCGGCCGTCCGGCACGAGGGCGCATACAGTCCCAGTAAGCTTTCAGCTAGCGTTCCGGGTTGTCAGCAGCGCGTTTCCAGCACGACACAGCGCTCAGCCGCAGCCACCGCCGTGACCCCAGCCGGTACGTATTCAGTGGTAAGTATTCAGTCGTTTTCGGCTTCCGGTTGCAGCCACTAACCTCGCTCTTCGCAGGCCGACTGTTTCCGATTCGCGATTCCCCTTTGCGGCTTTGCCGTTACCCCCCACCTTGGCGTGCCCTCCTCCTTGCCGCTGCACCTCCTCCATCGCCGCCTGCATCTTGGCCCCCAGGTCCACGCCGCCAGCCTCCGCAGGCAGCTGCCGGGACACAGGCAGCAACTGCACGCACACGCACACGCACAAGCACACGCGCAGGTGCATTCAGGGGTGCGGGATTGCAGCAGGTGAACACCTCGAAGCTGTGTTTTAGCTGCCACCCGGAACGTGCATAGATACACCACAGGTGCTTGGCAACAGGCGCACGCATGCACCACGCACACGCACACGCACATGCAGCAGGCGGCAGTGCCTCTTAGGGTAGCATCAAGGCGGAGTCACACTAAGCCAATCAGCTCCTCCTTGCATCCGGTACTTCGAATTGCGCTACCCAGGGCTGCCCAGGCGCCACGCTACCGCGGGTGCGCCCTGTGCAGGCCATGGCTACACAAGAGTTCCCCCCACCCCCGCGCCTCACCTGCCCTGCTGCCTCCACCCAGGCCTTCACGTCCTCCGTGCTGTCGTCGCTCGAGTGGTACACGTGGGCACGGAGGGCTGAGCAGCTGCATATAGCAGTAGTAGTAGTAGCATGTAGTAGTAGACGTGGGCGGGAGCGTCAGGCATCAGGGTGTGTTACGTATCATCGCTCGAGTGGTACACGTGGGCACGGAGGGCAGTGCAGCTGCATGTAAACCCGGTAGTAGGCATGGGTGGGGGCGTCAAAGCGGGGGCGCACGGCTAGCTAATATGCTTTGCGTTGGCGCTTGCCAAGTTGCTTTGGCGGCCTAACCGGAGCACATGTAACGCATCGCCATCTCAAGCCCCCGACCGTGCCTCCAGTGCGCCAGCGCACCCTCCCTTGCTCCCACCCCAGCTCGACAGCTGACACGCGCCCTGCCCAACGCCTGGCCTCCCGCACGTGTGCATGCCGCATCGCTCTAGCAACAAGACGTTGCCCCCAAAAGAAGCCAATATTCTGCTCATACGGTGTCGCTCGCCCCTACCGCCATAATGGGCTCGTTGCATTGGCACCAACCCCCGCCCCACACATGGCGGCCCGCACGACAGCACACAGCCAAGCGGCGCGTCCGAAACACTGGCCCCCGTAGTTGTCGCTTCGTGACCATTCCATGTCCGTGCATATCACCCCACCAGGCTGCCTGCGCAAACGCGTGCCACTTGGCCGCCTGCCAGAAACTCTGCCCCCTTGTACCACTGTTGGTCAGACCAACCTTTGTCCCCGCACCCCGCACCACGCCTGGCCCAAGGCGTGCCGCTTGGCTGTGTGCCCCTAACGCTGGCCCCCTTGTACCACTGCTGTCCTTGTGGCCATGACCCTACCCCACCTCCGGCCCCCTATCTGGCCGCCTGCGCGAATGCGTGGCGCGTAGTACACAACACTCCGCACCCCACACCCGGCACCCGCCACCCCACACCCGCCACCCCGCAACTCGAGCTCCGGAACCGGCACTCCTCATCCCCCCACCTGGCTGCCTGAGCGAAGGCGTGCTGCGCGCACGCGGCGTAGAAGTCGCACGCCGCCTGGGGACCCACGCCCGCCGCTAGCCGCGTCTTTACGCGACCCGGCACCGGCAACCGGGCAAACACCACCAGCGCCGCGCTTGGAGCAACCCCACCAGCATCAGGGTCATGTTGCCCACCGCTGCAACTCGCTTTAGCCCCGCGCTCGCCACACGCCGCCGGTCCCACTGTTGCCACTGCGCTGACCTCCTCACCAGGCACTATCTCAGGATGTTGTATGGTGGGGCCCCCTGCATCGCTGCAGCCCATGCTGTAGACCAGGTCGGGGTTTGGGATGGAAGGGCTGCAGGGCTGTTCAGCGGCAGGGCCGGGGCTGCGGGCTTCGGGGCTCTTCGTGCCTGACAGCGGCACGGCGGTACCCGTGCCCTAGCGGCAAGGGTCAAGCCGTGGGCCGCACAGCCCACTGTCTCGCCCTACAAGCCCGCTGCTGGCAATCTTGGCCTCAAAACAGCCCCTTCGCCCGCTCTGCGTGCTTGGAAAGTCGTGGTTTTGCGCGTTTGAGGCAGGCTGGGAAGGCGGACTGGTGCGCGCGGGGCAGTGCCACGTGCTGCGACCGAGAGACGAGCGCTTAGCAGGACCTGTTGCCGCTAAAATGATATATAGTCACTGACAGATGACCGTGCTAAGCTTAGGAGACCCTGTTTCCTGAGTGTCTTGCTCGGAGTGCGAGGCTTCAAGGCGAGTGGTCTGTCTGTAGGACTTGAAACTTAGCCAATATAGCATCATGTGCGCATTAAATCTTTTTGGCGTAATAAGCCATGCGCCCCTGCCGTGGCTCTCTCCCTCTGGATCTGGGACTCCCATGCTTCAAGGGGTTGTTGCGAAGTCGGAGTGGCAAACACTAATTGAAAGCGTTGCACAACCTTACTCCGTTCTTACCTTGCAAATTTAAAGGAACACTAGCCCGTCAGAATGCAGTTGTCCATGCTCCAGCCACGGCTTGCGCGGCCAGCACATATGCGCACCGCCCGGCGAGGCAGTCTACTGGTAACCCCAGCTAAAGGTTTTGGATCGGAGCCGAAGACTGCCCCGGTAGGTATTTTGCGGCAACCTCCGTCAAGAGGAGCGACGCCCAGCAGCGATGCGACAGCCAAACAATTTGGGTGACCGGCAACGCGCTTGTACTTATAATGCTCTTGCAGCAGAAGCCTGCCTCAGCGGAGGAGAACAAGGAGGAGGAGGCCACCAGCACTTCTACCTCACCTCTGGCGTCCAAAGACGCTGAGGCTCTGGAGGCCCTGGAGGCTCGCATTGTGAGCGGGCGTAATTGCGCAGTGGCGGGGGTTGGAGCGGGGCGAAAGCCAGCACTTGAAAACAGAGGGCAAACGCGTTGTTTCCGGGAGCGTTCAGGGGGGCTCCGAGTGGGGTGGGCGCCAAATGGGCTCGAGGGGTGCACCCTAGCGGTGTGGGTGGTCCCAGCAGGGACAACGGACCCACGAAGCAGCGAGCCGTGTGCAAGGCCCTTACAGCGCAGGTGCTGGCGCCGTTGTGCGCAAGTCTCTAGGTATTGTTCTTCGGGACATTATGGCACGCTGCGGCACTGCAGGAGCTAGGATCCGGGCTTGGGCGGCAGCCTGCTCGGGGCTGCGCAGCCCTCGAAGGGATGCGGCCCCCCTGGTCAAGGCCGTAGCCCTTGACTGCGTGCTTGTGGAAATGTGCCCACAAATCACGTCACAGCCCACACCATAAGCAGGTGACTCCACCCAGGCCCACACGGAGGGTCCACACTGATCCACACACGCGCTAACCGTAACCACAGCAACACACGCCGCCACGCCACTCACCCCCTCCTGACCCCGACCTCCGCCCTCGCCGCCATGCATCCCCTGTGGCCCCCTTGACTACGAAAACCGGCGCAAGCGGCAGGCCAGGCCCCTCCTAAACCCCAACCTGCCGCCCCATGTGGCCCCCTTTTTCACCACCAGAAAAACCGGCGCAAGCGGCAGGCGGGCCCTGAGCCCAAGGTCAAGGTGAACGCCCCCGCGGTGGACGTGGCCACCGGCAAGGCGCCTGTCCCTGTGGAGAGCGAGGCGGAGAAGGCGTACCTGTCATTCATGAGCGTCTACTTCCTGGGCGTGCTGGCCACGGGGCTGCTGCTGGCGGGCTCGGTGGGTCTGTGGGACGGGGGAGGGTGGAGGGACATCAGATTATCTGACGGGGGCCAGGTTGGACGGGGTCAGGAACGGGGCGATGGCAGCCGATGTAGGTAATCGCTGCTGACGCGGGGTAGCTCAGGTGGCAAAGGCTTGACCGACGGTGGCGGTGGCGCCGCCGGCGCTGCGGTGGCTTGCCATGCTGCGGCAGCCGGCAGAGTCGGGACGCACGCGTGCCGTGCACCCAGGGTGTGCACCTAGGGGTGAGGCGGGCTTCCCGCTGACCATGCCCAGGGGAGCAAGCTGTTGTGGCCACAGCCGGAGGCCTAAGCAAACGTGCTTTGCACGGCTGGCCCTGGCCTTGCCTAAGGGCGTGACCGAATGCACACTGCAAGCATGCCGTAATATGGAGCGCAGGCACGGTGATGTCCCCAAGATGCGAGCACCTTCTCCTGCCCGACGAGGTGGACAGCACGCTGCACGCTTGCCTAGCACCTCTCTTCTCCTCCTGCCGGTGCACATACCCCTACTACACCACCATACATAGCAGTCTTGTCACGACGCGTCTTCCGCCTTGTAACGGTTCCACTATAACGGTTCCGTTGTTTCATTTCCTTCACTGCAAACCTCCCCACCGCGCTCCCCAGCCCGACCCGCAGGGCTTCGCGCCCGATAATATCGACGTCTTCGCCAGGTCGACAGCTTTTGCGTTGCACCCATACAGCAACTGAGTACCCGTCTCGTCACCCCACCACGCTTCCCGACCCGCAGGGCTTCCTGCCCGACGAGATCGACAGCTTCGTGCAGGACAAGGTGTACCCTGCGTACACGTACATCATGCTGGGATTCCTGGGGCTCAGCACGGTGTACGGCCTGTTCAAGGTCGGGAAGCTGCCCGGACAGCGCCAGCAGCCGTGAGGATTCCCGAATGGGCGCAGTGGGGCGCGGGGCAGAAGCAAGCGAAGGAGTGGTGACGAGAGTGGCGAGCCGCCACCAGCGGCCGTGAGGGGTGCAATAAGGGGTGGCGCCGTGGGGCCAGCAGCCTGTGCGGACTGGGATGGGGCGCAGCAAGGGGTGGCGCCCTCGGTGGGCGGAGAAGGGGACGGTTCCCGGCGAGCGCCAGCAGTCGTGAGGGGTTGGGGGCGCAGCACGGCGGGGCACGGTCTGCGGGGGCGAATGGTGCTAGACGGAGTAGCTGGCTGGGGTATTGAAGGAATCAGAGGGTGGGCTGATGTAGACAAAAGGATGCAGGGCTTCAGGATGGGGTATGGGCGTGGGCCGTAGGGAACTTGCGGCACTGTACTGAGGTGTGCGGACTGTGTGTCACGTGAAGAGGCCGTGCCTTGGGCCGCTTAGGAATGCATATTGAAAGGAGGAGGGAACAGGAGGCATGCGAGCATTTGCATGTCCATGTTGGCGACGGGCAGTACACGGCGGGCTCCCGTGCGGTAGCTGAAGTCGTGCAGGGAATCGGACGACAGCACAGGGCCGCGTCACCACTTGCAGGTGGTGGACGGGGGGAGAGAGTGCTTCTGTCCAGGTCTGCCGTTGATGCACGTTCTCATACGGTATCGGTGTCAAGTTTTGGAGAGTGGAGCTGAGTGGAGAGCTGAAGCCTCCGGGCCTGAATACGGTGTGCTGGATACGGAGAGCGGTCTTCAGCATCAGTTCACTTCAGTCGTTACACGTGGCAGGTGTAACTTCTCATAAGAGTCGTAGGGCCCAAGGGATACCACAATGCGATTTTCAGCATGTACCGTACACAAACTGTCGGGGCCCAATTTTGTTTTACTGGGTGACCATGAGACTGCTGGTCTTTGAGACACCGGCTGTGTATGAGTCGTTACGCCTGCAGAGTGAACCCCGCAATGTAACATGGACTACGGTAACATGGACTGGCGTGTTGCCTAAGTTGCCGTGACTCATGTCAAGCTACGCTCACGTACCAAGTGTAATGACCATGAGGGCGGGGGCCGCCAGGTGGTGCGTTCACATGCGTGACTGTAAGTGACAAAGGCTGCAAGGACCCCGCAGACCTTGTCCCCACACATCGGACATGGATGATGAAAGCCGGGTCTCTGCATTTCGACATTCGGTACTTGAGCGTGTCAGGAGCCCTTACTGATGTTACATACACCGGTACGTGCCTGGAACGCCCACGCAGTGACACAGGCCCAGATGCAGGCCGGCACATGCCTGTGCACCTAGCTGCCCTTGGTGCGCCGCAGGCCGCACCGCCACGCGAACCCTCATTGGCAGTCACGCTTAGAACGAAATGTGTCGCGCATCCCGACTCGCATGACAGGCAAAACCGGCGCCGCGTTCAGCCGATCGCTCTTTGCTTGGGCGCCTTAGGCCCCTCCTCTCCAACTCGTCCTCAAGAGGGCAACGCATCGTGCACCCAGCCGCTATACCTCGCGCCAAGAAGCAGTACAACTACAGCTCACAGTCACGCAGTGCCCTAGGAACGCAAGACACGCTCGCAAGCGCAGCACGTCGACCTTTGCATCTGTTGTCGTGTAAGGCAGTTTCAGAACTCCAGCGGTACACAAGCTGGGGTCACAAGGACACAAGAACATACACATAGCAATAATAAGCATGGACAATGCACGAAAGAAAAGAAAGAAGAGAGTTAGGCGCGTTAGAGGGAGCAGTTAAGCCCGGAACACAGCGAATACGGCACCAGGCCTGTCAGCGACGGTAAGCTGTACAGTCACGTGCAAACAGGTGTCCAGAGGAAGCACTTCTTCTCCAACCTCGACACGCCGCGCACGGGCCCAAAGCGCCACCTTCGTACACGTACCTCCAACACAAGATACCAGGTACAGGTGTTTCCGCACAGGTAACGGTACAGCCAAGCAGAGAAGCCGCACACCAGTACAGGTCACACCCTATGTGGTCGTACCAACACCACCCTCGCTTTATTGCAAGTACGTATAACCACGCCAACCAGTTGTCTATGTTCACAAGCCGTTGGAGCGCACGCATATGAGCACACGGCCCCCGTGGCCGCGTCAGGCACGAGGTTTGCAGGCCACGCACGCGTGTCGTCAACAGGCTGGGCCCAGGCCCTCACACCATGCGGTACGAGCGAGTCCGTTCAACACCCGCACGTGCAGCACGACAGAATGCAGTCAAACCGATCAATGAGGCCCATGCAGACCTGCGCTGAGGCCATGCAGCACCTTCGCCTTTCGCGAAGGTATTTTCAGTATGCAACGAAGCACGGTAGGGGCTAGAAACGCACGGAACGTCGACATGAAGCAAAGACGTTTATTGCAAACGGTAGTGGGTCAGTCACAGCACGCACGGTTACGTACACCAGCCCGCATATTTAACACACAGGAACGGCAAGCAACACCACGGCTTCCGCGCCTACATCTGCGCAGCCCCCCCACGCAACTCCCCCACAGACAGCGCACCCACAAGCCACAACCCTTATATGCCACCGGCCAACTAGTGAGGTTCAACGTCACGCCACGCTACGATAAATGCTTGCAGTTACACGGCACGCGCAGCCTGGGCAACAATTGACGTCCCAACGTTGCTAATCATCATGGAACCATCACGCACTGTAGCCCAGGCCACGCCGCCGCTTCTCCCGCCTGTCAGCACCCTTCTCAACCCCATGCATGTCTCAGCATCCGCATAAACTCCACCTGTGACCCGCACGCGCTCAAGCCCGCTTGGCCGCGCCGCCGCTGCCCTCCGCCGCCGCTGCGCCACTGCCCCCCGACGACAGGTCCTCCGCCAGGCGCAGCGCCATGCGGCGCACCAGCTGCCTGATGAATAGCTCCAGGGTGGAGCGCATGCCGGGCAGCAGCTCGGGCACCATGGGCATCAGCTCGCCCGCGGCGCGGATGGCGCGGCTGCCGGTGGACGCCACGTCGGGCAGGCGGCCCACCGAGGGCTGCACCAGGTCCAGCAGCGTGCGAACCATGGCCAGCGCCTGGAGAGGAGGCGGACAGAGAGAGGGAGGGAGGGGGAAACAGAGCAGGCCGTTAGGAAGGACGTCTGGTGGCGGCAAGCTGGCGATGGAGAGAGGCAGGAGCTACGTTGGGTGCGGTTTGCAGGTGCAAGGGGCTGCCGCGGTGTAGGGGGTGAGGAGGGGCCGGGTGCGCACCTGTCTGTCCTCCTGCGTGAGCTGCACGGTGGGCGCCATGGCGTACAGCATGTCCATGGGCAGCGGCAGCGGCATGAGCATGGAGCGCAGCGGCCCCAGCGCCTCCACGCTGCGCAGCGCCGTCATGGCGCCCGCGCTGCTCAGCACCAGCTTGAGCGCCTCGCCCAGCGCCTCGCGCGACATGGCGTCCACCGCGGCAACCATCTCCTCCACAATCAGCTCCTGTAGGCGGTGGCCAGGCCGGGGGAACGACAGAGTGGGTGGGTTGGGTCAGTTGCACCGGACCGCAGCGCCGGGAACTTGCAGGGCAGGCACGGCGCTGGAAGCGTCCAGGCACTCCTGCTCGTTTCAATTTATAAGGACGCGGGAGCAGGACCACAACTCATGCTTTGCAGCTACCGCGTACACCGCTATCGCAAAACGCAACCGCCGCCACGCACCTGCGCGTAGGAGCCGTCCTTGCTGAACACCACCTTGAGCACCTCCCGCGTGGCCTCGTTGACCACCGGCCCGTCGTCCGCCCAGCCGCCGCCGCCCTGGCCCTTGACGCGCTCCGCGAACGCGCGCTCAGCGGCAGACGAGAAGGTGGGCCCCGCCGCCTGCGCCGAGGCGCTGGCGGTGGTGAAGGAGCCGAAGGCGGATATCATCTTGGACAGCCGCTCCACATCCAGGCGGTTCTTCTTGCCGTACAGCAGCTGCCGCAGCGCGGCGCGCATGCGCGGGTTGTTGTCGGACAGCAGCCGGCGAGACAGGTACGGCATGCACTCCTGCAGGGCGGTACAGCACCAACAGGTTACGTTAAACCATCCAAACGTTGCGACAGCAGCCCGTGACTGTTCACATGCCATTGCACGTAGCAACCGATCTCAGCAGCAGTTGACCTCAGTACCGGCAAGGCTGCAACGGGCTATGCACAGCGTACGGTTGCCCCGGCCCGCGCTCTTCCCCACCTGCACGATGGCGTAGTCGGGGTCCACCTTGAGCGCGATGCCCTCGATGACGCAGAAGGCCCGCAGCACCAGCCCGAAGTAGGGCGGGATGCACATCTTGTAGTTCATGGCCACGCCCTGCAGCTGGCTGGTCATGGACGCGATGTTGAAGCCGCGCAGGCCGCCGCCGCGCACGATCTGGCCCATCACCGCCTCCATCACCGGCGCAATCATCTCGTCCGCGTTGTCGGGCATGCCCTCGGGCATGAAGCTGCAGGCGAGGGTGCACAGGAGCAACCGCAATCAGCACAAGCCATGTGGTGCTCAAGTTGTGCGTTACCACAAATGTTGTAGGGCATGCCCTTGGGCATGAAGCTGCGCCCAGTGCTGGTGGGGCTTGACCCCTTTCCTGGGTGCCGCAAGCGCTCACCCCCGCGATGACCGGTCCTTGCTGCCGCCCTTCCAGTCCCTTGCAGGCAGCCCTGGCATCCCCCCACGCCCCCTATTTTTGCGGTGCCCGTGCCCCGTTGCCCGGCCTCACCCCAGCGACAGCAGGTCCTTGCTGACGCCCTTCCAGTCCTCCATCGTGAGGTGTGCGATGAACTCGATCAGCGCCACGCGCTGGTCCTCCGTCACCTCCGTCATCAGCCCGAAGTCAAGGATCACGATCTTGCCGTCCGCGGTGCGCAGCAGGTTGCCGGGGTGCTGCGCGGCGGAGGGAGGGAGCGGGTAAGTGAGGCGCTGTAAAGGGCACTTGCGGACGTTTACAAATGGACTGGCATACGGCGATATGGGGCACACAGGCGCTTGGAACGGCGCGTGACAAAGGATGTACTTTCCTAGCAGAACTGGAGAGGGGCAGGAGCAGCGCTGTGGGGCAAGGACAGCAAGAGGTGGCGCGGGTGGCGGTTGGCGGGGGCCGGTGGTGCTGCTGGCGACCCACCGGGTCGGCGTGCAGCAGGCCCGTCTCCAGCAGCTGGATGAGGTAGCAGTTGAGCAGCGTGGAGCACAGCGCGCGGATGTCCTCGGCCTTTGAGTGGTTGAGCTTCTCGCCCTCCACCCACTCCGTCACGATGACCTTGCGGCTGGTCAGCTCGGGGTACACCGTGGCAACCTGCGCAGCATAGGGCAGTTGTACGACGTGACCACCCTTCAACACTAACGAAGCCGTAACCGCCGGCAATCAACCCGCGCACGCGTGTTGCACAACAGGGCGGAAACAACGGCCTTGGCCCCGCTGACCATTCCGGTGACCCACCCAGAGGCCGCGGTGGCAGTAACACCCGCACTGCGACTGCATGCGCACCTGGATGCCCTGCAGCGACGCCATCTGCTTCTTGAAGGCGATGGTGTTGCAGGCCTCCAGCTGGTAGTCCATTTCCTCAAAGAACCGCGTGGCCCAGTCGTCCAGCACTGTGGCCCACTGGTCGGACATCTGCAAAGACAGAGGGACCATCCACAACCCATCAGCAAATACACACGCTACGTGGTACACGTAAAGAGCACAACGCACCCAGCAACTCTACAGTACAGCCGGGTAGCGCCGCAATGTCTAATCCCGGACTGCACCTTGGGATGCAAGCGTGTTCCAACCCCTGTCCCCCATCCCTCGCCACATGCTCACCCCCGGCAGCGACGCCACCAGCACCGCCGCGCGGCGCATAATGAAGATGTCCAGCGCCACCGTCTCCAGCACCGCCGGCCGCTGCACCTTGACCGCCACCTCCGTGCCGCCGTGCTCGGGTCGCAGCTTGCCGCGGTACACCTGCGGGAGAGACCGAGACGGAGTCCAACCAAACGGGCTGTTGAGTGCACCGCACGCGGCGTGTGGACCCCAAGAGTGCCTAAACGGGCAAGCGCACGCCTACGTACGCATCCCCTAGCAAGTGTTCCCCGCTCCCCCTGCGCGCTCCAAGGCTGCGATGGGTTGCTGCGTCCCGAATTCACGCGCGTGATGGCCCCCCTCGTGCTGCAAGCTACCGCAGGCACGCACCTGCCCCAGCGACGCCGCCGCCAGCGGCTCCGCGCTGAGCCACTCGAACACGCGGTCCACGGAGCAGCCCAGCCCCGACTCCAGCACCTCGCGCGCCTCCACGGTGCTGAACGTGCGCACGTTGTCCTGCAGCCGCTTGAACTCCTCCAGGTAAGGGGGGGGCACCAGGTCCACGCGCGTGGACAGCTGCTGCGCAATCTGCGGGTGTGGACGGGTTTACACAAGGTCAATCGTCAGTCGTAGGACGCCATCTCCGTCGCTCGTACGCACTGCTGCGTTCGTTCCCAGGATGCATTCCGGCGGGCAAGTGTGCAACTGGCAGAGGCTAGCCGGTCTCGTCAGCAGAGGCTGCAGGTCGCGCCTTCCGTACCTTGATGTAGGCCGGCCCCAGGTCCTCCACGATCGCGGAGAACTCCTGGGCGCGCATGACCATGTTGGCGTCGAACTTGCCGGTGCGCCAGTCCCACAGCACCTTGACCAGGAAGCTGCCCAGCTTGCTCATCACCTGAGCGTTGCGCCGCAGCACCTGCGCAGATGACACAGACAGGAGTAACAGCCGTTCAGCTGCGCACACCCTTTTACATTCGCAACACGGCATGCAACGGTGCAGACGAGGAAAGCGCACTCTTTCCGCGCCAGTCATCTGCACGTTACCGTTGCGCGTTGCGCCCCTTGAGCAACCATGCATCGTGCAACCCTCAAATCCTATAGCGTCTGCCTCCTTGCCTCCATGTGTACGCACCTGCACGGGTCGCGCCGCGAAGTACGCGTCCAGGCCCTTGGGGTCGTACCGCATCGGCAGGCCGTCGGCCATGGTGGCCACGGACGAGGAGGAGGCGGAGGAGGCCCCTGCGGAGGGGCCGCTGGGCACGGAGCCCCACGCGGCGGCGCCGCCGTCGGCCGAGGCCGCTGACGCCGCCGGCTGTGGCGCGCCGCGCGGCATGGCCGCCACAAACAGCGCCAACGCGGCCATGACCACCTGCACCATGCCCTCGCTGCCCGGGAGGCCTTTGGGCGCCTGCAGAACGCCATGGCAAGCGAACATGCAAGTTGTGATTAGCAGGAGCGCAGCAGAACCCTACTTGGGGCACAACCCGCACCGGAGCTGCATGATCCCGTGCCCTGGCTCGACATGGGGCTCCACAACCCAACGCTGCTGATTTAAAGCGCTGCTGCTGCTGCTGCCCCGGTTGCGCACCTGCAGCGCCTCGGCCATGGCCTGCTGCGCGGCCATCATGGACTCGATGCTGGCCCCGCTGGCAGAGCCCGCCTCCGCCATGCGGACGGTGGTCATCAGCTGCTGCACGCCCAGCACCAGCGCGTTGGTCCAGCCCAGCACCAGGCTGCCCGCCTGCGCGTCCAGCAGGCCCTGCGCGGCGGCCATCACGTCGTCCAGGCTGGCGCGCATGACGCCGTACGACTCCGGGTCCAGGGTGGCCACCGTGGCAAGGCGGTCGCTGGCCCAGGTGCCAAGGGCAAGCATGGAGGCCTGGGCGGCGTCCGTGGCGAGGGAGGCCGCGGCGTCGGCGGCCATGGCGACGTGCGGCGAGGCCCCGATGTCGGCAAGAACTGCAGGGGGTTCGTGGGGTGGGGGTTGCAAGTGATGACACGGGCACTCCAGGGCGAGGAGTAAGGGAGGCGCAAAGGATCGCAAGTGGGTTGGAGGAGCGGGCCAGCATTGTGGCGGCACAGCGGTTGTGTACTCCACCACACCACCACCTGCAGAGTCCGGCTTCAGTGCTGCTCAAGCTGCCACGTCCTACACCTGACTAAGCAGGGCAGCCTACAGCGGCGCAGACTTGCCCCCAGGTGAATCAAATGCTGAGATATTTGTCTCAAGAAGGTGAACTGGCTGCGCACCTGGCGCAGAAGACGCGACCATGTCCGAGAGGACCGATGGGTGGGCGGCCGCCCAGCCAGATGCAAGCCCATGGACAGCCTCAGTCTGCATTTCAGTTAGAAATTTGGGTGAGGCGCTTGTATAGGTACAGCAAACAGCCTTGCCGTTACAAGCATGTGCCCCTTCCGCACCTTGCTGCTGGCCCGCATGCCCCTTAGCTTCAGACTTACCGTATCTACATGAGGCATTGATGCTGCATGTTGCGCGGCAGCGAAGAGCGAGCTCGAGCCTGCGTTGGACAAGTAGTGGAAATTGTTACCGCAAGTGACGTTCTGTTCCGGGACTTCCGAGCATCAGAGACTTGTTGCAGACAAGTGGCGATCACAAGCGAGCTACTGGTGAGCCACGGGCTAGGAGCGGCCACGGGCAACGGCCACATGTCGCCTGGGAACGAACAGTCAGCCTCAACATCGTGACGTGAAGACCCACCTTCAAGCGCATGGTTAAAGTGCGACAACAGGTTCGCCATATCGCCACCCGATCCATGGAGAGAGCGGGCGATGAGCTCGCTTGCGATAGCCGTAGTTGACGCATCGACGGCATCGCCCACAGCTCGGCAAGGTGCCGGGCACCGCCGGGCACTACCGCGAGGCGTCAAGGGAGTCAACCTATAAGTATGATGCAATTGAGTCAGGCATCGCTGCACCCAAGAGGTGCCGTCGCTTGCCCTGGAATTGCAAAGGCCTGGCACAAGCTCCGAGGTGCCTTACCGAGCGTTATCGGCAACAGGCCGTCCAGCGCAGGGACTTTGTCTCAGAGCGCGCCCTAGCGCCATTGTGAGCGAGGCCCGTCAATAAGAACGTTGAAGTTGAAACTGACAAAGCTGTGGCAAAGCGTCTCCCAGGACCACAATTCAACTGAACTATGTGTAGTATCGACTAAGGGAGACACAGCAAGTGTGTATGCTTCGACGGCACGAAGGACAAGACTGAAAAAGGCCGTTGCACCGTACCAATGTCGAAATTGGGAGCAGCTGTTGGGGCGACAGCCCAGCAGTGGTGTCCGTGACATCAAACTATATGTGAATGCAAAGTTTAGGCATACCACGCTTACGGAAGTCAATGAGCGGGCGCAAATTCAAGATGGCGCTATCTGTAACACCGACAGATTGATATATCAACGCACTACTGGAACTATACATACGAATACTTCTTACAAGACAGTCCTGAACATCCAAACATGCAGCGGGAGGCTCTTTGCCAAAGGGCTAGGCAGCGGCACCACCCATGCACAGCGACTTCAGCAGGCAGCGCAGCATGTCCGGTACTGCCTAACTGCCAGTCCCGCAGCTTAACGCACATTGCAAGTGCGAAAACTCGCTTGGCGTCGTCAGGCAAGGTAAGAGCCCCAGACACTACGCCCGTGCCGAGCCCCGCAGCTCTCCAGGCTGTTTGCTGATGGTCTCTGCAATCTCGTGTACTCAGAGCCATGCGTCGGCTCGGGTAAAGGTCAACTACCGGGTAGGCGGAGATGATGCGGATGCAGGCGCATTAAGCCCCAAACCAGCTGCAGCACCCGCACCCCCTGCAGCAGTCAGCGCACCCAGCCAGCCCAGACCCGCAACGGCAGCCCGGCTGCCCACCACACCCACACCGTCCGCCCTACAAGGCACAACCAGCGCAAAGGCGTCGAACAAGGCGAACAGGACCGCATCACTCTCGCCCCTCGGAGGCACGGTTTCAGTTTCCAGCGCAGCGGCAGCAGCACCGCTCAAGACACCCAAAACCTCGAGCAGCAAGGCGGCTGCCCCTCCCGCACCACCAGTGCTATCACTTGCGGCGCCCAGCCAACCCATCGGCCCCTCCAACGGCGCACCTGTGCCCGCGGCACAGGCCCCCTCCTCCCCCGCACCAGCTCCCCCGCCCCCTCAGCCCAGGGCCCAGCTCAAAGTCATCGGGCTGGGCCTGCGGGGAATCAGCGCAGTGCATCGCCTCATTGGTAGGTCCTTCGAGATGCATCATACTTACTGCCCATAGCGCCTGCGGGCCTGCATGAGCATGGGTGACTCCACAACACGTGTTTTTCCTGCCTCATTCGCGACCCGCTTGTCCCTTACCCTTCGTGCTCGCAGATTCAGGCACGCTGGCCGAAGCCGAGTTCTGGGCCATAGACTCCGACAAGCGGGTGAGGCTTGGGGTTCCGGGCCTGGCCACCAACCTTGCAAGCTGCCACACGCCGCAAGCGTGTGTGCAACGGCTAGCGCTCTCCTCCCTGTCCCATAGTTTACACCAGACGAAAAAACACACGCCGAGGCGCCTTGCACGGAACTTGGTCTTGCCGGCGTTGTTGACATGTCCGTCTTCGGCTCCAGCGGCAGGCAAACAAAGCTCGTGCGACTGCGCCCCATACTCACCTGAGTGATACTCACCTTTCGCTACCCGAGAAATAAACGCTGACAGCTGACCAGGCCGGCTGGTCCGGCGGCCCGAAATACTCATGTCCCATAGTACATTGACGTGCATTTGCACGCCAAGCTCACACTTCCCGCACCCTCTGCCTCTGTCACGTGTCACCCTGTGCGGCCTTCCCGGGATGATGCTATGGCACGCCTGCTGCCTGCACTGTCCTGCCCGCCCCTGCCCTGCCCAGGTGCTGTCCAGCGCGGACGAGGCGGTACGGCAGCTGGAGGTGGCCCCAGGCGACGACGCCAGCCTGTCGGTCGAGGAGCTGGCGGAGGTGGCGGGCGGCGCGGCCAGCCCCGCGGCACCCGGCGCGCCGGACGGCACCGCCGGGGCGGTGTTCGTGCTGGGGTCAGCGTTCGGCAGCCCCGGGGGCGCACCCATGGTGGGCGGGGTGTGGTCCAGTGGCCGTCAGGGGTGTTCGGTCGGTTGTACTGTGGGCAGTTTGCCAGTTGCTAGGCAGCTGTGGCTCTGGCGCCCTGAATTGTTAGGCTTCTTTGCGGGGCGCCACAGACCCCCTCCGGTGACTGGAGCTCGTGCTTTGGCTCGTGCACACGGACGCAGACGGGACACAGCGCCGCTAGCCTGCGTGGTGCACCGCGTGCTGACCGTTGTCCCCGCACTGTTGCCGTGTGCCCGCAGCTGCTGCAGCTGGTGCGGCACCTGCGGCGGCAGGGCTACTTCGTGGCGGCGGCGCTGACGAGGCCGTTCGAGTTCGAGGGCTCGCGGCGGCTGGAGGCGGCGGACGCGCTCATCACCACCCTGGAGGAGGTGGCGCACCTGGTGGTGAGAAGGGCGGGAGGGAGGCATGGAGTGGAGGGGCCAGGTATTGGACGGGCAGACCCAGGGGGGCAGACCCAGGGGGGTCAGCAGGGCCTCCAAGCGTGTTGCGAGGCATGGAAGGTGGCGCACCTGGTGGTGAGGGGGGCGGAACTGTGTGCGGAGGAGAGGGAAGGAGCTGGACAGTGAGGCCATCTGGGCTCGTCAGGGCCTTCCAGGGTGGTTACAATCGTGGACGCCAGCGACGATAGCTATCAGGAAGCCAGTGTAGTCGCTGGTGCTGGCCTCTTCGCGGCAGGGAGCATGAGCCAAATGGCTGTTTCTCCGGGGCGGCGGTGTATATGGTTGGAAAGCCAGGCCGCGCCTCCCACTCGCCGGCACCCACCCGGCCCATCCGCTGCACCTCCAGGTGGTCATCTCCCAGGGCGTGCTCACCCGCGCCAGCGCCGAGCTGACCATGCCGCAGGCGGAGGCCATCGCCGACAACACCTTGGTCTACACCGTGCAGTCCACCATGTGGGCGCTAAGGTGCGCGACCCACGTTTTGATGGTTGACACTTTGGATGGTTGGCCCCTCGCAATTAGCAGTAGTTTCGCACGCAAACGGGTTGACATGGAGCTGCTGGGCAAGACCGTTTGTTGCGTTGGCCGTGCGATTGGCTATGTCGCCAACGAACTTCACGGGGCCTATCGCTGCCCCACCGCACTGCACGCGACCCAGGGCCCCCGAGATCCTCAAGGTGTCCAACGGCGCCTTCCTGTGGTACGGCCGCGACCTGCGCGCCATCCGCCGCCCGCTGTTCCCGCCCATGATGAGCCTGCTGTCGTGCCCGGGTGAGGAGGCGTGTGTGTGTGTGTTGCCTTGCGTCGCTGGATGCAACTTGCCCGGCACCTCTGCACGGTGGGCCACACGGCCGGGGCGTGGAGGTCTGGGTCTAGGTACGCCAGCCACCTGCTACTCCCCGCCCCTGCTAGAGGGCTGATGAACGTGCCGCCGTACCCTCCTGCGGGTGGCACTCCTGCCGTAGACCGGAAGTCCACCAACATCTTCTTGGTGTTTTACTTGCCCTCATCCCGGCATTCCCCTTGCTTCCACTTTTCCCTTCCCTCCCCCAAGGCCACGCCACGCTGGGCCGCGGCCAGGCCGCGCTGCCGCTGCCGCTGCTGCAGCAGGCGGGGCTGGCCAGCGCGCTCAGCACGCTGGCCGAGGACGCAGTGCGGGTGGGTGCCTGGGTCCTTTCTGCTTGAATCTTGCTCGCTCGCGTTTCCCAAGGCAAGAGCCTGCTAGTCGGCCAGCGTGCAGCTGCAGCAGCACCCCCCCTAGACTGCTCCTTGCCAGGGCCAAAAGGGCATCAGCACTTCGCCTGTGGCCACTGTAGTGCGCGTGCCTGCGAAGCCTCCTACCACGTACAGCCCCACCCAGCCCCCGCCCCCAGGCTGCGCCCAAGTCTCCCTTCCTGGACAGCCATTCTTGCACTGCACCTTGGCAGAGCTGCAGCAGCTCGCCTGTTTGTCACTGCAAGCTGCCTGCCCTTGCACATTCTCCCCCTTGCCCTCCCCTCCCGCCTGCAGGCCGCGTCCGAGTCCCCCTTCCTGGATAACCGCCTGGAGGCCGCCACCGGCGTGCTGTGCGTGCTGCGCGTGCCGCCCTCTATCCTCGGCGTGGCGCCCGCCACCCAGGGGGCAGCTGCCGCCACTGGCACTGCTGGCGGCGGTGGCAGCGGCGGTGCGCTCGTTACAGACAACCACAAGGAGTACGCGCTGCGGTCCGCCGTGCAGGTGCGGCGGGCAAACGTTTGCCTGGCCTAGCTGCGATTCAACTCCATCCTTCCGCAATCATCCGACCTAACCCACATGTTTAGCAAGGCGCAACAGGCAACGATCGCCCCATCCCCAATATCCCCTATCCCGCCCCGTACATGCATCTTTGGTAACACTTTGTTCCACCTCCTGGTACTGACTTGACCCGGTACCCGCATGCGCCCGACTGCCCGGGTTGGAATGGGTTAAACGCTTTTACTCCGCTTTATCCGCCTCATCGAACTACAAATTCCGTCTGCCTTCCTACCGCCTCACCCCCGGGGCCCCTACATGCGTGCCCGTAGGTTGCCGCCATGACTGTGCGCGAGCTGGTGGGCCCCCACTGCCACGACATCATCGTGTGCCCCCAGCTCAGCGCCGAGGTGGAGGAGGCGGCGCACGATGGGGAGGGCGGGGACGAGGCGGCGGGCCGCAGCGCCGGCGGCAGGCTGGTGCGGGTGGAGGTGTCGCTTCTGGCCCTGGAGGCCATCGAGGAAGCAGGTAGGGACTTCGTACAACCCGCAGCCACGGATCGTCCTCGACTGTTTTCTTTTCTCTCCCAGAGTGCGACTGGCGCATGCACTGAGGCAAAGATTCTCCTTGGGCGCCCACATGCCGCTGACCTGGTTGCCTTTGCCGTTTCCCCTTGGACCGGACCGGACCCGCCCCCTGCAGCCGGCGGCATGAAGGTGGCCGGCAAGGCTGGGCTCCCGCCCGCCCTTTCCCGCTCCCCCTCCCCGTCGCCCTCCGCCGGGCCCGGGTCCGGCCCCCTGCTGCCGCGCTCCCCCTCCCCGGCCGCCGCCATGGCGCGCGAACGCACCGCCATCCTGGTCAGCACCAGCGCGCGGGCCAACTCGGCGCAGCGCCGCGGCCTCCGTATGGGCGGGGTCATGGGCGGGCAGGGTGCGCGCGGGGTGGCCATGGCCGGACCTGGACTCGGCGGCGCCCCGAGCATCTTCTCCGGCCAACAGCCGGCTGCTGCTGCACCACAGCAGCAGCCCGGGAGCTCCGGGGCGCCGGCGGTGCAAGGGCCCGTGGCTGCGACGCGGCCCGGGAACGCGGGAGCCGCCGCCGCCGGAGGCACCCAGGCGGCGGCGCCGGGCGGTGCGGCGGCTGATGCAGCGGCCGTCGCCGCCGCCAACAGTGCCAAGAAGCTCTCCCGCCTGGCCGCCATGTCGGCCCTGGCGGGCGGCTCGGCGGCGGCGGTGCACTACAACCTGGGCAGCACTGCGCAATACGGCGCGACCGCTCGGACGGGACCAGCTCCGGCACCCCTCGGGGCCCCCACCGCGCCCCTGCCACCGCCTGCTGCGCAGCCGCAGCCGCCGGCTGGAGGTTGGTCACCGAGCGCCAGGTCGCCGCTGGGAGCCCCCGCCCCGCCCCCGCCGCCGCCAGTGCAGCAGCCGCAAGCCTCGCCGGTGGCCGCTCCACAGCCCATGCTGCCAGCCGCCCCCACACCGCCCCCGCCGCCGCAGCAGCAGGCCGGGCCCATGCACGCCGCACAGTATGGCGTCCAGCAGCAGCCGGTGCCGCTTCCTGTGCCCCAGCAGCAGCAGGCCATGCCCTCGCCGTACGCCAGTGTACCGCAGAAGGGTGCCTGGGGCCGCCAGCAGGTGCCCTCGGCAGCCCCAGCAGCTGCTGCCCCTGGTGCCTCGCCCACGGCGGCGGCGACGGGTGGTGCCACGACACAGGCGCCTGCCGGTGCCCACTCCGCCCCGGGCGCGGACAGCAGCGTGCAGCAGATCCCTCGCCTCTCTGAGAACATGGTGAGCAGCCCGTAGCCTAGACTGCACCGCCAACCAATACCACCGCAACCTCTCTTCCTCACCTGCTAGCTCTCTTTTCACTCCGTACTGCAGTGCCCGTACTGCGTGAAGCAAATGAGCGACCGTACCGCACCGTCCGGGCCGGGCCGGGTTCTCCTCTCACACTTCAGTTCCCTCCTACCAGCATCCTGCCCCGCCCGCCCCGTTGAACGCCCCATCGGTAAAACCGTTCCCCGTCCTTCTCTCACCCCGCCTCCCTCTCCCGCAGGTCACCTCTTTGGTGGCCCAGTCGCTGGACCTGCCCCCACAGGCGGCCCGCTGGCGCCACCGCCACCGCGCGCCGCCGCCGAGCATGAACGGCCCGCGGCCGTCCGTCTTCCAGCTGCCCAAGGTGCGGGACGGGCGGGGAAAAATGTGTAGAGTTTGCACGCGTCCCTATCTACCCAGCTACGTGGGGCGTCATCTCTTCGTTGTGCCTTGTTAGTCGCTCCGGATATGGGTGACTTTGTGCCGATGCAAGACGCGCACCAGGCCTCCGTAACACCGCTGCTGCCCTGCCATGCCCTGACCTGACCTGACATGCCCCCGGCGTCGTGCGCGTGCAGGTGGAGGAGGAGCGCGTTGAGTCAGATGGCGCTGGGCAGGTGCGGAGGGTACGGTAGGAGGAAATACAAACAGGGGCCCCATGGGGCCCGTTGGTGGTGTTTTGGATTGGCCTTGCATACGGTCCGATCAGGCGGGGCGTAAGGAAATGGGGCACGGCAGGTGCACGCGTTGCGATGGGCGATCGCGCTCCCCTGTCCAGGGACCATCGTCTTGTTGCAGCTTTGACCTGTTCGTCCCACAGTCCCCGCACGCACGCCCCTCCTCTCCCTCTTCGCGTGGCTCCATCCCCCTCTTCGACCTTGTGCAACGCCCGCCCAACTCCACCTTCCCAGCCCCCAAACACCACCTCCCAAGCCACACTAGCCACGCCTTATTCACCTTACGGTACAGGATCTCGTCCCCCTTTCCCCAGTTCACCGGGGATGTTGCGCGACCTGCTCATCACGACCATGATTACAACATGCGATACCCGATTTCTTTTCCTCAACGCCACCCACCTTCCCTTTCATCCCCTTGTCCCGCCCCCTTACAGCCCGCCGAGGGTGCGGGCCTGGGCCGCGGCCTGCACCAGCTCATGGCCGGCATGGGCCTGCCGCTGCCGGCCGCCGGCCCCCCGCCCGTGTCCAGCCGCACGCTGGTGCGCTCCCGCACCGTGGGCATGCTGGAGCAGGAGCGGATCGAGGAGGAGATCGAGCTGGAGATACAGGCGGGGCTGCTGCCGGGGCCGGGAGCGGTGGAGGCGGGTGTTGCTGGGGCGGGGCCTGATGCGTGAGGAGGGGCGGTGGTGGTGCAGGTGGCGGCGAGTCTCTGCCCGTGCCCGGCCGCACGCGGGGCCGGTGAACAGCCGTCGGACAGAGGAGATGGGTTGTGCAGTGCAGGTGGCGGCGGGTGTGTGTAGCGCTAGAGGAAGGGGATCTCGAAGGTGCTGTGTACATAGATTGGGCAAAATAATGCATACTAGGTAGGGGTTGAGGGTGTGTTGCCGTAGGTGTGTTGGCATGCGTCAATACGCTTAGCCACACGATGTGCAAGCGATGCGGTCGAGGCAGCGTGGGGCCGGATACCCTGCGTGGAAAGGGCACGCGTGGCGGGTTCGGATAGCATGTTGCAGGCAACGATGCAAGGCTAGGTTAGTTGCAGTATAGGTCAGAGCTCACGCGCGCGCCTCCGCTGGGGCTGAGGTGATGAGGGTGAGACGCACGGCCGGCGAGGGCTCTCTTGCAGCTCACTTGTGCAAATGCTGCACCTGTCGGCCGTCCGTAGCGCCCGTCTAAATGAACAGGCACCCGTCCCTGCCTCTTCCAACTGGCTGGGGGCAAGGGTCGGCTACAGAACCCCTTGGGGGGCGACAAGCGCCACCCCGCCACTTGCATGGGCCGGGGTGCAGCCACGGAGCAGCGGGACCGCCGATCACGGCCACCCGTGTAGTAAGGAACACACCTCCTACTCCAGAAGGGGTACATTCCTGGCAACTCGGGTTCACCTGTTGCGGCGCCTACTACACCCCATCCATGGCAGCAGGGGCCACATGCAGATGCCTCACAGGCACGACACACCTGATTACACGTGCGTGCGAGCGGCGGCTAGGTACAGTAAACTAGACATGCACCATAGTCCATAAAAGCCTACCTTCTTGGCTTTCCATAGCGCCACTCAGCGCATTTTTTCATCGCTCGCCGTAAAAGGAAAGCCGTTAAAAGTCCTCAAGGGTGCAACAGGCAATAGCCGATAAGCCAAAGACTTGACGTCGCGAGTGTGAACATGTTCAGAGTACTGCATCATGTTCCCACTATTTCACCATTAGTATGTTCCAATAGGTCTATTTTTGTACAGGAAGGAGCGCGATAAAAGGGGAGTGCCAGACAAAGAGGACTCAGCTCCATGCATCGGCGTTCCTGCTTGCCACGGCCTATGTCGGCGTGCTTGAACTCAAGCTTAAGATCAGCCTGGATCAGCATCCCGGTCACAGCACACTGCTGCTCCGCCGCTCTACGCCGTCCCATTGCACACGCACCGCACCCACGCTCCGTCACAACCTCTGGCCCAACCTCTGGCCCTGACGGACCCCAGCATGCACCCCGAGCATCCTGTAATGGGTGCGGTGTGCTCGACCCAAACTCCCTATGACATGCCAGCACCACAACAGTTGCAACACAAGTCATTCGGTCTTGGGGCTGGCCGGCTCCGCGCCATCTTCCTCACCGGAGAACGCCGCCGGCGCCCGTGCGTGCCCCTGAGGCCCTGAGCCGCCGCTGCCGCTGCCGCCACGCCCAGCCGGCTGGTGCCCTTTTACCCCCCGGCGTGTCGCGGGCTTATTTCCTTCTGCGCCAGTTTGCGCAGCCAGAGCCGCCCTGTACTCGAAGAGTATGCGCCCTGGGGGGTTGTCCCGGAGTCCGGGCAGGGCAGAAAGGAAGGTAGGGGTTTGCTCCCGGCGGTTTGGGTGGTTACTGCCCAGCCTACCTGCAGCCACAGCCAACGTGCAACCAAAGTCAAGCCCGCAGGCTGGCAGAAGGCATTGCACCGCGATGGACAGTTAAGGGCTGACCACCAGGATAGCTGTTCCGCAATTCGCCTCTTTGACCCACCCAGCCCCCCTCCGCCCATACGCGCGCCCCTTGACCCTGGTCCCCTGGCACGCACACCGTGTCAGCCTGCACTGGACTCGTGTGCGGACACTGGCGCTGCCGAGGTTGTACTTGCAGCGGGCGGAGGGAAACAAGGCCTTTATCCTGCTTTGCGTTTTAACGATTGCTGTTAAAACAGTTTGCTCAAAAGGCGCCTGTAGTGTGTAGGGCCTGGTGGGGGGTTCTGGCCGAACAACTGCGCCTACGATTTCCCAAGCCCAACGTTGGGAGGCTAGTGAACGCAGCTCCAAACTCGCCTGGCCCCTCGCGCGCCCCATCAACCAGGACGTGCTGCCGTCCCCCCAACTTGTTGCCGTGCATACCACGCCGTACAGTAAGACAAGGACTCACTTGAGTACTCGAGCGGGTACATTTTGTAGCAGACGGCTCCGGTGACGAGGGTGAAGACGCCGAAAGTGGCTATGCACACAATTGCGTCAACCTGGAGTCGGAAAGGATGGGACCTAAAGATGGAGTACCAAGGAATGGCGTTTTGCGCCAGGCCTATCACTCGTAGCCGACAAGCCTCACTCATGGGTACGAGTCCCGTACGTACTCGCAGGCCAGGCAGTGCCACAGTAAAGACATGTGCTGCCGCCGTACATTGACCTCATTTTAGCAGAGCTACCTCGGTGTTGTTAGGATACGCTGATGCACGTTTCCCACCTGATTGTGGTTGGCCGCGAGTCCCAGGCAACCCATCGCCACCATGGCCACGAGGGATATGGAGAAGCTGCCAGGGGCGCACGTGGGCAGTGGGCAGTTGGCCACGCAGCAGCATGACACGTGCATCAGTCGTGCCATGATGCGTGGAATCTTGCTTGAGCGGGTTGCTGTCTTGACGAATTCGGAAAAAACGCACAACTTCCATCCCCAGAGCCGCCATCGGGGGCATAAGTGAAGGAACTAGTCCCACGACAACGGCTGCGCACACCGCACGTCCAAATCTGTGCGAGCGCACTCACTGCAGCCCAGCCAGCAGCACAAGACGCTGCTCGCAAGCGAACGCGCATAGCTTCCCAGCCAAGCGCGTTTCTCGTGCATGTACGGGATAGATTGAGGTGCGCGGCGGAAGAAACAAAAGTGCGGCAACGCAGCTGTCCCCGCGGTGCATCAGTACCTGGCCCCGTTGAAAAGGGAGGATATGCCGTACTGGTCTATCCACAGGCGGATGTGGTGTGTGCTAGGCGCACTGCCCATGGCCACGACCTACGCCGGGGAACATGCCATATATACCGTGTCGATAGGTGGTCAACTGGTTGGTTGGTTTGTATGGCGGGTTAGTGGGCTGGTTCGTTGGTTGTTTGGCTGGTTGGTTGGTGACAACGGGGCAACGGGCTTTGTGACACTTAATCGCCACAGGAAACCGCGACAAGCAACCGCCACGCACGAGCACCCGCCCCGGGCCCACCATGAAGGAGCTGAGCGCTACGGATATGATGCCCATGATGGAGGCCAGCGTGGCCGCGTACGTGGCGGCGCGCAGCACCACGTCCTGCGTGCGTGTGTAGCGGATGCGGTGCGTGATGTAGGCAGAGAAGCCTTGTATAGGTAAAGGCATATAGGAGTAACAGGCAGAGCGTAGCGAGGCAAGGCAGGTCCGGAGAGTGGCAAGTCGGAGACGGTGGCTATGCTAGCCTAGCACCACGTCCTGCGTGCGTGTGTGTGTGTGTGTTTGGGAGGGGACAGCCTGATCCCCCGCCGCTGCAGCAGAGCAGCGGAGCTTTTGCAGGTCCACAGAGCACAGCAGCCTAAGCCATCCTTGCTTTATTAAGGGTGTCAATGGGAAAGGCGCAGCTGCAGGGATGCGCGCACCTGGTTGAACAGGCCATTGGGCCGCGGGTCGGACACGGGGTTGAGCAGCATGGAGAAGGAGGAGGTGGTCATCAGCGCGGACAGCAAGCCCAGCGTGGAGGCCTGGCGGGGAGGGAGCGGGTGGGGGGTTGGGGAGGTGAGGCGGAGGCAATCACCTCCGATAAGATTGGCTTTGCCCACGGAACTGTGCAAGGGCCCCAGCGAGGAGGCCTGGCGAGCTAGTGGGGGCTTAGTTGGGGTCGGGGGAGGGCGAGGGTTAGACGGTCCGTGCGCCCTGAACCTACGGAGGCCATGCGGGGCGTTTCCTTGGTACAGACAGGCCCCTTGCCTTCCGTCACTGGACCCTTAAACACCACAGGACGCGTACCTCGGTGGTTAAAGCGTTCTTAGTTGCGTCCCAGCCGTACAGTCTGCCGTACATGGGCCTGCGTGGCCGTGAGCGTACACATCACGAGAGCGCAGTTTAAAGGCATCTTGAGATGCGTCCGTGTGCGCATCGAGGCTCTCTGAAGTTCCATTGCGAGTGAAGTGCGGTCCCGCCGCAGCTAGCCCGCGTGACTGTGATCGCCAGCGCAAACCCACGCCCAAACCTTGATGAAGCAGGGTTACATCCCCAGCCTCCTGATTCGCTCAAGCTCTAACCTCTGAGATGGTGGCATTGCGAGCATACCCTGTGCCTGAACCACTCGGTCTCCCTACGCCGGCCCACCCGCCCCACGCAACGAGGGCGGGGGACTGCATGTCTCACCACCAGCAGATTTTCCACCACCCCCGAATCGGAATGATCTCGTAATCATGTTCATCGGCGTCTGCTACTCCTGCTGCATACTCGCTGCACGCGTCTCTCGCAGCAGCTGTCCTCACGAACAGCGGGTGGATTCTGCGCGACATGGCCCCTGCTTCTTTGTTGACCTACTCAGTGCCTCGAATTCAATTCCGGATATCCTAAGTGCTATCATGTACCAAAAATCTTGTTTGGGGCTCCTCGTTCCTAACGCTTTGCACGGATGAGTACCCCAACTTCGACCGCCTGGTTAAGCTTGCCGTTTTCCTTCGACGCGCTTCTTGGCTCATGTAACAGGCATACTAGGTTTATTTAAAACTTTTGAGAAGCGCGGCTTCGCAAGACCACCGCTGGGCCGTCATTCCCACTTCGTACGACACTGCACGAGGGCTACGCAACCGCACACATTACCATCTAGCTGTATGCACTATATGATTTCTGATGCACAACTGTGCACTTGCATAGCCCCGACTTTCGCGACTTCAGCTACAGCTCGCCGCCCCTGCGCATCAGCACGTGTCCGTCCACCTCCAGGCTGGCCAGCAGGCCGCCGGCCGTGGCCTCCGTCTTGGTGTGCTCCGTGACGCGCAGCGACAGCACGTTCTCGCCAGCCGACAGCGTGATGGCAGCGCGTCGTGGCCGCTCGAGCTGTCACTCCAGCCGCCCACAAAGGTGCCCAGCAAGCGGCCGCGCGTTGAAGGATGTCGACGCCGTCGTCGGCCACATGCAGCGTGGCGGGCTTGGCGCCCCAGCGGCTCTAGGTGAAGAGCTAGATCGTGTGGAAGGTGGCGATGAGGTCGCAGTGGGCCTGGGGGGCGCCGCCCGAGGTGTACCAGATCCAGTGCGCATTGGCGTCGGGGAAGGTGGGGGTGGCGTGCCAGGGGGCCATGTCCGCGCGGCCCGGGTCGAAGGCGTACGGCACTGCACGATGGCAGAGGGCAGGGGCAGAGGTCGGGGTGAGGAGCTTGGCAGAGGGCAGACGGGGCAAGGCTGGGGCGTGTCTGACAGGGGGGGTCATGGCTGGTGCTGGGAGCGGGACTGCCGCCTGCACACGGCACAGCAGTGCGTGCATGCCAACCCCCTGTGCCTGTGTGTTCTGCGCCCGCGCTGGTCGTGGCGAGAGCACCTGTGTGCCCTGTGTCATCTGCCATGTACTTACTTGTGGTGATGCTGGCCGCGTCCACCCGCAGCGTGTCCAGCGTGTCCGCCTCCCACATGCCGTTGGTGGCGGCCATGGTGGCGCCGTCAGCAGCGCGATAACGCCGGCGGGCGACCCCTTGCCCGCGTGATTGGAGCAGCGCAGCGTGAGCGAGTGGTTACCGGCGGCGGTTGAGGGCAGGGTGATGGTGGGCACGGGGTCTTGCATGTCCCCGTTGTGTGGGTAGAACACGGAGCCCAGGTACTTGTCGTCCAGGGAGGCGTCGCAGTGGTCGTCGGCCACCAGCCTCAGCGTGGCGCCCGGCGCGGTGTTGGGCAGGAGGAAGGTGGTGCGGAACACGGACAGCACGTCCTGGGGTGCCTAGGTCTGTGCGCCCGTGTAGGTCCACAGCCAGTGGGCCGAAGCATCGGGGAAGTTGGACAGCTGCCAGGGGGAAGGCGGAGGGGCCGCCCAGGACCACCACCACTGCGCAACGACGGAGGGCCGCCTGAGCGCCGCGATGTGGAGCATGCAGGATGAGCTTGCGTGGAGAGCCCTGGGCGTGGTCAGTGTGTCTGCCTGGCAGGTGTACGTGGCGTGCGGAGGTGATGAGGCGCACCAAGCGCTGGCCTTTGCAGCGAGGGTGGCAAGCAACCTGGCAGCGCCGCTGGCATGGCAGCTTGCGGCCGACCGAGCAACGGCGGCAGCGGGGAGGGCGTGCCTTACAGCTGCCCAGCGCACGCGACACGCACGCGGCGGTCCAGGAACGGGGCCCGGGCTTGTGCGAAGTTCTGGGCGGATTAGCTATTGGCAAATTGCTGCAATGCATGGTCGGCTGGTGGCACTACCCGCCGTTGCTGCCTCCTGCGCAGCTGCTGGCATGCCAGCCGCACCGGCTGCTGGCGGGGGCGTGCGCGCTGGCCGCAGCACTGCCCGCGACGGAGCCCGATAAGTAGGAGCTGGGCGTGGCCATTGGCGCCTTGGTCCCCGTCCTTTCGTCGCACAGGACGCTGAGCGGCCGCGTGCGTAGCTGGCTGGCGCCGAGGCCCCCCGCAGCTGCGTCCTGCAGCACCCGGGACAATGAAGCCGGGTGCTTGGAAGCGGACCTCAAGTCCTTCGTCCGGCACACCTACAGCCTTGCGCCAACCTACATCATGCGTGCGGAGGCGCTGCTCAAGATGGCGGCAGGAGAGATCGCACCAACGGCGGGCGTGCCGTGCTGCGAGGGCGGCCGGGACGCGACGGGGGAGGCGGACGGGGGCTTCTGGCAGTGCGCGGCGGCCATGGCGGAGGTGGTCGTGGACGGCTTTGAGGGCCCATCGTTGTTCATCAATCCGGTGATGGTGGCCATGCATGAGCCCTTACTGCCTGATGGGTCCAAGGCGATGGGCCTGTTGGTGCAGAAGATGGGCCTGGCTTGGAGCCTGCCGCCGTCGCCGCCGCCGTTGGCGCCGTCAGGCCCTCTGCCGCCGCCGCTAGCGCAGCCGCCGAGCGGTTCCCTGGCGTTGCTGCGGGTGCGCGTGTGCGGCAACCCGCGGTGCGCCAACTTTGGGGGCGACTACGAGGACGCGCTGCCGCTCAAGCAGTGCGGCGGGTGCCGGGCGGTGCGGTACTGTGGGGCGGACTGCCAGCGGGCGCACTGGCGGGAGGGGCACAAAGCGGAGTGCAAGGAGCTTGCAGCCTGCGTGGGGAAGTAAGCGGCCGTGGGGCTATGATTCTACCCCTGTGCGTGCCTGGGGGTTTTGCTCTGATATCAGGTGCTCTGGGTGCAGGACGGCAAGACGGCGGTTGCCGCGCGGTTGGCACGAGGGGTGCAACTACAGGTACGAACATATGGTTGCACACGGACGGTACGGTGGCAGAGACGATGCTGTACCTACTGCGGTGAAGGGCGTGGGCTTTTCCCAAAAGGCACACACACACACCTGAGCACGGTAAAAGGCTCCTTTGTACGGTATGGGTTATGAGGTCAGATGTGTAACATGGATCTGGATTTCCGGCAGGTGTGGAGCCGTATGTTGGCAAGTGACGGGGTGTGGGTGTTCTACTTGCTGGGGGCGCCATGCGCATTGGCGTGGCAGGGTTTTAGGCCTCGTGGCCTTTTGTCTGGATCTCCAGAACAGGGGAGGGCTCCAGAAGCTCAGGTTGTAGCAATCTGTTTGCACGTGGGGCACCTCCAAATCCTGGATTGTCACATGATGGAAATGCGCAGGGCGTGCCCTGTCCACGCGTCGCCCTCGTTAGCTGTGTTACCTCTTCCGGTCGGGATGTCGTACCAGGTACCACACCCACCTCACCGCCGTGTCATGCCATTATGTGATTAAATGGCTGACTCACGTTAGTGGTTTCAGAGAGCCTCTCCTGCGCGCCCACGTGCACTACGAGAGCGATGACAGCATGCAGGACGTGAGGACCCGGGTGGAGCGAGGCGGCGAGGTGGGCGGGGTGCGGTGTGCGCACATTTCCGCAGTGTGCCGTGCAGGGCGCAGGCCGGGGGGCCAGGGGAGCGTGTTGCACAGCCGCACGTGCGTGTGCTGCTAGCCGTGCGCTAGTGCACCTCGCACCTCGCACACAGCTCGGCACACTGCGGAAGTCAGCGCCTGCTGGCTTATGCGCTACAGACCCCCAGAGGGTGATCGGACTGCTACCTCCTGGCCTTGTGCGGTCCATGCGTGGGTAAGGTCTACACTCACGTTCGGTATGACACACCCTGAATTCACACCGCGCCACAAACGGCCCCTGCAGGTGTTTATCGGCCCCCCCAGGTGGTTATCGGCCCCTCCGTGGACGGGGGCTACTACCCCATGGGGCTGCGGAGGGTGGAGGCCAGGCTGTTCCAGGTGGGTGTTGGTGCCCACACACGTAGCAAATGCTGCAGAATAATGGTATTGGCACGAGGGAATGTTGACGGTTTGAAGCCACGATGTCTGAAAATGATGAGGCGGAGAGAAAAAGTGGGACGGAGGGCCGAAGGACATTTGAGAGGTTGGGGGCGTAACGGTAGGGCAAGGGGACGAAAGGGAAGGGGCAAGGGGGCCTTCGAAGGCTGCTGCGCCCGCCCGCACAGCAGCAGTGCACGGTGTTGCATGCCTGCCGTCCTAATGCACTGCCGTTTTGTGGTATGCGGTTGCCCGCCCAGCCCACGCACGCGCTTAGCGGTTGTGCCGCTGGCGGCTGCGCCCGCAGTACCGCTAGCACCTACGGACGCCGTCCCCCACGACCGTCCCCTTTGACCACGGGCCCGCCACCAGCGGGCACCATCCCCTTTGACCACGGGCCCGCCACCCCATCTTCTTACATCTTATCCCCGGCTCGCCCCCAGCCCGCATCCACCCGTGTCCCAGCCCACCGGCCCACCCCCAGCGTGCAGCAACCCAGGCCCAACCCCCCTGCGCCTCATACCTCTCCCGACCTGTCCCGACCCAACTCCATGCCCTTGTGTGGCGCACCAAAGCCCTGCTATCGGTGGCCTCCAAACCTGCAGCACACATACCATGCAGCCCCCAACACCTACGAACTCCGACCCTTTCCCCTCCCCATACCCCTCAGGGCATGGCGTGGAGCACGCCCTCCGTGCTGCGTGACACGCTGGCACGTGCCGACGCGTGCGGCCTGCACGTGGCACCCCTGGACACGCTGCCGCGCCTGCAGGACATCGACACGATGCAGGTGGGGCCAGGGGGTGGGGGCCATACAGCGGTACAATGCGTGTGTTTAGGCACTGCCGTGCGCACCGCGGCAAGCGGGCACCATGTGCTGGAAGACGGGCCTCTATATATGTGTGGGATTGGTTCTACATATCGGAAGGGCAGTCAAGTGGTGAGGACGCCAAGGGCAGGGTTGGGCGCAGCAGGCCCCCCCCTCCGCGCTATGGGAGCTGGAGCAGCAGGCGGACCTCAATTACAGTGGGTCGAACTACTTCTTCCCGTACTTTTACTACTACTACCACCTCTACCTCGCGTTACTAGTACTTTGTTCCCCCTCCTGAGCATCGCTCCAACGTGATTCGTGCTCCCTTTGTGTTCCGTCATGTGTGTGCAGGATTGATCTGAAGGACTGCTGGCTGACATCGGTTGGGGACGGAGCTTCAGGAGCAGCAGCAGCAACGAGTACAGGACGAGGGGGTGCTTAGTGCTGCACCAGTAGTGGGCCCCGCGAAAGCGGTGGAGCCGGAGCTGCCAGGCGGTGCAGCAACAGGGGGCAAGACGGGTAGGGGCAGGCGGGTATGGCTGGCCAGGCAGCGGTGGGTGGGACTGCTGATGGTGTGTGGCCGCATCACGGGGCAGGAGCTGGCGCAAAGGCAGGGGCAGGGCATTGACGCTGAGTCGCTGACACGTGTGTCCGGCAGCTCTGTGGGGCAGGGGCAGGGGCAGGGGCAGGGGCAGGGGCAGGGGCAGGGGCAGGGGCA
>VFQN01001195.1_pt1 | contig 44799 bp, 55 predicted proteins | sample 3512371 | NCBI WGS metagenome assembly VFQN01 (sample SAMN10412370, study PRJNA504923) | tailings metagenome | isolation source: Replicate 2 from Balatoc abandoned mine | place: Philippines: Itogon, Benguet | collected 2017-08-28 | reverse complement strand
CCCCGGGCCCGAACCCCCCCACCAGGTGGGGAGGGGCCGTCACACAGCTGCCGCCTGCGGGGCGGGGGGGGGGGGAGGGTGGGGAGGTGGGGGGGGGGGGGGGGGGGGACGCGCGATCGCAACATGACTCTGCAGACCAAGGGCATTCAAAAGGAGCTGAAGGGCTTGCTGCCCCTTGGAACAGCCTGACAGGGACATGGTGAGAAGGTGTGGGAGAGAGCAAATGGTCAGGTGACCGTAGACCACGGGCAACCACGTGGCTGTTCCGCTGATACGTATCTCTGGGCGTGTGGCGGCACGGCACGGCGCAAGCATGCAACCTGGAGGGTGCGATGCTAGCCAGCAGCAAACCGCCAGACCACAGCCCCTTTGCCCATTGTCCCACACCCAAACGCTGACCGGACGGGCCAAGAAGCTACCACCAAGAATTAGCCTGCTGCCCAGCTGAACACCTAAACACCCCAATGTTCACGGCCAAGAATCAGCCCACCTGAACACCGCGGTCTCGAACCACACGAAGGGCGGTGGGGTGGGCCATGACCGCACTGTGCAATGATTCAACATGGTGTGCTGCTAGCCCACAGCCAGCAACCTGACCATAGCCCAATCAGGCCCAACGTTAACAGCCCACGTCCCAGGCCCGGAAATCTTTCCACTCGACCGCACAAGTCCACGGCCAATAATCAGCCCACCTGAACACTGCAGTCTCGAAGCGTACGAACGGCGTGGGAATGGGCTGCATCAGAGCCTCTAGCCGACTGCCGCCACCACCGCCGCCGCCAGACTGCTGCTGCTGGCCGCCGCCATCGCCGCCGCCACCAGATGGCGGCCGCTGCTGCTGCTGCTGCTGCTGCTGCTGCGGGTACTGCTGCTGGTAAGGCGGCTGCTGCTGCTGTTGCTGCTGTTGGTTGAAGGCGTGCGGCGGTTGGCCGCCGTAGCTGGGGCCGACCAGCTGCTGGCCTGCGGGCCCGCCTGTGGGCAAGCGGCAAGGCAGGAAGCACATGGCAAGAGGCAAGGAAGTGCCCAACCGTCCTCCGTAGGTGGCCCCAGGAGCTTGCCTCGGTTCTCCGGGAAACATGAACTGCACACGCAACCTGCAACGGTCCCTCGACCCAACCTAAAACACTCAACAACCAGGGACTACTAGTCCGTCAATTTCCCCTGGGTAACCTCACCAGGCTCGACGCCCGCCCAAAAAGCACGCGCTGCACCCATGCAAGCTGTGACGGTCCCTGCGGCCCCAGCCATAATGCACCAAGTTCCCTTGAATGAACTCACCAGGCCCGGCGCCCGCCGCCGCCAGCGCAGACGCGTAGGCCGCCGCCGCCGCCGCGTTACCCGCCGGCTGCGGCACCGGCACCGGCACGGGAATAGGCAGCGGCGCCGCCCTCCCTGGGCCCCCATGCGCCTCGCCGCCGCCGCCGCCGTGCTGGTACTGCGCCGCCGCCGCCGCCGCCGCCGCCGCCGGGTACTGCGACGGCCCCGCTGGCGGCCCTGCAATCATGCCCAGGGCGTCGCGCCACTCGGAAGCGGTGTACGACACAACGCCGCCGGGGCCGCCGCCCTGAGTGCCGTTGCCTGCTGCTAGAGCCTGCTGCATATAGAAGTTCGACGGCTGCAGGGCGCTGTCCCACCCGCTGTTAGGGTCCTGGCCGGGGGCGGCGCCGCTGGCCGCCTGCTGCCGCTGCTGCTGCTGCTGCTGTGGCTGCGGCTTCTGCTGCTGCGTGCCCTGCCTGTTCTGTGGCTGTGGCCCCTGCTTACCAGGCGCGGGCGGCAGAGCGGGCCAGGAGTCCGACGGCGCCGCAGGGGCCTTGGCGGCTGGCGCCTTGGCTGCCGGTTGCTTAGCGCTACCGCCGGACGGCTTGGCGCTAGCGCCGGCGGAGGCCATGCTACTGCTTGCCCCTGCATTGGTACTCGGCCCCGCAGCAGCGCCACGACCGCCACCCACCGCTGCGGGGACTGCTGGTGCGGGTGCCATTGACTCTGCCAGTGCTTCTGCAAGGGCAAGATCATAGTCTGTAAGCGGTGCATGCTTCGGTCCGTGCTTGGCGGCGACGGTGGCCCAGGACTTGGCTGGTGGCTTGGCAGCGGACGCAGTGCCCTCCGCAGACGGCTTCTGCTGCTGCTGCTGCTGCTGCTGCTGCTGCTGCTTCGCCTCCTGCCCCCGCTCCGCCTTGGCCGTCTCAGACGCGTTCGCCGGCCCCTTGGCATCCTGCGTCACCTCTGCAACGCCCCGGTCAGCGCCTGCGCTGGACTTGCTGGCCCCGGCCACCGCCGCCCCCGCGCCTGCCGTACCCTCGCTGGCCCCCTCCGTCTTTGACCCAGCCCCCGTCTTTTCTACGGACGGCTCCTTACCAACGGCCGTCCCACCACTCGGTGCCGCTGCGGCTTTCTCCTGCGCAGCCTCCGTCGCGGGCTTGTCGGAGGACGCAGGCGCCGCAGCAGCTGTGTCAGCGGCGGCGGCGACGGCGGCAGGGGCAGCGGCAGCGGCCGCCTCAGCCTCAAGTGCTTTCGGCTGCGGGACGGCGGTCTTGGACGTGGCGGCGGTGGGAACCGCAGCTGCCGCATCCTTGCTGGGCCCCGTGGCACCCGATCCCGACGGGCTGACGGCTGTACTTGCAGGCGCCGAGGCAGCTGCGCCAGACGCCCCCGTTCTCGACCCCGACCCTGCCCCCTCACCAGCCGGCTGCCTCTTGTCGACTGCCACTGCCCCCGACGAGGCCTTACCTCCAGCCGCACCCTCCTGCTTGCCCTCCCCGGCCGCCCCACCCGCTGACGGCCTCTTGACTATTGCAGCAGCAGCGGCAGCAGCAGCAGCAGCTGCCGCGGCGGCTGCCGCGGCCGCGGCCGAGACCCCCGTGCTCCTCACCTCGCCCGCCGCCGCCTTGCCGCCGCCATCTGAACCCTGCTGATCCCCGCTGCCACCCGCCACAGACCCGCTAGCTCCCTCATCCTTGCTTACCGCAGCGCCCCCTGTCATGTTGGCGCCCGCCTGCTGCTGAGCGGCGGCTCCTTCAGCCCCCGGCCCAGGCGGCACGAACGTTGCCGCCACAGGGTTCAGGGACTTGGCCGCCGCCAGCTCTTCTCCGCCCGCACTCCCGCCTGCTGCCCCCGGCCCAGCGGCCGCCTCCGCCTGACTGCCGCTGCTGCTGCTTCCTGCAGCCCCGGCCGCCGCTGCCCTCGGCTGCTGCTGCTGCTGGTGCTGCTGCTGGCGCCTCAGGAAGGCCGACAGCGCCGTCTCGCCCGCCGGGCGGCCCTGTACGGCCCGCACCGCATCGTCGATGTAGTACGACATGTCCTGCCGGCTGGCGGGCACGTACTGCAGCCCGGGGTGCGACTCGAGCACCTGGAGTACGGCACCCAGCGGCAGGACCATGGAGGTGGGCAGCCACTGCCCTGGATGCAGCTTCTCGGACGCGCCAACCAGACACGTGCCGAGGCACGCGTGGCCACGTGGCAGCTTGGCACGCGCGTCCTTGGCGCGTACGTTGAGCGGGCAGTGCCACCGGCCCTGGTCGTTGTACGACAGCAACAGGCTCCAGTACGGCGCGCGGTCCAGGAGCTTCTGCACGGCAGCGTCGATCGCGTCGGCTGACCATGTGGCAATGTTGTTGTTGCTGCTGCTGCTGCTGGTGCTGGTGGAGCTCCCGGAAGCGGACGGCTGGAAGAGGGAGCCCGGGACGCACCACCCCGGCGGCGGCACACCCGATTCCACCTGCTGCTCCGTCAGCGGCGCGTACGACAGGCCCGCCCTTGCCATGGCGAGCAGGTACACCAGCGGGCGGCGGAAGGCGGGCGCGAGGAGCTTCGAGCCGTTGGGGTCCACCCGCAGCCGCGCCGCGAAGGCGGCGGACGCCAGGCCAACCACCAGCGAGTGCGCCTGCAGCCGCCGGCTCTCGTACAACCGTACGAGCTCGCCCTGCGTCACGATCTGCGGCTGGCCGATGGGCGCGCCGGCGAGCGCGTAGTTGCCGTACACCGCCCAGGCGGGCGCCGTACGGGCGAGGGCCTCCACGGCGGGGCGCTTGAAGAGGGAGGCCTCTTTGAAGCGGCCAGCGATGGCTGAGGTGGTGGAGGCGGCGGTGGCGGCGGTGGCGAGGGAGCTGCCGCTGCCGACGCGGCGGAGGCCGCCGGCGGCGCCGCCGTGGTGCTGTTGGTGCTGTCGGATGGCGGCGGTGGTGGCGGTGGAGGTGGCGGCAGCGGCGGCGGCGTGGCTGGTACCCGCACGGCCGCCGCCAGCAGCGCCGCTGGCGCGCTTGGCGGGCATCGCCGCCGCGCCGCCGGCGGACGCCGACCCGCGACTGCCGTACAGGTCCGCAGTGTTGTTGTACGGCATGGTGTATCCGGCCCCGGCGCCGTTGCCGTACGTGGTATCCTCGTAGCCTTGATAGAAGCCTGCGGGACGGACGATGGGCGGCGAGGCGCCTTCAGATGTGCAGGGGGTGGTGGCCAGGGGACCCCCTGGTGGTGGGGACGGCAACATGGGTCTGGCCCCATAGATGGCAACATACGCATGCAAGCGCCTTTGGTGCCGGCATTAGCGGTGAACCAGGGCAGTCATGACCTGGACAAACACGAGTCGATTGTGATTGTTGGGGTACGACTTGGCAAGTGAGCATGGTCAGGGGGTTGGTACGGCGTGGCACGGGTGTGCTGGCCCTGCTGGGCACGGCCGGCTGTGTCCAGTAACGACCCCGCAACCATGAGAGAAATAGGGTTTAGCATTCTTCCTCAACCCGTAAGCCCTCCCTAAGCTCTAGAGCACGATGAGGACAGCCCCGCCCCCGAGTGCCAGGCCTGTCATGGTATGCCCCCAGGCTACGAGGGCATCCAAAGCTCTCCACGGCAACCTACCTTGATACCATGTACCATCTGTTTCGTTGTAGCCGTTGTAGTCGTACCCATAAGCTTCACCGCTGTAGAGACCACCCGTGGAGTATGCATCCTCAGCGGCGTACCCGGATGCAGGGTCCGCGGCCGCGTAGGAATAACCGCTTGGATAGCCAGGCGCTCCAAGCTGTTGCGCGTACGCTTGCTGCTGCTGAGCAGCTATTGCAGACAGCGCGAGAGCGGCTGCAGGCTGCGCTCCAGGATACCATGCCGCGCCCTGCGCGGAGGCGTATGCTGCCAGATTGCTGTCCATCTGCCCGTAAGATTCTTAGCAATGAATGAACTGATATATGTCGATGCGTATGTAAGCTGCTGCGTCTCCGTCTGCTCTAGGCGCGGCCGAGGAGCGGTTCCCGCACAATGCTCTGCCTCGTCAGCTGGAAGTGCCCGGATACTGCATTACATGCCAGCAAGCCAGAAGCAGCTATCTATTGTCCCTTGCTACCAGGCTTGTACAGTCGCAGCCGAGCACCACGGCCTAGGTCGGGCGCTATTTGCAGTGTTATCGCTATGCGCCTGTCATGTTTGTACCTAATACGTCGCAATGTACGCCTTTTAACCCATTACATCTCATGCCAGCCTCGGTCTGCAATGCCTGCTCTGAGTGCTGCGATCTGCCCATCCCGCCAGGAACGAGGAAGCCCGCCAGAAAGGGTTTCCCAATGAGCACTGCATCTCAGTGTAAACCCAATAAACAATGTGCGTAATTACAGTGTGGACAAGTCGCACAGACCTAAGTGAGTTGCGTCACGACGTTTGTTCCGTCCGATGGACACGTGGCACTTCGCCGGACTGCAAGGCGCGAAGACCCCTGTGCTGTTATGAAGCTTTCTTTGGGCCACTCCGGGTTGCAGCGGCAATCGAGGACAGGCCCGTGGGCGTCTGCTGCTGTAGGGGCACGGATGCATTGCCCGGCGGCTGGACCGTGCCGGCCGTGGGCCCCGGGTGGAGCGCACCACGAGCGCCGGCTCCATGTGCAGGTGACAGGTGACTTCCTGAAGATGTTGTTCACATCGGGTCTACAAGCCACCATGTACTCATACCACGAGATCACACTTTGGCTGGATGTTGGATGGACTTGCTGCGTGCTGTCTCCAGTAGTGGCTGGGTGCAGGAGGGCCGCTGTGGGCACTGGGCAGGGAACCGGAAGGGCAAGAAAGGCACTTCTGCTGCGCTATGCCCCATGCAGCAGACGTGCGCTGATGCATGAAGCTGCCGACATCACGCGCAGGGCACGACAGCGGCAGCAGCGACGGCGCACCAGTGCTTTGCCCTTGCAAGATGGACAAGGTGCCCCTCGCCCCAACACGGACAGCTGCCCTGTCAAGGCTGGAACTTCCAGAGCGCTCAGAGGCCAGTATTGGTGCCCAGCCTCACAGCAAGGACGTGTTGGCAAAGGCTAAGCACCTACACACGTCAACGGCTGTACGTCCCTATAACTGTTTGGGTTGCTGCGTTGCTGTTCTGCCCACACGTGCCCTTGCGCCTCCAGCAGCCCCCCGCCATAGGAAAGCAGCGACGGGTGTGCAGCCAAAGAGCGTGCGACAGGCGACACGGACCGCTTGCCCCACGTATGCATTAAAGCTGACGGGCTGCAAAGGAGTAGAACGCAGACAACTCTGACTTCAAGGGATCTCAGTCATAAGCATTGGTAGACCTCGTGACTGCACACACCTTGCTGTGCAACATTTCCCTAGCCACCGTTCCGTTCCACCATCCACCCCCTGCTACAGCAGCTCAGGTGCGCGGTAAGTAAGCACCACACAACACTCTGCCCGCACGCCCGTGCGGCTGCAGTGTCTAAAATGTCTACCTTGAAACGCCCAGCCGCACGATACTACCAACATCCACAAAGCATCCAACTGGCAACACATTGTCAGCGGTCTAACCCAATTGCTAGAACTCTGAAGTGTATTGTTAGGCCGAACACTGTCAACAGCTGACCACCTACTTGCCTACCATATTGTCATAGCCTGCCCCGTACATTACCAACACAAACTTTAGTGTTTTCATTCCTCTGGTCACGCGCTGTTCAAAGGCTAGCCGGCATGGGTTGCGCATGCCTCATCGTGCGAGCGTGTGCTTGTGGATGCCGTACGAGGTGATGTGGGAATGCCAACTGACACAACGGCAATGAACGAGTGCCTAGCCACGAGACCTCAACTGCAACATGAGTACCGTTATGCGTGTACTGTGCACGAATGCAATAACAACCATGCCTGGCATTTGGACTGCACATGGCAGTCCTCAACCGCTTGCGCACGCTTGTGCACTCAACAATGCAACCATGATGATTTGTACCAGGTAACCTAACTAGCGTACAGCTGCGCAAACCGACGGACACCACAGCGCTTGACACAACGTTTTGTGCTGCATCCACAGCATGCTGCCCCAGCAAATCGCATACCTCCACCACGCACCTCACGACCTGTAGCCTCCCCCTACCCCTGCACCACGACCGCCCCCGGCCTGCCCAGCGTCAGGACACCCGTGACCTTCTCCTCAGCCCCCAGGAGCTCCCCCCAGGGGGCCAGCAGCCAGGCATCGCCACCTGCCTCGCCGCCCCCCTGCCCCTGCCGCACCGCTAGCAGGGGCAGGGCATCGGGCCAGTCCCAAGCCCGGCTGTAACGCACCAGGGCATTTGTCATACCCAGTTCACGCGTGCCAGCCATCCCTTGCACCTGCACGCCTGCGCAGATGGAGCCCCCGCCCTGCAGGCCGTCCCGCCTTGCCCCAAAGGGCGGGAAGATGTCGCACTGCAGCTGCACGCGGAAGCAGGCCTCCGGCGGCTTGTACGACAGTTGCAAAGTCCACTTGAACCCAGATGCCTTCACGGTATGCTGCGCGGCGCTGGAGGTTTGGAACGTGGCACGAATGGTTTTGGTGGGCCCCTCCTTCCGCAGTCCCGCCAGCAGGTCCCCCCGGCTGACCTGCCACCTGTAAGACACGCCCTCCTCCGGTGCAGACTGCGGCCGGGGCTTGCCGTACCAGGGGCTGCTCGTATCGTACCCCTCTCCAGGGCCTCCCAGTTGCTGCCACAACGACCTGTCGCTCAGCCGGCAGCGGGCCAGGAACACGGCCTGCTGCACCGGATCAGGCCCCAGCCAAGGCAGCTTGGGCAGCACGTCAAACAGGTAGGACGTGTTGCAGTTGACCAGCCGCAGCTGCCGCCGCAAGCGCGCCATGTCCGCCGCCGTCATGCTACTGACCTGGGTCAACTCCCAAAGCTCGACCAGCATCACCACCGTCGCCTCGTCGTCCGTGCTGAGGTGGTCGGACTGCAGCAGATCCTCCAGGACTGCCGCCGGCAGCCTTACCCAGCGCTGAAGCAGGTGGACGTCGTTGGCAATGCGTACTGCGTCGCCAATGCCCATAAGCCACACAAGCACCTCCACCTTGCTGGCCTCCGCCGTGCCATTGGGACCTGCCGGCAGCTGCGCCGCCCAGTGCCGCAGGAGGTGCCGTTGACAGGCAGACAGCACAGGCTTTATGCGTGCGTCTTCTTCCTTGCTGGGCAGCAGGTGCCGGCAGCTGTACAGCTCCAGGACGGGGGCCAGGGGGGACGCAGAGGAGGTGCCGCTGCCGCTGCTGAGGGAAGGGGCGGGCTTCTTGTACTTGTCCAGCAGGGCGGCATCGCACACCTCGGTGCAGCCGTGCACCTGCAGGTACTCCGCCTGGCGCCGGATGCGCAGCAGCTCGCTCACGGACAAGTCGACTCGGACACCGCTACCGTCGCCACGCCCGCCCTCCGGTTGCCCCTGCGCCTGCGTCTGCCCCCGACCCTGCTCCTGCTTGACATCCACCAAGCTGCCACTGTAGATAAAGCGTATGGCAGCGATTGCAGGCTGCAGGTCATCCTCGCTGTCCAGAGGGACCAGGAGTTCCGGCAACGCCGGGCTGTCATCTCGAACTGCACAGTTCTCGCTGTCTGGACCGTCCACCGACAACCGCACCCGCAGCCGCGGAGGGCCCTCCTCCTCTCTTCCAGCTTGTACGGCTGCTAAGGAATTTGCGCGGTTCCGTTTGGCCCCGGGCAGGCTGTCGTTGGAGCCCGCAACCGGAGCCCATCGTTCGATATGGGCCCGAAAGCGCTCCGAGCCTGCCCGCAATATAAGCTGATGTGCGGGCAGAGGCTCTCCGATGTAACTGTGACCAGGGGAAGGGTGTCGAGGCGAAGGTGTTGCGGCAAAGCGCACGTAACAGTCTGTAGAATCCTTGCTTCCGAAAATGGTACTGAGGAAGCCCCGCATTGGATTGCTCATTTTCACGATTCAATTTCGTATCTTAACTAGAGTCAAGTGCTGGTTGTTACGCCATTCTCAAGTCCTTGGACCTTTGAAAATTCGTCGTTGCTGTTGCCAGGGCAAAGTTGCTACAAAGTTGCCTACTTCATCAGTTACTAGCAGTGTAGGCTGTGTGGTTCAGTTGCAAAAAGGTGTTCGCCGCATGGATGTAGCAGTAGTGGTTGCATGTTGGTCGTAACCCACGCCAGTTCACGCCAGACATGGATGGACCGGCCTATCACTACACCCGTGCACACCACATGCCCGCACACCAGCTCCGTGACCGATCGTTGCTCATATCAGCAGGGCAAGCGTGCGAGAGGTTGACAAGCGTCGTACTGGCGCCAAGTAAGTTCTGTGCAAGCTCAATCGTGCAAAGCAGTGACCGGCAGTAGCGCAAAGCCCACGGTTCCACAGCAGACCGAGCCACCCATTCGAAAGTTGTCCAGCAGCGACACCTGTTTCGAGGCGTCCACCGAAAGCCCTGATGGAACATAGGAACACTGCGTGGTCCAAGAGCTCAGATCCATTGGTCAGCACACTCAGCAGTGCAGTGCTCCGCAGCAGGCACAGCCACCCAACAGCCCAAGGCGCCGCATCATACCTCGGCCTCCAAAGGGCAGCTACAGCTGCAACCCCCGCCAATGCCATGTGCGCTCATGGTGCGTACATGGTTATGGAAGGACTAGCAACGTACAGCGCTCCATGCGGTGCTACGGTGCACGGTGCTGCTTAGCACTCATGCCCGCCCGTTGTCTGTGGCAAGGCGCCAAGCGCAAGCCAAACACGCGGTATCGATACAGGCGCAGCGTCAATTTACGCTCATACTATATGCCGTTCGCGTCCCAACATCTTGGGGTGAAGCAACAGCCTCTTTCTCCCACTACATACGTACACCGGTACCTCGTGCCAGTACCTGCATACTTGCCTGCATACGCCATATCCAAGGCGCACATCATAAACTGCATGCATGCATTGCACTGCCGTCAACATCAACACTGCCACTCCACGCAGCGAAAATATAATGCGTGAGATCACCCCTATCAACCTGCTACATGCAGTGCATTACATCGGTGCGCTGTGTTAGCTATATGGAGTAACTGCGGCATGCCTATGATGCATGCGCGTGGCCCCCATGGCCTACATAAATAGCTGTACCGTATGCGCCACACCACACCTCACCACGTGCACCAACTGCATCCCTGTATTGCCACTACCTCTTCCTGCTGCTGCTGACCAACAGCTCCAGCTCCCACAGCCCTGGGTCCACACCCGGGGGCGGCACAAGCTGCTGCTGCTGTTGCTGCTGCTGCTTGCCCTGCCGCCCTTGCCCACGTTCCTGTACCCCTGTCGGTACCACAAGGGGCGGATGTGCTGCTTCTGCTGCTTCTGCCGCCGTAGCAACCACTGCAGCAGGGCCTGCCGCTCCGCTGCCCTCCCACAGTGCCATCGGGGAGGCAGCAGATTGCGAGGACTCCGGGGCAACGACGCTGGGGAGATGGCCGCAGGTGCCCAGCACAGCACCGGCAGCAGCAGCGGCCACACCACCAGCAGCACCAGCAGCGGCCTCGCCGACAGCACCACCTCCGTTGCTGCCACCCCGGGCCCCGGCTGCGCACACAGGACTACCAGCGCTAACCGGGGGCGACAACAGCGCCAGGGGACTGCCTGCTGGATTCCCGTGGTTTGACCCACGGGCCCCTCCCGCCACCGGGGAGCAAACCAGGGGCTCCGCAACTACCAGGGCAGTTGCAGCGGCAGCCACAGCCGGCGGTGTCGGCCCACTGCTCCCGCTAAGCGCAATTGTGTGGCCCTCGGTTGCGCTGCCGGGACCTGCGGGACCGCCCCGTGAGGTAGCCGCCGCACCTGCACGGCCTGGAGCTGCTGCCCGCTGCCCGCAGCTCCAAGAGGCGTTCCGCCCCACGGCCCCCGCCAGAACTGCATCCGCAACCACCGCACCCGGTGCCCCCTCCTGCCTCCCTATGCTCCCCTCCGCTTCGGCCGATGGCGTTCCGGTACCAGGACAAGAGGTCAGCTGCTGGTGGTGGTGCTGCTGCTGTTGCTGGTGGTGGTGCTGCTGCTCCAGCTGCCATGCCGGCGGCAGCGCGGGCATGTTCAGGTGCTCCGCGCTAGCAGTGCGGCGGTGGCTAGGCGCCGGCCCCCGTTGCGCTGCCCCGCCGCAACTCCCGCCAGCGCTGCCCCGCTGGGAGACCCCAGACACACCACCCGGACTCGTGCCTCCCAGGGACCCGAACAGACCTTGGCGCGACCCCGGGGACGAAGAAAGCGGGTAGTGGTGGTGCTGGCGCTGGTGCTGGTGTGAGGCTTGCACCGCCCCAGGCGGCAGGCTGCCAAAGTAGGCTGTGCAGAAAGGGTCCAGGTGCTGCGGGGCGGCGGTGTGGGCCAGGATGCCCCAGTGGCACCGCTGCGCCGCTTGCCTGTCCTTCTGCTCTTTGGCGCTCGGTGGCCCATGGCCCAGAGGTGCGTTGCTGCCGACGACCGCTGGCGGGTGGCCGCCGGACTCGCCGGCGCCCCTGGCACGCTCAGCTCGCGACTGGGCCTGTGGATGGGGTGCCGACACTGGAGCGGATGCTGCCGCTTGAGCAGCAGAAGCGCTGCATGATTCCGGATCACGAGGCGCGCCTCCTGACCCGAGCACGGGCACCGCTCTTACTGCAGCCGCACCGCTAGCGTCCCCTCCTCCACCGCCGCCGCTTGCAGCACCGCCAAGGGCTCCCTTCACACCCGTCGCCGCAACCGCGTCAAGACCAGCAACAGCAGCTGCTGCCTTTGGCCCCGCCACCTTTGTCCCCCCGCTGCCCGCCTCGTCAGCCTCCTTCCTGCCACCTGCAGCCGCCCCGGTGGGGTGAGCCGGAGGCTTCCCTGGCCCCTGCAGCCCCACCCGCCCTCCAGCCAACAGAGGCGCACCCCCTGCCCCCGCACCCGGTGCACCCCCCAAACCACCTGATGGCCCTGTCCCTGTCCCGGCCCCTGCTCCTCCCGCTCCCGTACCTGCCCCTGATGCTGACCCGGTCCCCGCCCCGACACCCGGCCCCGGCCCCTTGCCCATGCCTGTGCCGAGCAGCTGCAGCTGCAGCAGGTCGTTCTGCCGCTGCAGCTCCGCCACCTGGCGCCTCAGGGCCTCGTTAGCCAGCTGCAGCAGCACCGGGTGGTCCGCCAGAGCCTTGGGCGCAGCAGGTGTATTAGCAGCAACAGCAACAGCACCAGCGAGGCTCGCAGCAACGCCGCCTCCACTGCCTCCCGCCTTCCGGCTTTCCTGCCCAGCGGGTGCCAATCCCTGCTGTACGTGCAACGGCAGTGCGTCCGAAGGCCCAGGCGACAGCGGCTGCGGTAGGGGCGGCAGGGGGTCCTGGGGTCCGGCAGCCGGCCGGGGGTCGGGTGTCCCTGGAGTGGGCGGGCCGGTGGAAAGGGACGCCAGACGGCCCAAAGCGCCGCTGTCGCCACTGCTGCCGCTACTGCCGCTGCTGCGGCTCGGGCCGGAAGGCAACAGCGGCGCGGACGCTACCGCTGCGGCTGAAGCTGCATGGGCTGCTGACCCTTTTACGGCTTGGCTCCCTGAACCAGCAGACAGCGGTAGCAGCGCGGGTGCCGCGGCGACGTCCTTGCTGCCCTCCCCCGCCGCCTTCCCTGCCCCGCCTGCTAATCCCTCTTGCCCCCTTGCCCTCCCACCCACCCTTGCACCCCTGCCAGCACCAGTACCAGCGCCGGCATCAGCACGAGGGCCACCTGGCGCCCCTTCCGTCTCCCACGGCACTCCATCTCCAACCCGCTTGGGCCGCGGCGCCGCCGCCGCCGCGGCGGTCGCCGCCAGCAGCAGCAGCGCAGGCGAGGCCGAGGGATAGCCTTGGTCCTGCGCCGGATCCTGCGGATATAGGTGTTGCACGTTGGGCGGCGCTCTGGCCCCCTGGAGGTCATGCATGCTGAGGGGCCGGGAGCCGGGCTGGGTCCCACCGCGTGGGGAGGTGGCGGAGTGCTGTTGCTGCAGCAGCAGCTGACTGCTGTTGCGAGGGCTGAGCGTGTATACAAGGCCCAGGGCGTCGGCCCCGGGGCTGGGGCTGGGGCTGGTGCTGGGTCGGGGGCTGAGGTTGGGGCTGGTGGCACGGCTGGGGCTGCGATGGGAGCTGCTGGCGTGGCTGGTGGTGAAGAGCGTCGGGGGCTCCTTGCACACACCCAACCCTGGCCCTTGCCCTGGCCCTGGCGATGGAGGAGGGCTGTGCAGGCTGGGTTCCGGCAGGTCGCCGGCAGCTTCCTGGGGCGCTGTGGAGGTGCCCTGGTCCAGCGGAGCGGCGTGCAGCTCGGCCAGGCGCTGCAGCTCTCTCCCTAGGGCCTCCAATCGTTCCAACCGCGCTCCAACTGCCGCCGTGCTTAGATGACCTGCCGCGTCTGCAGCATCAGCAGCCGCCACCGCCAACACCACAGCGCAACCTTTCTTGTCGCACGCACAAGCGTCACCGCTGTGCAGCTGGCCTGCCCCGGCGCCGCCTCGCCCTGTGCAGGCCGCGTCCGCGACCCCGATACCCCCGTCCCCACACTCCCCCATCGCCTGCTGCTGCTGCTGCGCATCGCCTCCCCCCTCCTCCAGCTGCACCCTCAGCTCTCCACACAGCTGCCGCAGCTCCCCGCAAGCCCTCTCCAGCCCCTCCCGCGCCTCCCTGCTCCTCGCCTCCGCCACCTGGCGCAGGGCCGCGCACTGCTGCACCAGCTGCGAGTTGCTGCCCTCCAGCTGTGTATTAGCGCGCTCCAGGTGTGTGTTAGCGCGCTCCAGGGTGACGCAGTGCTCTGCTGTGGCACGGAAGGCGATGCGCAGCTGGTCCAGCTCGAATTCCGAGTCGGCCAGGTCGCGGCGGAGCAGCAGCAGCCGTTTGTCGCGCTCACGGTGCGCCTGGGGGTAAGCAAGGCCGTATCAGGGGGTCACATGTGTATGCGGTGTGCGTTGAAGGAGCAGCAACCTCTTTACGAAATGGCGGTGCACCTCAGGAACTAAAGGAGGACGCAGCGACACCAGCGTGGTGGTTATGTACGGCGTCACTGGCTGGGGAGGGTTGCAGGGCAGCGTAGTTGTGTATGTACTGCGTCACTGGGAGGGGTAGGCGCACGTATTGCAGCGTGTTGCGGGGCTCCAAGGGCTGTAGGTAACACAGTCATACTGTGTTCACCTTCAAAGTAGTAATGAGCTCCTCCTGCAAAGTGGCCTTATCGGCCAGCAGTCTGTTGTTGTCCTCCTTGGCACGCTGGCAGTCCCGCAATACACGGGCCAGCTCCTCCTCATACCTCCTGCACCAACCGTGGGACAGTGCTTTGCAGGTTCTTTGCAAACGACACTGGAAGGTTCGGCTTGTTGTGGAGATGCAAGTGCCCAGCAGTAGTCACTTTTGATGGCCGGGGGCAAGCCGGGTTATTAGGTGCGCGCCCTGGGCAGGGCCCTTGGGCCAAAACACTGCAACGGTTGCCGTGTTCAGCCGAGCTCACCGGATTGTACTGGACGCCGCGTCATAGCTTGAGCATAGTGTATGGTTCTCGTTCTGGGCTATTGCCTGCGTCGGGGATGTTTCGTGCGTGCAGTCGACCTGAGCATGTTAACTCAAGCAACTCCCGTCGACCGCCAGCGAGGCACTGGAAACCCACCGGCGCGGACGTGTCATCATCATATATGGCTTTGGATCTTGCACTTGTATCCAACATTTCCATAGGGGATAGCGTCGAGTAACGAGCCCATATGCAGCCCGCTCGTCAACAGCAGTCGCGGCTGTAAATACATGCAGTATAGTATGCTCAAAATTTTCAATATCTGCAGGGCTATTAAGCGGCCTCGCAGTGTCTGGTTGCAGGTGATGCGACAACCAGTGCGACAAACGGCCTAATGTCATCGTGCCGAACTGTGACTCACAGCTTGCATACAGGCTGGAAAATTGCGGTAGTGATGCACTGCGTTGACACAGGTGCGCGACTTCAGCTCCAGAACTCCAGGTGTGAGGAACCATGGGTCAATGAGACGTGGGGTCGGCCGACGGCAGCAGAAGCGACCAAGGAAATCCATGTACCTTTTTTGTTTTCCACGCGAGGAGGAGTGGGGAGCGATCACAGCCAGTGGAAAACTCCCCTGCGCACAGGCAGCACTGCTTGACACAGTAACACTCATCGCAACATAGCGTATTCATGCAAGTTGCAACTGAGGCAAGACTACCAGCCCTGGACTCCACAGGAGCCTGCAGCGTGCAACCGATGGGAGGGCGTACAGCCCGGCGACAGGCCACAAGATAGGACTCCTCCCACCACAGCCCCAGGCTGCCGCCTCACCACCACCTAATAGATCAAACGCCTACCAACCAACGCCTACGCCGAGCCCCAGCCGACCATGGCAACGTATCATTTAACAGAGCCGCAGGTACCACTCACACACACATATAAGGGGACCGCCCGCGCGCAGTTGCTCATACAACTGTCATTACTCCTCGTGCGTTCAATTAATCCCTTCGCTCCTCATGACGTCTTGCCACATCCGGATGGTGCTGTCGTTGCTGGCGCTGGCCAGAGTCCGGCCGTCAGGGCTCCAGCACACGCCCCGGATCCAGCTCGTGTGGCCCTACAAAACAAAACATCGAGATGAAGATCCCATATTATGTTTCCATGATCAAGACTTCATGAGTGTAAGGGTTGGGGGGTCAACCTGCGGTTACCACGCACGCCTTCCCTTGCAAGGTGCAACCCTGGCAGGGCCCGCAACCCTGTGTGCAGCTAGCACCCCTGCCATGGGCCTCTTGAACGCCATGCATACATGCCCTGACAGACATTACGGTACTGCATACCTTGCTTGATACCCGGCTGCCTGCAAGCATCTGCCAGGACCGGTCGGGCCTCACTCACCTCCAGCGTCGCCGAGCACGTGCCGCTCGCCACGTCCCACAGCTGGACGGTCCCGTCGGACCACCCGCTGGCCAGGGCCCGACCGTCAGGGGTCCAGGCCACGCACCTCGCATATTCTTCCTGCAGCAGCCAGCAGTGACACAGCACGCACACAGGACAGGCAGCAGTGTATAGTTTTGGACTGGTGCCATGTAGGTCACAACCAAACGGATGCCGACGCCAGCCGTTGAGTACGGCTCATAAGGCGGCTTGCAGAGGGCACGCACGAACGAGCCGCAATCCCTGTGCAAGCTCGCTCGGAGTTTAAGTACTTGGACGGAAAGGCGTCACGCCTGGTCTACACCTCAGCCCCGGTGGCGGGCGTGGTCACTCTCCCGAGCCATGTGTATTAACACGCACAGCCTAGCTAATACACCTGCTCCCCGCGCGCCCACATACAGGCCCTGATCGCCATACCCAGCGCCTGGTCTGCACCTCAGCCCCCTAAGAACTCCCATGCGCATGGGGCCCGAAAAACATAAGCCCAGGACCAACTGACCGCCCTCATCGTCGAGGAGCATTGGCCGCTCACGGAGTCCCACAGCAGAACGGTCCCCTCGATTCTAGTTATAGCCCTGGCGTTGCTCGCGCCCGCAACCCAGCGACCATCAGGGCTCCATGCCACGTATTTGATGTCCCAATCATCGTCACACTGCAAAGCACGCAAGGCCAGCACAGGAATCTGCATGTCAGGATATTCGCCTGTGTGCTTCAGCACGCAAGCGGAGAGAGGATACGGAGCTTTCGGTCAACATGTGACCCTACTGGCAAGAAGCAGTGTGTGGGGGCAGGGCTGATCAACCTTGCTTGGTTTAGGATGCAACAGCAGCTCGCAGAACGAGCGCGCAAGTGCAGGCCCTGCCACCGCACGGCACCACGGAATCAACATGGGCCTTTTATTTTGCCGTGGAATCAGCAACGCTGCAGCAGCTCTTGTCCGTCCACCGGCAACACAGCCCCTCACTCACCTTCAGAGTCGCGGTGCACGTGCTGCTCGCCACGTCCCACAGCCGTACGGTATTGTCGTTGGTGGCCCCGCTGGCCAAGGTCAGGCCGTCGGGGCTCCAAGCCACGCTCGCAACGCAGTCCAAGTGGCCCTGCAAGCAGCGGCGGTGCGGATGAGTTGCGTCATCTCGTGCTGGAGAACTGGCAGCCCAAGCGACGACGGTGTAAAGGTTTGTATAGTCATACGCAGTGCGGGGACAACAAGGCATGTATAAACACAATCGTCAGGAAAACCTACGTCCAGGTGTGCAACGCGCAAGGTGTGCAAGCTGCGGGTTGATGTGAAGGCCGGGCCATGCCAGACCGAAGGACGGAGGCCTAGCCAGGCTGCAGCCTGGCTCGTCCCTTTGGTACACAGGTAGAGACGTACCTCCAGCGTTGCGGTACACATGCCGCTCGTGACATCCCAAATGTGGACAGCATGGTCTTCCGACCCGCTGGCGAGTTGCTTGCCGTCAGGGCTCCACGCAACGCAGTGCTCTAGCTGGATGAGGCCCTGCAAAGTGGCCAGTGCATGAGATTGCAAGGGGCTTCGCATCAGTGTGCCAAGGAATCGAGCTGGTAGGTAAGTTTGCTTGCAGGGCAGGGGATTGCTACAAAGCTCAAGCAACAGGGGAAGTCCCCCGCCAGAGCAGCAGCAGCAGCAGCAGCAGGCCGTCACCCCTGGCTCCAGAGAATGCCATGGCCGCGCGCAAGCCACAACAGTTCACACGAAATTCTCGTCTCCGGGTAGGAAGTCCTCATGCACCACATCCACGCTCTTACCTCTGGCGTTGCGGCGCACTGACCGCTCACGGCGTCCAACACACAACCGTTGCAGCCGCTGGCGCTAGCCAGGTATCGGCCGTCAGGGCTCCAAGACAGGTCGCCTTCGGCCACCTCATCCTCGACCTGTAAGCATATGCATAAGCACGGACCAGTATTGTGGGACCGGCCTCGGCAGACGACTCTGCACCCGGACCTTACACCCCACCCTGTGCAACGACGCACACAGTGACCTGCGCTGATGTAAAACGCAGAAGAACCACTTACCAGGGCGTACTGCCTCTACTGTGCTCAAGCCCACCACTCACCGATGCCACAAGGCAGGTACAGAGTTGCACCCTGCTGCATTCCCAGCAAATCTCACCTCCATCGTGCGGGTGCACTGGCCGCTGGCGGCGTCCCACAGCCGGATGGTGCAGTCGGCGCCCCCGCTTGCCAACTGCCGGCCGTCAGGGCTCCAGGCAATGGCCCTGACCTCACCAACGTGGCCCTAAAAGCAGACACATGTGCAAACTTAGCAGGGAAACGGCGGCGGCCACCAGGGTGGGAGGGCAGGTGCAACCAGGCGTTGTGGTGGGTGGGCCAGCAGGTGGGACCTCTGTTCCGTGTGCATAACAGCGTGAACTGATACAGTGTGCTGTCAGGACGCACATGCAATTCCGACAGAACCATTATGTGGTGGTTTAGACGCTGTACGGTGCCTGCCATATGGTACGGCAGCCCAACCCCAAGGCACCATGAGCGTGCCCTCTTTGTCATTGCCCTGCAGGATGTACAGGCACTCTATGCGCTATGACGCAGCGCCCCGCCCGGTAACCTCGCCGCCCCAACCTTGTGACCTGCTGCCCTCCGCCGTTTCGCACCCCTGCAGCTGATTCAGGCCCCCACCTCGTTACCGCACGCCCCCATTAATACACCTGGCTCTGCTACATACTACACTCCTGCATCTGACCCGCGGCCCCACCTCGGGCTTCCCACTGCGTTGCTGTGCGACGGCGGCCGTCACGTCCCACAGACACACGTTGCCTGTGTCGTAGCCGCAAGCCAGCCGCCGCCCGTCGGGGCTCCAATCCACGTCCTTTACCCACTCCGCATCTGCCTGCAGGGGCCCCGGACGGGAATACAGGATATGCAGGCACGCATGCAGAATAAGCATGAGGGTGGCCTCCACATGCAAAGACTCCAATTGGTTTGACCATGTAATGCGGCTATGTGTAATGCGGCTATGTAACCATGGCTGGTGCCCGGCACGACACATGCACTCAACGGCGGCGGAGGAAACAGAGAGCTCCGAGACCGCACGCGGGGTGCGTGGTGTTCGCAAGGAGCAGCGCGCGTACCAAAGCTTATTACTCGTACCGTCCAAGGCACGGGCTCGCTTGATAGGGTGCATCCACGTCCGCGCCACAACCAGCCCCTGGCTCACCTCCAGCGTCGCCGTGCACGTGCTGCTCGCCACGTGCCATACACAGGTGGTGCCGCCGTAGCCCCCGCTGGCCAGGGCCCGGCCGTCGGGGCTCCAGGCCACGCACCCCACCTCCCACTTGTGGCCCTGCATGCATGGCGTTGCAGCGCGCAGCAGTCCGGATAAGGCACATACGGTATACCGTGTAGTAGTACCTATTCACCAGTAGTAGCTTTTCATCAATGCACGCTACCCCGTTCGAGGTGGCCGAAAGCGCACATGGTGATCCGTGCCTACCCCCACGCCCATACGTACGGCAGGCTTATGGGCCTCGCATGCACGACATGTGCACGTACACCCCAAGTCACCCCCACCCATACCCACCTCCAGTGTGCCGGTGCACTGGCCACTGTCGGCGTCCCACAGCCGGATCGCGCCGTCTTCTCCTCCGCTGGCCAGCAATCGGCCGTCGGGGCTCCAGGCCATGCACGTCACCTCCCCAATGTGGCCCTGCACGGCATGCGCCAATAATGGACATTTAATGTTACGTTGTGGGATCCACCGTTACGTGTCGGAGGCCCTCTGGCACGGAGGAACGGGGCGCAGCAAGCAAGTTGAGCATCAACCAGCCCCCTTGGGGGCCTGAAGGGCGCCAGCAAGTACCATCGAAGCTTTCCTCGGTGCCATACGGCAACAGCGAACGAGACAGTCCACGGCGTTACACCACTGAACACTGGTAACCCACCCTGCGACCTCATTTTCTGGTTACAGACGGAGCCAGCTTGCCCCCATATATATCACAAAAGAACTTTAATCGTTAGGCACGCTGGCGGCTGTGCGTGCGCTCTGCAGGCCAACGACCATGTATGACCGTACTGCCCACCTCCAGGGTAGTGGAGGTGCACTGATCAGCGACAGGGTCCCAAAGGCGCAGCGTGCCGTCCCCGCTCCCGCTGGCGACGTAGCGGCCGTCGGGGCTCCAGACCACGCTCCACATATCCTCCGTATCCTCCTGTACACAGCCAAGGACAGACCAGCACGCTCTCAGCCCTAGCAGTCGCACCACTCAGCCTGCCGCTCTGCGCTCATCGGTGCTGCGCTAACACGTTGTCGGAGCCTGCGCAAGGCACGTGTCAAAACGCTCGGCTGGTACCGGGATCCGGTTGGCGCACTTGCGCCGGCCCACCGCGTGCTATCACGTACGTGTGGGCAAAGGTTATGCACGCAGCACACCAAAACGTCCATGTCAGACCGAAAACACTGCAGCAGCGTTTGCCCTACAACTAGGAACGCTCCCCTGGTACGCCTTTCACCTCCAGCGTGCCGGTGCACTGGCCACTGGTGGTGTCCCACACCCGGATGGTGCTGTCGTCGCTGCAGCTGGCCAACAGTCGGCCGTCGGGGCTCCAGGCCACGCTTTGTATTGCGTCTTCGTGCCCCTACGGGCAGCAAAGCGAATGCAGCGGACGATTGTGCTCAGTCGCTCAAGTAAAAATGACACGCAGGGGCCACAAACTGAGCATGAATGGCGCTGCACTCTGCTGGTGAGCGGGGACACTTGCATACCGGTACAACAGCATGCCTCAGCTGAGCCCGGGGCCTTTGGGTACGTGCGGTGCAGCATGGCTGCAATGCAAGGACTGAACCTCCCAAGCGTCTGGTCCGGTCTAAGCACATAGGCTTGCGGGCATATACCTGCTGCACTTGCTTGGCGGCCCTACCCTTCCTCACCTTGAGCTCCGCGGTGCACAGGCCGCTGGCGGCGTCCCACAGCCGCACAACGTCCGAGCCCCCGCTGGCCAAGTGGCGGCCGTCAGGGCTCCAACGTACGCAACGCACCCAGTCCTCCGGGTCCTAGATAGGAGCAGAAGGAGAAGGAGCACGCATCATGTACATGCTCTTGTGACAAGGAATGGGGGTGTGGCGATAGGCGCCTTCCAACCGGCAAGCGCACACGTGCCAAAGTGCACACGTGCTAGTAAAGTGATGAAAGGCATCCGGAATCATCACAGGTCAACACGACATGATCTCAGCGCCGCGCTCCACACGTGGCATTTGGCACGGCAGCAGGCATCACACAAATTGCGCAGCCGCTCGTGCGTCCTACGCCCAGCGACAGTCCGTCATGTAAAGCACCGCGAGTCGCTTGCATACATGCCGCATGTGCCGAGAGAGCATCACTGATGTTTGTCAACCCACGGGGATGGTTGGCGTGCACGCTGCAACTCGTTCTCCGCTGACTGCGTCCCACAGGTGGATGCCGCCGTCGTCCCCCATGGTGGCGATAGTGCAGCCGTCCGGGCTCCATGCCACCGTAGTGTTCTGGATCTGCAAGCAGTTGAGTTTATGCACGCACGGACGGCGTGTCGGGCCGACACCCTACGAGCGAAGGCGCCCAAACTACCTCGCTCGCAGCCCTGAAACGAACAAGTTCGTGAGCTAGCTCGCAAACAGCACGTCACATGTGCTACCATAGTATGTACTTCACGGCCAATGCGTGCCAAGAAAGCCAGTGTCTTCCGGATATGCCGCCCCCATTGGTTTCGGTGCACATGTGCCGTGTAAAAGGATTGATGAATGAAGACTAAAACACTGTACGCGAGGTATTGGCAACTGAGCTGCTTGCACAGCTTATGGAGTGCTGCAGCTTCGTCACCTACCTTAATGACTAGTGTGCACGCCGACCAGTCCTGCCCCGTTCGCCCAAGCACCCGCCTCGTCAGCCAGCAGCAGCCCGCGCCCCCAGCAGCTGCAGGAACAGCAGCCCTCTCCCGCACCCACGCCTGCGCCCGCTGCATCGCCAGGCTGCGCAGAGGGCACCTCAGCGCGGTATTCACCACCTCCGACACGCTCTTCGCCGTGTATAGCTCGTGCTGCCGATTGAGCAGCCACCGCACTGCGTCCGCCACCTCCGGGGACCTCGGCTCCGCCAACTCCACCACCGAGCGGATCAGCGTGTGCCCGTGCCCGTCCTTGAACGCTGCTGCCACATAGTCAAAGTCCGCCAACAGCACGGACAACACGCCGCGCGCCACCGCTATCAGGGGCGGGTCGTCCCCCATTGTGTCGTTGCCCACCGTCACCAGGTGCCGTGCCGCATAGCGCACCGCGTAATCAGCGAGGCTGCTGCTGCTGCTGCTGGAGTCTACGTCCGCGTCCGCGTTGCCACCTGGCGGCAGCGGCGGTGGCTGAAGACCCAGCGGCTTTGCCGCAGCCGCCGACGCCAGCGGCACCACCACAGCCGCCAGAGCCGTGTGCACGGGCAGCGGGTTGCAGCGGTAAGCGTTCACCCTGCCGCCGGCGAGCTCGGGCTTGAGCAGGAAGTCGTGGAAGGACTTGTGGAACACGTGCACACGGCCGCCGTCGCGCACCACATACAGCGAGCCAAGCAGTTGCAGCCGCTCCTCAACCTCCGCCTCGGCGTCGTCCATGCGCATGCGCCAGCAGCTAACTTTCTTGGCCGCCCCTCCGGTCGCTGGCGGCAGGGGCAGCCCCATGCTGTTCCATGCGGCAGCCAGCAGCCGCAGGGTGGGCGGTTCCTGTGCCGCCAGCAGCACCTGCCGTGCAGGGTGCCAATCGCACGGCGGGAAGTAAGCAAAGGCGCTGGTCGAGTGCAAGCCTCGCACACCAGAGGCCTTATCCGGTTGCCGTACAGCAACACCACTGCTACACCGTTTGATTGTACTTGCACCACCAAGTGCAAATGCTGCTGTCCACCATGCCAAGCAGGCAGTTGTCGTACCGTTGCATACTGAACATGCGGGAATATCGGGGTTACTGTGCCACTAAGTCATCATGCCCTGTGCTTGTACGCGGCCGCAGCTGTCTGTACCTCCGCTTCTGCCCGGTCATCTCTACACACGTCATCAGGAAATCGACTTGAAGAGCAGCATGCATGCACTGACCTGCAGCAGCCGTGTTACCGCCTCGTGGTCGGGGCTGCCCTTCCTGCCCACGTGCTTGGCCAGGAAGGCGGTGTAGGTCTCGTCCAGGCCCTGTGGGAAGGCCTGCAGCTGCTCCAGGGTGAGGCGCTCCTGGGCGGCCAGGCCCTCAAGCAGCCTGCGGAGGATTCAGCACAGCGTAATGCAACGCAAGTCAGATCGAATTGGTACAGCACAGCACAGCACACGTGTCTGTACGCATCGTCAGGCAGGTGTGCAGCTAGTGCTGTACGGTGTTTTTACCTACTACTGTCGTTTGCATTTGCTGTGCATCGTGCATGGGCTCACTGGCATTGACTGCTTGCTTCCGTAAACAGGGACTAGCCAGCATCCTGATACTGGGACGTCGCAACGCCGTACCACACACACCTGTCGCACTCCCGAACACCAGGTAGACGACAATAAGCAACTCACCGCGCCAGATACACGAAAGCCCCCTCGCTCTTTTTCATCAGAACCTGCACCGCCGCCTGCAGCTCTTGCTCTGTTGGTGGGCGATGAGCAGCACTGCTTGGCCCCTCCGAACCGCCACGAGCACCACCAGCACGACCACCACCAGCAGTAGGGCCAGCGCTGACTGGCGGCGGGTCCAGCCCCCCGCCCCCCAACCCCGTCTCCACCACCAGCCGCACCCTCAGCTCTGCGGTTGCGAGCTGACGCAGGTCGGCCAGGTGGCGCGGGTCGTCCGGCTGGATGGTCATGGGGCGGAACGTGGCGTCCAGCACGGCGCTGATGTGGGCCTCGGGGCGGGAGGTGAGCAGCAGGCGCACAGCCTGCGGGCGGGTGGTGGGGCGCCGGCACAGTGGTGGAGTGAAGCGGGAGGGCATCCATTCCGGTACAGTGACGGCGTGCGGCGGTTGGGAAGGTAGCACGGTGGGGGCGTGCGATGCCCTTGTTTCCCGCGGATGGCTGCAGACAATCAACTGGATGTGTTCTTTGTCAACACAACGCCTAGATTGCTGTCACAAGCTACGCCCAAATGTGCATGCACTTGCTAACCCACCTTGGGCAGGCGCCTGAAGTGTTCTCGCAGCAGCCTCAGCAGCGGGTTGCCACTGCTGCTGCTGTCCCCGGCGGCGGTGGCTATCTCGTCCAACGCGTCGATGACCACCACCACAGGCTGCCGCAGCGCCTCGAGCTCGTCCTGCGCCAGGGAGGGAATGCACATACAGGTGAGCAATGGGCGGAAGGGCGTGCGGGCACCATCTCCTCAGAATCAGTATCAGGGCACGCAGCTGGTTGTGCATGTGTAGCAGACCTTGCACCGTGGCTTCGGTTACCGTATCTGAATAGCTACCTTGCACACAAAGAGCGAGGCAGACAAAGGTACCTGTGTAACGCGCTTTCCCACCAAGCGGACCTCACTACAGGGGACACGGAGCCAAAGTGCATAAGCCACAGCGGCACCATGCTTACTTGGACGCCCGAGCCAGGCAGCACATCCTGTGAGCAATAGCGCCACCGTGCTTTCCGCTCCTCAGGTTAGAGTTTACCGGTAGTAACATTAAGACACCTCCCCGGGGCTTGCGTGTCCCTGCACGCACCACCCACCTGAACGGCGCTGAGGGGCTCCATCAGCAGTGTGTTGAAGGCCTCCTCCACATTGCCCCCCAGACCCGCCACCTCCCTGGGGCTCAGCGACAGCAGGTGGCGCCTCAGGCACGGCAGCGCCTCCCCCAGCTGGAACGCCAGCGTGCGCAGCAGGCGCACTGGGTCAGAGCGGCTGCGGGCAGGCAAGGGGGTTGAGCGGAGGCAGGAAGGGTGCAGGTGCAGGCACGTCAAGCAAAGGCGCAGGGCACGGCCCACGCAGAGTAATCCCGGCGCTTGTCCAATAAGTCAACGGAGGATCTGTGTGTGCCTGTGATTGCACGCGGGTGAAACAAGGTCAGCTTGCGACGAGGGCAGCCCCAGTGCAGGGTGGTAAGCAGGATGCATGCGCGAACGGCCAGACTGCAGCGCAGGCACGTGCGGACAATGAAAAGAGCTGCCCTTGCCGAACTGACATTGGGCCCGCAGCCAAGACAAGAGGTGCTGTTTAAGTACTCACTTCCCTGCGTCGTTGTGCTTGCAGAAGAAGTACGCGGACACGGGCGGCACCTCGACCACCTGCTGCCGCTGCCCCGCCGCCGCCTTCCCGCCACCGCCAGCCTCCTTCACGTCCTTCACCTCCTCCCCCTCCTCCTCCAGCACCACCGCCCGCCGGCTCACGAGCGCCGCGGCGATGGTGCTCTTCCCCAGCCCGGGGGCTCCATAAATGACCAACGCACGGTGGGAGGGATCCGCAGGGCCCTTGGCCAGCCAGTCCAGATAGCTTTTAAAAAGCCAGGCGCGACTGCCCCGCTGGAAGCGAGTCAGGTGACTGGCGGCGTCATACGTCAGGCTGAGGGGCTGCAGCAGGCGCCTGAGGCGGGCCACCTCGTCCTTGTTGGCGGCGGACAGCTGCTGCGGCGTGAAGTGGCGCGAGAGCAGAGCGAGGCAGGCGAGGACGTCCTCTGGCGCTGGGGAGCCCTCCTGCAGCGCCCAGTCCAGGCAGCTGGTGCGTGGGGCACGTGGGTTGGGTGAAGGCAAAGAACTGTGTAAGCATTTGGGCATAGGGTGCTCTGTGACTTTGTGGTCGGCCACGGCCGCTGTGCGTTGCGGTGCGGTAAACCCGAGGTTGAGAAAGTTGGAGGGTTGGTGAGGCAAGGGCGCATGGAAGGAGCAATTAGATGTTGCTTGTGAGTGTCCTGCGGCGCTGTGCACTCACTGGATAAGTAGGTAAAGGCACACACTGTGGAGCCCACCCAGCTACCTAGCAGCTCTTGAAGCTGGCTGATATGCGTTTGGTACTCACCGCCGCCCCATCCCACCTCTGGTGCCACTTGTAAAACACCTCCCAGTGCACCTTGGCGTCCCCGCCGAGGTCCAACGCGCCCTGCAGCAGCAGCCGCAGCAGCGCCCGGTTGTCGTCCCAACCCTCATCCTGCCCGGCGCCGCCGCCGCCGCTCCCCAGCACCTGCACGTGCGCACATGAAAAACTGCGCCCTTCGGTATGCGTAGAGCATACAGGTAGGCAACGGACAGCAAGCGGCAAATTAGCGTCCATATCAAAGTAGGATGGTGCTGTTCGAATCCTGCCGGTCGTGTAGGATTTGTCATTTGATGCACACTGGCGCTGGCTGATAGCAATGCTATGGTGGCCAGCCGGGGCTCAAAGCAGCAGCGCTACCATCACGGTCAGTGTGGGCACGGGTGTAAGCATGTGCCAACACTACTGCAGCAAGCTGGCCTGCCTGGCGTGCCGCAGGTCCAACCGACGTCCCCTCGTCTTGTGTTGACAAGGGCCAATTCAAGCCGGTGCCCCTCCTTTGAACGGCAGAGACCAGCCTACCTCAGCTGCACGGCGGCGGATGGCGGCGCAGAGCTCCTGTGCATGGTCAGCTACGCAGGACCACAACTGCGGCAGGACAGAAGGGGACTGATGAGCATGCACCTGATGAGGGCTGCTGGGTGTCTCAGGTGGGCCAACGGCAACCCTGCCTCCCATTGCCATTACACTCGGCGTGATAGCGTCACCCCTAGCTAACAAAGCTCGTCAACAGAAGTATGCCTAGGACTCCGCAGCGAGCCCTTGGCCGGCCCCAACCTCGCTCCTCCTGATCGCCTGGCCCAGCCAGACGAACGCTCCTGATTCGCTCGCTCGCGTGCACCCCCGACCGTGCACAAGCAACCGCGGTGCACCGGCCCCTGTCCGGCGCCGCAGCTGCTCACCGCGCGGAACAGCGTGTCGAAGCCCACGGCTGCGTCCGCGCAGTGCTCCCACCAGAACTCCCGCATGGCCAGGGGCAGCCTGTCGGGCAGCTTGAGGCGGCCCGCCTCCCGGGCCACGCGCGACAGGTACGACTCCACCACCTGCACCTGGACCTGCGGGCGTACATGTGGAGAATGTCTAGATGAGACAGTGGTGCCTTCAAAGGGCAAGGGCGCCAGCGCGCAGCTAGGGTCAGGGCCCTGCCGGCCTGAGAGGAGTCAGGCGGAAGAGGGAGCATGACATGGGGACAGGGATGGGGGGAGAAGCTGTTGGGGCAAGCACGCCCGCCCCCCCAGCTAGCCCGCTATGCTATCCTGGCGAGTCCTGGAATGGGCCGGGCTGAGAAAACACACGCGGTGCGCCTTTCGTACATGTTCAGTCCACGGAATCAGCAGTAGCTAGCGGCACGGTTGCTCTGCTGCACCGGTGGGTGGCCAGCGCGTACATCAGACTGAATGAACGGCTAGGCTGCTGCCTTACCTTCATGCCCAGCGGCATGCGCTGCACGAGCTCCTCCATCCTGCCCGCCTTGGCCACCGCCGCCAGCGCCCGCTCGGGGTCGGTGCTACCGCCCAGCTCGCGCAGCGCGTCACGCAGCGCCGCTGCCTCACTGTCGGCGGAGAAGGATGGCGAGGGCGGCGTGGCGGCCAGGGCGGCGGCCCCCTTGAGCGCCAGGCGGGTGGTCAGGCGCTGTGGGGGAACGGGAGGGGACGGGTACGGCAGCGGGACTACGGGTATGGGGGAGAGGTGGGAAGCAGAGGAGCGCTTTCTGGAGGGACGGCCACGTGACTTTGTACGCCATGGCGTACGGTAAAGTACGGCATTGTACTTCGACAGGCACTGGGTGACCGTGACGGCGACAGGCAATGCCGCGCACGCCCAAAGCCGTCCCTTCAGCATGGACCACGCTGCTGTGCTGTACACGTGCACCAGCTAGCAGCTCACCGACACACATTCCCGCAGCGCATCGTCGTGCCGCGCAAAGTCGTCCATGTTCACGGTCGCGCGCTTTACGCGTTGCCAGAAGGTTGTGGGCCCGAACTCCTGCAGGAAGTCGCACGAGGCCTGCAGTGCCGCCTGCAGCTCACGTGCCTCCTGCTCCGCCCCCTGCCGCACACTCTCCGCGGGCACCTCCGCCAGCACGCCCCGCACCCAGTCCACGACCCGCAGCAGCCGCCTGCAGTTGTCCGTGTTGGTGACGGCCTGGTCTGCGCGATCCTGCGGGTGCGTTTGCGTGGCAAGGGTGGCAGGTGGCAATAGCTCTAGGTCAAGAAGGGCTGGGCCTGATACGGTAGCCCGCTTGCAAGCGTGCAAGCAAGTGCACGTGAGAATCTTGATGACAAGAGCCATAGTGGCGGAGGCAAGGGAAATTCCCCTGCTGGCTGTGCCCAGGCGTTGATGCTAACCATGCCCACCTTTGCAATTTCCAGGAGTTTGCCCAGGGCAGCGCCCGCACCAAAGGGAACAAAGTCCAGTAGAGGTGTGGTGGCAGCAATGGCCATGCCCAAGACCGGGGCCAGCTTGGCGTAAGTGCTTATCGAATTGCTCGCCGCATTATCGACTTGTGTGCGGCAAGAGTTTGGTCCCAAATCACCGCCAGCCCCTTGCTTCTCGACTAGGTGTCCTGCGGGGCCTGCCCCTGTGGAGGTAGTGGGCAAGCTGCTGATGGCCCCGCAGTCTTTGCTCCCGCGAGAAGCGCCGCAGCCCATGGCTGCCTTGTGATGTGCGTTATGTTGAGCAACTGCAGTACTCTACTAGTGTAAGGCCAGACCTATCGCAAGGTCCCAAGATAGAAGTGTTCTGAACCATGGCAAATTAGACAATGCGGTTGAACTGTATTCCCTGGATCAAAGTGAAATGGTTTAACTAGATTGTTTGCGTCTGTTTAATGACGTTGCCTGCGCAGAGGCCTCGTGGCACGGCTGGCACCGCTCCAAGCTAGGCTCGTCCCTTTAACCTGGTCCATAGCTAGTGTCGGTAAGCTTGCGGGTGTATTATACACAATATACAATATACGATAGCAAGTGCCAAACGATACTCAAGGGTTGTCACGTTGGGGGCGCCCACCGTACGAAAACTTTTGAACTGGATTCTGGACAGATTTGCCTCTGGACAGATTTGGCTGGCCCCCTGACCGGAATCGCTTGAAGATTGGTATGATCTTTTAAGTGCTCTGTAGTGGACAATTTGCTGCTGGTGCTTGCTTACGGCCACTTGAGGCTTACAACCTATCTGCAGCAGCCCCTGATCTGCAGCGGTGCACCGTTATTGCAACTGCATTCTCTACCGCACGCATCCGCATCATTTACCATATCACACGGTCGAGCCTGCTGGCCTGCTCCGGAGCCCCCGAAGCAAGGGAGGTTCTCCTCTATCTGCTGCCAGACACCAGGGCAACCAGGGGAACTCCTCTCCGCAACAAAAAAAAAAAAAAAAAAAAAACACAGCCTCTGTGCCACCACCGGCACTTACAAACGCTGCCAAGTAGCTGCGCACAACCTTGAGGTGTGATCACTGCATTACATAGGCACGGTCGCATGCGTTCATTGTCATGTGGTCTTGCGGCCCGCAAGTTGCGGGCGCCTGATCTTCAGGGACGCAGGGGGACGTCCTACGGTCCATGATCGGTCCATGATACCACCATGTAGTAGGACACACAGTCCACACACATCCTGCTCCAGAAAGGAGCGTTCCTGGCAACTCGGGTTAACCTATTGCGGCTCCTACTAAACACCAAGTGCCCGACACCACCACCGAGCCGTGCCAAAACCTGGACCCCAGATCGTATCTCACTAACACACAGCACATAACGGCCGTATTTCCGTACACTGCGTACATGTACGCGTGCAACGTACGGTACTGTGCAGCCCAGCTGCACACCTGGGACCAAGCATTCTGGTGCGATGGCCGCTGTCCCACCGCCGGATGGTGCCGGATGGTGCACGAACAGGAACCGGAGCTGGCCAGCGCCCGGCCGTCAGGACTCCAGGCCACGCTGACTACCGTTCATGGGTGGCCCTGTAGGCAGCAAGACACCAAGAAAGGGGTAAGGCTGGACAGGAAATTATTGCGCAGTGGCCTCTGCGCTTGCTAGCGTGGCGTTCCTCTTTTGCCGCATGCTGAGCCAGGGAGCTCTGGATACGGTACAGCATGCCTGCAGCGTAAGCGATCACTAAAGTGCTTCCAAGGGCTTGATCCTAGGGAACAGTCATGCGGCATGTAGGAAACGTCATTTGTACTCACCTTTAACTCCAGGATACACAGGCCGCTGGCGGACGTGCAGCAGTCTTCCGCCCCGCTAACCAAGGTGCGGTCGCTGGGGCTCCGGGCCATGAAGTTCCCCTCGCCCATCAGTTCCTGCCACGAAGGAGAACAAGCGACCGCTTATATCATTTAGTATACGAGTGTGGCATGCTAAATCTTGCTTGCATCTAGGGCATGGCAGCAGGTTGCTCATCCTGACCAGGGGAGATCTCCCCTGACACTGATACCGGTCTGGCATGCATCGGCCACCTCCAAACAGCATCCCCCCCTCTCGAGCCCGGAGGCATCCACAAGTGACAGAGGCATCACGGTGCTTCACATCCCGCAAGGCACGCATGGTCTCAGCGCCGCGCTTAACATGCCTACGATGCGGCAACAGCACACCGGGTAGGAGCACACAACAACAACTGCAACTGCCTGCTAATAACCTGTAGCTTTGTTGTGCATTCGCTGATTGACAAGCGTCACCACACCGTCGACCTCGTTGGCAACAGGGCAGCTGTCAGGGCTCCGTGCCACCGTCCTCGCGTCGGTCTGCAAGTGGCAGCGGTGTTGCACGCACAGAAAACGTGTCGGGCCCATAGTCAACCAAGCCGCTGTCCCAAGACCAGCCCGCCCACTATTGCCACCCGTGGTAGTGGACCACCGGCAAGCATCGCGGCTCTTCGCGTGCGCCGCGCCGTCCCAATTTAGCTGCGAGTGCGTGTCAGTAGGTGGCACACGTACGGCCCCATTGAGTACAGCACGATGGGCTGCCAGCATACCACGTAAAGGTACGTATATTCTGCTGCTTGTACACCTACCTTGATGACCAGCGTGCTCACGGACCAGTCCTGCCCCGCTCGCTCCAGCACCCGCGAGCCCGCAGCAGCCCGCGCTCCCACCAGCAGCAGCAGCCTGCTCCCGCACCCACGCCTGCGCCCGCTGCAGCACCAAGCTGCCATGCGGACACCTCAGCGCGGTGTCCACCACCTCCGACACGTCCTTCGCATTGAACAGCTCAAGCTGCCTTTCCAGCAGCCACCGCACTGCGTCCGCCACCTCCGGGGACCTCGGCTCCGCCAACTCCACCACCGCGCGGATGAGCTCGTGCCCGTGGCCCCCGTTAAACGCCGCCGCCACAAAGTCAAAGTCCGCCAACAGCTCTGACAATGCACCGCGCCCCGCCTCCTTCAAGCACGGATCGTCCCCCATTGTGTCATTGCTCACAGCCACCAGGTGCCGTGTCACGTAGCACAGCGCGTAATTTGCGAGGCTGCTGCTGCTGCTGCTGCTGGAGTCTGCATCCGCATTGCCGCCGAGCGGCAGCGGTGGTAGTTGCAGGCCCAGCGCCTTTGCCGCAGCCGCTGACGCCAGCGGCACCGCCACAGCCGCCAGCGCCACGTGCCCTGGCAGCGGGTTGCAGCGATAGGTGTTTGCCTTGCCACTGGCGAGCTTGGGCTTGAGCAGGAAGTCGTGGAAGGACGTGTGGAACACGCACACTCGGCCGCCGTCGCGCACCGCGTACAGTGAGCCCAGCAGCTGCAGCCGCTCCTCCGCTTTGACCCTGGCGTCGTCCATGCGCATGCGACAGCAGCTCCCTTCCGCGGCTGAGCCCTCGGTGGCCCCCCCGGTCGCTTGCGGCAGCGGCAGCCCCGTGCTGCTCCAAGCAGCCGCCAGAAGCTGCAGCGTGGGTGGCTCCTGCGCCGCCAGCAGCACCTGCAGCGGCCAGGTTGGTTTACAGGGAGCCCACCGGACGCTACAACAGGGATGTCTCGCGGCTAGCTGGCTTCATGCCGGTTGCATCCAGGCTGCACTCCGCCGTCTGGATGGTACTTTGTAACACACGCACAAGGTAGGCGGCATCCCGTGCAGGCCCCGTCGACGGGTGGCCCCTACCTGCAGCAGCCGTGTTACCGCCTCGTGGTCTGGGCTGCCCTTCCTGCCCACGTGCTTGGCCAGGAAGGCGGTGTACGTCTCGTCCAGGCCCTGCGGGAAGGTCTGCAGCTGCTCCAGGGTGAGGCGCTCCTGGGCGGCCAGGCCCTCAAGCAGCCTGCGGGCAGAGGTATCAGCAACGAACAGCAAATGCGCACGCACGAGTAAAACAAATACACCATTTGGGGTCTTCGAGCTTGCGTAGATCAAGCAAGGAATGCAAGGTTCCCCTACCAAGCCCTGTTGCTGATATGGTGCTACTCACAACGCACACAGGATGCACCCAGGGCCACGACCCGCCCTGTGGTAAAGGACGGACTTCTTACTGTCGCTCCCGCGCTGCCGCTGTGCTGCCCGCCCTCCCATATCCTACCAAGCACGCAGGCTGCCCTTGACACCCTGCCTTGCTTGTCATGGCCATTCCCCTGCCTCCGCCATCCAAACATCAGGTAGGTGAGCAACAACTCACCGCGCCAAGTATACGAAGACCCCCACACTCTTGTCCAGCAGCACCTGCACCGCCGCCTGCAGCTCCTGCTCCGTCGGGGGCCGATGGGCAGCACTGCTTAGCCCCTCCGCACCGCCAGGAGCACCACCAGGAGCACCACCAGCACCAGCACCAGCACCAGCACCAGCACCAGCACCAGCACCAGCACCAGCAGTAGTGCCAGGGCTGGCTGGCGGCGGGTCCAGGCGGCCCCCGCCCCCCGCCCCCGTCTCCACCACCAGCCTCCCCCGCAGCTCTGCGGTTATGAGCTGCCGCAGGTCTGCCAGGTGGCGCGGGTCGTCCGGCTGGATGGTCATGGGGCGGAACGTGGCGTCCAGCACGGCGCTGATGTGGGGCTCGGGGCGGGAGGTGAGCAGCAGGCGCACAGCCTGCGGGCGGGTGGTTGAGGCGCCAGCACAGTTACGGAGTGAAGCGGGAGGGCATCCATTTATCCACCTATCCATCCAACGCCGCGTTTCGCTACCCCACCTTGGGCAGGCGCCTGAAGTGTTCTCGCAGCAGCCTCAGCAGCGGGTTGCCGCTGCCGCTGCTGTCCCCGGGGGCTGTGGCTATCTCGTCCAGCGCGTCAATGACCACCACCACAGGCTGCGGCAGCGCCTCGAGTTCATCCTGCGCCAGGGAGTGAGGGCACAGGTGGGCACATGCATCGTCCTCAGTGGCGATAGAAGGGCGCGCCGATACATGTGTGTAGTAGACCTTGCACCGAGCTTCACCAGAGCTACTTTGCACACTCAGATGGATTAGCACTGGTAGACGAAGGTGCCACGCGCTTTGTCGCCAAGCGAACCGCAGGGGCACGCTGAGCCATAAGCCATAAGCCATAGCGACAAATGCTTTAACGCCCGAGCCCAGAGACCCTATCTTGGCCACAGAACACCTCAGCTTTGCTGACCCTGCGGTTACCCCCCACCTCCACGGCGCTGAGGGGCCCCAGTAGCAGTGTGTTGAAGGCCTCCTCCACATTGTCCTCCAGCCCCGCTACTTCCTCGGGCTCCAGAGCGAGCAGGTGTCGCCGCAGGAACGGCAGCGCCTCCCCCAGCTGACACGCCAGTGTGCGCATCAGGCGCACCGGGTCGGAGCGGCTGCGGGCCGACAAGGGAGCGAGGGATGGAGGGTAAGAAGGCGCAGGCACAAACAGGGCAAGCGTATGCGGAGTGCTTCTTGCGCTGGGCCGACCGATTCTCGGCGGAGCCAGGAGCATTGTGGACGGCCAGGCTGCAGCGCAGGCACGGACAATTAGAGAGCTGCCCTTGCCGGAGTGGCATTGGGTCCGCAGGGAAGACTGTACAGGCACTCACTTGCCCGCGTCGTTGTGCTTGCAGAAGAAGTACGCGGACACAGGCGGCACCTCGACAACTCTCTCCCGCCGCCCCGCCGCCGCCGGCTCTCCATCGCCCGACGCCTCCCCACCACCTCTTCCAACCTCCTCCCCATCCCCTCCGCCGCTCCCCTCCTCCCCCTCCTCCTCCAGCACCACCGCCAGCCGGCTCACAAGCGCCGAGGCAATGGTGCTCTTGCCGATGCCGGGGCCCCCGTAGACGACCAGCGCGCGGTGACAGGGGTCCGCCGGGCCCTTGGCCAACCAGGCGAGGTAGCGCTTGAAGATCCATGCACGGCTGCCCCGCTGAAAGCGAGTCAGGTGGCTGGCGGCGTCGTGTGCAAGGTCCAGGGGCTGCAGCAGGCGCCTGAGGCCGGCGACCTCGTCCTTGCTGGCGGCGGAGAGCTGCTGCGGAGTAAAGTGGCGCGAGAGCAGAGCAAGGCAGGCGGGGACGTCCTCGGGCGGAGGGGAGCCCTCCTGCAGCGCCCAGTCCAGGCAGCTGCCGGTGCATCGGGGCAGGTGGACAGGGGATGTCAAATAAAGTAAGAGTATGGTGCATGGATACAGGGTGTAGCATGCGCTGTTTATGGCCTTGAGCCGCTGTGATAAGTGGTCCGGTAAAAGTGACGTAGGTAGGACAGGAGGGATAGATGCGTGAAAGACTGGAAGTATTTGCGAGTAACTGCTTTACCAGAGAACAAACGAGTGCCCATATTGCTCTGCGGTCGGGTATGGTTGCAGGACGAGCCTACGTGCTGCTGCGCCGTGTCAGCACACGGGATATGTGACTTGACCGATATGCAAGCGATGGTTGCTTCCGCCTCGCAACGCTGTGCGTAAACACGCCCCCCAGCCCCACCTCTGGTGCCACTTGAAGAACGCCTCCCAGTGCACCTTGGCGTCCCCGCCAAGGTCCCATGTGCCTTGCAGCAGCAGCCGCAGCAGCGCCCGGTCGTCGTCTCCACCCTCATCCTGCCCGGCGCCACAGCCGCCGCTCCCCAGCACCTGCCCGTGTGCACATGGAAGGTCATGATGTGGGTGGAGTAATGTCAGGGCAGTGGCAACGGTGCGGCTTCATTGTGAAGGAAAACTGCGCTGCCGAGGTTCCTGCTGTAAGTGTAGGGTTATCAGTTCGTACGTGCTGGGTGGAAGTGGTGATGGGGCAACCGGCCGTGCTCCAACCTTACGGCGCTCTATCGCGCGACAGTGCGTGCGCAGATGTACGCACCTGCCAACACTACTGCGGCAAGCTGGCCTGCAACGCCTGTCGAGGTTGAATCTACTTACTTGTGTCTTGTGCCGACAGGGATAACTTTAAGCCAGTGCCCCTCTTCAGCACAGCAAGTGCCAGCCTACCTCAACTGCACGGCAGCGGATGGCGCCGCATAGCTCCTGTGCCTGGTCAGCTACGCATAACCACACCTGCAGCAAGACAGAAGAGGACGGGGCATGCGCCTGATGAGCGATGGGTGTCTCGGGTGGGCCATCACAAGTAGCACCCAAGGTGGTAATGCCATCCCAAGCGTGTGGGAACCATGACTCAAACGCAAAGGCTGCCCGAAGCTGCGCTTGACCGACAACACAGTGAGCCCTTTTCAGCCTGATGCCACGCACTGCCACACGCCCGGCGGCCCCAGCCTCCTCCTGGGTCCTTTGCCCGTAGGCCAATGCCACCCAATCCGCTCGCCCGCTCGCACCCGTGTCCGTACGGCGGCGCATCTGCTCACCGCGCGGAACAGCGTGTCGAAGCCCACCGCTGCGTCCGCGCAGTGCTCCCACCAGAACTCCCGCATGGCCAGGGGCAGCTTGTCGGGAAGCTTGAGGCGGCCCGCCTCCCGGGCCACGCGCGACAGGTACGACTCCACCACCTGCACCTGGACCTGCGGTCGTGGGCAAGCAGGTCCGTTTAGTCAACGCCAGCACCGTTACGAATGCCTCTTACTGATCTGCCACCCGGTCGCGTCGGGTTGGGCCCAACCACCTGGAGCTGGGCCTGCGTGCATGGGGTGCGCTTGGTGGCGAGGCACCACCCTGGTTTGGACCGGCATACATGGGGGCGTGCCTGTGACAGAAGCTCGCTCAAAGATTAGAGAAAGGCAGCAGCTGTTGGGTAGTTGTGCATGCGGTTGGTGAAACACATCGACACAGCGTTTGAGCAGCGCCCGGGCAGAGTGCAGAGGTAGGCACACCGCACCACACCACACCACACGCACCACCACCACACCACACGCAGATGGCCAGGCGTTGGCCGACTGGCAGTCACGGCGGGCAGCAGGCCTGCAGGCCGTTGGCCCATCCGCAGGTCATCCTTGAAGGAGAAGTCCACGGTTGGAAAAGCCCCGTGCAGCATGCACTTCGAGGCAGTATGTCGGGGAGTTAGCAGCACATGTACCCCAGGGAGAGGTACGGAAGTAAGACTGCGGTCACAGGAGTCCCGCTTGCTTTGCCTTTCCTGTACAACGGGTTACTGGACTCACCCGCATACCCAGCGGCATTCGCTGCACGAGCTCCTCCATCCTGCCGGCCTTGGCCACCGCCGCCAGAGCACGCTCGGGGTCGGTGCTACCGCCCAGCTCGCGCAGCGCGCCACGCAGCGCCGCTGCCTCGCTGTCAGCGGAGAAGGAGGGCGAGGGCGGCGCGGCGGCCAGGGCGGCGGCCCCCTTGAGCGCCAGGCGGGTGGTCAGGCGCTGTGGGGGGACGGGAGGGGACGGGTGCGGCAGCAGGACTATATGGGGGAGGGGTGGGAAGCAGAGGAGCGCTTTCTGGAGGGACGGCCACGTGACTTTATATGCCATGGCGTACGGTAAGTACGGCATTGTACTTCGACAGGCACTGGGTGACCGTGACGGCGACAAGCAATGCCGCGCACGCCCAAAGCCGTCCCTTCAGCATGTACCACGCTGCTGTACGGTACGGCACACGTGCAACAGCTAGCAGCTCACCGACACAGACTCCCGCAGCGCAACGTCGTGCCGCGTGAAATCCTCCTGGTCTGCGGTCGCGCGCTTTACGCGTTGCCAGAAGGTTGTGGGCCCGAACTCCTGCAGGAAGTCGCACGAGGCCTGCAGTGCCGCCTGCAGCTCACGTGCCTCCTGCTCCGCCCCCTGCCGCACACTCTCCGCGGGCACCTCCGCCAGCACGCCCCGCACCCAGTCCACGACCCGCAGCAGCCGCCTGCAGTTGTCCGTGTTGGTGACGGCCTGGTCTGCGCGATCCTGCGGGTGCGTTTGCGTGGCAAGGGTGGCAGGGGGCAACAGCTGCGTCTGGCATTGCAAAACGTGCAAGCCACTGCAAGGCGGGAGACATTGATAGGGACAAGAGCCATGGTGGCAGGGGCGAGGGACGTTCCCCTGATGGAGTTGCCCAGGTGTTGATGCTAACCATGCCCACCTTTGCAATTTCCAGGAGCTTGCCAAGGGCAGCGCCCGCACCAAAGGGAACAAAGTCCAGTAGAGGTGTGGTGGCAGCCATGGCCATGCCCAAGACCGGGGCCAGCTTGGCGTAAGTGTTGATTGAATTGCTCGCCGCATTATCGCCTTGTGTGCGGCAAGCATTTGGTCCCAGATTACTGCCAGCCCCTTGCTTCTCGACTAGGTGTCCTGCGGGGCCTGCCCCTGTGGGGGTAGTGGGCAAGCTGCCCCCGCCGTCTTTGCTCCCGCGAGAAGCGCCGCAGCCCATGCTTTTCTGAATACGCTTGTGTACTTAGTTCTACTGTAAGCAACAGTACCACTTTGTGTGAGGCGGGGCCTTGCAGTAAGTAAGCAAGGGGAGCATGTAAGTTCGGTAGGTAGTATACGTCCTTGGACCCGTCACTTTGGAGATTATCAACTTTCGTTAGCAACGTTATTGCTCAAGCCAACGTCAACAGTTGAAGCAATGCGTGATATGGCGTTCCCTGTACCGAAACGCGAAACCTCGCTCGCTCACACAGATAACGCACGGTTTAATTGCCCGTATCTGTGATGCTGTCAATTGTAGCTAGCCCTGCATGATGGAAAACTGAACTCTGTGCAAGGTCGCCTGCAGTGTGCAAGGTCGCCTGCAGCGTGCAGGGGAGCTCCCCTGGTTGCCTGGGCGGGGGACGTGCCAGGACATGCTCACCAGGCACATGCATATGGGCACCGGTACGCGGTGATGGGAAAGCAGACGAAGCACGTCTTGAAGGCAGTGACATGGCACAGTCATATGGCACAATGAGGCTCGGACCTCGGAGTGGAAGAGTGGAAGCAGCACATGACTACTGCCATGCACCCATGCTACTGCTGGTGTTGGGCGGAAGACTCAGCACGCGGGGCGAGGGTACTGTGTATTGCTTTGAGCTGTAAGCTTACGCTGCGTATATTGTGAAGGTGACGTTGCGCTGCGAGATACGGGGTGTATACCATGCAGGGGTATCCCCTAGTGTATACGGCTATCGGACTAGAGCGGACCTGAGCGGACCCAAGTAACATACCTTGGGACTTTACGCGTGGACGGAGACGGTGCGGTGCGCGGCGGACCTTTGCGGCCTGTCTCCAGGTACGGTGCTGTGCCGTGCTCACTCCCCAGTCCCCACCGGTCATTTGTCATCCCCGGTTCGGGGCAGGTGCACACCGGCATTTGGGCCCTTGCATCCCATGCAGGGAGAGCGAGTGCAAGCTCAATCCGCGGGTCACCACGCACCAAAGCTAGTAGGTTCCCGTACACAATGTACGTTGCAGCGCTTACACACAACCATCACGCGTTATACCGTATTAGCGGCAGCCTAAACAATGACCTTCTCTGGACGAGCCGACGAGCGCGCTCCAGATGTATCCCAACAGGTCTGCTTGGCTCCACTCCTGGCGCTACCTGCTGCACCGTTCACGAAAGCACCATCCTGACCTGCTTGCTCGGTCACCGTCTCACCGATTGCGGCTGCCGCACCGCACGTCCGGTACTCCTGTTGCTCCGTGCGCACAGAGTGCACTGCTACACCTGGCTAAACCCTTGTCGTGTGGCCCCACGGCAGCCCCCAGCGATAGCAATCCAGCCCAACAACAGCAGCCCCTGTCAAACCCATGCAGGAAGTTTCAGGGACTTGATGTACGACCAGCAGCTGGTTACAGCCCACACGTACAACCAGCTAGCTACAACATTAACGCTTCAAGGTTCAAGCTGCCGCCTACAACAGGTCGGCGAAGAAGTTCCCCGCCGGCTTCTTCTTCTGCTCCGTGCCCTTGGTCCACTTGGTCCGCTCACGCTTGGCCCGCTTCTTCTTCCGCCCGCCCTCTGCATCGCTGTCGCTATCGCTATCGCCCCCACCCCCGTCACTCCCATCCCCCGACCCCGGCCCCGCCGCCAACCCCTGCTTGCCGCCTTTCCCCTTCGCCGCCTCCCCGCCCACCCCACGCTTCTGCTTCCCACCGTCCCCCGCTCCACCCGCACACCCCGCCCCTTTCTCCCCCTCCGCCTCCTCCTCCCTTTCCCCCTCGCTCCCATTCCCGTCCTCCCCTTCCCCGTCCTCACTCTCCCCCTCCTCACCCTCAAAATCCTCGTTTTCCTCGTCATCCTCCGAGCCACTTCCGCCCGCCGCCATGGCACGTGCCAGTAACGCCTCCGCGCCATCCACCCCCTCCTCCCCTTCGCCCTCCTCCCCCTCCCCGTCCTCCTCGTCGTCATCCTCCAGCAGCAGCCCCATGTCCCACAGCTTGACCACGCTGTCGTGTGATGTGGACGCCAGCACGCGCCTGTCGTACGACAGCGCCAACCGCTCCACCGGAAAGTCCTGTGCCGTACAAGTGCAGTACATGGGCGGGACAAGGTGTAAGAGGCGGGGCGCGTCTTGTACAGATGCAGTGCAAGGGTGGGCACAAAGAGTGCAAAGAGGGGAGCGTGGATACAGGTAATGTGCAGGTACGTGGGTGCAGGTATATGCCACACGTCCGGCATCAAGTACCCTGCTCGCCCGCTGCCAGATGCACCACAACCCACCCCGTTGTGCAGTCCCAAGATGGCTGCAAGCTTGATGGGCACAAATAATGGCATCGCCCGTCATCGGTACTGCCCAATAGCCTTGCAACACGTGCACCTCCTAATACACAACCACCTTAACTTGCGCTGGTTAAGGGTGCCGATGAGCCTGTTCGGCACAATGGCACCGCCCGATTCAGAACACTACCGGTACCGGTATTGTACTGTACGCCCGTGCTAGTCCTACACGCGCACTCCCGGCCCGCACTCAACCCCTTGTGCTGCCCAAGGATGCCTACGACCTTGCTGCGCACAGTGGCACTGCCCGTCCCGGAACACTACAGGCACCACCCTGCTAGTCCTGCACATGCGCTCCCGGCCCGCACCCAGCACCTGTTCCGTTGCGCTGCTCCAGGATACCTATCAGGGGAGATGCCCCTGATGCCTATGAGTTTGCTAGGTCACAGCACTGCCTGTCCCCAACCCGGACGCGCACGCGCAACTCCCGGCCCGCACGCCGCACCCACCCCCGTTATGCTGTCGCGGGATGCCTACGAGCTTGTTGCGCACAATAGCACTCCCCGTCCCGGAACACTACCGATTCAGTACCACCCTGCTATTCCCACACGCACAAGTCACCGGGCCACACGCAGTTACCCACCCCGTTGTGCTGCCCCAGGATGCCAATGAGCTTGTTGGGCAGCACCCCCACGATGCGGATGCCTCCGTCGCTGCTGCCCGTCAGCAGGGTGTCCTGGTCCCACGCCACCAGCGCCTGCACAGACTCGGGGTGGCCCGGGAACCTGGAGGGGGCATCGGGGGGGACCAGTTAGTATCACGGAAAGGCTCAGGAGGCTGGTACTTGCGGTGTGCCCTGTTCGCCGGCAAGCCGCCAACCAGACGAGCTCTGCTGTCTAAAATCCGGCAACCTGGGTGACGGGGCGGGAGGCGGTAAATAGCGTAAGGGTTTGAGGGTGTGGGTCACGTAACATGACGGGAGAGGTTGGTGGACCGTGTTGGTGGACTCACGGCACGATACCGGTGCCTGCACCGACTCGGGGTCGCCGGGGAACCTGGGAAAGCAGGGAGGCGTGCGGGGAGGAAAGCAGTAAGGTGTGGGGGCAGCAACCAACTTTGGGTTGGGGTAGAGGAGGGCTTTGAGGCCTGTGGGCTGTGGGATCCCACGAGCAGGGAAGGGTCGTTACGCTGGGCAGCTGAAACCCGTTTTGCTATCACAACATAACTAACGCCAAGCCGACAGCAACTGTCCTGTCCTTGTGATGGCCCGCGTGCCGCCCCCGTCTGGCGACCCGGCAGCCACTACGGCAGTACCTGTCGTACAGTAACGACAACCCTACACACCAGCAAACCCCATTGGTCGCTGCAGTCGTTGCCGCTCTTCGACGCTTAGCCCGCCACGACGACCCCTCTACACACAGCAACTCCCACAACTGTCGCTCAGTCCGCAGAGGGGTCGTAGCTGTACACCGGATTGCGCAGCCCGGCGCCCCCATCCATGGCAGGGCCCATCAACACACACAAACGCCCACCTGTCCTGTTATCCCGTGTTTCAAGCCCTCCCGGCTCGGCCTAAGACCCTAGAGGCCATCGTTGTGTCTCGGTCCGGTTATGGACCCCCGGCTTTTGCCCACGGCGTAACACTGGAGCACACCCGTCGCTGCAACAAAATGATCGCTTCCGCACCTGTCGCTGCAGTCGTTGAAGTAGCCCCAGCTGTACAGCGCCATCACGCCGCTCTGTGTGCCGCACACCACCTTCTTGCCGCCCTTGACCACGGCGCAGCTCAGCAGCTCGTCGTCGGCGTCGTCCTCGCTGCGAGCCAGCACCTTGCTGCACGGGAGGAAGGAAAGGCGGACAGGAAAAGGGACATTAAAGTAGGAGGGGTCGTACAACCATTTTGTAGTACACGTTGGCAGCTCATCACCGGCATGGTCCTCGCTGCGGGCCAGCACCTTGCTGCACCGGAAGGGGGCGGGGTGAGGGGCGGCAAACCCAACCAGTATGCTTTTAATAGGCGTATGGCACAAGTATAGCGCGGCGTGGGCGTCATCCTCGCTGCAGGCCAGCACCCAGCACCCAACACCTTGCTTCGGGAGGAAGGAGCAAGCAAGGGCAGAGGTTAGGGCAGCATTACTGCGCGAGGAAACGAATCATGCGACCAACGTGGGGAAGGTTGGGGCTTTGGCGCGAGGCAAACCGGTAGTTCGGTAGTAGAAACTGGCTGTCAAGGACAGATACCAGGTAGGTGTGCAGATCTGCTCTCGTTGTGCACGGGTGCCTCGCTAGCACAGGTGCCGACGCTGCGTCTGACTGCTAACCGCCAGGCTACGTGCGGCCGGGGCCAGGGCCGAGCGCACGGCACAGCCTTGCGCACAGCCCCCAAACCCTCCACGGCAGGCACCAGCGTTTCCGGGATTCCCTGACGCTTCATACGATTTCCTCGCGTTTTACGCGTACCTCCACAGCCTTGCCGCCACCCCAACTCACCGCTTCCGCAGGTCGTGGATGGAGATGGTCCCGTCCCCGCTGCACACCACCAGCGCCTGGTCCCTCTCGTGCAGCGCAAAGTCCGTTACGTATTCGGTGTGCTTGCCGTACTTGTACAGCGGGGCCTGCTGCGGCGGACCCCGCACGTCCCACAGTGCTACGGCGCCCGCCTCGTCCCCCGAGGCGAACACGCTGCCATCAATGGAGAACACCCGGCTGATCTGCGCTTTGTGGTGGCCGCCATAGGTGGCAGTTAGCTTGCCGGTCGCGCTGTCGTACAACCGTACGGCAGCGTCCGCGTACCCTGCCAGAACGGAGCCGCCGCCGGTAGCAAAGCACACGGCACGGCAGGATGGCGTATCGCCATCATCCTGATCTGGGTCATCGTCATCATCGTCATCGTCTTTGCTGCTGCTTTTCACTTTGCTGCCTTTGGACGGGGCTGCAGCTGAGGTGGTGTTCCGGTTGGGCGCTTCTATGGTGATGGACACGGTTGATGACAGGGAGGAGGCGGAGGCGCCTGCGGCGCCGGCGGGCGCATTGCCGCCGTCGCATGAGAAGTTGACTAGCTGGAGCTGGCCGGTGACCAGTGCTGCTGCGAGGAGGTTCGCGCTGGGACTCATGCAGCAGTCCTGTGGGGTTGGGGATGTGGGTTGGTGGCAGGAGGATGTGGGAGAGTAGGGGGGCTCAGGGCATGGGGGAGGTGCGGGGCGGTTGGCCCTGCGGAGGGCTCCCCTTGACAGCGTTACAGAGCCTGGCCTCACCAGCGGCTCGCCTTCCAGGCCGACCGAGAGACTTGGCGTATCCATGGCGAGCCTTTTGATATGCAGAGAGCTGTGACGCGTTTGGCTGCTTACGCTGTGTACATGGTTCGGTTGCAAAGCGGCTGGCGGCTTATACACATTTAGAAATGCCTACGTCATATGCCGTATGTATGTGTAACGAGAAATGTTAGGTGTTGTGCTCCAAGGAAGCGAGTACCGTCATAGTCCCAGCGTCGGGTCGCCGACTGCAGAACTTCTGCACCTGGCGCCCATGCAGTTGCGTACACCGCTGAGACGAGGAGACCCTAAGCAAATACGTTTATATCAGACAGTTAGGAAAAAATCACAGATACAATTAACGGACATGCGCTTGCTGGCGGCCTCGGCACTGAGCAACTTGTGGCCTTAGGCTCCTGCCCACATGCCCACGAGCTGCATTATATCTCACGGAGCGTTTGCAAGGACAATTGCATGGCTGCAGGAGCGTAACAGGTCGGTTTACGTGCTGGGAAGGGTCTGGCGCCGGCACCACAAGGGAGACACCACCACGCAGGCCACTTGATGTCCGTGCAGCAGCTTACCGGCATTCATTTGGCGAATGATGATGAGCTTGGATGATGCGAAATATGTAGCTTGGGTCCTGAATGCCGCGTCTTACTGTACTCAGGCTGCACTCGCATGCTGGCCCTCGCCGACCGGCCCTCTCGGCCGGTGCGGCCTGGCGGGAGCGCCACCATACCCCTTCGTCTCAAAAGGTGAATTGGGAGCAATTAAACGTGTCAGGTCACTGGGTCTGCTCCACGGTGACGTTGCGACCGCTCGTGGGGTTGGCAGTCACCTGGTGCTCATGTGCAGCCTGCATGGGCCATCTACCCTTTGCAAGGAGGCTGGCAGTGTGATGCATGCACTACAAGACGTTGTGCAAGCTGCTCCTCTTAGTGTCACGCCTCCATGGCCCGCCTTCTCTTCCCTGTCATCCCTCCCCACAGGCGAGCACCAGCCCCGTTGCACGCGGTCTGGCTGCATACCCGGCAGCAGAAGCAGCAACAGCAGACAGATCCACCCCTGGCCTTCTAGACAGCCAGCACCTCATTCCACGCTCGCGTGCAGCACCTTCACATGACGCTACGGATGCGACGGGTGGGCCCAGTCTGTCGGGGCTGAACGGGGCAGGGACAGGGGCGGAGGCTGGCGGCAACAGCTGCAGCGGACACAGCGCCCTTGTCGCTCCGTCCAGGGCAGCTTCCGTTGCCGCTGCACCTCCAGGCGACCGCATGCCCTGGTTTCAGAGCAGCCTTGGGTATGACGCAGATGCAGACCTCAGTGTGCTCTTAAGCCACACCCTCGACGCCGAGGATGCCCACGGCAGCACCCAACTGCATGGCAACAACCACCAGCACAGGGCAGCGCAGCGGCACGGCCCAGCCCTCCTCTCCCGACCAGCCCTCCGCCCTCGCATTCCAGCACATTCCTCCACCGTCCCCGCACACACTGCCGCTGCCCCCGAGCACGTCCCGTACCACTCACAGCCCCAACCACCACCCCCCCCCCCCCCCCCCCCCCCCCCCCCCCCCCCCCCCCCCCCCCCC
>VFQN01001194.1_pt1 | contig 44800 bp, 39 predicted proteins | sample 3512371 | NCBI WGS metagenome assembly VFQN01 (sample SAMN10412370, study PRJNA504923) | tailings metagenome | isolation source: Replicate 2 from Balatoc abandoned mine | place: Philippines: Itogon, Benguet | collected 2017-08-28 | reverse complement strand
GCATCCGACTGGATCACCTCGACCAGCGAAACGAAATGCGGCGGGTTCCAGAAATGCGCGCCGAGGATGCGGTTGCGCCGCGCGGCCTTGGCAGCGAGATCGCGGATCGGAATCGCCGAGGTGTTGCTGGCGAGAATCACATCAGGCCTGGTCATGGCGTCGAGCGTGGCGAAAATCTCCTGCTTGATCGGCACGCGCTCCGGACCGGCCTCGATCACGAATTGCGCGCCGGCCACCGCGTCCTCAAGACGCTGGTGCAACGAAATGCGCTGCACCGGAGCGGGGTCCGCGTCGAGTTGCCGGAATATCTCGCGAACGCGGTCGGGGACTCGCGCCAGCGCAGCAGGATCGGGATCGTAGATCGCCACCGCATGACCGGCATCGGCAAAGACCTGAGCGATGCCGTGGCCCATCAGGCCGGCGCCGACCACCGCAATCTTCTCTTTCTTGGCATGCATGGTCATCGCATCAGCCCGCCGTGTAACCGCCGTCGACATAGATCACTTGTCCGGTGCAGAAATCCGAAGCCGGCGCGAGCAGATAGACCACGATGCCCATCAGGTCCTCGGGCTCCCCGAGCCGCCCAAGCGGAATGCGCGGCAACGACTGGACGCGCGACGCCGAAGCTTTCGGGTCGTCGTCGAACATCCAGGCAGTGAGCTTGGACCGGAACACCGTCGGGCCGATCGCATTCACCGTTATGCGATGTTGGCCCCATTCGGTCGCAAGCGCGCGCGTCAATCCGTCGACCGCGCTCTTCGACGGGCAATAGGCGGAATAGCCGCGCGGCGTGCCATGGCGTCCGCGCACGGAGGAGACCAGCACCACCTTGCCGCCCTGCCCCTGTGTGATCATCGGCTGGCCGGCGCTCTTGCACATCAGCCAGGAGCCGCGGACATTGGCGTCCATCACCTGCTCCCATTCTTCCGTCGCCATGTCGCCGATCATCTTCGGAATATTGGTACCCGAAGCGACCAGAAGACCGTCGATGCGACCATAGGCGTCAAGCGCCTCCGCGGTGATGGATTCGGCATCAGCGAGCGAATCGGGACGGCGGGCGATCAGCCGGCAGATGCCACCGTCGTTCCTGATCTCCGCGCCAACGGAATCCAGATCGTCCTTCGAGCCGGCAGCAAGCGTGAGCTTCGCGCCGAGGCCGCCGAGCGTCAGTGCTGCGGCGCGGCCGAGCGCACCGGTCGCGCCGGTGATCACGATTGAACGGCCAGACAGGTCGAAGAGCGAGCTCATGCGGTTTCCTCGATCGCAACCACGCGCACGCCCGATCCGTCGCCACCGGTCCAGCGCCAGGGGAAGGCCGCAAAGGCGCACGCCCGATCCGTCGCCACCGGTCCAGCGCCAGGGAAACGCTGCGAAGGTGCAGCGCTTGCCGGTCACTTCATCGAGCGCACCGCCGACATTCTCGATGCCCGGGATGCCGTTGCTGAGCATGATCTTGTGGGCCGGCTCCCAGAGCGGGAAGTCGTCGAGAATGTCGCGGCCAGTCTGCGCGCGATATTCTTCGTTGAGGTGCGGCTGGTTCGGTCCGGGCCCGTGCGGCGCGAGATAGGTGCCGAGCGGATGATCGAGGGCCTGCACATCGATGCCGACCATCTTGACGCCACGGGCGACCAGCCAATCCGCTGCTTCCTTGTAGAGCCCGGGCGAATAGGCGTAATAGTCAGGATTGTCGCCGTAAACGCGATGCGAGCCGGTATTGATCATCACGATGTCACCCGGCTCGATCCTTGGCTGCGCGTTTTCCAGATCCTGCGCGGTGATGACTTCCCACTTGCCCTTGGGTATCGACACCGCGACGCCGGTGCCGAAGAAGCGTGTCAACTCGAATTGCGCGATATCGGGCGTATTCTCAAGCACATGGATCGGTGCATCCATGTGCGTGCCGCGATGCATGACCGTGGTGAAGTGCTGAACAGCCATGCCGTCGCGCGCGTGATAGTAGAGCTTCCGGAAATCGTGGATCGGGTTTTTGCCGGGCCAAAACGAGACTTCGTGGCCCCAGGGATGGGTCAGATCGTGCAGCTTTGATGCGTTTCCGAGTGCAGCCTTTCCGTCCGGCTGCGCGATCGCGGCGACGCGCACGATCGACGCATCGCCACCGACCCAGCGCCAGGGAAACGCGCAGATCATCGCTTTACGCCCCCCGAGTTCTGCGATGTCTCCACCAAGTTCTTCGATGGTCGGGATTCCAGCTGCCAGCAACATGCGGTGCGCGGGATTCCAGTCAGGAAAGGCGGTCCTGGGGTTCCGGCCGGTCTCGCGTCTGAAATTTTCAATCACGCGCTTGTCGATCGGCCCGTTGCGATGCTGTGCAAGCGACGTCGCCAGTGGATGATCAATCGCGGGAAGATCGACTCCCACAAGCTTCACCTTCTGTTCAATGAGCCATGCGGCGGCCGATGACGACAAGCCGGGCGCTTCGCCGAAATACCCGTAGCTGTCGGACCAACGGCGATGCCAGCCGGTGTCGATCAAAAGGATTTCGCCGGCCTGCAAATCGGGCGCTGCGCGCTGCAGGTCCTCGGCCTCGATTAACTCCCATTTCCCCTTCGGGATCGAGACGACGCGACCAGCCCCGAAGAAGCGGTCGAGCGCAATCTCATCGATGCCCGCCGCCATCGGGACAAGATGGACCGGCGCATTCACATGCGTGGACGCGTGCATCACGGTCGCGAAACGCTGGGTCAAGGTGCCGTGGCGCGCGTGATAGGCCCCCTGCTCGAACCGCACGCCTTCGAAGCCCGGCCAGACCGGAATGCCGAAGCCCCACGGGTGGCTGAGATCGAAGAATTCAAGCCCGGTCTGAGCTTCGCGAACGCCCGCCATCGTCTCTCCCTCGCGTCGCGCCCTTGGCTCCTGGCGCGGCCGCACTTGCGAATGTCATTTGAGCGAGGAGGTCATGGACGGTCCAATGCCGATCCGGCATTTCGCTATGCCTTGGATTTATGATCCAAACCGCCTACCGTTCCTGCGACCGGGGAAGATTGCAATGCAAATAGACGTCCGGCAGCTGCGCCAGTTTCTGGCGGTGGTCGAACTCAAGAGTTTTACCGCTGCTGCCGAAAAACTGCATATGACTCAGCCCGCATTGACGCGCAGCGTTCAACAGATAGAGGAACGCTTCGGCGTCAAACTAATCGAGCGCGGGTCAAAAAGCTTCGATCTGACCCCCTTCGGCCACATGCTCGCCGAACGCGCGCGCCTTATCGAACAGGAATTCGCTCACATCGACTCAGAGATGGCGGCGCTGAAAAGTGGCGAGACCGGAACGCTACGGATCGGCACCGGTGTCAGCGCGATCGGCTATCTGCCGAATGCGTTGGCCGCTTTTCGCGAGCAGCGCCCCAATGTCACCGTGCGCGTGACCGTGGACAGTATGGACTCCAATGTTGCAGCGCTGCTGCGCGGCGACCTCGACCTGATTTGCACAGCGATCGAATTTCCGCGTCATCCGACCTTAAAGTCGGAGCGATTGCTGGAGGTCGGCAATATCGTGATCGCCTCTAAGCTGCATCCGCTGGCCGATCGCGGCACCCTGACTCCGAAGGACCTGCATGCCTATTCATGGGCGACCTTTCAGAGCGACGAACTCGCGCGCGCACGGCTTGGCGCCTATTTCGCCGCGAGCGACCTCGACCTACCCAGGATCGGGTTCGAAACCAACGATCTCGAAATCCTGTTCGCGATGCTCGCGCGTTCCGACTATCTCGCTAGCGTTCCATCGCTGGTGCTCGATGAGGCGCATGCACGCGGACTTGAGCAACTGCGGATCATCGGCTCGTTCTGGAGCATCGGGCTTGGCTATGCTCACGTAAGGACAGCGCATCTGCCCTCGGCGCTCTCGAGCTTCGTCGCGATTCTGCGCGCTCATATCCTCAAGTTGCGGCCGGTTCAGCCGAGCGTACTTGATGCCTAGACTAGCCTGGTCCATCCGCGACAGATGAAATGGCGTACTTGTTCGATCGCGTTGAATCGACCGTTCGGCACTCTGGGACTGTTTCGTGTAATCAATTGGCCAGCAAGCTTGATGCGAACCCGTCTCTGAAGCCAGATTGGCGCTCTGATTTGCCCCGAGGGCATCAGATTCGAACCGCCATGAGGCATCGAAGCGTGGCGACCGTGAACCGGCGCAATATTGCGAGTTTCACGGCCTCCGCAGAAGGCATTCGAGAACTGGCGCCAGATGTTCTGGCTCGAACCGGAGGCCCCGACAGCGCAACCAGCTTTATCGGCGCCAGCCCTTACGCCCTCCCCTAAGTGCTCCCGCTCGTTGGTCCTCCCCTAAGTCCGGAGGCTTATCCCTCCTCGCAGCTGGCGACTCCCATTTTTCAGCGGCCGCGCGAGGGGCATCGGCGCCGGTTCCGCGGCGCCGACAAACGATAACCGTGCATGCTACTCTTTAGAATCTGCGCATGACCGGTTGCAAACGCCCCGTGATTGGCAGCAGCTGCCCGGGTCAATTCTCGTATGTCCCGACAACGCGGTTCTGTTCGATAATGTGATCCTTGTAGCGCTCAAGGAATTCCTCACGGGTCGGAGTTCCTTCTACTTTTGTATCCAGGGCATAAACCCAGAAGTAATAGTGATGAAGCCCATGGCCTGCGGGCGGCTGCGGACCGTAATAGCCTGGCTGCCCTGCCCCGTTCGGACCGACGCGGAATTTTTCCTGCGCGCCGTCAAGGTCGGTCGTACCCGGCGGAACAGCGTAGAGCGTCCAATGCGTAAAGCCTTGGGCCAGTGGCGCATCCGGATCGTGGCAGATGACGGCAAGCTCGACGGCCTCCTTGGGGGCGCCGCTGATCTTCAAGCGTGGAATCACGTTGCCCTTGTCGCCGGCATGCTCGTCCCGCATCTTGCCAAGCGGTGCGAAATCAAGACTTTCAATTTTGAGATCCTTGATATTGAGAGGCATACTTTTCTCCAGTTACTCTGAGTTCGTTTTGACGCCGACGTCATCCCTGACCGGCGAGGTCACGCACCGACTTCCCGCCGACCCGCTGGTGAATGCGTCCGCCCGTCGCCACCGCCACGCAGATCATGATTTCGTCCGGCCGCGGCCCATCCGGCATCGCGATCGTCATCGCGTCGTAGTGCGAGCGGATGTACAGTTCGTCCTTGTGGGCGAGCGGGATATCGATCTGCGCACCGAGGGAAGCGACCTTTGACGCAGACGATATCCAGGCCTTGCCGCCGCCGACCGCCTCGCGAAGCGCATCGCCGAAGATCGTGGTAACGCAAGCGACCACGTGTTCCTGCTCACCGTTTGTACCGGCAATTCCGCCCTTGCCGTAGCTTTCGACCGGACGCCCGCCAAGCAGGGCCACGGCCCTTCGACCCAAGGCGCGGCCGAGCAGTGCACTCGGCTTCGTCAATGGCGACAGATCCGCAACGTAGCGGCCAACGAACGGATTGCGGATCACCACGGCGGCAGCCGCCTTCAGCAGCGGAACGCCAGGCTTGCCGCCTTCGTGCAGTATCTCCTGTGCTGCGCAGTACCACGCGCGCACATCGTACGCGGCATACAGGTCCTTTTCTTCACTCATTTTCTTGCTCCAGCAGGGATCGCCGGACGGCCTGCGTCCGTTCCGTGGCTCGATTTGTTTTGAGAATTCTTTCGTTGCGTCTCAACACCACGAATAACGGCGGCGTGTCGGATCGTACCGTGCGGCTTCCAGCGCGCGCGCGGTGAACTGGTTGCCCTTCGAGAGCGACCGGTTCGCCGCATACTCACCGGAGATGGCCTGACATCGATCGGTGATCGGCCGGATGCGCTGTTCCCATGATCGGAGTGCATCTCCGATATCCGGGATTTCATCCAGCTCCATCGCAAGGCTGTAGGCATTCACCATCGCGCAACCGGCGCCCTGCGCGAGCGCCGGACACATCGCGTGAGCAGCATCGCCGACCAACGCGACTTTCCCGCGCGTCCACTCGTCGAGCTTCGTGGTTTCGTAGCGGTCATAGCGCGCTGTCTGATGCTTGGCCGCCTCCAACAGGACCGGCTCCAAGAATGGAAACATCTCCATCCAGCATTCAAGATCGATCGGAACGGCCGATCCTCTCGGATCCGCGGCAGGTGCCATGAAGCCGAGATAGAGCTCGTCATCGTTGCAGGGCGAATAGAGAATGCGCTGCACGCGGGGCCAGAAATTCCACATATCGATGGTGTTGTCCCACTCGCCGTACCCCAGTTCCTTTTTCTTCCGGGGCACGATGAGCCGGATGAGCCCATCGGTAGAAATCCACCGATCTTGCTCAAAGCCAATCGAATCCCGGACCTTCGAGCCGACGCCGTCGGCGCCGACGACGAGGTCGGCCTGCTTCACTTCGCCCGACGCGAGTGTCACCGCACCCGATGGATCGGCCTTGACGACTTCCGAATTGACCAGAATCTCGACGCCCTCCGCACGCGCCTTGTTGGCCAGCGCCTCGTGCAGATGCCGACGCGTCATGATGCGCCAGGGCAGACCGTTGAAGGTCTCGCGCGAGACGCTCTTGTTGTGTAGCCACGTTTCGTATGTTGGCGGCGTGTGGGATCCGCTCAGCACATCTTCAAGGATGTCGAGACCCTCCAGAACGCGCAATCCATTGTGCCAGAGATAAATGCCCGCACCGAAGGCGCGCAACTCGCTGCCCTTCTCGTGCAGTCGAACGCTCCAGCCGCGCTGGCGCAGCGCAACCGCCGCGGTCAGCCCCGCAAATCCCGCACCCGCAATTTCGGCATGCCGCGTCTTGTCGCTGCGGCGGTTCACATTTGCCATTTCACTTCACCTCAATCGACACTGCGGAGTACGGCACCCGCAACAGGTGCGGGTGCCGCCAGTCCTTATTTGCCCTGCCAGACCAGACTGTTCAGGTCGGCCGTCGCATTGACGATGCCTTCCTTCTTGGCCGCATCGACCCAGAACTGCATGGTCTCCGGCGGCACATTCTTGGACCACTGGCCGAGATTCATCTTCTCGATGACGGCAGGCGGGATCTTGGTGTTCGCCGCAATGGTCTCGCGCACGATCTTCGGATCCTGGAAATCGTCGATCGCACGATTCACCGCGCGCATGAAACGCTGCACGACATCCTTGTTCTTCTCGACATAGGGCAGCATCGCAACGATGCCGGACAACACATTCGGTGACTTCACATCGGTGAAGTAGTAGCCGAGAATATTTGCACCCTGCTCCTTGCCCAGCGTCACGAAGGGCTCAGTCGTGCCAACCGCCGCGACGGTTTTGTTGCGGATTGCCGCCAGCATGTCAGGGAACGGAATTTCGCGAAACGTCACGGTCTTAAGGTCGACATTCTGCTTGCGCAGCCACTCGCGCATCATTGTCCAGTCGGTATTGAAGCTGAGATTGGTCGCGACGGACTTGCCTTTCAGATCGGCAGCCGTCTTGATCGCAGGATCCATCGACAGAACGGCATGGACTGGAGCATCCGATGCCTGCTGGAAATTGAACGATACGTAGGTCACCGGGATGCCGCCGTTGCGGGCATTCAGCACACCGAGGGCATCCGAGATGCCAAATTGCAAAGCGCCGGACTGAAGGGCGGGAATGATCTGGCCGCCGCCAGCCATCGGCACGAGCTCGACTTCGATTTTCTCATCCTTGAAATAGCCCGCGTCACGCGCGCGCCAGAAATACGCATAGATACCGACCGGGATATAGCCGACCCGCAACTTCGTCATCTCCTGCGCATTTGCTGCCCTTGAAGGCATTGCCGCAGAGAATCCCATCGCGAGGCTCAGTGCGATGGCAGCCGTCATCAGCTTCGTCTTCATGTCACACTCTCCGTTTGAGTACCGGCGTTCTTTTGGGCCTGCTGACGGACCAGCGTGTAGACACGATGGCGCAGGCGCAGAAATTCCTGGGATTCTTTTGTCGCAAGCTGGTCGCGCGGCCGCGGCAGATCGACCGCGATTTCCTCGACGACACGCGCAGGCCGTGTCGACAGCACGACAACCTTATCGGCCATGAAAACCGCCTCGTCGATGTCGTGAGTTACCAGCAATGTGGACAATGACATCTTCTGGCAGATGTCCATCACCATGTCCTGAAGATCGATGCGGGTCTGCGCATCGACCGAAGCGAACGGCTCATCGAGCAAGAGCAACTTCGGTTGAACCACAATAGATCGCGCGAGGGCGCAGCGTTGCTGCATGCCACCCGAGAGCTGCCATGGATACAGGTCGGCGGCATGACGGAGATGAACGGCCTTCAGCGCCTCATCGACGCGATCGTCCCGCTCGCGCTTGTCGATGTGACGCAGACCGAAGCCGACGTTGCGGCGCACGGAAAGCCAGGGAAACAGGCTGCGGTTGTAGTCCTGAAAAACGATCGAAAGCCACGGCGGCGGATTGTCGAAATGGCGTCCGCGATGGAGCACCGCTCCTTCGTCCGGCTGCATCAACGACGCGATACAGCGCAACATCGTGGTTTTGCCGCAACCGGAGGGCCCGACAACCGCGAGAAATTCGGCCGTTCCTTGCCTGAACGACAGGCCTTTCAGGATGGGCGCTGTCGGCGAATATGCCTTGGAGACGCTGTCTATTATCAGGATTGGTTCTGGCATCGCCGTCCTGTCCTCACGCCACATTGCCATCAGCGAGCCCACGCCAGCCGCGGTGCCAGGCAAGGACACGCTTCTCGATCGCAAGCAAGCCAAGCGTCAGTGCAAGTCCGATGGTGCCGATCGTGAGCACGCCGGCATAAACATTTGCGGTCTGGAAGAGCCGCTGATTACGCAGGATGTAGAAGCCGAGTCCATCATCGGCCGCGATCAACTCGGAAATCACCATCATCACCAGCGCGATTGATAACGCGATGCGAATCCCGGCGAAGATCGATGGCATTGCCGCCGGCAGAATGACCCGGAACAGCCGTTCCTGGAGCGACAGGCCGTTGACCCGCGCAACGTCCAACAACAGCGGATCGACGCGCCGCGCGCCGTCGATGGCCGCAAGCAGCACAGGAAAGACCGAACCGAAAGCGATTACGAAGATCCGCATCGTGTCGGTTGGTCCGAACAGCAGGAGCGCGGCTGGCAGGATCGCAACGGCCGGAATGAACCGGAGATATTCCAAAACCGGACGCATCCAGGGATCGAGGACGCGCAGATAGCCAAGCACAATTCCAAGCACAGAGCCCATCATGACTGCGATGAGAAAGCCGATCGCGAGCCGCGTGACGCTCGGTACGATCGCGCTCGTCAGAAGATCGCCGTGCCAGAGCCGGAGATAGCCAGCGGCGACATTCTGCAACACCGGCAGATAGGGCGCCGGATGCGTGAGCGCCGCCCATTGCCAGATGGCAAGCAGGCCACAGATCGTGCCGATCTGCCAGAGCACAGGGCCAATCTGGATGCGGCTAGCGTTCACGGTTTTCCGGGCTCCAGGGTAATGCGGCCCGCTCCGCAGCCATGAAAAGCGCATTGACGAGATAACCGAGAACGCCGGTCACAAAGATCGCCGCCCACATCTCGGTCGTCAGGCCGTTGATGCGCACTGTTTCGATATAAAACCCCAGGCCCGGTCGCCCCGTCAGCATCTCGACGGTAATCGCAAGAACAAGGGCGATGGCTGATGCCGTCCGCAAGCCGGTGGCGACTGCGGGCAACGCACTCGGCAAAACAATTCGGAATAGTTGCGCAGGCCGCCCAAGTCCCATCACGCGACCGGTTTCGAGGTAGCGCGGGTCCACGCTCTCGACTCCTGCCTTGGCGCTGAACAGCACCGGCCACACGCTCGCGAAAGCGATCATGAATAGCTGCATTTCCAGGCCAATTCCGAGGACCAGCAATGCGACCGGGATCAGGGCTACGGATGGAATCGGACGTAGAAATTCGAGCAGAGGCCGCGTCGCAATTTCGAGTCTCGGCATCAGCGCCAGCGCGCACCCGCCGGCGATTCCGAGGAGTGTTGCGATTGCAAGGCCGGGCGCCCAGGACAGGATCGTCGCCAGCACGGCACCCGCAAGATCGCCGCCCCATAGGCCAGACACTGCATTCCGAACGATCGCAACGAAGGATGGAAGATCGCGGGGATCGACGATCCGCAAGCCGCGAATCATCTCCCAGGCCGCTATGGCGACGGCAATCCCCGATACTCCCTTCAACGCATTCTGGATTCTGGGTGACATGGTCAGATGCGAAGCCCAAGCGACAGCCGGCCGGCCATCAGACGTCGGCGAACTGGACAGCGGGAGCTGGACGCGCGCACCCTGCATGGCTGACTACACCGCGAAAACTTGGAACAGACGCATCCGGTCATGCGATCGCTCGGCATGGTTGGACTTCGGCTGCGCCATGTTCGGTTGCGCCATGTCACGCCTTCGCGAACTCTCTGATCGCCTTGATGATCAGGTCCGGCGCTTCTTCATTGACGTAATGATCGGTGTTCTCGACAACGAGCACCGGCAGGTCCGGGCGCAGCTTTCGCGTCTTCTCAAGTGCAGCTTCGGACACAAGCTTGCTTTCAGCCCCGCGAACAATGAGGACCGGACGTGTCACGTCCTTGAATGCCGGCTCGAGATTTTCCCGCAGACCCTGCGCGGTATGTGACATCGCCTCGGGATAGGCCAAGGGCCGAAATCCGCCTTCGACAGATTTGAAGGCGGAACTTGCGCGGCGCTGGATCGCATCCAGCGGCATCTTCGGATAACGACCCTGCAGATAGGCTTCGATGTCCTCGCGCGTCTTGAACACCTGATCGCCGCCATTGACGCGTGACGCTAACGCGTCAAGTACCTCGGTCTCGATATAGGGCGTGAAGTCGATGGCGACGACCCGTTCGACAAGCTCAGGCGCGATCGTCGCTGCGACGACCCCGTTTCTGGCGCCAAGCGAATGACCAACGATGATGGCCGGCCCAGCATTCACGCTGCTGATCAACGACAATGCATCCTTTGCGAGGTCGTTCGCTGAATAACCGCTCTCCGGCTTGTCGCTGAGGCCATGCCCTCGCTGGTCAACGGCGACGCATCGAAACGTATCGCTCAACGCCAGCGTGATCGGATCCCAGATGGCTGCATTCGACGTGATGCCGTGCAGGAAAATGGCGAGCGGCCCCTGTCCGACCTCGCGTACGTTCAGAGTAAGGCGCCCGGTATCGGTGCGATAAGCCCGGATCGGGCCACCATCTTTACTCACCTTGGCTCCTTGTCTTGCGGTGTCAGTTTCAAAGCTTTCACAATTCAACGACACATCTTTGTGTCAGTCAAGCTGATTGACAGACAATCTGGCAATTGCGTAAAAGGTCGCAGTTGAAGCGAGGGTGCGCCAACCGCGACGAAGCGCCTGCACACAACAATCGGCGATCGCTCTTGCGCAAATCGGGTCGGTCGGGCTTCCATCAGTCGCCCGGTACGAGTCGCGCACCGCTCGCTGCATCACGTTGTTCAAGAGCAACCGAAACTGAATGCCGACAATGAAGACGACACTCGACCTTCGGATTGCGCCCAGAACCGTGCAGCAGGAGGTCGTGGAAAAGCTCCGCAGCGCTATATTGTCGGGGATATTCCAGCCGGGAAACCGATTGGTCGAGACCCAGCTTTGCGATTCACTCGGCGTCAGTCGGCCATCTTTGCGCGAAGCGCTTCGCAGCTTGCAGGCCGAGCGGCTTATCGAGATCGTTCCGAACCGCGGCCCGCAGATCCCGGTGCTTTCGTGGCGCGATGCCGAAGAGATCTATGAGGTACGCGAACTTCTCGAGGGCGAGGCTGCGGCGCGTTGCGCAGCCAATATCGGCGACGAGGACATCGAGGAGCTGTCGGACCGACTTGAAGACTTTCGCCGCGCTTCGCGACGGGGGGACTCGGCCGATCAGGTGACCACCGCGACTGAATTCTATGCCGTGATCTTGCGTAACAGCGGCAACAAGATCATCGAACAAACTCTCGGCAGCCTGCTCGCTCGCGTCAACTTTCTACGCGGCCGCTCGATGTCGCTGCAGGATCGCGCAAAGGCCAGCTACGAAGAGATGAAGGCGATCTTTGTCGCAATTCAGGGCCGCAATCCGGATAAAGCGCGAAAGTGCGCTCAGTTGCACGTCGTCAACGCCAGAAACGCGGCGAAGCTGTCTTTTGAACTCGCCGGCAACGCAACGCAACCTGCCAAGGGGGGCCGGGCGCAGCCCCGCGGTTGAAGACCCGAAAAATAGATTCCCGACAGCGAACCGACTCGCATTCTTAAGCACGGCGCATCTGTCGTTACCTGCTCCCCTATCGGGCACAACGCGCACTTTTTCCTGTGGTTCATAACAGGGTATTTTTCGCTGAAGCAGCGAACCGAACAGCGACGGCGTCGGAATTTTAACGCCTAAGGTAAGCGTCTTTTGACGAGAGCCACGAGGCTGGCGTTAAAAACCTGGGCCACACATCGAACGTGTGTAGGCGTTACCAGAGCACGAAGTCCAGCCACAGTCATACCCGCCCAAACGTCTTCGACGGCGGGGGACAGTCACGTCTACATCACGACTGGAATCACCGGCTGAATCGCGAGTTATCTACTGGCTCTGAAAAGCACCATTGCGGGCGTGACCTCCCGGACCGTCCCATCTATTATTGCAACCGGGAAGCGCTCCACGGCAGGCATTCGCATCTGTTAACGGCCAAGGCCTTGATATTCATGGCTTACTCACTCAGACAGCTTGCGTCGACCCTCTACATCAACCGCCTGTTCGCCCGAACTCTGTTCGAAGTCCTTCTGCTTGCGCTTTTGATCGAGGGCCTGTTCCTGTCCGAACGCCTGATCTCAATCCTCAAGATTGTGATCGACAGCCCCGTCGGGTTGAGCAGTGCCTTTCCGCTGCTCGCATTTTCTGCCGCAGAAGTTCATCTCGCGCTTCCGCTTGCCATCCTTATCGCGACCTATCGCATTATTCTGACTTATCGCGAGAACCGTGAATTCATCGCGCTGGCGTCGGGCGGCCAGAGCGTGCTCCCGCTTTTGCGTTTTGCCGGCGCTCTCGCCGTCACCGCTTTGATTTGCAGCCTGCTGATTTCCGGCTTCGCAGTGCCTCACGCGAAGTTTGCATTCCGCGCGAAGGTCGATGCGGTTCGCTACGAGACGTTGCGGGCGGGAAGTACGCCGGGCAAGTTTTTATACTTTCCTGATTATATCGTCTATGTGTGGCCGGCAGCCGGGCGCGCATCAAATCCGGTCTTTATCAGACAGACGCTGGACGAAAAAACATCGCGTATCGTCAATGCAAGCAACACGGAGATTATTGACCGGTCGTCTGAAGGTACGTTGATAATCGGCTTGCACGGGGTCACCATCAACGACTTTCCAAGCAGGGACGAAGTCTCGACTGCTCCGGACGGAAACTCTGACGAAAAGACGCAGAATCCGCCGTGCGACGGTTGCAATCCTCAATTCCACACGATGAATACCAACAACGTCGCCAGGAGCGTCAACATCACCAATCTCATGCCGACGCAGCCACGCGGAGTCGTGCTGGACGAGTGGACGACGCCGGAATTGCTGGGCTGGATGTCTGCGCTGAACGGCCGGGTCGCCGGCGAGGCGGAGGCGATTGAGGCGGTTCGGCGGCTCGCCCGCGCACTGCTTTGCCTCATAGCGCCGTTTCTGGCCTGGTCTGCATTGACCTTGACGACACGGGCTTCGCAGATTTTCGTGCTGCCCTTGGCGTGCATGGTCGTGATGGTCGCAGATATCGGATCCTCGCAGCTGATTACGCATTTCTCCGCGATCGGCGGCCCTGCTTTGGCTTCAGTTCTGGTTGCGGTGACGTTGGGTCTTCTCGCACTTCTCACCTCGCATATCGCTTTACGGCAAAATCTATTGATCTTTCCGTCATTGGGACGATCCTGATGCGGTCAAGCGCCGGAAGCGTTTGACGTGCCTTCCTTTGTCAAAATAGTACGGCGCGCTGTTCCCGCCCCGCTTGGCTGGTACACGCGTTACATGGTCGCCACTTACGCGCGTTACACATTCCTTGCGACATGCGCGATCCTTGCCATCGCTCTGACGATTGATCTCACGCTCTTTCTGTCCAAGGTTTTGTCAGCCCTACCGCCTCAGCACGGATCCTGGAACGCTCTTTATCTCGCCCGCTACCTGATCCTACGAAGCACCGATTTTCTCGCGGAATTATTGCCGTTAATCGCCTTCGTCGGCGTTTTCTGGGCGGAAATTTCTCACACCTATGCGCGTGAACGGCTCATCGTCTGGTTCAGCGGAAGAACACTACTGCAATGCCTGCTGCCGGCGCTGATCTTTGGCCTGCTCATCGGCTCCACGCAACTGATGCTGAACTTTTACCTACGACCTGCCGCGGTGACGGCGATGGCTCAGGATCGGCTTGGCTCTTACGGCGAACGGTTCGATCCGCGGCCGATACTCTACCCGCAATGGTTCGCCGTCGGACGTGATGTCATTCAGGCTGTCATCGAGCCCGGCGAACCACCATCGCTTCGCGACGTCAGGATTTTTCGTATGAATGACGCCCTGTCGCTTCAGACATTGTTTCGCGCGAAGTCCGCTAGGCCGGCCGGCCGAAACGAATGGCTGCTTATCGAGGGCTATGGCTGGTCGCCGCCCCGGGACGCCGGTGGGCAGGCGCCAGCCGGCGGGGCGGACGACCCCGACGTGACCGGCACAAAAACCTCTTTCCGTCAAAAAGCGATTCATTTGCCGCTATCGCCGGCATGGCTCAACAACCGGCGGATCAACGCACGCTATCTGAGACATGAGGTATTCTCGGTGCTGCAAAAGGAGCAATTCTCACCGAACAGCGAATTCCGAACCTGGGAACAGGCGCGCTGGTCGCTGACAGCGTTCGGGCTCGCCCTGACCCTACTGGCAGCCAGCCTGTCGCAGCTTTTTCTCGCGACGCGAATCGAGCTCTGGCGTCTCGCCGTCATCGCGGGGTGCGGATATGTCGCCAACACTTTCATGAAAGTGTCTATCCTGCTCGGGGAGCATGGTCAGCTTCATGCCGCGGTTGCGGCGTGGTTCGTTCCCATCTTCGTACTTTGCGTCTGCGTCATGAGTGCGCGCGCTAATCGGATTGGTTGACAGGCTTTGTTTCGGGACCACGCTCCATTGTCGTAGCGCGAAGAAAACCCCCGCCGGCCGCGCAGATGGTCAAGTGTATCGGGGCGCCCGATCAACGTTCCGGGCACGGGAATTGCGGACGATGTCCTCCGGAGTGCCTTCGTTGATAATCCGGCCCGAATTGATGACGTAGGCACGGTCAACGCTGTCGAGCGTGTCCTTGATATTGTGGTCGGTAATCAGGATGCCGAGCCCCTTATCAGTAAGCAGGCGGATCAGCCGTCGCACTTCTTCTATCGCGATCGGATCGATTCCGGCAAAGGGTTCATCGAACAGGACGAATGACGGTCGGGCGGCCAGTGTTCTGGCAATCTCACAGCGGCGCCGTTCGCCGCCCGAAATCGCCGCGGCGCGTGAGTGGCGAATATGGGCGATATTGAATTGCGCGAGCAGCGCATCGGTGAGCCGGCGGCGCCGGGACGCATCCGCTTCATAGGCTTCAATGACCAGGAGGATGTTCTGCTCCACGCTCAGGCCCCGGAACAGCGATGGTTCCTGAGGAAGATAGTTCAAGCCGCGTCGGGCCCGATGGTGGATTGGCAAATCGGTTATGTCGTCGCCGTCCAGGTAGATGTGGCCCGAATCGGGCGCCATGGTTCCGGCGATCATCTGGAAAAGCGTGGTTTTGCCCGCGCCGTTTGGACCCAAGAGTGCGACAGCTTCGCCGCGTTCAACATGGATGCTGACGCCGGACGCAACGTCTCGCAGACCGAACCTCTTGAAAAGACGGTCTGCGAGAAGCACGTTCATGATCCTGCTATGTGTGGCGGAGTCAGATCTTGTTGAAGTCGCTTCGGAAAGCGGGATCAAGCCCGAGCCTTTTCGGGATCGCGCTCTAGGCCGTATCGCCGCCGTCAACGAAACTCTGCATCAGACGGCGCGCTTGATCGTCACTGAATTGTTGAGGCGGCGATTTCATCAGGTAGCTCGAAGGGCCGAGAATTGCGCCGGCGATCTTGCGGTCGAGAGCGATCTTGGCGCATCGAATAGCGTCGACCACGACACCTGCGGAATTCGGAGAGTCCCAGACCTCCAGCTTCAACTCGGCGCTCAGGGGGATTCCTCCGAAGCCCGTCGCCTCGAGCCTGATATGGGCGATCTTGCGATCCAGCAGCCAGGGCACGTAGTCGCTGGGACTGATATGGATCTGCGCTTGATCGAAGGTGTCAGGGAGTTGACTCACGACGGCCTGCGTCTTGGACACCTTCTTCGAAGTCAGCCGTTCTCGTTCCAGCATATTCAGGAAATCGGAATTTCCGCCAAAGTTCAGTTGGTAGGTCCGCTCGACGGTGACGCCGCGCTCCTCGAACAACCTTGCCAGCGTGCGGTGAACAATTGTCGCTCCGACCTGACTCTTGACGTCGTCGCCGATGATCGGGACGCCGCCGTTTTCGAACCGCTTCCGCCATTCCGCGTTCGATGCGAGAAACACCGGGATGCAATTGATATACGCGCATCCTGCTTCGATCGCCGCGCCGGCGTAGAACTCGCTTGCTTGCTGCGAGCCCACCGGAAGATAGGAGACGACAATGTCGGACCCGGATTCTTTCAGGACATTGACGACATCGACTGGGGGAGATTTCGAAAGTTTGATCTTGTGTCTCAGAAGCTCGCCGATCCCATCCAGCGCTTCGCCCATATGGACTTCGACCCCGGATCGGGGGACTTTTGCGAAGTTCACCGTATTATTGGGTTCAACGAAAATGGCTTCGGAAATGTCCCGGCCGACCTTTTCGGCGCTGACATCGAAGGCTGCCGAGAGGACGATATCGTCGATCTTATAGCCGCCCAGGTCGGCGCTGGTCAGGCCCGGTACAGGAAAGTTGGGGGATACGCCGCGATAATATTGAAGACCCTGGACCAAGGCAGACGCACAATTGCCAACCCCCACAATCGCTACTCGAATTTCTGAAAAACTCATCAGAAAAGCCTGCCGTATCCACGTTTTTCGGAAGTGATATTTACCTAGCCCCCGCAAATATCCAGAGATTACGGGAAAAATGAAAAGGAGCAAGTTTCGCGCTCCGACGGCACGACTGACCGGCGCCAGTTCTGCCGCGGGCGGTGAAAAGTTGTTGAGCCGAACTACATTCGCCCCATCCTGGAGCGTTATCGCCCGGCGAGCCGTTATCCGGGGAAAGCGACGGGGTGCAAAGTATAGGCGACTTGAATGGCTGCGCTTACGAAGCCATCTGTCCCAATTCTGAAAAAGCCCGCGCGATAATTCCGGCGCCAATGCCAGCAACGACGTCGTCATAGACGACGCCAAAAGCCGGGAGCCCGCCAACCCTGATATTGATCGGCCAAGGTTTCAGGATATCGAGCAGCCGAAACAGCAGGAGTGCGACGATTTGTACGGCAACCGTGGCGCCACTGACCAAGATCAGCGCGATCAGCGCGCCACTGACTTCGTCGATGACAATGATTTGCGGATCGTCTTCACCGAGATCTTTGACGACCCGCGAGGCAGTCAGGATCGACAGGCCCACGATCAGCACGGCTATGACGGTTTGAACGGGAATGGAGACCGACTGGATCGCCCAATAAATCGGCAGTACCGTCGCCGTCGCAACCGTGCCCGGCCCAATCGGCGAAAGACCGGCGCCGAACCATGTCGCTATAACGAATGATATAGCGCCGACGCCCGGCAATCTTGAGCGCTGTGTTTGCAGCCATACCTGAAATCGACGTCTGTTCATGAACCAGCACTGATCCGGCCCGAGCCTCTCATGATATGATCCGTGGCTTTCCAGATGACATTAGGCATTGCTTTCCTCCTTTACCGCGGCGGTTGCGGGTCCTCAATGCGCCACTCGCGCGGATTTGTCCGGCCGCGCTCTGGATCGGCTCGCTCTTGTCCGCCTATTATAAGTTTGCTGGGCGCTCCGGTCCGAACAGGTTATGCGCGGCCCGGCTCTTCCAGTATGGCGTAGTACGTCATGTATGGTGTCGCACTTCGAGCTTCCAAAATCGTACCGAAGATTCCGCGACCGGTCCGCCGACAATTGGCCGCGCTGATCGGCACCGCGGCGTGGGCGGTGGCGGGACGGGCACGCCGTCATGTCAGTGCAAACGTCTGGCATGCCCTAGGGGCGCCGGCACAGCGGGATCTGGCGTTCCGGATTCGCACTCAACAAATCGTCCGCCGAATATTCTGTAACTGCATCAGCAACTATCTTGAACTGTTCACGCGGCCAACGCTTTCAAAGCAAGCCGTGCTCGATCGTATCGAAGTGAGGGGGGTAGAGCATTTCGAGGAGGCCGCCGCCTTGAACCGGGGCGTGGTCATCGCGTCCGCTCATCTCGGACCGTTCGAATACCTGACGTCATGGATGCCGGCACGCGGCTTCGAACTGACGATCCCGGTTCAGAAGATGCGCGACGATCGAATGCTTCGCCTTATGCTGGAGAAACGCATCTCGAACGACGTCAGATTCGTGCCGGTGACCGGATTTGGAGCGGTCCGGACGATATTGCGCGCTATCGAACGTAAGCAGACGGTTCTCATCACCGCGGACCGCGCCGTCTATGGAGAGAGCGCGATCCTGGATTTTTTCGGAGCACCGGCGCGGCTGCCGCTGGGGCCCGTCAATCTTGCGATTCAAACCGGCGCGCCGCTCATCGGTGCGTTCGGATGGCGCAACGGCAGCCGGGACGTGGTGGAGTTCGTTCCGATTTCGTTCGCCCTACCCGATCATGAGCGAGGCAACCGCGAATTGCTGCAGGCCCTCCTGCTACGACGGCTTGAAAAGATCATCGGTGATCATCTCGATGAGTGGGTGGTGTTTGAGCCGGTCTGGCAATAACGGGCTCTGGCTATGACCGGCCTTTACGAAGGGCGTTTATGCCGGCGAACAAGCCGAGGCAAATCGCGCCAGCGGCCGCAATGGCGATGAAGGGCAAAAAGACATGCCAGGCGCCGTAACGCAGAAAGGTCTGGTAAGCGCAGAACGCGAACAAAACCGGCAGCGCGACCGAGATGACAGCGATACCGCCAGGAAATCGCAGAAATCGGAAGCGCGAGCGCGGCCGCCATAATGGCTCGACGAACACCCCGAGAAAGATCGTGCCGCAGTTCAGGATCAGCCAGAACACCGACAGACATGATCGGTACGCGATCTGGCCAGCCACGGCTGCCCAATAGCCCAGCGCGTCCGGGCTCGGTTCCGGCGCCGCAAAATCGGAATAGGCCAGAGCGTGAAGGCGCGCGTGCCAAGTCTGGTCGTGTTGCGCCAAATCTTTTCCCCTCAGCCGCGCTTGACCGCAAAAGGCGTAAAATTGACTTTGCAGCATATGCTGCAAAAATATCGGCTGCAAAACACGAGCTTGCAAATTCGGGGTCGTCCATCTCCGATCCGGGACGGGATGTTCCGCCCCACATCAGCCCGGGTCGCATCGCAAAACACGCTCGGGGAGCGTTGATCTTTCATGATCACGGATGTGTTGCGCGCACCCTTCATATGGATCGGCCGGACATTTCTGCAGCTCATCCTGGCGTCCGGCGTCACCGCCAACCAGTTGACCGTAACCGGCCTTGCCTTGGTGCTGATGAATTGCGGCCTGTATCTGTGGACGCAGGACATGTTCGTTCTCGGCGTAGGGCTGTCGCTGTCCTACACATTCGACGCCCTGGATGGCGTGATCGCGCGACGGACGGGGACCACCACCCTGTATGGCGGCTATCTGGATGCGGTGATCGATCGGTATCAGGAAATCGCCAGCTACTTCGTCGTGGGCGTCGTGACGGGATGGTGGACCGCCATATTTCTTCTGACGGTAGGGGCGATGCTGGTAAGCTACCACAAGGCTGCCGCCGCGCTTCAGACGCCCGTCGACAACAAGGCCTGGCCCGATCTGATGGAGCGTCCGAGACGGGCCTGGCTTTTCTGCTCCGCCCTGATTCTGGAGAACGCGATCCCGGTGCCCGAGGCTTTCGGAGGCAGCTTCGCCTATCTTGCGATCTGTTTCATCGCGGTGATGGTGCATTTCACCGCCATCCAGAGATTTGTTCGCGCGCGCCGGATACTGACGCAAACAGCGTGTTCTCCCTCCCCGGTGACGGCGGTCCGGACGAGCGATGTCATGCACCCAGCTCCGGACATTGCGTGACGCCACAGAGGCAATCCACCATGGGTCGATGGACGAGGCGGTCTTTGGTCGGTCTGGCGATAGCCGGTTATGTCGTTGCGCTGTTTCTGGCATTCGACGTGGCCTATTCTACGATGATCGCGGGCGCGGAACGCCCGTTTCGTATTGCCGATCAACACTATCACCATGGACTGGCGGCACGGTATGACGGTTACGATTTGTGGGGCGAGCGCCGCTACCGGGTCTTCACAAACAATCTTGGTCTGAAGGATGCCTCGGACCGCGAGGTTGCGCCGATATCGAGTGGGCGGCGGATTCTGCTGATCGGCGATTCTTTCACCGAAGGCATCGGCCTTCCCTTCGAGGAGACGTTTGCCGGCATGCTCACGCGTGCCGGACAGGAGCGCGGGCCTGACACGATTGAGTTCCTCAACGCGGGCGTCTCGTCCTATTCTCCCAGCATCTACTACAAGAAGGTGAAGCATTTGCTGGATGCCGGCATTCGCATCGGCGAAGTCGTGGTTTTTTCGGACCCATCCGATGTCCATGATGAAGCGACTGCCTATTTCTGCATAGACGACGACCCGAAATATCAAGCATATTGCGATCCGAAAGATATGCTGCCGGCTTGGGCGAAGAAAAAATCGTTCGTTGAGAGTTATCTCTCGGTGACCAACGCCACCGGCATGTGGATCATGCGGAATCTCGCCCCCTATTCAACGAGGAAAGCCGATCAGAAAACCGATATGGATCTTCTGCGGCTCGGTTGGCTGAGATCCGGGTCCGCTGTTGAGCACATCCTATCCCCGCTCGGCGTGGAGGGTGGGGTAGCGCGATCGTTGCAGAATATGGAGGCCTTGGCGAATCTGTTGAAGGCAAAAAAAATCCCTTTGACCATCGTCGTCTACCCTTGGCCGTCCCAGCTTGACCGGAACGATCACGACAGCCGCCAGATATCCCTCTGGCGCGAATTCTGCCGCAATCGCTGCAAGGCTTTCATCAACCTGTTTCCGGCTTTCTTTGCGGCGAAGGAACGCGATCCGGACTGGCGCAAGCACCTTCTGATCGCGGACGGCATTCATTTCTCCGAGGCCGGCAATGAAATCATTTTCCGTGTAATCGCCAAGACGATTTTCTAGAGCGTGATCCCCGAAATCGGGTGTGGCGCTTCGAACCAAACTCATCCCACTCTAGGATGCGCTTCTATCCAGCAAGTTCCTGTCAGAGGCGAGCCGGTGAAAATCGCACACGTCTGCCCCTATGACATCGATCGCCCCGGCGGGGTGCAGCGTCATATTCTCGATCTGTCGCATTCGCTTGCGAAGTTGGGACATGACGTCACGATCATCGCGCCCCGTGTCCCGCGTAGCTTTCACAGGCCGGGTCCGGTCACCGGGCCGGTTTCCGTCGCACGCATCGGCACGGCTCGATTGATCGGGATCAACAAGACATCGTTCGAGGTCTCTCTAGCCGTCGGGGCGGAGCGCGCTCGGCTCGACCGCTTTATGCGATCGTCGGCTTTCGACGTGGTGCATGTCCACACCCCGTTGAGTCCGCTGCTGCCGCTGCAGGCGCTCGCCCGGTCGGACGCCGCCAAGGTCGCGACCTTCCACGCGGTGCCGCCGAACACCGTGACCGCCCCACTTCAGCGGCTTTTGAATCGCGTGCTGAACCGGCGCATCATCCGCAAGCTGGACGGCATCATACTCGCGTCTTCGGTCCAGGAGACTCTGTGCTTGACCGGGACGGTGCTCCCTCCTTGTACAAATTTGCGCTCGTTCACCGACCGTTCCCCGTTTCCAACGGAAGGTGACGGCTGTCCGATCTGCATCCTTTTTCTCGGACGTCTGGAAAAGCGTAAGGGTGCGGCGGTGCTGCTGAATGCCCATGCGCTCCTGCGCCGACAAGGACTGCCGGTCCGGCTGCTTTTTGCCGGGGATGGGCCTGAGCGCGAAAGGCTACAGCGGACAACGGAAAGACACGGGATCCCTGACGTGACTTTTCTCGGTCGGGTCGATCAGGACCGCCTGGCCGACATATATGCTGGCTGCGACATCTTCTGTGCGCCGTCGCTTTATGCCGAAGGGTTCGGAATCGTCCTGGTCGAAGCCATGGCCAGCGGCAAGCCGGTCGTCGCCGCGGCCAATGCGGGCTATCGGACAGTCCTTCATGGCGATGCCGCACAATTCCTCGTACGGCCGGGAGATGCCGCTGACCTGAGCGACAAGCTGAGACAGTTGGTCGAGCAGCCGCTCTTGCGCGGAAAGCTCGGGAAATGGGGCCGGCGAGAAGCGGTGCGCTACGACAGTGACGCCCTGGCGCCGGCCTTTCTGTCTGTCTACGCAGAGGCTATCCGTTCCAGGATGCGCAGAGCCGCAACGGCTGCACATTGAGGCGGCCCGGGGAGCGCACGATTGCACCGATCAGCAGGATGGTTCGGCATGGCAACGATCCGCCTCGGCGTAATACGCGTCGAGATAGCGGCGCATGCGCGCATGCCAGCCCGGAGGGATCGTGTTGAAGCAGACCGTCTGCCGCGATGAATGCCTCAGGAGTGCCAGCCGCGCCTCGACGTAACGGGCGACGAACCAGCTTTCCTCGACTCGTGCGAACGGGATATCGCCGCCGTTCCAGGAGCGTTCATGTCGCGGACGATGGTCACGGGCCTCATAGGTGTTCACAAGCATCGCCCAGAACAGGGCGCGGTCATCATCGCGAAACTTCAGGGCAACAACGTCCCGCAGCACCGTTTCGAGTTCATTCCAGACGGCGATGCATGTCGATTTTCGAAAGACTTCAAAGGAGTGCGCGGGGAAGTAAATCCGCTCGAAGCCCAGACGATAAAGAAGAAGCGCGGTGCGGCTTGCGATTCGCGGATGCCCGCGCCGGTGGCGAGCGCCGATCCACGCGAGCCATCGGGGCAGATAGCTTCCGCGCAGAATGACCTGGCCGTCCTGTAGGAAATAGGATTGCGGCGTTGCATTCCAGAACATGAAGTCATCGTTGCCGTAAATAAAAAGGTGCGAGAGGCCGGGAATCCGGTGCACGAAAGGCTCAATGCTGAGGCTCGAGAAGGTCGGCAGCCAGACCCGAGGGATAATTTCCGAATGCACAACGACGCGGACGCCCGGCACGGCGAGAACCGGGTCGGGAAGCCGCTGTCCGTCCGCCACGACAATATGGATGGTGCGGAGCCAGGGCGCAAAGAGCCGCACCGAGCGCACGGCATAACCGATCTCCTCCATCTGGAAATAGCGGGTATGATCGCCAACCAGTTGGTCGGTCGGAGAGCGAGAACCGAGCGCTTGCGGCAGATGCTGTCGCTTCAGCCGGGCGAATTCCGGGTCGCTGCCGTCCACCCACAGAAACACGATGTCGATCTCGGGCATTGCGGATCGCCGCCGTCCACCCACAGAAACACGATGTCGATCTCGGGCGCGATGTTTGACATGGTCACGGACAGGTCGCTTTGAATTCATGGGATCGAAGGACATAGTATTGAAGGACACGGCATCTCTGAATCCGGTTCGGACCTTCGCTTGACGGAGCTGATCTCAGCAAGCCCACTGCGGGCCCGCCACCGACACAAGCTGACGGCGGGCGCCCTGGGATTCTCATCTTTCCTTCTGGTCATCGCTCCGATCTTGTTGTTCCGGTATCCCGCGATCCAAGACTATCCCAATCATCTTGCGCGGATATTCATAATACGCCACGCCGACGATCCGATACTTGCGAGCCTGTATCGCGTCGCATGGGGATGGCTTCCGAATCTAGGGTGGGACGGCCTCATGCTGCTCGCGAGCGGTCTCGCTCCGATTGAGACGGCCGGCCGCCTCTCGCTGGTTTTCATCACCCTGCTGGTCAGCGCCGGTGTGGCGGCGCTCAATCGCGTTATCGTCGGCCGCTGGTCGGGCATCGTATTGCTGGCAACGCCGTTGTTGTTCAGCCAGAGCTTCACCTGGGGTTTTCTTGCCTTCGACATGGGCATCGGCCTCGCGTTGTTCGCGACCGCATTCTGGCTTGCGCTCGACGAGCGACAGTGGCGGGTCCGGCTCCTGGGCGCAACGGTGCTTTCGACCGTTCTGTTCGTCACCCATTTGGCGGCTTGGGCCATCTATGGCGTGATCCTGCTCGGCCTCGCAATCGAAACGCTCTTCGGGGAGCGGCATTCCCGGGACGCGTTCGTCAGGTCACTGCTGCGCTTCTGTCGCGACGCCTCGCAGGCGCTTCCGGCACTCATGCTTTCTATTCTCTGGCTGAGGGAAACAGCCGAGCCCTCGGGTGCTGCGACCGGGGTGGAGGGTTTTCAGTGGCCCTGGCTGCGGATCATTCACGTATTTTCGATAATTGACGCGGGCCGTCCCTGGCTGACCGTGATCCTTGTCGTGACGTTTATTGCAACGATCGGATACGGGCTGCGAAGCGGCGCGTTGGTATTGGCCGCGCGCATGCGTATCCCGCTCCTGCTTCTGGTGGCGCTGTTCTTCTGCATGCCGGACAAGATGTCCGCAATGTCTCACGTCAGCAACAGAGTGCTCGCGGGGTTTGCGATCTGGAGCATGGCGTCGCTGCGCCCAGGCCCGGCATGGGCGGCGCTGGCGCCGCGCCTTTATGTTGCGGTGACGGTCGTGGTGCTGGCGGCCGGGTTTGGCCGGTTGCCCGGCTGGTTCAACACACAGGCCAAGATCGCGGCTTTCGCCAAACTGGTCGAGGAGATTCCAGAGGGTGATCGACTTTACGTCATTCATGCCGGAATAGCCGGTGAAGACATCCGCGCGGAGGCCAGCGGAATTTATCACGCCGCCTCCTACGCGGTCCCGTGGAAAAAACTGCTTGTGCAATCGATGTTCGCTTACCCGGGTCAGCAGCCGATTCGTTTCTGCCTGCTGGCGGATCGGATGCGGCCCGCAAGCGCGCATACCGTGATGAAGGATCTCTCCGCCGAGCTATCAAGACGGGGAGCGTCTTTGCGCGATCAACTGGCCGATTTCAACCATATCGTCGTGCACGGGCCGCTGTCCGCTGCGGACAGTCAGTTCGTTCCGTCGGATCTCTTCCGTCTGGCGCGAACGGAAGAAGACTTCCGGCTGTATCGTCGGCGGCCCGGTGCGCCGGCCCTTCGTCTTGGTTCGATTGGCGACGGCTGCAAACCCGATGGTCGCCGCTGATCCGAAGATCGCTGGGAGTCATCTTCCGGCGAGCGGCTATAGCTGGAGCATCGCTCTCAGCTCCCGCCCCACCTGCGCCCACTGCCAAGAGCGTTCCATCCACGCGCGACCTCTCTGTCCGATGACCTTGGCGGCGGCGGGATCGGACAGCAATTGGTTCAGACGCTCCTCAACGGACCTGACGCCACGCCCTGGAACGACGAAACCGGTCTCGCCATGGAGGACCGCGTCGGGCGCTCCGCCACAATCGCCGACGATGACAGGCAAGGCTGTCGCTGCCGCTTCCAGAAAGACAATGCCGAGGCCCTCGACATCGAGCCCGGCATAGCGGCTGCGGCAGGGCATCGCGAAAATGTCGGCGGCGTCATAATAGCCAGGCAACTCCCGGCTCGGGACCTCCCCCGCGAACACCACATGGTCCGACACGTCGAGCTTACGGACGAGACGTCGAAGCCCTGCCGCATAGGGGCCGTCGCCGACTAGAAGCAGCGCAGGCTTTCTCTGGTTTGCGGCCAGCAGGCCGGGCAGCGCGCGAATAAGCGTATCCTGCCCCTTTCGTCTCACCAGCCGGGAGACGCACAGGATCACCGGCCGTTCGGTTAGGCCGTGGCGCTTGCGAATGGCGCTGCCGCCAGCGCCCGGCCGAAAGGTCTTCGTATCCGCACCGGGCGTCAGTCTGACCATGCGGCGGGTCGCGGCCGCCGATAGTCCTTCCGACAGGCGCTGGCGCGTAAACTCGCCAAGATAGGTGAGCGCGTCGACAGAATCTCCGATACGCCGCAGCAGCGCCCTGCTCACTGGAAGCCTCGCCCAGCCGATTTCGTGACCGTGGGTGACGGCGACGATACGGCGGGCGCCGGCGCGTCGCAGGCTCGGCGCCAGCAGGCCCAAAGGCGCCGCGGCACCGAACAGGATCGTATCGCAGCCATGCGACGTCATGATCTCCAATGCGCGCCGGCAAACCGTGGGAACGGGCAGCATCAGCGATGTCGGGTGGCGGATGACTGGAAACGGCTGCGCCCCGTCGAACGCGGCCGCACCGGGCCAGGCCGGTGCATAGACCACGACACGATCCGCCACCTGGATCGCCAACGCATGCAGGAACGACTGGATGCCGCCTATGCGAGGCGGAAAGTCATTGGTGATGATCAAGACCCTGGACACGGCAAGAGCCTACAGGATGCGCGACCGAGCGGCGCCTATCTGCCGCCGCCCCTGCCCCAAGTGAAAATCGAACTTGCGGCATAATTCCATACAACTCCGACAAAGACTCCCGCGAGGCCGGCCAGCCACCACACATAGGAGCGGTCGGAGAACAGGTAATTGGCGATGCCGACATTCGCCAGGATTCCGACCGAGCAGGCAGCCATGAATGTAACAAGCCCCTTCGCCAGCGCGAAGGCGCCCTTCAATCGCCGGTCGCGGTAGGTCAGCATATTGTTGACGAAAAAATTGAATGTCATGGCGCAGAGGGTGGCAACGGCTTGCGACACCCAGAATGTCGAACCGCTCAAGAACATCATAATCGCCAGCGTCAGCACATGCACTACGACGCCGACCATTCCGATGATCGCAAACGCCAGAAAGCGCACCGGAACGAACCGCCCGACCAGCTTGTCGACGAGCAGAACCAGATATTCCCAGACAACCAGCGCATCCAGCTTGCTCTCGCCGGCTCTCCTCGGTCGAAACCGGTAAGCGACCTCATGAATCCTCAAGGGATGATTTGCCGAGGCGCAAATATCGAGCAGGATCTTGTAGCCCTGACCGGATAGCTTTGCGACCTCATCGTCAAACGCCTCGCGCCTCATGGCGAAAAAGCCGCTCATCGGATCGGACAAAGTCGATCGGGCCAGATGCTGGGCAAGCCAGTTCGCAATCGCGCTCATATGGGCGCGCTTGCCATCCCAATCCTTGATGCTGTCCTCGGACAAATATCGCGAGCCTACGACAATATCCATCGACCCGCTCTGAAGAATTGCGAGCATCTCCGGCAGCAGCTTTTCGTCATGCTGCCCGTCGGCATCGATCACCGCGAAGTAAGGGGTTGTGGTACTGAGAATGCCCTCGATGACGGCACTGGCTAGCCCGCGCCGACCGATCCTGCGGATTACCCGGATATTCCTGTCGAGCCTTGCCATTTGCAGAAGCTCAGTACGCGTGCCGTCCGATGAATCGTCATCTACAAACACAATCTCGAAATCAGTGTCGCCGAGGACCTCGTTCAGCGCCGCTCGGAGCGGGGCGACGTTGTCACGTTCGTTGAAGGTGGGAATGATGACCGAGAGGACGGGGATGCGACCGTTATCGGTCGTCATGTCAGGCTCGAGAGCTCCGATGGTCTCTTGCATAGTGGTGTCGAACTAACGTTGCGCTAGGGCGGAAATCGCTTGAAAAGCTAAACGCAGATCCTCAACAACCGTCTCGATTTTCGAGATATACTATTCGATTTCAGTATGGCATCTTCGTCAATCAATATCAGGCGCTGACATCCTCGCCAATCGCTATCCCGACAAGCCTAATGCCATGTAGCGCCTCGCGATCGTCTCTGTCCCCGCTGCAGCCAGACTCCGGTTCGAGGACTGCTTTCGTCGGCTGGGCGGTCGCCCTCTTCGCTTTGGCGCTGAGTCCGCTGATCCTGTTCAAGTATCCCGGTCTGCAGGATTATCCGAACCATCTGGCCCGCGCCTTCATCTTGTTAAACCAGGACGATTCACTCCTGGCGCGTTCGTACGCGGTGCAATGGATGCCCCTGCCAAATCTGGGCTGGGATATATGGGCGTTGGCGGTCGGCAAGTTGCTTCCGATTGAATGGGTCGGACGGTTATTCCTGATGATGTCCGGCACGGTCATCATGGCGGGATGTTTCGCGCTGAACCGTACGCTGACGTCACGCTTCAGTTTTGCGCCGCTCCTGGCGGTGCCGTTCCTGTTCAATTCCGGATTCTCGAAAGGCTTCCTGAGTTTCGAGCTTGCCGCCGGGTGCTCCTTGCTTGCCGCGGCTTGGTGGGTGTCGGCAAGGGACATGTACTGGCTGCGCAGGCTGCTGATCGCCACGGTCTGCTCCACGGCGCTGTATCTGATCCATCTTTACTCCTGGGCCTTCTATGGCTTGTTCGTCTTCGGGTATGAAGTCCAGCGGATGGTCAGAGCCGGACGGACAGGTCCATCGATATTGCGTCAGCTTTTCAGAGACGGCCTGCAGGCCATCCCCGCATTGGGAATGTTCGTTTTCGCTGGCATCAATTCGACGCAGCCTGAACTTGTGGTGCAGAAATTCGACGCGCCCCATATGCGCATCCTAGAAATTCACGCGCTGATCGATACAGGCAATCCGTTCATCAGCTTCTCTCTCGTCCTGATCATGCTGGTGTTGATCGCTACGATGATCGGGCGAGGCCTGCTGCGGGTTCGATCCGACTTCGCCCTGCCAATCGGTCTTTCCATCGCGCTTTTCTTCATTCTCCCTGATCAGATCGCCGGCACCTATTACGTGGCTTGGCGCCTGATATTCATGGCGCTTCTGGTTTTCATCGCCTCTTGCGTGCCTACTGAAAAGGGCTTCGCCGCGATCAATCTCGTGCTGGGCGTCACAGCGCTGGTCACCGTCAGTGCCGCTTCGGTCACGATCTGGTCATGGCACAACGCCAAGCTTGGAACGGAAGCATTTCTGAAAATCACCCAGCGCGTACCGGAAGGCAGCGCGCTGTTCGTGGTCCATAACGGCATGAAGCCGCAGCGCCTCGTGCGCGAGGCTGTGGGGCTGTACCACGTTGGATCGTTTGCCGTTTTGACGCGGCGCGCGCTCGTTCAATCCATGTTTGCGTTGCCCGGGCAGCAGCCGATACAATTTCGCGATGCCTCGCTTCAGTCCGCGCCGCACAACTCGGCGACCTTCCTGAGCGATGTGAGAAAGCAGTTTCGGAAAAAAGGGCTGGATTTCCGAAGCCACTTGCTCAAGTTCGATTATGCCGTCCTGCATGGCCCCGACTACGGCGACGATCTCGAGGTTCTGCCTGGGGGGCACCTCGATCTGATCGAGAAGGTCGGCGATTTCCGCCTTTACAGGATAGCGCGAGACGATCCGTCGCACGCAGAGCAGTCCGGCACGACTTTCGGATTCGACACGAGGTTGACCGCAGCCCCGCCCCCTTCCCGGCCTTCATACTAATCGGCGACCGGGAGGATCTCGGACACGCAGGCCGCGACCCAGGACACGCGATCGCATGGCACGCGAAGCGTTCGGTTGTCGAAAGATTCCGGCTTTGCTTCAAAATCGAAAAATCTGAACCGGCAGTTGAGATCGCCGAGTATCTGCTGGTTGCGCAGCGACGCCGGGCGCTCGTCCGGCAGCAAACGCCCCTGCTTGAGCGGACCATATTTCGCGAAGAAACCGATGCTTCTGAGCGACGAACACAGATATTCCTCCGTGTCCCCGGCTGCATCGACGGCAATCGCCATCTCCGTTCCGGCGGAAACGAAACGACCCATGTCCGAAAGCTTCGATTCGAACTCATCAGGCTCGAGGTTTCCAAATTTCGCTGTCGACACGAGGAAACGGTTCATTCGGATGAAGCGCCGCGAAGTCCCGCGATTGACGACACGAAATTGCGATGTGTTGCCGACGGTTTGGCGATAGGCGATCGTCACGTCCGGCGGCCGCCATCGAAACCATAAATGGACGGCGCCGAGCAGTAATATCGCCGACAAGACCGCTATCTTGAGAGCGTTCATGCAACGTGCTCGTCGTTCATTGGCAATGCACTCGCCGAGCCTACCGCTATCTTGCGCGCCTGCCATATGGGCGCTTCCCCGACACGGATATTCCCGGTTACCACAATTTGAGACCAGGGACGAACTAACCCCTTGTGCCAGATTTCTCCGACGCCGACAGGACTGGACGTGAGCTTGTAGATTCCTCCGCTGGTGAAGGCCCGCCTCCATAGATCCGTCCGCTGGTAATCGCCTCGGATTTCGGGCGATGGATGCCGTGGGCTGACGAGTTCGGCTACGGTTGCGGAAATCTGCTGCCTAGATCAGCCAGGCGACGTATTTCAATTGGAGGAAGAAGTACAATGGCCTACCTCGATTAGATGCCGCGACGTATGCAATTCGACGACGAGAACAAACCAAGCTGCGGAAGGTCGTGGCCGATCTGAACTTGGACAATGAGATGCTGCACGGCGTAAACCACCGCGAACTGTGAAGCCTGTCGGCAAGCGCAGGCTGGTTGGCGCGGCGCGTAGCGACTGGGCTGTTTCGACCGAGGAGCGTGTTGCTGGTCGTTACTTTCACCTATCACTTCGCGTCCCGTCGGCGCGGACATCCCAATTGTGCGAGGCTGCTTTTCGATCGCAACGAAGTCAATCTGCATCGGCTGTCATATGCGGTCAGCGAACCAGACAATCTCCACTTTACGGGCACAACTCGCGCCGTACCCTGCGATTCATAACAGCGTAATTTTTCACTGAAGCAGCGAACCGAACAGCGACAAGGATGTAGCGGCGTGCAGGGTCGGCAGAAGCGGGACCGGAATGACGTCCGACAGGCCATCGGCGGCTGAGGCTCGGCCACGCCGCTAGCGAGTGCGACCGCCCGGTGATGTCCGGCAGCCGACCGCGGCGCTCGTTCGCTCCGTACTGTCGCAGTCGTAGCGCGTGGCCTGAAGAACCGACGCACCCTGACACAAATCACAGATCAACCACGATCCGGCCGCGACCGCGCGAGACGCAGGGCGTGAATCGCTGCTTTCTAGCAGCAGCGGACAAAAGCGAATCCCGGTGAATGACTTCGCCTGCGACATATCCGCACTCGCAACTGCCGCACACACCCGTCTCGCAGGACGACAACACAGCCAGCCCACTTCTGAGCAGCACATCGAGCGCCGACTCGTGCGCATGCACCAGAAGGACACGGCCGTCGGAAGCGAGCTGCATTTCGAATGGTTCCGGTACGAAGCTCTCATCGAGCAGCGGCTTGAACGTCTCCCCATGCACATGATCTTCCGGCCAGCCTGTGGTGGCGGCCCGCACCGCCTCCATCAGCCCGGCGGGGCCGCAACAATAGATATGCGTTCCACTGGCCGGTGTCGGCAAGATACTCACCGGATCGAAGCGGCTGCCGCCGGTGGCACCTCCATAGATCAGAAGCCTGTCGCCACAGAGTTCCCGAAGAAGATCGGCGAAAGGAGGGGACGATCCCCGCGCACAATAATGAAGGTCGAAACTTGCGCCGGCATCGCGCAAGGCATGCGCCATGGCGATCATCGGCGTTATGCCGATGCCGCCACCGATCAGGACATGGTGCCGCGCGTCCAATGCGAGCGGAAAGTGGTTGCGCGGCGCAGATACCGGCATGGTCATTCCGACACTCAAAGCATCATGCATCCAGATCGAGCCACCGCGCCCGCCCTCTTCGCGCTTGACGGCGATCCGGTAGGCAGAAGTATCAGCCGGGTTGCCGCACAGCGAGTATTGGCGAACGCGTCCGTCGGCGAGATGAACATCGACATGCGCCCCGGCTGCCGCCGTCGGCAGGGCCGGCCGCCTCGGATGGCGAAAAGCGAACACTGCGATATCGGTCGCGACGCGCTCCACCGCGGCGACCTCCAGCTTCATGATCAGCCGAATCGACATGACCTATCGCAGCCGGTCGCGCATCAGTCCAGAACCGTGATCGCATCGCCCTTGCGGATGACGCCGCCGGTCTCGATCAAGCAGTTCAGGCCGGACCGGTTATAGAGCGGCAGGTAGACGGGCGAACCGAGCAGTTCCTCAAGATACTTGCAGGGGAAATTCAGTCGCCCTCCGCGCAGAACCGCATCGCCGATGCGGAAAGTCTTGCCGACCAGATGGTTGAGATAGATTCCGCGCGTCGTCAGGTTGCGCCGGTGATCGGACGGCAGCAGGACGATCGGACCCGACTGAAGCGGTGGATCGTTTCGCGCAAGCGCGTCCAGCACCTCGCTTTCGATCAGCGTGACTTCGCGAATGTCGGGCTTGCTGGAATAGGTTCCGGTTCCGAGACAATAGCGGTCGCCCTCGATGCCCTGGCCGGCGACAAGCATCGCCTCATCGAGTTCCTCCATTTCCATGGAAGCCGACGGCGCGATGTGGATGTGAAGCACTTCTCCGGTCATGGCGTTCAGGCTTTGTTATTGCGGCGCGCGACCGCCTCGGTCAGGAAGTCCAGACGATCCTGCCCCCAATAGATGTCGCCGTCATACAGATAGAACGGCGAGCCGAAGACGCCGTCCGCTGGCGCGCGCTCGGTGTAGCTTTCATACTCCGCCTGCACCTCGGGGGCCTTCGACGCGGCTAGCAATGCATCGATGTCCGGCACGCGTGGTGCGCCAATCTCGCGCAGCGTCGCCTCATCGGAGATGTCCTTTTCCTCGGCCCACATCGCCCGCATGATGGCGTTGGTCAGGGGACCAAGCGGCAAGCCGGCGCGCTTCGCCGCAATGATCAGGCGCGAGGACGGATCCTGGTTCACCGGGAAATATTTCGGCTCGATGTTCAACGGGATACCGAGACGCTCGCGCCATCGCTTCAGTTCGGCGATGCGGTAATCCTGCCGCTGGCTGGATCGCAGTCCGAGCAGGATGCCGCCGGTGCGCGCATAGACCTTCGGCAGATCGACCGGCCGATAGTCGATCGGCACGCCATAGTGCTGCGACAATGCCTCCAAGCGTTCGCCGCCGAAATAGGCCCAGTCCGAAATGGTCCAGAAATAGTAGACTATGACGTCTTGACGCCCAGACATTCAGCGCTCCGATGCGTGACAAGGGAAAGAAGGGTTCAGGTCGCGCGGAATTCCGGAGACCAGTGCAGCAGCCGGCGCTCCAGCATGCCGATGCCGCTGACCAGCACGAGACCGACAATTCCGAGGACCGTGATGGTCGCGAACATGTCGGTTGCATTCATGGTCGCAAGCGCCGTCACGATCAGATAGCCCATGCCGGTCGTGGAGCCGACAAACTCCGAAATCACAACGCCAATCAGCGAAAACGACACCGCATTGGGGAGCGCTGCGAAAGTCCAAGCCAGCGAATTCGGAATGCGCACGGTCAGCATGATCTGCCGGCTCGAGCCGCCAAGCGTGCGACAAAAATTGATAATGTGCTGCTCGATGTTCACGCCGCCCTTGAACGCATTGAAGAAGATCAGGAAGAACACGATGAACCATGCCGTCACCACCTTCGAGGCGAGACCGAGTCCGAAGATCATGGTGATGAGCGGCACCATCGCGATGCGCGGCAGGGAGTTGAGCGCCACGATGAACGGGTTGAAGATCGAGGCAAGCGTCCGGTTCTGGCTCAGGCCGAGGCCCGCCAGAAATCCGGTCACCACCGCGATGACAAGGCCAAGCAACGTCGCGCCGACGGTCGAAACCAGGTGCGGCCAGAGGAAACCGGCCTGAGTTCCGAACGTCCAGTCGTAGAGTTTCTGGATGACCAGACTCGGACGACTGATAAAGAACGGGTCCATGAACGTGTTGGTGCGAAACCAGGGAATCCCGGTCAGGACCTGCCACGCAGTCAAGATGCTGCCGAGGATCGTAAGTTGTGCCGCCAGGATACCGATGCGGCGCCACGGCACCGCAATGCGGGTTTCCGGTTTTGCTTCACTGATGGCAGGCCGGCCCGGCGCTGCAGCGGCATGCGAGGTCATGCGGCGGTCTCCGTCGGGATGCGGTCGAAGGCCTGGTTGCGCCTGAATTCGTCGCCGAGCACATGCCAAACGGCCTGGACATTGCGCGCGAAAGCTTCCTGCTCGCGGACGGAAAAGACGTCGCGCGGGTGCGGAATGGTCACCGCGTGATCGAGCACGATCTGGCTCGGCGGTGAGGACAGCACGATGACCCGATCCGACAAAGTGACGGCCTCGTCGAGATCATGCGTGACCATGACGATGGTCTGCTTGAGGCGGCGCCAGATATCGAGCAGCTCCTTGTGCAGGACGATCTTGGTGTGCGTGTCGAGCGCACCAAACGGTTCGTCAAGCAGCAGCACGGTCGGATCGCAGGCAAGCGTCATCAGCAGCGCCACACGCTGGCGCATGCCGCCGGACAACTGGTGCGGATAAAGCGAGTCGTATCCGGTGAGCCCGGCCATCGCGAGAAGGTCTTTTACCTTGCGTTCGATCTCGAGACGCGGCCGGTGCCGGTAACGCAGGCCGAGGCCGATATTGTCACCGACAGTCAGCCACGGCAGCACAGTGTCTTTCTGGAAGATATAGCCGAGCCCCTGCGGCACCCGGCCTGGCACGACCGGCATGCCGTCAACCATCACGCTTCCGGATGTCGGCGGCAGAAATCCGGCGATCGTGTTGAGGATTGTCGACTTGCCGCAGCCCGAAGGCCCGACGATCGACACGAACTCCCCGGACTTGACCGAGAAGCTCACATTGCCGATCGCCGAAACCCGCTGCGCACCGCTGCCATAAACCTTGGTAACGGCCTGGACTTCGATCATGGTTCGCACGGCGCGCGCCTAGCTGATACCGCGGGCCTTGCGGACGAAACTCATGTCGACATTCTTGGCGTAGGTGGCGGTCGCCATCTCGGCATCGCTGTATTGGCGCCCGGAGCCCATGATCGCGGCCAGGCGCGCGTACATCGGCTCGGGGATCATGTTGTCCTTGCTCCACACGTTCTTGAATGTATTGATGGCGGAAATGACCGACGGCTTGGAATAGCCCTGCAGATAATCGGCGATGATCAGATCGGTGATGGTCTCGGCCGAATTGGCGAAGACGAAATCCGTGCCCTTGCACAGGCCGGTCACCAGCGCCTGCACATCGGCGGTACGCTCCTTGATAGTGTCTTCAAGCACATAAGCTGCGGCACCCGGCAGCGAACCGCCGAAAACCTTATCCCATGCAGCGGCATCGGTGATCTCGAACAGCGGAACGCCCCAACCCTCTTCCTTGGCTTTTTCGAGCATCGCGTAGGTTGCCATGCAGGCATCGACGCCCTTGCTCTTCACGGCAGCCATCATGGTGGTGAAGTCGCCCAGCGGGCGGATCGCGACCTTGTCCTTCAGACCGGCACGCTCGGTGATATAGACCGCCATCAGCCAGGTCGCCGATTGCGGCGCCGTGATGCCGACCGACTTGCCGGCGAGCTTGTCGATCGATTTGACGCCGGAATCGTAGACCTCCTTGTTGATGAGGATGTTTGCGAACGGGACGCGATTGTCGAAGGTGTAGACCAGCACCGACTGCTTGCCTGCGATCGAGAGCGCCACGGAATCGTTCGCGCCTGTGGTTGCGGCGCCGATCTGCTTGGCGGCGAGCAATTGCTTGCTGCGCGGTCCGCTTTGCGTGTTCAGATAGTTGATCTTGACCGACGGGCCAAACAGGCCCTGCTTCAGCGCTACATAGGCCGCGGTATAGATCGGGTCGATGCTGGCGATGCCGTAGTCGAGCGTGCTCGCCGCGAAGGCGCGCGGCGCAAGGGTCATGGTCAGCGCACCGCCGATCGACAAGCCGAGAAACTGCCTCATTGCTGGCGATCGGACGACCGGATGCTGGATCAGCTTGCGACCTTGCGACGACCGGGCGGCAGCGCGGCGCTCGCGCACCAGATCAAGCGCGCCCGCGCAGCGCGCGAGATGACGCTCGCGGAGCTCGCCGCGCAGGTCGGTCTCGACAAGGGCTATCTCTCGAAAGTCGAGCGCGGGCTGAAGATGCCGTCGATCGCGACGCTCGTAAAACTCGCGCAGGCCCTTGATATTCCGGTGTCGCAATTGTTCGGCGAAAGCGTCGATGAGAGCGTCATCCATGTATCCCGCGCGGCGTTGCGCACCGGCCCCGTCGGGGAAGGCGGCGCTGGCTATCGCACCGAAGCGCTGACCACCGGACGCGGCCGCGAGGGGCTTGAAGGCTTCGTGTTCTATCCGCCGGAGGGGTTCCTCGACGATCTCACTGCCGAACATGGCGGCGAAGAACTGCTTTATGTGACGGCGGGCCAGGTGGAGATCCGTTTCGCCGACCGCGTCGTCGCCCTCGGAGCCGGTGACTCTGTCCAGTTTCCCGGTGATCTTCAGCATCAGGTACGGCGCACCAGCCAGACCGCGAGCGTCCTTGTCGTAATTACGCGCACGTAAAGCTCCGACAAAGCGTGGCACGTCACTTGCCTGATGCGACACAATGGTCTGCGGCTTTTTCAGGAGCCCTGAATGCTTGTCAGTCCCGCCATCCGCAAGTCGGCGTGCCCGCACGATTGTCCGAGTGCCTGCGCTCTTGAGGTCACGGTCCTGCCTGACAACCGCATCGGGCGGATCGGCGGCTCATCCGAAAATTCCTACACGGCCGGCGTAGTCTGCGCGAAGGTCGCGCGCTATGCCGAGCGAGTGCATCATCCGGGACGGCTGACGAAGCCGCTGCGACGGACCGGAACCAAAGGCGACGGCGCTTTCATGCCGATCGGCTGGGACGAAGCGCTCGACGAGATCGCAGCGCGGTTCACCGCCGCCGCCAGGCAATTCGGCACCGAGACCGTGTGGCCTTATCATTCCGGTGGCAACATGGGCATCGTGCAGCGTTGGGGTCTGGACCGGCTGCGCCATGTCATGCGCTACAGCCGCCAGCAGACCACGATCTGCGTGACGCCGGCGGAGTCCGGATGGAAGGCGGGCATCGGCAAGCTGATCGGCGTCGATCCCCGCGAAATGGACAAGTCCGATCTCATCATCTCGTGGGGCGGCAATCCGGTTTCGACCCAGGTCAACGTCATGACCCACGTTGCCCGCGCCCGAAAAAGCCGCGGCGCGAAGCTCGCCGTGGTCGATGTCTACCGGACACCAACGGTCGAGGCGGCCGACATCGCTCTGATCCTCAATCCCGGCACCGATGCCGCGCTTGCGCTCGGCATGATGAGCGTCCTGCTGGCGGAAGGCTTCGTCGACCGCGATTATCTTGCGCGCTACACCGACTTCGACGAAGCGACCGAGCGACATATCCGTTCGCGCACGCCCGAATGGTCCGCGGGCATCACCGGCCTCGCCGAGCGCGACATCATCGACTTCGCGCGACTATATGGCCAGACGCCGCGCAGCTTCATCCGCGCGGGATTCGGCTTCACGCGCACCCGAAACGGATCTGCGGCGATGCACGCGGTTTCCTGCCTGCCCGCCATCACCGGCGCATGGCAACACGAGGGCGGCGGCGCATTCTTCCTAACCTACGACAAGGATTTGTGGGGCATCGACACCACGACCCTGCATGGTCTCGATGCCATCGATCCCAGCACCCGCATTCTCGACCAATCCCGTATTGGCTCGGTGCTCACCGGTGACCGCGATGCGCTTGGCAACGGCCCTCCCGTGACAGCGATGCTGATGCAGAACGCCAATTCGGCCACCGTCGCGGCCGAATCCGCGCTCGTCGCGCGCGGACTGTCACGCGAGGACCTGTTCCTCGTCGTGCATGAGCAATTCATGACGCCAACCGCGCGTTATGCCGACATCGTGCTCCCCGCGACCACATTCCTCGAACATGATGACATGTATTTCGGGCTGGGGCACACCTTCCTGACCTATGGGCCCAAGCTGATCGAGCCGATCGGTGAAGCGCGCTCCAACCACGATGTCGTTTGCGCCCTGGCCGCCCGGCTTGGCGCGATACATCCCGGATTCACCATGACGTCGAATGAATTGCTGGACGACGGACTGAGACGCGCGGGACTGCCAGGTATCGATGCCACCAGCCAGCTCGGCTGGATCGATCGCACCCTGCCGTTCGAAAAGGCACATTTCCTGGAGGGCTTCCCGCAGCCGGACGGCCGCTTTCACTTCAAGCCGGATTGGGCGAGCATCGGCCCCCTCCATAGCCGCATGCAGGCGATGGTCGATCACAGCAGCGACTATGAACGCACGACCCCCGACTTTCCATTCAAGCTGGTCTGCCCTCCGGCGCGCAATTTCCTGAACACAACATTCTCCGAAACGCCGACGGCCCAGCAGAAAGAAGGCCGGCCGCGCGTGCGCATCCATCCGTGCACGGCACGCGGCTTCAACATTGCAGCGGGAGACCGCGTGCGGATCGGCAATGAGCGCGGGAGCGTGGTGCTGGAAGCCGAATACGATGATGGGCAGCAGCCCGAGACTCTCGTCGTCGAGGGCATATGGCCGGCCGATGCCTTCGAGGAGCGGCGCTGTATCAATACGCTGATCGGCAGCGACCCGGTGCCGCCAAACGGTGGTTCGGCATTTCATGACACGGCGGTGTGGCTACAGCCTTGCCTGTGAAGACACGAACGATAACTGGATATCTCGATTTTAAGGCCGCGATTAGCGGCGCTCCCCTCGAAAACATGGGAGCTGCCACTAAAAGCCGCGACGGGTAAGCTCGGCGAGCCGCTGCCAAGTTGTGGTCAGGTCCGCTTTGGCAGATTCGCCAAATATCCTTGCGGATCGCTTGAATCGAACATTGCACCGAGGATCATTTCCTTGCCGAAACCTCCTGCGGGCGGCGCCAAGCCCTGATCGCGCATGATTTTTCCGGCGTCTGCGGTCAGCATGACCTGTTCGGCCAGCTTCTTGTAATCGATGTCCTCTTTCAACATGTTCCAGCGGCGCAGTTGCACCATCAGCCAGACGGCGGCGGCGTAATGCGGGAACGGCTGATAGTCGATCCGTCCGGCGTCGTCCTTGATCGCGCCAAGACCGTCAGCGTAACGTCCCGTCAGCACCTGCTCGATCACCACTTCCGGCGCATTCAAGTATTGCGATTGCGAGAGCACCTTCGCCATGCCGGCGCGGTTGTCGCGCTTGGCCACGTGCAGGCTCGACGCGATGATCGCGCGATAGAAGGCCATGAAGCTGTTGGGATTCTGCTTGATCCAGCTGTCCGCCGCGGTGACCGAGCAGCAGGGATGGCCGTCCCATATCTCCTTGGAGATCAGGTGGATGAAGCCTGCGCCCTCGAAGACCGCTCGCTGTCCGCCCGGCTCGCCGCCAAAAAATCCGTCGATCGAGCCGACGCGCAGCATTGAGACATATTCGGCCGGCGGCACCACACGATATTTGACGTCATTGTCCGGATCGAGTCCGGCAGCCGCAAGATAATTCCGCAATTGCAGCGCCTGATGGCTCTGGTCGAAGGGGATTGCGAACGTGAAGCCCTTCCAGTTCTTCGGATCGCGATTGTCCTTGTGCTTCATGGCCAGCACCAGCGAATTGCCATTCTGGTTTAGGATCGACAGCACCTTGATGGATTGCTGGTTGCCGCCAAGTCCCGCCGTCATAGTCAGGGCCACCGGCATGACCTGCTGCGACACGTCGAGCTCGCCGTTGAGCATCTTGTCGCGAATCAGCGCGATGCCCGGAATTTTCTGCAGCGAGACCTCGAGGCCTTCCTTTTTGTACGTACCGAGCTCCTCTCCATAAATCAGCGGCGTCGCGCAGGTAATGGCGAGGAAGCCGACATTGAGCTTGGTTTTTTCCAGTGGGCCGCGCTCCTGCGCGATAGCCTTCAGCGTATTGACGGGAACGATGCTGGAAAGCGCTCCTAGGAGCACCGAGGCACCGACGGTTTTGAGCAGCGTCCGCCGCAAGACCGGCTCCGGAAACAGTCCATGCAACAGGGCGGCGTCGATATCAGCGGAGAGTTTGTCCTCAAGCGTTCCCTTGACTTGGCCGCAATGACACATTCCGCGGGTGAAGCGGTGGCGGTGCGGTTCGTTCGGCGATTTCGACATCTTGGGCGCCTCCTGGCAAGGGCCCGGCAAATGCAAGGCTATCCGGCCTGTTACGAGGCTCCTAGCGCACAAACGCGCAGGGTCCCTTGCAAAAATCCAAAACGGCTCGGCGTCGCATTTGGCTAACCTATCTTGCTCAAAACAGGGAAGCCTCGATTCGCATGACCTCACGAGCGAAACTCGACCCTCCAGGCTTTTTCCGGCGTATCCCGCTGGCTCCACACCAGATGACGCAGTCCGTCACCTCCGTGAAGGACGCAATAGTGCTGTGCCACCTTGGCGTGCCACATATCAGCGATGCGGCCTGGACATTGACCATTGACGGGCTGGTGTCGCGACCGCACCGCATCGGCTTTTCCGACCTGCTCGAATATCCAAAGCACACGATCACCAGCTTCCATGAATGCGCCGGCAGCCCGCTGGCGCCAGCCGAGCCGACCCGCCGCGTCTGTAACCTGCGCTGGGGAGGCGCACGGCTTTCGGACATCCTGCGCGTTTGCGATGTAAAGCCCGAAGCGCGATTTATATGGTCCTATGGGGCGGACCATGGAACATTCGGCGGCGTAACCGTGGAGACCTATCAGAAGGACCTGCCGCTTGAGCGCGTTCCCGAGGATGTCCTGATCGCCTATGAGATGAACGATGCGCCGCTTCCGCTAGAGAATGGATATCCGGTGCGCCTCTTGGTGCCCGGCTTCTATGGGACCAACAGCGTCAAATGGCTGACTCGGCTTACGCTCGCCGACCGACGTGCCGACAGCCCCTTCACGACACGCTGGTACAACGATTCCGAGATCGATGAAGCCGGCGGCGCGGCCGGGGCATCGCGGCCGGTCTGGTCGGTCGCACCGGAATCCGTGATAGTTGCACCGGCACCGGGCGCGACCATCGCCGCGGGCCTCGATCATCTGATTTGGGGCTGGGCCTGGTCGGATGCCGGTATTGCGCGCGTTGAAGTCAGCATGGACGAAGGCCTTGAATGGGTTCCGGCCGCGCTAGCCCCGCGGATCGAGCGGGCCTGGCAACGCTTCAGTCTCACCTGGCGGCCGGCCCGACCGGGCGCCATCAGACTCCAATCGCGGGCGTACAATGCCGACGGCGTCACGCAACCGAATAACGGCGCACGCAATGCTATTTACTGCGTCGATGTGACGGTTGGCTGACGATCATTCGGCCGCAGGCAAAGACCGCTCGTCAAAGCCGTTTGACCGCATGGGCTCGCCAGCGCCGTTCACCCGAGCGGGCGCAGGCTCGGCAGTCTCGACCGCGTCGTCGACGAAATTCACGGCCTTCAGTCGCGTGCGCCGAACCGAAAGGTCGAAGATGTCGAAGCGATTGTAATAGCCGACGACATCGTGAAACTGTTTCGGCTCGACGCAGCGGTTGAGGTCGATATCGGCATAGACGATGCCTTCCTCGTCCTGCAATTCACTGCTGATGAGTTCGCCAGTCGGATCAATGAAATATGACGCTGCGCGTGGCGTCTCATCCAGCACCGGTGCGATGGTGGCATCGCGCGCTACCAAGAAGTCGCGGGTCGCGCGATCGAGGAATCCTGCAGTCACCAATCCAAACGCTTTGGCCTCGAAGGAGTGTGCGCCCGCCCGCAATCGATTGGCCGCAAGATTGTTGAAATTGCCACCGCCCCTCGGGCGTCGTGTCGGCCAGATCGGCGGCCAGCTCGATATATGGAGTTGCTCGCCCTCCGCCATCAGAGCGAACCGCGCCAGCGGATTGGTGTTCTCGCCGCAGATCAGACACCCGATGCGCCCGACCCGCGTGCCGCTGACGCGCAGGCCCGCGCCGTCGCCGGACGCCCAGATCAGCTTTTCATAGAAGGTAGGGACAATCTTCCGATGATGATTGAGCACCGACCCGTCATCGCCGATCAGGATATTGGAATTCCAGATCGCGCCGACGCTCGCCGGAGACTTTTCGCTGAAGCCGAGCGAGACGATAATGCCCAGCCGTCTCGCGGTGTCACGGATGCGCGCGATCTCGGGACCATCGGCGAGAACGGATTCCGCTGCCATCCGGGCAAACAGATCGTGATTATCGATCGGCGCCCACAGCGCTGCCCAGATCGGAAAAGCCGGCAGGAAGGTCTCCGGAAAGGCCACGAGCGCAGCGCCGGCCCGAGACGCCTCAAGAATTATCGAGATCGCCTTCTCGGTGGTCGCGGCCTTATCAAGATAAACTGGCGCCGCATGCACCGCCGCTGCCCGAAACTGTGGCAGATTGTCCATAGACCGCCCCTTCGACCCAACCTGCCAATTGGGTAGCATGGCTGCAGAAACGGCGCGGCATGGTATTCTCGCAAGCTGCCTTGCAATTCTAGTGTCCCGAGACTCACAAGCGAATGCGATCCATCGATCTCCTGGACTGGGACGACCTTCGCGTATTTCTAGACGTCGCCCGCACCGGTAATCTGTCCCAGACTTCGCGCCGTTTACGGATCGACCATTCGACCGTGAGCCGTCGAATCTCGCAACTTGAGCAGGCGCTGGGCTTTGGTGTGTTCGAGCGCACGCGTTCTGGCTTCAAGCTCAATGACCTGGGAAAACGGATTCTTTCTCATGCCGAGATGATCGAAAGCGCAGTCCTGAAGGTGCATGCGGAAGTCAGCGAAACCGAGCCGGAAGCGGCCGGCACGGTGCGGCTGGCCACCATGGAAGGCATTGCCTCGCTTTACCTCGCGCCTCGCACGCTACTGCTTAAGGAGGCAGCGCCGCATATAACGCTGGAGCTTGTCACCTCTCCGCAGCTCATTCACGTTAACCGCCGCGAAGCCGACCTTTTCCTCAGCTTTTTCAGGCCACCGGGTCAGGGACTGGTGTCGGAAAAGATCGGCGGATTCAAACTCGGACTATATGCCTCACGATCCTATCTCGACCGGAAGGGAATCCCTGCCACCGCATCCGAACTCGCTGACCACGATTTCATCACCTACATCGAGGACCTGATTCAGGTCGACACGGTACGCTGGCTTGACGAAGTAGTACAAAATCCGCGCGTCGTAATGCATTCGTCCAGCATGATCGCGCAGCGCAATGCCGCGATCGGAGGGCTCGGAATCGTCTTGCTACCGCGCTTCGCGGTTGAGGCGACGACGCAGCTTGTGCCCATTTTGCCGGATCAGGCTTTCACCACCCGGGAAATCTGGACCAGCGTGCATCAGGATCTGCAATTCGCGCCGCGCATCCGCTCTGTGATCGCGTTCCTCACGCGGCAAATACAGGTTGATATGACCGCAGGCATTCTCTGACGCCGCTTTGAGCATCTCCAGCGTTCCCGCAGAAACGCACATTGCCTTGCGTGCTTTACCAATTGCACCGGTCACACCCCTCACCTCCAATCTCCCGCAGACGCGCGAACGGTCGTAGCCCGTTAATGGCGCGGCGATTGCACGCACGGGCACAAATCTGGACATCCGCTCGTCGGGGGCATGTAGCAAAGGACCGGAACGATGAAGTTACGAGGCATTGGAACATCCCTTCTGGCCGCGGCCGCATTCGCGACCGTCCTGGTACCTGCAGCGGCGATCGCAAAAGATGTAGTGAAGATCGCTTTTATCGGCCCGCTGACCGGCGGGTCGTCCGCGCCTGGGCTTGGTGGCCGCAATTCCGCGTTGCTCGCGGTTCAGTTGCGCAATGCCGATCCCAAGGCAAAATACACTTATGAACTCGTCACGCTGGACGACGAATGCAAACCCAATGTCGGGATCCAGGTCGCGACCAAGGCAGCGTCCGACAAGTCGATCATTGCGGGCGTCACCCATTATTGCTCGACCGTCGGCATCGCAGCCGTCGACACCTATAACCGGTTCGGTCTACCGGTGGTGGTGTGGGGCGCAGTGCTGCCCGAAATCACCTATGGCAATAATTATCCGGAGATCCATCGCGTCAACGGCACCATGGTCGATGAGGGCAAGCTCGCCGCGAAGTTTCTTGCCGACAATAAGCTGAAGCGCGTCGCGATTCTGCACGACACCACAGATTACGGCAAAGGGCAGAACAAGTATTTCAGCAAGTTCCTGACGGAGACAGGCGGCGAGATCGTCGGTACGTTCCCGGTGGCGCCAGACCAGCAGGACTTCACCGCTGAACTCACCAAGATCAAAGAACTGAAGCCGGACGTGGTTTATTGGGGCGGACTGACGCCAGGAGGCGTCCGCATCCGCGCACAAATGGATCGCGTCGGCGTCAACGCGCAATACATCGCCGTGTCCGGCATTCTGAATGCGGGCTTCATCGAGGGCGCAGGTGCACTCGCGGAAGGCACGGTCTCGTTCCATAACGGCGCACCGATCGATAAATACTCGAACGGCAAAAGCTTTCTTGAAGCCTACAGCAAGGCTGGCTTCCGCGAAGATCCGGATGCCTATGGTCCGTTCGCCTATACAGCAGCCAGCCTGATCATGGATGCCATCGAAAAGGCGGGACCGGACCGCAAGAAAGTGCAGGCGGTCCTCAACAAGACCAAGGGATATGCCGGCCTCGTCGGCGAAGTGAACTTCGACGACCATCGGCAGAATATCGTCAACCCGTTCATCTACGTGGTCCAAAACAACAAATGGACCTACTGGCCAGACAGCGAATATGCCGCCGGCAAGAAGTCGCTCGTGCTGCCAGCGAAGTGATGGCGTTCGGCGAAAACCAAGTGCGGGCGGGAGGTTGACATGGATTTAGGCCTCCTGGCCCAGCACATCTTCAACGGGCTGATGCTCGGCGTGATCTACGCCATGATCGCGG
>VFQN01001193.1_pt1 | contig 44800 bp, 88 predicted proteins | sample 3512371 | NCBI WGS metagenome assembly VFQN01 (sample SAMN10412370, study PRJNA504923) | tailings metagenome | isolation source: Replicate 2 from Balatoc abandoned mine | place: Philippines: Itogon, Benguet | collected 2017-08-28 | reverse complement strand
GGGGGGGGGGGGGGGGGGTGGGGTGGGGGGGGGGGGGGGGGGGGGGGGGGGGGGGTGGGTCGGGGGGGGGGGGGGGAGGGGGGGGGGGGGGGGGGGGCGCAGGGCGGGGTGGATGGCTTTTGAGTGCTTCGCTGCGGTCGCTGTTGAGGTCCTGGGTGGCCACGCAACTGATGAGTGGGTGTGTAGGCACGCCGAGGGTGGGTTGCCGTGATGCAGCAGCGGTTATGTGGCAAGGGGTGTCCATTTTGGCATGCCGTTGACCACACAGGAGCTTCAGAGGTGTGGAGCCGGTCGGCATGCCACCACATTGCTGCTCCCTTGTCCCTGCCCAAGGGCTGCTGCAGCATTTGTCGCTATGACGCCTTACATGCACGCACCGCTCGTGCAACGCACAATGTGACTGGGAGCCTGTGACCGCATGGAACGCATTAATGCATTGTTTAGTAGACGATGGGTCGCAGAGCAGTATTGTGGCAATGCACGTGCGGGACGATGTGTATCCATGTAGAGAAGAGCGCAATGAGGGGTTCATCTCATAGGGTACTTCATCCCATGGGTGGTTAGCTTGTGTGACGAGACAGCAGGGTGGCGGCATTTGGTACGGCACACGTGCAACGCCCTCACACAACGATTTGGACCGTTGCACGCTGCACTTGGTCTGAGTTTTGCCGTAATGAGTCGCAACACATCTACCGTTAGCTACTTGAGGGCCGGGAAGGGCCTTATCATTTGTCATCAGCATTGCAACGCAGGCTGCGACTTTATGCCATAAGTCTATCGACTGACCTGCCATCGGGAACTCAGCATTTACGTGAGGCTGTTGAGGGGATGAGCTTGTGTACGGCGGTGCCCAGTGGAATGACGGTCGCGTTCGGTGCAGAGGACTCTGAGCATGCTGCAGAGGCGTGTTGCATGCGTGTGCAGACATCAGCGCTCACCTGGGTTTTCTGGCTGGGGTGGGGACCAGCAGTCTACAACACGTGGCTGCGTACGTACACATGCTAAGCAGGCCGTACGTTTTACGCCGGCTCCTGTCTCGTATCACGACCTTAAACGACGGGCGTATTGCCACATCGCGCCAGCCTATGTGGGGGCGATGGACGCTCTTTGACATCTGTGAAGAAGGTACAGGGGATTGCGGAATCAGTGCCTGAGGTTTGAGAACACGTATGGGAAGTCCGAGTCCGGGGAGCACCCACTGGTGCACATGCTCGCACCTTGCTCCCCCGTTGCGCTTTGTCATGCCTCATTGTACATACCAAGTGTGGCATCGCGTCAGTGCTTTCATCATGTGCTGCATTGCCGCCTAGCTAGCAGTAACGGGCCGCAGCGTGCCTTGATAGCAGTCCTGAGAGGGTGGGAGTCTTGTACGGTCAGCGTCGTGTTGCGCTGTGGCAGCCTTCGACTGGTTCGCTCAGCACTGACGATGTGTCCAAGCTGAAAGGAATTCTCTGTGTAAAGGTCACGTGGAAAATCATTTGCATGCGGCCCGAAGCTGCTGGTAGCTGCTGAGGCGTACGGGGGTGGGGCCTGCTGAGGTTATCGAAGACCACATGTAACGCAAGGACTGCTTCAATGTTAGCCGAGCTCGCGAGCCCTGGCGCAACGCAGCAACGCATGCACGTCAGCTCCATGGAGCCATGGCCGCCAACCACCCAAGAAATAACAACGCCGCAAAGCATACCAGCCATCAGTAACTGCAAGCGGTTGCAACTGGGTGGACCATTGAAACGAACGTCCGACATTGTTGCCTAACGACCCCAAGGCATGCTAGGCAGCAGGTCAGCACCGTCCAGCAGCATCCAATTCCGCCCAACTGCCCCAGCACGGCTGCCTAGCATGTTGCCGTGGAGTATACCGCACTGTACTGCCCGCCATGCACACATCCGGCTCTCGCTATTCAATCCTCGTGCAATCAACCATGTTCAAACCGTACACGCTCCGTACAACCATCCTGCCGTACTGACACTCATGTGGCTACCAGCGAGTGCCCCAGCCTGCCAGCCACCACTGCACAATGCGGTGCAATCGCATCGACAGTTGTAGGAAACATCCACGCCATGCCGTACAGCGTTGTCCGTACCACCGTACAGCGATTGTTTGTACCGCCCACCTCACAGACTCTTCCAGCACGCATCAAACCCGAGCACGCACGCCCGCCCAACGCCGCGCAGCCCCTCAGCCCTGGGCCTTCTTCCCCACGACCCAGTTACTCGGCCCCGCATTACCCCTCCTCACAGACAACACGCGCTCCAGCACCTGCGCCCTCCCAATCCCCACGTGCTCCAACCCCGCCGGCCCCCAGCAGCTCTGCAGCTGCGCATAGCACTCCGCCGGCGTCAGGCTGAACCGCAGCCCCTCCCTCATCAGCCCCTCCAGCTCCTCCTCTAACCGCTCCACCTCCGCCTCCCACCGCAGCTGCACCTTGACCTGCTCCTGAACCTGTGCCTCACGCACCCGCTCCTCCGCAACCCTCAACCGCTCCCTCGCACGCCTCAACCGCTTCTCCGCGTCCCGCAACTCCTCCCTCAGCTGGGCCAGGTTGTCCAGGTGCTGCACCACAGCCCCCAGCGTCGGGTCCGCCAGCCACTCCACCAGATCCGCCACGCCCCTTGGGTTGTGCCGCCGCCGCCCGTCGCACCACAGTACGGCAGGGTGCCGCGTACGGTCCTTGTCGTGGTCGTACTCCCCCTGTACGATCACCTCGAAGGTGTACCACACGCCGCAGCTGCCTTTGAGCCGGCACATGTCAAACGTCAGCTCCTGCTCCCATATCCAGCTGGGGCCCCGCACCGGCTGCGGCCGCGGGCCCACGACCCCACGCTCCGCCAGCTCGCCCCACGCCTGCCACGTGTGCTCGTCCATCGGTCTGCCGTACAGTACGTCCGGGAACTCGTACAGCTCAAAGGGTTCCTCTGGGTCCGGCCGCCGTACGCAGAACAGGTACGGCACGTCGGGCTGGCGCAGCAGCCGCCCGCCGGCGGCGATGTACGACCAGAAGGCGGCGCGCTCCGCCGGATCAACGGGCGCCCGCCATAGCATGTCCGAATCCGGCGGTACGAGCATGGACTGCCGTACGGCAGCCCCGGGCAGCGGACTGTACGGCAGGCTCCCGGACACAAAGCCTTCGCCTCCAGGTGCGGCTGGTAGCACAGGCACCCCCTCGTCGTACGTCTCCCCCTGCGGGCTGAGCAGCTTGAACAGCAACGGCCGGTGGCCACGCGCCGACTGCTTGCCTCCGGTTGAGCCGGCCGGCCCTGCCACTGCGCCATGCGGCTCCTCCCCCACCTTGCCCACACCCTCTCCTTGCTGCTGGCTGCTGCTGCCGTCCACAGCCGCCAGCGCCTCTGCCCCATCGCCGCAACCAACCGCAACACCCGCTGCTCCCCCTCCTGCTCCTCCCCCTTCCTGTGCACCTCCCTCCGCACCCGCCGCGTCGCCCTGCTTCCCCTTTGCTTTCCTGCGTCGCGGCGCGGGGCGCTGCATGTGCTCTTCCACACAGGCGTCATGCTGGTGCAGGAAGCCCTCGAAGTCCAGCCCACGCACCACACCTGCGCTGTGCGACGTGTGACCCTCCTCCAACCCGGGGTGGCTCCTGCTCCATCCCGAGTCCTGACCGTCAACGTCCCTCAACTGCTCGGGCTCAACCGCCCGCCAACCGCCGTCCGCCGTGCCACCCAGTTGGTGGCCCCCAGGTTGGTATTGAGATGTGCCGTTCTGCGCCCCCTGCTGCTGCTGCCAGCTGTCCCCGCCCTGCGCCCCCAGGCCCCAGTCTGCGTCCGGCAGGAACACCACGCCCTCCTCGTCTTGGTAGGACATGGCGGCGTGGAGGTGGTAGTCGTAGGGTGACTGCACCACGAAACTGTGGTAAACCTGCGCCTGCTGCTGCTGCTGTGGCTGACCTGGACTATGTGGCTCCTGCTGCTGCAGCTGCTGGTGTGGGTCAGCTCCATGTTGGTGCAGCCCAGCGGTAGCCGTGACGTCTGCATGGCTGCCTCCGTTGTTACTCCAGCCGTTCCCCGCATACTCCAGCTGCCCGTTCCCGCTGCCGTCCGCGGTACCAAGGGATGCCCCCTGGTCGGCCCCGCCGTCCTGGGATATCACAGCCCAGCGGCCATCAGTCTCGCTTTGGCGAAGGCTGAGGTAGGCGGGTTCACCCTGCGGCCCCTGCACTAGCTCCTGCTGTTGCTGCAGCTGCCACACCTGTTGTTGCTGCTGCAGCCCCTGCGGCCACCCGCCCCGTTGGCGGCCCACGAATCCCGAGGCCGGCGAGTCCGGGGGGAAGAGCACCCCGCCGTACGGCACTGCATCACGCGGCTGTGGCTGTGACTGTGAGGCAGGGGCAGCCGTGCCCGTGGAGCTGGCAGAGCCGTGTGTTGGATCGGGCTCGCTGTCCGAGTGGGTGTGGCTGTGCCCATTCCCGTTGCCTGACGCCCTCGTGCTGGCCGGGGCACCTCCTGGCTGGATGTCTATCCCCTGCCCTTCCCCAGTTGCAGATGGTATGTCCCCAGTCCAGTAAGTGGTGTCATCGCCAACGGGTTGAGCTGGGTGGGGACAGAGGCGGAGGGAACAGCGGAGGGGCTTGCAGCAGGTGGGAGGTACAATAAACTTCGTTTACAGCGCGGAGAGACTGCGTAACTGCACGCTTAACAAGTGCATATGCAACGGAAGAAGCCACTGCACCTCTTACCGACAGTCGGATGCGAGTCTGCTGTTGTGCTCGGGTCATGTCCCGGGCCCCCGCCTGCCAGGACATTTAGTCGCGTCGGTGCCGAGGCAGCGAGGCCTTGCCGTGGTAGCTTCCGCCTATTAACTACATGTTGTGAAGTCTGCCGAGTCCATGCAGTCACAGGCTGAACGTGGCCAGAGTCGCGGCGGAGTAAGGCGCCTAAGGGTCGCGGCAGGGTCTGGCCTGCACAGCGCCACGACATGTCGCTAGAATCTATACAATGTTCATACTATGGGTCAGTACGTTGTAGGAAAAGTAGCATTCAGCCAGAGGGCAGAGAGCATACGGCAATCATGAAGGCATGAACTCATCGTCTATGCGTTCTTTCCAAGGTTACGGCAATAAAAATAGTTGTACATATGCATACTACAAGATGATGCACAGTGCCTGGCAATGCTCGCAACCGTGTACCGACGATGTCACCTTTCGGGCCTTTGTCCCGAGCTCATACGCCACATGCACGTTAGCAGTGCTGCCCTGATGCCGAGGTTCCTGGCTGGGTCTCCAGAGCGCGAAACCTGGTTCTGCTTTCAGCTGTCGGACGACGGGCAGTTTGCGCGCCTCTTCGAGCACACCGAGCCCCTGGACCAGCAAACATTCCAGTCCCAGGTAGGCGAAGCTGGACTAGAAAGACACGCATGCTGCACATGCTGCAGCAAAGGTGGGCTTCATGTCTTGTGGTCATATGGCAAGCGTTCGTACCGGGTCTTGAGTTCTTCGACCCATGGGTCCGGCTGTCGAAGCACCAGCTCTAGGCCTTCAGTAGCAGATGTTACAAGAGGGGCCAGCGTGAAGCATGCAGAGTCCATGCACAGCTAAGACCTTAGGAGCAGATCATCCCCGCCTCCGCTGGCTGCCCTGCACCATACCAGGCGCAACCAAAAACGCAGTAAGGCCTTAACCCATTTCGCTCCCGAAACCAGCACTACCGGAAGCCCTGGCCAGCACATCAGGTCAGCTGTCCTAGCACATTTATCACCCATGGACGCTGTGGCGTCCTGCCTGCACGCAGGTCGCACCGCATCTGGAGGAGCTGTACGGCAGGCCGGCGGCGGAGTGCGCCATCAGCGTCGTACACGGGGAGGACTTCAGCAACTGCGACGTGGCCACAACCACAACCACAACCACCGCCCCGGCCCCCGCCTTAGCCACCAGCACCACGATCCCCGCATTGCCATCAGCTGACACGGCGGGGGGCACTATAGTGGCAGCGAGCCCGCCACAGGAGCCCAGCGCCGGGAGCACACCTACTGCTAGTGGTGGTGGTGGTGGTGGTGGTGGTGGCACACGTGCATCCCCCGCCTGGTACTGCTACCAGCTGCGGCTGGTGGGGCGGCGCGTGGGGCAGCCCCACGGCCCCTACGCCGCAGACGACGTGGTGTCACCCAACCGGGTGGTGCTGCCGCGGCAGCTGCGGTGGCGCAACAACGTGAGTGTCGGGAGGGTTAGCCGTACAGGTAGTGCTGTTGGGCATGTCGCGCATACACAACGCATACTGGCGCACGGTTTTGCGGCTCTTTCCATCAGTAAACATTTGGTGTGGAGCTCGGTGCCTGTGCGCTTCGACCTGCAAGTGCCACATGAGTGCCATAATGCACGTGTATGTAGGTGTGTGCAGGTGTGCGATGGTGTATCGCTCTACTGAATTCTAACACGCGGCTGCCCGGCTGTTGCCTCCAGGTGCGCCACGTGCAGGATATTGTGGAGTTCCTGGCGGCCCCGCCCAAGTACCGACTGGAGGGCTGCCTGCGGGCGCTGGTGCAGGTAAGCGCTGTGGGAAGGGACGGCTGGGGGCTGCAGAAAGTAGTCTCTGTGCAGGGGGCGCCAGGGCGGCTGGGGGACTACTGGCAACGGCCACTGTCGCATACCTACCTACCGCGGGAAAAGGTTTATTGTGGCCGAGTTCACAGCCCAGACAGGTCAAAGGCACCTGGTCAACATGTACAAAGCGAAACCTCGAACGAGGGGCTGTTTAAATAAGTAGGATGCTGTTTCTGGAAGAGCGACCGTCTCCAAGGCCTCTAACCTCCTTATATACCGTATGCCTCTGTTCCCGGCCAGGCTGCGCACGAGGACCGCTGGCGGGGCGGCAACCCGGCCGCCACCGTGCACAGCGTCATGGCGCAGCGCTGGGGCATACCCGCGCTGGAGGCGGCGGGGCTGACCCCTGCCGTGGTGGCGCACCGCTACCGCTTGCACGGGCAGCTGATGGGACAGCAGCAGAAGCAGCAACAACAGCCACGATGACGCCAACAATACCAATAATACAAGCAGTGACAGCAAGAGGAGCAGCATACCGGTACGCCTGGGGATGGCATCGAGACCTACCTTGTCGAGGATGGGGCCTATCAAGTATCCAACCAAGGCCAACAAAATGTGGCACCTCGCAAGGCCGCAGCAGCTCCTGTGGGCCGCCTCGGGGTGTGGCCGGATGCGGCACGGCCGCTACACCACGTGCCTCCCGGCGCGCCGCCCGCCGTAAGCCGACAATCCCATGGACATCAGCACGACGATCAGCAGACGCATACTGGTGTGCACCGCAACCAGCACCAGCGGCATCAGTGCGACGGCCAGCACAACCACCATGAGCACGCCAGCAGCCAGGGTCCATGGGGCCGTGCATGGGAACTAAGGCAGATGGCCACACTCCGGCGGCCATACTCTCCCGTGCCCCTCGCCTCTGGAGCTGCTACTTCGCTGGGCTGCGGGCATGAGCACTGAGAGCTCAACATGCCCACATGCTAGTAGCAACCATGGGTACCTGCAGCAGGGAAGGAAGGCAAGCCGGGGAGTGCCGCGTAGCGAGTTGCATACCATCTGGCTTGTTTCGGCTCCAAATAGCGTAGTTGTGCATGTGGCAAAGCGACAGTGCAAGGCGGGGCAGGTCCTTTTCGTCATGCGTGGCGTCGTGCAGACAGCCAGTGTACAGCTCAGATATCTGGGTGCTCGGGCCGCAATGGTGTTGGCTGCTGTAGTCTTGACGGGCTGTTTGACTCAGTCCCTCCGGCACGCAGACGCGCACGCGAAGGGCGCTGGACGGCGTTGTGTGTACCGTACCGGCATTATGACACTCGCAGCCGTTGCGTTGGCTGAATGTAACATGCCATGGCATATTGGTGTTACGGTTGAGCGCCGGGGCAAGCGAGAGGCCGCGTGCCTGCGCGACCCTGCAAGGTCCTGGCCCAAATCGATAGAAGACATCGGAACGGTGATGCCCCTGGCCTCATGACACGTTGTCGTGAGCCATGCAAGCCGCAAAGCACCGCTTTCGAATTAGAAGGAGCGCGGATAGCAGAGTGCACAGTGCAAACTTCTGGCCAGCAGGGCCAGTCAGGACCTCATCCCAAACGCGCGCGCGGTTGGCCAGCTGCCGTGACAACCCAGCTGGCCAACGCAACAGTACACAGGCATCTCAAGTTGTTAAGCCACACGCCCCAAACCTTAATTGCCCCCGACTTAGGCGGCACTGTCCATCGCTGTTTGGTCATGAGTCTGCCTCCCCGCCCAACACCACAGGCTCCCAGATCCTCTCCGGTTCGAAAACCGTTTCCGCATCCGCGTTTCCGGCTCGCCCACCCTGCACACCCCACGCAGCCTCTTGGTGCGTTTCCCCGGCATGGTGCCCAGCCTCGCTTCCTTGCCCCTACCCTGGCCTGCGCTGCAGCACGTGCGTGCAACTGCACCTATGCATACATGGCCAAGCGTGGCCCAAATAGCAGTGTTAGGACCCATGCACTTCCAACTTCTCATACCCATACACTCCTGAAATCCACTGCGCCGCCTTCCGGACTCCTTCTGCCCCCTCACGCCGCTGCCCCGACGGCCGCCGTCCACTGCCTTTCTGTCACGGCGTAGCACAGCGCGGCACGCAAGTCTGCACGCGAGCGCGCCGGCATGCTCGGCAGTGACCCCCCACCTACACGCCCATACACCTCCGCCCCTACCCCACCTACACGCCCATACACCACAGATGCCATATAGGGCCTTAGCTTCCTTACGCCGCGGTTCCCAATGCGCGCCTCCGTTCCTACCCACACATCAATGTTCAGGTTGCGTCCTTCCGCCCAAAAAGCGGTATGCGACCTGATCGCCTTATGCCGGGCCCCTCCCCTCTCCCTTTTCCGCGTTACTAGTACCTTATGTCCCCTTACGCCCTGCCCAGTGCCGCCACCGCCTTCTTGGCCGCGTCGTCCACAAGTACGGCACACGCCTGCACCCCTACCCACGCATGGACACATCTAAACGTCCTCACGCCCTGCCCAGCGACGCCACCGCCTTCTTGGCCGCGTCGTCGAGGTCGTCCGCCGCGATGATGGCCATGCCGCTGGTGCGCAGGATCTCCTTGCCACGTGTCACGTTGGTGCCCTCCAGCCGCACCACCAGCGGCACAGACACGCCAACCTGGACAGAGGGGGCAGGGCGTGCGGGTGTGGATGTGGGTGCGGTGTGGACGTGGGGTGGCGTGCGGCGGGGGGCGGGACAGCAATAATATCTGTAAGGAGTGGGGATGGGGATTGTGTTGGGTGATGCGCAGTTGCGGCGGATATGGAGGTTGCAGGTTAAGAGGTGGTGTTGGGAGATGGTTTGCGGGTGTGCTTGCGGGATCTGTTGCGGAGTCTGGCGGTGAGGGTTGCCACACGGACATGACATGTGGCAGCAGTGGAAGCATGCCAGGTCAGGAGAGTTGCAACGTCACATAGCGGCCCGTGTTGCTGTGGCGCCTGATTGCTAATATCTTGGGCCTGTGCGCATAATGCCCACCTGCTTGGCTGCGTTGACGATGCCGCTGGCGATCACGTCGCACTTCATGATGCCGCCTGGTGGGGAGGCACAGCACGCAGCCGGCGGCAGCAACATGTCAGACCTTCACCAATAAGTTTGGTGCATCGTCCGAAGCGAGCTGTTCCACAGCACCCAAGACACGGCATGCCCCTGTACTCCTGTCAACTCCCCCTGCCCGTACCAGCTTGTGCCCCTGCCCTTGCCCCTGTCCCAAACCGGGCTCACCGAAGATGTTGACCAGGATGGCCTGCACCTGCTTGTCGCCCTGCAGGATCTTGAACGCCTCCACAACCTGGGGACCGGGCCGCGGGGAGCGGAAGGGATTAGGTGATGGATCGCGCAGGCGGGAAGCCACATTGTAAGGTTCTAGTAATGCTGCCGGCCGATCGTGAGCATGTTTGCTTTCAAGCATGCCCCCTCCCCTGAGTCTATTACATCCTCCTTAGACGGCTTTCACACCGTGGATCCAGCTTCCGCCCCCCGGCCCCCCTGGCCCCCCTGCTGCTCGCTGGCGCTGGGCCCCACGTTCAGGCAGTGTGCCGGCGGCTCCCCTCCACCTCCCTCTTACCACCCCCACTACGTTCAGTCTTACCGCCCCTCTATTCCTCATCCCCCACCTGCTGCTCGCTGGCGCTGTCCCCCACGTCCAGGAAGTTTGCGGGCGCCCCCCTCCCCTCCCCCTCATCACTTCCCACGCTACTAGTACTCTTGGGCCCCCTCCTTTCGCCTTAACCCACCTGCTGCTCGCTGGCGCTGCCCCCCACGTCCAGGAAGTTGGCCGGCGCTCCCCCGTGCATCTTGATGATGTCCATGGTGGCCATGGCCAGCCCCGCGCCGTTGACCATGCAGCCGATGTTGCCGTCCAGACCAATGTAGTTGAGGTCGTACTTGGCGGCAGCCACCTCACTGAGGGTGGGGACACGGAGCCATGGGGAGAGTATGAAAAGGGTGTGGAAGAGGATAGGGAGGAGTGAGTGGGCGGAGGGCGGGTTAAGGGTGCCATTGCGGTGCGAAAGGTGTGGTGTACATATCGATGTAGTTGAGGGCGTGTTTGGCGGCAGCGACTTCGCTGGCGATGGCGCACGGAGTCAGGGGGCGGGAGGTGATTGGGAGTGCGGGTCGGGGAGCTGTGAGTCAGGGTGCCAACCGTACGCACAGCTGAGCGGGAACTGCAGCTGAGCTGCAGTCAGACTTTCTGGTCATCATACCGGTTGATGGGCGCCACGGTGACCGTGCGCCCCGGTCAGGGCTCCCCAGGGTTGGACTGCAGTGCCGGTACCATCAGTCTACGCCTACTGGTCAGTCCACGTTATCCTATCCTCACCAAACCCCCCTTTTTCCCCGCTGCCTCACCGCGGGTCGATCTGGCTCTCGTCCTTCATGTCGAAGATCTCCTTCTGCCGGTACGCCGCGTTGTCGTCGAAGCCCAGCTTGGCGTCGGCGGCGATGAGCTTGCCGTCCGCGCTCTCGGCAAGCGGGTTCACCTGGAGCAGCGAGGGCGGCGAGGGAGGCGGGGGAGAGGGGAGTGGCGGGGCTATTACACCGACTGCAGACTCGTCACATCATTGTGTCACTTTATATGTGTAAGCTTGCCGCCGGCGCATTTGGCAACACCGCACCACCACACATGACTGCCGGGTGTGCCACGTGGGCCTCACCACCCAACACCACGCCCCGGGAGAGGCTGGCCCACATAAAGCCGCGCTACTGTATGCTGAAGTATACGCTTACCCTGTCGCGTGCCCTTTCATGAACATGCATGCAGGGAGTGCAAAACAAACGCTAGCTGATGGCCAGCGGAGGGCTACGCGTGTTCTTGAACCCGAGGAGGACCCTTTCTCTCAAAACCGAACCCGACACGCCCCTCCACCATGGTGCAGTCACCGTGGCGGAGAGACACGCGGTCACGTCGCGTTACGGCGAATCCGCTGCTGTCGCGTCCAGAATCCCCCACCCCGCCCCTGGCTCACGCACCTCCACCATGGTGCAGTCGCACCCTGGTAACATGTGGGCACGCAGTGCCGTCCCGTCCCGTCCCGTCCTCTCATATCAGGGCGCGCCCCGCGCTGTTGGTGACACCTCAAACAGCACACGCACCTCCACCATGGTGCAGTCGCTCTTGACGAACAGCTCGTACAGCCGCTTGATCTGCTGCGCCGCCGCCGCCTTGTCGCCCGTCACGCGCAGGCCCTCCACCATGGCAGCCGCCTGCGGGTGATGATGGGAGCAACCACGAGGCGTGCGCTTACCAAACACTAAGATAAGATGAGGAAACATGCAAGGCCGTTGGAGAGGGCATGGCCGTCGGAACTGCGCATCAGGATGCGGTCAAAATCCGACTGGTGGGCTACGGCTACGGCGACGGCTGCGTTAGTGCCCTGACCTGCCCTACGGGTGTGGGGGTATGACTGTTCCGCCAGCCACCTGCAAGCCCACCTGTGCGTCCGTGATGCCCGTACGGCAGTCCACGGGGATCTTGATGATCTTCTCGGGGTACTTCTCCGCCAGGTCCTCGATGGAGGTGCCGCCCTGGGACACGGGAAGCGGGGACGCGGAACACGGGGCACACGTGTGTGGGTGTTTGGGCCAAGGCACGACAGGCGAATGTGTGTCACCCAGACCTCAAAAGGTGCTCTGCGAAGACAGCCCTCGGCCCTCCCCTTCACCACTGGGTCAGAAGGGCTCCCAGCAGGGAGGGGAGAACCGGCCAAACAGCAAAACCCGCGGTGCGGATACCCTCGTTCCCGCCCCCCCTTCCCGCCGCCAGGTCGACCACGTGCTATCACACGTGTGGTAGCCTGCATCGAGCAGAGCTGTGTGTACCTGCGTGTGTACCTCAGATCAGCATGGCTACGCCGATGCGCCCAATCTCGAGGTCAGCTGGAGCTCGAGCTTTCTTTGTGTACGGCTTAAGCCGCTGAGCTCCCGCACACCGGCTGCTGAGCTCCACTCCTCCAAACAACCCGGTCCATGCCCCGCATGCGCCCCCCACGCAAAAGTCACACCCCTGTGCCCCCTCCACCCCCAAAGTGCACACCTCCGAGCAGCCGATCATCATGGGCCCCGCCGTCTTCCTGTCCAGCAGGATGGCGAAGTACATCTCGCGCGCCAGCTTCATCTTGCGCGCCACCAGCAGCGTGTTCACGGGCTTGCCCTAAGCGGGGCAGCAGTAGGGAGGCAGGCAGCAGCAGGCAAGGAACGAGGAGCATCAGCAGCAGGAGCACATGCGGAAGTTGTGGGTACCTTGTGGTGAGACCAAAGCTCAGGGAGGAGCACTGCGGGGCCCAAGGGAACTCAACGCACGCAGTCCAAGCGTGCTGTGTGCCAGGGTAGGCCTAGGCGTCGGTACGGTTGATGCACGGCTATAGTCCACACCACACCGTTCCCGGTCAGCTGTGCCGCATCTCTTCCTGCCTACATCCGTCTCCTTGACAATGATACAGGGGCAGCTCCGTCCCGCCCCATCCGTGGTCGTTTCAGAACCAAGCCAAGCCTGTTAAAAGGCCCTGCACGACCCCACACTTCCTGTGCACGACGAAACTGCGCCGGTAGTGCGCCGGTGTTCCCCATCTCCCTCCCCGCTGCACCCCGCCCTGCTCCAGCGCCCTCACCGCCGGCCCCGTCTGCTTGGTGACCAGCGTGCCCCCCAGCATCTGCTTCGCCAGATCCAGCGCCTTCTTCTTGTCAGCGATGTGCACACCGCCCTGCAGCCCGTTGGTGAAGCGCCCCAGCCCGCGCCCGCCCGCCAGGATCTGGCTCTTGATGACCACCTGGGAACGTTAAGACAATGTAATGAGAGTTGTGCAAGGCTGCGGACAGTAATCCTAGTCGGGTGCAGTGTGCTGTGCTCGGCTGTTGGTGGGTGGTAGTGGCAGCTGGGTACCCCCGCGCGTGGGTTAGCCGCAAACCCCGACAGCAACACCCTTAGAACGTGGCCTCTCAGAAGCGCAGCGGGCTGTAGCCCGCAAGGACTTACCTCCCCCTTCTCATCGGCCATTTGGTCAATGGCCTTGGCAACCTCGTCGAGAGACTTGGCAGGGATGCCAGGGGGCACATTGATACCGTATTTGCTCATGAGTTGTGCGCCCTGTACAATTGAGATATACAGTTTCTTAGCACTGTGTGTGAGAGGAACACCGGGTGCCAGGCCTTGCATTGGTGAGGACAGTAAGGAGTGATGCGTGTGTTCCGAGACAGCCGCTCGCCTGATACTCATGAATGTTGAGCAACCGCAGCTGTTGTGCCTGTGACATTGCTCTTAAGCTTTTAGAGGCTTGCTGTGCAAGCAGACGAGCGGCGTTGGAAAGCATTTTTTGTGGCTTCTGAAAGGTGTTCCGGGTGGACGGGCTTTAGGCTCCCGCGAAAAGTCGCTTCAGCAAGATGATTCGGATCAGAGTATTAGTGAACACGGCTGTATGGCAAAGTCATCCACTGCTCCTAGTAAGTTTCAAGGGCAACGACCAACGGCATTTGCCCGCTGTCACAGTCCTTCACCAGAGGAAAGCTGCCCGAACTGATGGCATACAATAACTTGAGAAATATGTTACTAAGAACTCTGCAGCTTGGCGGGTAGCCAAGGTGTCTCAAGGAGGGCATGTTCTGATGCAAATCGAGGTGTTCTTCACCTATACTAGCATAATATGATACGCAAGTGAGATCTGTCACTAGCAATCAGGCCGTCAGGTCCAAGGGGAAGGATGTCGTCGTCGAACGGCCTTTCTCCCGCAGCGGACATGCTGCTGAAGCAGTTCTTCAAGGCCGGAGATGATATTATTGCCAGAGCACAGCCTCAGGTGGGCTACAACGCTCGAGGCCCAGCCGTTCGTCGCCTTCGCGGCAGCTCTGCTGCTGCTGCTGCCGTGCTCAGGGCGTGTCCTGAAGGCAACACGTGGCTAAAGTGCCGAGGCAGCTTCGCCTCTTACCAAACGTTGCCATCCATGCACAATCCACACGAAGAAGTGTTTCAAGGCAGAAATGGTGCCTCCCCTCTTGGAACTAATGCTGGCCCTGTGGCAAGGGCGGTGCCGCAGCTCTCGACCACACTGCTGAAATGCACTTCAGCAGCAGCACCAACATATTACCTTTCGAAACATCACATCCATGCAATCAGACCCCTCCCATCCCCCGCGCTCCCAACGCCCACCACCGGCCCCACGCTCCCAACACCCACCATCCGCCCCACTTCCACCCCCACAACCCACAACCCCTCCTCCCCCCACCCTCAACCCACATAACCCAAATCGTCTAGCCCAGCCCCATCTCGCTTCCCCATCCCCCATTCGCCCCTCCCCTCCCCCCACCCGCACGCCCCCTTCCCACCCCATTCCCCACCTCTCCACCCTACCACCCCCACAGGACTCCCTCGGCCCTCTGCTGTCCGAGCCCCGCTTCTGCCGCTGCCTGGACGCCCTGCGGCTGCTGGTGGGCCACGCGCTGCCCGGGGTGGTGCGGCAGCTGGAGGGGTGGCGGGCAGCCAAGCACACGGAGCTCAAGCGGCTGCCGGAGCGCACGGACAGGGAGAGGCTGGCGGCGCTGGTCAAGCGGGTGAGGGGGTGGAGGGGGTGAGCTGGTGAATAATGAGGGGCGTGGGTTAGCGAGGGCAGGCGGCGAGGGCAAGTGGGCTGCGGGTGGGGGCTGGCCGTTGTGGGCCGGCGGTGTCTGGGTCCTTCGCCTCCGCTCGCGTGGCCTGGCTCCCGGCTGCGGCTCCCGACCGCATTGGTCTCTCCCTCGGCCGCCCTCATCCAGCCTTCCGGCCCTGTGTGCGTATCAGATGCTCCTGGGAAGCTTTCGGAGGTGCGCATAAGGCATGGTGTGGCACGGTACCCCGTTTAGCATGCCAAGCCAACGTCCGCCCCCCTCACCCCTCACCCCGGCCCCCTCTCTCACACCCCCCGTCCCTTGCTGACCAGTCCGCGCTGGAGGTGGTGTACTTCGAGGGCTCCCTGCAGCTGCTGGAGGAGTACGACGACAGCTTCCTGGAGAGCAACGAGTTCGTGGCATTCTACGACAGCCTGCAGAAGTGGGGCCGGGAGGCGGGGGGTGGTGGGAAAGGATGGGCGGGGAGGCGGGTGCTGGCAGCGGGGCGGGGGCCCCGGGGTGCTTTACTGTGGCTGAGAAGCAGGGCTGGGGTACGCGGCAGGCCGTGGGGTACCGGTGTCGGTATGCAGTGGGGTCCTCGTTCCTCCCCTTGCCGGAGAGGGGCTGCAGCGGCATACATTGCGGCGTATGGGGTTCCAGCAGGGGCTGAACGCCGGCAATCGGAGGGCGGCAAGCTATGGGGTATAGCTGGGTAACGGCGTTGCGCGCAGTCGGATGCCCGGAGGGAGAAGCCCGGGAGCAGCACGCACCGTGCTTCGGTATAGCCTGCAGCTGCACCTGCAACGCTGCAAGGCGTGCCGTAATGCGTGTGGTGGAGACGCCGCCGGTGGCGCTGAGCGTACATCTGCAATCGGGTCCTGATGGCACGCTTCATCCCATACCCCTGGCGCATCACGACCCTACGACCCGCCCCGCCCGACCCCTCCCACCGTCGAACCCACCCCCGCCCCGCAGGGTGTCCTTCCAGCTGCTGCTGGTGACCCCCGAGGACGTGATGCCCCCCGGCACCGACCACTACCGGGCGGTGGTGGGCGTGGCGGCGCGCACCCTGGGGGCCATCAGCCGGAGGGTCAGCCTGGCGCACGTGGTGGACCCATTCCTAAAGTGGGTTGGCGTGTGTGCATGTGTGTGAGGGGGGAGGGGTGATAGTGTATGCATGGGACCTTCAACAGGGGTGGGTTGTGGTGGCGCACGTGGTGGACCCGTTCGCCGAAGTGGATGTGCCGGTGTGCAGGTGCTTGTGTGTGTGTGTGGACCTGGAACGTGGGTTGGGTTAGGGTGGCGCACGTGCCGGAGCCGTTCACTAGGTCTGTGTGTGTCTGTGTCTCACTGGCGAGGGAGGCCAGCAACAGGGCCAGTTCCCCTCTGACCGTACAGGTTACCCCCTGCCCTCTGCCACTGCTGCTCGGCAAGAATATAGGGGTCAGGGCTCGACTGCAGTACCGTGAGTCCACCCCATCGCAATCATGCGGGTCTTGCGTCATTTGACCCTGCAAAGCCACCCTCCCCATTTCTCTCCCCAGGGCTCTCACGGAGCGCATCAACCCCAAGAAGGACGCCCAGGGCAACAAGCCCAACTATGACGTGCTTAGGACGCAGGTGTGTCCGAACCGCCGCATTGGCTCTCGCGCCGTGCTGCCGCAAACAGTGCACCCTGCACTCGACGTACTAGTTGTAACCGTGTTGTACAGCGACAAGACCGCAGGTCGCGTTGATGTTCAGGTGCAGCCGCCCCTCCACCTACCTCCCCTGTGCCCTGCCGTGCAACCAGGATGTGTCGCTAACAGTACTCTGTGTCCATCGACCTGGGCCCCCGAATGCCAGATCGTGCGGCTGGCTGGCGGCATGCGGCACGTGGCCCTGTCGTTCGACAGCGAGGAGGCGGTGGCGGAGTCGGTGGCCTTCCTGCGCCGGGCCTTCCCCCTGGGCCACACCGCGCCCATCAAGAAGAGCCAGGTGGGGCAGGGGGGTTTGGTGACGCCTTGACGAGGCAGGTGGGGCCGGGTCGGCCGGCATCGGAGGCCGGCGTAGGCGTGTTGTGGCGCCAACGAGAACCAACACCAACATGGGCCAGGGCGGCGCACTGGGAGGGGCACGCGGCCTGGAGAGGGATATGCGTCAGTTCTCGGCGTTCTCGACAAGCGGACACGGGTGCGTGCGGCTTCGCCGACAACGCTCCCTCGACAAGCCGTATACCCATGCTGGACCGCTACCGCTATCTTAACGCAAAGTTCCTGTGCTTCTCCCTTCCCTCTCTCCCGCCCCTTACCCCCAGATCCACCACGCGCTGTGCGACATGCTGTCCTCCATCCTGCTGCCGCTGGTGCGCTCAGACGCACCGCAACGGGCGGCCGCCGCGCTGGGCCCCGCGCCGCTGGAGCCGTGGTACGCGGCGGTGGCGGCGGCGGGGCGGGAGATCACCAGCTGGATGAACAAGCACCCCAAGCACATCAATGTGAGGGAAACGAACGCGGAGGGGCCGGAATTATTGTTTGGAAGGGGGAGGACGGGCACTGAGTGCTGGTGGCGGACTGGATGGCTGAGGGTGTGGATTTCGCCACGCCTGTCCCGTCGCGTAGGTAGGGAGGGGTATCAGCTGCCGACCCACAGCACGGCATGCGGCGGCAATGCCTAATGCGCCACCACACATATGCGGCCTCTTTGGCACAATCCACACGCTTTTGCAACGAGACTGTCTTCAACGCTAACCTGCGACCCCATCCCCGAGGTCGGCGGCATCCGCATTTCTGTGACGCCCTGACGCCCTATGCTCTTTCCTTGTGTGTCATGCGTACCCCCAGGACGGCTACCCGCTGGCCACCACGCTGGTGTGCCTCGCCAACGACAGGGACTACTCCACAGGCATAGACACCACCGCGGAGTTCCTGCACAAGGGGCTCAAGGTGCGGCTGCTGCCCCGCACTCTTTGTGCTGCTCCTGGCCCTAGATGCATGGTAGTGTGCCCGGTGACTCAGCACGCTGGCGTGAGCTTTGGGCTGCAGTCGACCGAGCCGCACAAGGCGGTCCAAGCAGGCTTCTGCCTTTGCCTTTTCCCCCTTGCCACGGGCGCAGCAGCCACCCATACACCCACCTAGCCTTGGCTGCATTGTCAACAGATGAATTCGCCACGATCGATAGGCACTCCGTTCGATCTTGGTGCAAAAACGTTCAGTCCCTTACTCCCAACACACCCGGTTCCTCCCTCCCACCACCCTCTCTGCCCCCGCCCCCAGGTGAAGGAGAACCGCTCCGTGTGCGTGCGCTGCCTGGTGGTGCTGTGCTGCTCCTACCTGGTGCGCTACGGGGCCGACAGCCTGCAGCCCATGCCCAAGCACGAGCTGCACAAGTGGCTGGACAAGGCGCTCAAGCCCGTCACAGCGCTGGCCAAGAAGGGCGGACTCACCATTCAGGAGCAGCTGGTGGGTGGCGTCCGCGGGCAGGGTGTGGGGTGCAGGCATGTAGGATCGTTCCCGAGGTGCGGGGGTGCACACCCAACTGCGTGTTGTAGTTCTGGGTGTATTGCTCTGCGTACCATTGTATGTGTGATCGCCACAAAAGGGTACGGCAGCCGACCGGGCGGGGTATCTCCTGGCGCCGTACTGGCCAACTTCCCTGAGCCTCACATGGCGCGCGTGGCTCGGGCACGCTCGTACGTGGCAGCCACACGCGTCACGTTCCCCCTCTGCACACTGCCCCGCGCACCTGTGCATCGGACCCACACCACCTCATGCTGCTGCGCCCTTCCCCCTCCTCTCCCCTCCCTTCCGCCACCCCACCCCAGGACACTATCGCCCCCCTTGCGGAGCTGTCCCCCGAGTTCGCGCTGCAGTACCTGGTGCTCGACCTGCTCACCAGCGACACGCCCGACTGCGTCGTGGCGGGTCTGAAGGCGCTGCAGGTGGGGTGGGGATACACGGTGCCGTGTGGGAGCGGGAGGGCTGCAGATGGAGGAAGGCTGGGCAGGAAGGGGTGGTTGTCTGGATGTCTGCCAACGCAGTGCCTGCCCACCTGGCCTACCTTGTATCGTTTGTGTATATTCACGCTCTTCGCTTGTCCCTCCTAGGCTCTGGTGCTGAGCGCGCCTGCCTTTGCGGCGGCAACCGCTGCCGGCGCGGGGGCAAGCGGCGGCGGCGGCACGGGCGGCGGCGCGGTCGCGGGCCCCGGCGGGGCGGGCGCAGGCCCCCCCGTCAGCGCCACACACCGCAGGGCGCCATCGGGTGGGTCACGGGTCGTGGGAGGGGTTGATTGCAAGGCGGTTGCACAGGGAGGGTCCCCCTCATTGTCGGTCGAAGGGAGCAGAACGGGGCATCTTGGAGAAGGCTTCTGAATCGGCCCAAATGCAGGACTCTTGGCCGCGCCGATGATTATGCATGTGCCCCCTCGCACAGCTTGAGCACACTGTCCATGGTGTGCTGCTGGAAACTCCCTCGCGCCTTGCCGAGATGCCGACTGTGTTGTAGCGATGCAGTTGCGTGGACAAGGTAGCATGTTGCCATTTGCCCTCTGTGTTGTGTGTGTGTGTGCTGTGCCCGCAGGCGTGCAGGTGCACCACGCGTTCGCTGCCGCGGCGGGGAGCAGCGGCGGGGGGGGGGCGGGGGCCGCGCCCCTGGCCAGGAGCGGATGCAGCTCGGGGCCGCGGGCGGGGCGGCGGCGGGGGGCGGGGCGGGCACGCTGTGTGACATGGAAGGTAGCAGCTCGGGGCTGCAGGTGGGGCGGGGGCCGGGGCGGCGGCGCGGATGGGCCGGGACGGTGACACCAGACACAGGTGAACTTGCATGGTAGTGCAACGGAGGAGTTAACCCACACCTCATGGTATCGCTTGTAACGTGCACGGTGGCAGCGTCCGGCTTGGCGGGGCTGGGGCTGGGGCTGCGGCAGGGGAGGGGAAGGGAGGACACTCGTGGGGTTGCAAGTAGCTCCTGTACTCATGTCCAAAGGGGTGTATGTGCTGGCCCTGCCACCTGGATCACGCCCCATTGCCACTCGCTGCCTAGCACACACACGTACGTGATCCTCCCAGTGCCCAGGCCACTCGTTCGCCGGCGCCATGCACCGCTCGTCACAACTCACGCGCCGTCCACCCTCGCTCCCACCCACTGGCCCCTAACCCACACCCTATCCACCCGCCCAGGCGCTGCTGCTCCGCCGCACGCCCACGCCCCTCCTGAGCACCTTGGCCTCCCTAGGCGGACCCTCCCTGGCGCCCGCCGCCGGCGCCGCCGCCACCCCCGCCGCCGCCTCCTCCTCGGCCTCCGCCGCCGCTGCCGCCGCCGTCATTGACCTCCTGCGGCGGGGGCTGCACCCCTTGGACGCATTGGGCGTGTCGCACCTGCTGCCCAGGTGGGCCGCCCCCACTCCCTTCCCGGACGCCTTGACGTGCTCCCCCTTACCCTTTACTCAGCTGCTGTGCAGAAAGCAGAAGTCTGCTTCTATGACCTTGTGCAAACACTGCGTCCTGATGTAAGGTAAAAAAAGGATTTTCAGCAAACTCCTGTACAGCGATTCACCCCCATGCTGTTGTGGCTGTGCAGGGTGACCGCCGCGCTGGCCAGCCTGCTCAAGCAGTGGCACCCCCACTACGGCAGCTACTACTCCTACAGCACGCCTGACCCCAACTGGAGGGAGAAGACGCAGGGTGGGTGCACCTAAGCTAGTACAAGCGAGCATTGGGGCAAGGACCGGACAAGGGCCTAGCCACGAGCACTTCACGTCCTTGTCCCGCGTGCTACAACCCACCTAGTCATACTGCCCTTCCATTCGCACTAGGGCCTCTCCTTGTGTAGTGCTGGGAGCTGTTGCCCGGGCGCAGCCGTCCAGAAAGCACGTCGAGGCATCGGCAACGCCCTGGTAACTGGCGCCCTGTCCACACACCCCGTCGATGCATTGCGCCCCCATATCCGGACTCCACCGGCCCCCATCCACTTACTTCGTTACTCGCCTGTCGTGCTTATGAACTGTAACTCCTTACCGTTCAAACTGCGCTCTTACCTCTGCAGGCTTCTCGATGCTGGTGGCGCTGGTGCGGCTGCTGCCGTACCTCAAGCCCGACACGTGGCCCAACGTACGGCCGCTGGAGGTGCTGCCCAGGTGGGGCAAGGGAGGAGGGGTGAGCGTACGAAGGCGGGTTTGCGTGCCGTCCCAGGGTTTCGACGCTTAGCTGTGACTACGCCACCACCGTTGGGGCCCCCTGTCCAAACCTTCCTCACACCTCCCCTCCCTCGCTCCTCGCAATCCCTTCCCCTTCCCCCATGCAGCTACACGTGCCAAGCGGAGGTGCCATGAAGGTCCCGCGTCTTAACCTCCCTCCCACCTTTCTCCCCTCTCCCCCTATCCATCGCCCAGCTACCGTACACGTGCCACGCTGAGCCCGCCATGGGGCTCTGTGTCCTAACATCCTCCCTCGTTCCCTTCCCCCGCCCTCACTCCTGTATGCAGCTACACGTGCCACGCTGAGCCCGCCATGCGCTCCACCGCCACCGAGGCGCTGCAGGCCGTGGTGCGCGGCAGCCCCCACCTGCGCAACAACGTGCTGTGCGCCTTCGGGGCGTTCGTGGCGGCGCTGCCGGACGACGCCGTGCAGGTGCGTGTGTGAGGGTGTCTCCGGGTGTGTAACAGCACCAGCAGGTGGCTGAGGGAACGTGTTGGGCTTTAGGGCGCATATGCAAGACGCAGGGCGTTGGCATGGCCATGCGGCTCGTGGTTGTGACACGTGGCGCGTGCAGCCTCAGCTTCTCCAGAAGCATTCCTGCTCTCCCTGTCCATCATCCCTGGCCACCCCCCGCAGTCCCAGCGCGAGGCCCAGGCGCTGCAGCGGCAGCTGGCCGACACGTGGCTGGGGCTGCTGGCGGAGCGCGCGGCGGGCGACGCGCAGGAGGCGGCCAGCCCCGGCGTGCCGCCCGACACGTGCCTGGCGCTGGACGTGGCGCGGCTGGAGGGCTGCGCGCTGGTGTGCCTGGCGTCCCACGACGAGGGCGTGCGGCGGGAGGCGCTGCAGGTGGGGGTGATGCCGGGCAGGGCATGGATGGGGAGCGGAGGGCGGGAAGGGGTACGGGCGGGACGGGCAGGGGGAGTCGAGGAGAGTCTTGTTGCCAGTGTTGTTACCTTGTAGGTCCGCCTCCTCCTTCAACGCTCTTCTTCGCATGAAGCTGACGATTTTGCGTGCCCGTTGGCTGGGAAGCTCGTCCTATCGCCACCCCTACCCAACCTGCCTCCCTCCTTTCCTCCTCCTCAGGCGCTGTCCCAGATCCGCACGCTGCACCAGGCCGTACTAGCAGCCGACCCGTACGACGAGCCGCCGCCATCCCCGCAGCGCCCCGCCGCCGCCGCCGCCATCCCGCGTAACGCCAGCACCGGCGGCCTCGCCTCCTCCGTACAGAGCAGCCACGGCAGCCTGCCCGCCGGCGGCAGCGCAGCCAACCACCACCTAACCCACACGGGGCAGTCCCTCCTGCTGCCGCAAGGGGGCCACTCGGGCTCTGTCTCCATGCACCAGCTCCACGTGCACGGCCACAGCCAGGGGGCGGTGCTGCACGGCCACTCGCAGTCGCATCCGCCGCAGCACGGGTCGTATGGCGGCAGGGAGAGCCTGGACCTGGGCGGCGGGTCGGAGGCGGCGGCGGCGGTGGCGGGGCTGCGGTCCAGCGTGGCGGGCCTGACGGGTGGGTGGGCGCGTGGGTGCTGCAGGGGACGGGTTCGCACCGCATGACTCGCCACGTGTTGCAAAGCACAGGTCGTGAGTCGGTAGTTATGTGGACAGCGCACCGCGGCGCTGTCCGACGCGGGTCCGCTTCTTACGCCGCGTGTACGGCATGTATGCGGCAAATACGGTAGAATCATCGCCCTGTGGTTGTCCTGAACGTCCCCCCTCCCTGTGGCACGGACCCTGCTCGCAACTCCCCCAGGCCTGTCGGAGCTGCCCGAGCCCGAGCACCCCTACGTTGTGGAGCTGATTGAGGAGTCGGGGCCGGCGCTGCTACGTTCCACGTACTGGGACCTGGGGGACTGGGGGGACACGTGGAGGGCCTTCAGGGCGGTGCCGGAGGACGTTACCTTCCAGGTGGGGCGGGGAGGTCCAGGGGGATTGAGGTTTGGCGGCAGGAAGACAGGGAGGGAATCCTAGGGGAACAACATAGGGGTGCGGCGTCACCAGCTGCCGCCCCTTGCCCAGGCACGAAGGGGCGGCACTGTGCACACACTTGTCAGGGTTCTTTTGCAGTATTACAGCAGATCCTGTCAGAAGTAGAAAGTACTGCGCAGATGCGTAGACACAGGCCGCGATGCCGCCCATGAAGCTGTGTCCCATGCCAAGCCCCACCCCCAACTGCGACCCCCATTGCCCCGTTAACACCTCTTCTGCCTCGCCCCCCAAGGACGTACTCCTGTACGGCGGGCCCCCCGGCGGCGGCACCCCCCGTGGCGGCGGCGGCGGCATCGGCGAGGACAGCCTGCCCCGCCTGCGTCTGCCCCGTGCGCTGCTGTCTCTGATGTGCCTGGCCGCGCGCATGGCGCCCCAGTCTGCGGGCGTGGCGGGCTGCGAGCTGATGGGCCGCCTCAGCCGCATGCTGGGCAGGAGCACGGACGGGAGGCTGGTGGTCATGCCGGAGTACCTGGGTGGGTGGTGGTGTGGGGATGGGTGGGTTAGGGAGGGGTGGGCAGGAGCACTCACGGAACGCTGGTGGTCATACCGGAGCACCTCGGTGAGGCTGTAACGCGTTGGGGCCGCGGCTCTTGCATGTGAGACTGCGCGACTGCGACCGTGCCTTGCTGCCCCCGAGGCAGTAGTACGCTGCAGCCAGCGCGTCTTCCAGCTTCCCTTATGATCACCCTTAGCCCCTACCTTGTTACCCCTTCCCTTCATCCCCATGCCTCAGAGACGCCCAAGCGCGAGGCGTGGCGCAACTGCAGCGCCATGGCGTGTGCCTGCCCGCAGACCCTCAAGGACCGCGTGCAGGAGCGCCTGGGTGGGTGGCGTGCGTATGGGGCACGGGGTAGTGGGGCTGTGGGGTGGGGAAGGAGGTTACTCATGGCGGCCGAGCGACAGCGATATGGCCGTTGGGGCAAGGCCCACACGCCGTTCTTGTGTGCCAGGAGGCAGGCGTGCTATCTGAGCCTGGACCTGGACCTGGACCTCATCTCCTCCCTGTTCTGGGTCCTGTAACCAGTTGCCCCACTCTGCTTGCGTTAGGTGTACCACCTTCTTGTCATAGAATTCCGGACATTTCAGTCCTGCACCCCTAACACGAACACTGGCCCCTCGGCACCCTCACAGGCAAGCGGCCCCCGCCCATCTCCATGCACGACCTCATCCAGGTGCACCTCAGCCTGGTGGCGGGGGCGGCCACGGGCAGGATGCAGCTCAGCAGGTGTGTCGTTGTCGTGCTGCATACCATTGCTGAGGTACCGCCACGCAGACTGTTGGAGCAGCGTACCGGTGCTAGCTGCGACAGTTCGTGCGCACCAGAGTCCGTGTGTGACTGTGTTGTGAGTGACCAGCGCCATGCGTTCAAACGCCCTTCCCCACACCTCGTGCAGCATCATGTGCCTGGGCCACCTGCACCCCGAGCACCACCACCGCACCAGCACCGCGTGTCGTAACGCTCAAACCCACACCACCCCCTGGCCACCTGCAACCGAGCACCACTACGCCCCCAGCTCACTTGTCTGCATGCGCTAACCCACACCTCGCTAACCTCTACACCCCGTCCCATGCAGCATCATGTGCCTGGGCCACCTGCACCCCGAGTACTACCAGTGGCTGATGGACGACCTGCGGCCGCTGGCGGAGGAGGCCAAGGCGGCGGCGGCAGCGGGGGCAGGAGGCAGCAGCAGCAGCAAGAGCAAGGCCAAGAGCCGAGGGGACGAGCTGCGCAGATGCGTGGCGCACGTATTCCGGTGGGTGGCCGCGTCCCTAGCTCCCTAAATCCGTTGCCGCAGCCCTTGGCAGCCTACTGACAGTACGGACGCCCACTTGGAGTGCTCCACCGATGTGTCCTTGCGTGCCGGAATGACACGGGTTAGCGCAACCCATTCGTGCCGGTTCGTACCCTCCACCGGTCCGAGACCTCCTTGCCGCCTGCCTCGTCCAGGCATTCCCTACTTACCCCTCTCTCCCACTGCCCACCACGCAGCATCCTGTCGGAGGCCGCCCCGCCCGAGCTGTGGGCCTCCCATGCGCTGCTGCGCGGCCGCACGCTGGAGTGGGTGCGCGACAGTGCGCTGCTGCTGCGCCCCATGACGCTCAGCGGGGACGCGTTCTGGGACAACGCGCAGGCAAGACAGAGGCGGGGCGGGGTAGGGCCGGGGCGGCAGGCACGACAGGGGAGGGGTGGAAAGTTGGTTGGGATGTTGGTCGGCGGGAAGGGGGAGAGGGTCACGTACAGGAGAGTAGGGCGGGGTGGGTTAAGAGAACGAGCGCGGTACAGGCGTGGGGCCAGGTGCAAGGCGACACGGCGTGTGCAACGACTGGGTGAGTGGGCGTCCGGCTAGCTTCCACCTGTACGTCTGGCCCAGGGGCCTTTCCCCTGGATTAAGCGGGCACAATGAGTGGGTGGACGGGCAGCAAGCTTCCACTTGCACGCCTGGCCGCGACACATACCTCTGGCCGGAGGAACCCCCCTGTTACCGCCTTCCACGCTTGACCCGTCCCCCTCCCCTGCAGGTGGCGTACTGCCTCGCGGCCGTGGTGCGCAACTGCGCCGCCCCCCTGCTGGAGGCCATGGCCCAGCAGCTGCTGCCCGGCCCCCAGCAGCAGCAGGGGGGAGGGGCGGGCCCGGCCGTGGGTCTGCGCAAGGGGCTGTGGGAGCTGCTGGTGGTGTGGACGGAGGAGGCCTTCATACTGCTGCCAGACATCAAGGTGGGCAGGGGGGGGGGATGCAACGAAGGTGCACCCACACCAGGTGTAGGTGCCTCCTTGCTGGGCCATTTTGTCCCCACGTACCTGTTCACGTACCTGGTTGCAACGGGCCGCTTCTTGTTTACAGACCATGGCCAGATGCCCCTTGCCAGGATACCCCAAGATACGTGGCCCTCCTTGGCCGCCTCAACGTACTCCCCCTCTCTTTCCGCTCCCTCACCCCTCCCTCACCCCGTCAGGCAGTGGTTGCTGCTGTGCCCCCCAGCGAGGCCGCCGCCGCCCTCCGCGCCTCCCGCTGCAGCAACTACCTGCGGGCCCTGGACAAGGGCATCAATGCAGCGCTGGCCAGGTGGGATGACGCTGCGGGGTAGCCGGTGGCGTGACTGGGTGTGCAAACCTAGTCCCTTGCCCCTTTGGCCCCTTGTAGGTGGGTCTAAGCTGATGGGCCCATGTCGCACGAGCCAAGGCCCTGCAGCCCGCAGCTACCTACTGCACCGCGGGTGCCAACGCAACGCGACTGTCGCCACTGACTGCGTACGGCACTGTACGGCACTGTACGGCACTGCAGGTACAAGGAGTCCCCCGAGGCGCTGCGCGAGGAGCTGTACCTGGCCTCCCACTACATCAACCATGCGGCACGCCAAGCGCTGGCAGCGCTCATGGAGGTGGGGAGCAGTGGGGAGCAATGAGGGTGGGGTAACCGCAGAGGGGCAACATGCCCGATTCGAGAAGCATGGAGGTGGGGAGCAATGGGGGTGGGGTGGGGTGGGGTAACCGCACAGCGGCAATATGGAGGATTCGGAAAGCGTGGTGGGGAGCAGCGGGTGGTGGGATGGGTTGTGACACATGCCACTGAAGCACGTTGGGCGGCACGTGCGTGAGGCCACAGTTCGGCGACCTACTGTCCTACTGACCTACGGTTGTGTGACCCAAAGGCGCACATGCCTTTCCAGCAAGGACGAGCCCGAGCCCGCGGGCGTGGCGTTGCACTTGGATACCGGTAATTAACGCCGTTCCTTTGCGCCCCGCCGTTTCCCCTCCCCTGTCCTTCCAGGGTCCCGTGTTCGAGCCCGACACGCGGCGCCCCCAGGGCCCCGTGCTCACGTGGGTGGACAAGCTGCTGGCGGTGGCGGTGGAGGGCCCGCAGCAGGTGGGCCGGCAGGCGGGACGTTGGTGGTGTTGATAAGGGTGGACGGAGGGGCGGCTTGGTAGGGGGGTTAGCCGCAGCACGACCTACCGCCACCAAGCACCACTCAATCCACATCGCATCCACCAGCTCCTACCCCGGTGCCTGGTTGTATATACCCCACGTGCTGACGGCTGCGTGGACCCTCCCCCTGCCCGTTGCAACACCCCAGGTGGAGGGCCCTGCTCGTCGCTCCGTGGGCCGTCGCGCACTGCGCGGCCTGCTGACCCACAACCCCGACCTGTTCGACACGTGCCTGGACAAGGCGTACGACACAAACACGTCCATCGCCAACGGCTACTTCCAGGTGCGGACGGGCTCGCGGCCAGGGCCGGCTGCGTGCTGATTTACCCGCTCATGGGCTGCCGCATCGCGCAATCTGGGGGGCGCGGCACCGGACTTGCTGCACCTATGACACTGAAGGTTGGTCGGCCCAGCCTTACCCTCCCCCGGCTGCCCCCACCTGCCTCCCACACGACCCCCCGAAGGTGCTGTGCGAGGTGTACGCCACGCCCTGTGCCCCACACCGGCTCACCAACCCACCCTCCCCACTACAGCATGGCATCACTTAGTCGTTTCTTTCCCCACCTGCTCACCTCCACCCCAGGTGCTGTGCGAGGTGTACGCCACGCCTTGTGCCCCCCACCGGCCCACCAACCCGCCAGCCCACCAACCCACCCCCCACACTACAGTATGACATCACTCAGTCATCCGTTTCCCCGCCTCCCACCCCTGCCACCCCAGGTGCTGTGCGAGGTGTACGCCACGCACCCCACTGTGCGCACGCCCCCTCACGTCATCCTGGCGCTGGTGCTGTACAAGCTGGTGGACAGGGAGGCGGAGGTGCGGGGGCGGGGCGTGTGTTGTGTGTGGAAAGGTAGTGAGCATGTTGTGTGTGCGTCTGTACAAATTGATGGGCAGGTGGGGTGAAGTGGGGAGGCACATTGGCGATTGCGCGTCGTGATGGTGTGGGGGCTCAGCGGGAAGGGTTTCAATTGTGGTGTACCGGGTATAGGGACGAGATGGTATGGGGATTCGGATCGCCGCCCTCGTCGTTCACACTTTGCAACCCCTCTCCTCAAACCCGCCGCCTTCCCCCCCCTCTCCGGCCGCCCGCAGGTGCGCGAGGACGCCATGCACATGCTGCACGTGCTGACGTTGCGCGAGTGGCCCGAGACGGACGGATCCTACTCATTCCTTGCCGCGGCGCCAAACATGGGGGCGGCGGCGGCAGCCGCAGCTGCAGCAAGAGGTGCGCAATCCATTTGCACCCCTTCCCGCCTTCAGTCATATGAGTGCAAGGAGATTCATAAATCGTGTACCGGTGGCACTGGTATTTGCAGTGGAGTTCTCACTCTGCTCCTTTCTCCTGTTCTTGCCTCGTACGGCAGCTGCTGGCGGCGCGGACGGCAGCCCGGGAGCCCACGGCCTTTCTGGTGGGGCCGGCGGCGGTGAGGGCGGCTTTGTGGATGACCCGGTTGTGGTGCTGGGCACACTGCAGGTGGGTGTTAGGGGGGGAGAGGGGCCGGGCGGCGGGGCGGGGCGGGGGAGGTCTAGGGCAGCATGGTGGGTGGGTGGGTGTGGGGGAGTGGGGGGGCGGGGTGCTGGGCACGCTGCAGGTGGGTGGGGTGCAGCGGGGCGGACCGGAGCGGGGCGGGGATGGGCTAGGGCGGCAGGGCGAGGCGGGGTGGGGTAGGGGCCGTGGCCCGTTCCCTTCGCCTTCACTGTCGGGCTTGGGGCAATCCCCTTCTTGATCGAGCAGCTCCGCCCGAGCTTAGACCACCCCATGGGCTTTCGCCTGTACATGGTGGTGCCCGGCCGTCGTGGCCTGGCGCACTGGCGCTCCACGCAGCAGCTGCACCATTGCACACAGGGTCGTCATCCTACCAGCTACCGCTTCAAGCCCGTTCGGCTCGTTTGGAACTAGAGGCATACCTGGCCCCTACACCCTCGCCCCCAACCACCCTGCAGGACTCATACCAGCGCTTCCAGCTCAAGCTGTCAGCCCACCTGGCCAGGTGGGAGTTGAGGGTCGGGCCGGATCGGAATATGGGGAACGGGCACAGGGGCGGGGCTGGATTAGCCTTGGCCCGCTACTGCCTGCAGCTGTGCACTGCGCCACTTTCCCACATGCTGTGGGTGTCAGTGGGTTACAGCGCCCAACCCGAAACGATCACTACGCGCTCCCCGCCTTATCCTGGCCTCCACACACCCCCAGCACGCACAAGGAGCTGTCCTAGGACTCCGCAACGGCTAGTAGCAAGTTGTCGTGGAAAAGCCAGGAAAAGCTGCTAACCTTTTCTCACACCCCAGCGTGCATAAGGAGCTGTCCAGGCCCCCGTCACATACCTATAATGAAAAAGCCACCGTACTGACCTATACTACACATACCCCCAGCGTGCACAAGGAGCTGTGCAATATCAGGCCCTAATTCGATCTGATGAGTACGTGCTTCCCGCCTTGTCCTGGCTCCCTCATGCCCCCAGCAGTGGGTTACAGGGCCGATTTGGTAAGCCATTACGTGCTCGCCGCGCTGTCCTGGCCTGCACACACACACCCAGCATGTACGAGGACCTCACCGCAGTCCCCTCAATGGCAAGTAGTAAGTTGTTGTGGAACAGCTACTGACCAACCATTACTCACACCCTCAGCGTGCACAAGGAGCTGTCTGAGGCGCTGTGCGAGGAGCTGATGACGCGGCAGCTGGGCTGCTCCGAGCCCGCCACGCAGCAGCCGGTGCTCACCAGCCTGGCGCCGTGGCTGGAGAACCTGGCGGTCAGCTTCCCCTGGAGGGGGACCTGGTGAGCAACGGGGGAGGAACAGGGTTACGTTCGCACTGTGTGTTTTCACTTTGTTGGGATTCCCGGTATGGCGTGGAGTTCGGGGGTTTGTCAACTGCGGGAAAGGCCAAGCAGCGTGGATGGAGGGATCGAGGGGGATGCGATGCTTGCAGTCACCTGTCCATGGACAGGGACGTGGTAGATAGGGAGCGGGGGATCAGTGTCACTGCCTTGCAAGGGCATGTTGCGTAAGGTGTCGTAAAGGCCTCCTTCGCGCGCCCAGGCAACCGGGATGCTGACACCGCTTACTTAAAGGGTAGGTACAGGCATGATGATGGATAGAAGGGCGGGAGCACGTTGATAAGGGGCTGGTGGAGGATGTGTTCCGCATGAACTGGGTGCACAATGCGCTTTTGCGGGGGCCAAGGTGCACGTGCTGCTGCTGAACCCGGACCCACAAACAGCGCATTGTGCACCCAGTTCATGCGGAACACGTTCACCACCAGCCCCTTGTCCACGTGCTCCCGCCCGTCTAGCTCCACCACCTCATGCAGCTGTAGCGGCCGGCCCCTGTCCAGCCTGTGCAGCACGTCGTGCACTGCCTTGTGGGGTGGCGCTTCGGAGGAGGAGCGCAGCTCCCGCCCCGATGCTCCCAGCCCACGCCCTGCGCCCCAAACACGCGCCGTGCGTTGCGGTGCAGCCACCGTGCAAAGAAGGTGTGCAGTGTGCGCATTGAGCTTGCGGTCCCGGCCCCTCCCACTTTCACCGACATGGTGCTTCCCCTTCCTAGTGTTAAGGCCCCGGCAAGCGGCCCCGGATCGGCCTCCACCGTGGGGTCCGGCCCGGGGCCGCCTTGCCCTCCTCCCCGGCCACCCCGCGCCTCCTCTCGGCCCCTACCGGGCCTTCCTAGGCCCCTCACGGTCCCGCACACCTCTGACCATGACCAGGCCCCCGTTCCCCGCACCCCACACCTTGCCTTGTGACTCCCTCACGCCTTACACGGTTTGTCGCGTTTTACGCGTAACCCACACCTCCCCAGGTGTGAGCGGCTGCTCAAGTCCATGTATCTGGTGACGCGACAGCACGGTGGGGCCTTCCCCGTGGAGGTGGAGGGGCTGTGGACGCAGCTGGCGCGCCGCACGCGCAACATCAACCCCATCCTGGACTTCCTGCTCAGCCTGGGCATGGACACGGCGCTGCAGGTGGGTACGGGTTACGGTATGTATTAGCCTGGGCATGGACACGGCGCTGCAGGTGGGTACGGGTTACGGTGTGTATTAGCCTGGGCATGGACACGGCGCTGCATGTGCGTGTTGGGTAAGGTGTGTACTAGCTTTGGCATGGACACGGCGCCGCAGGTGGGGTGGCAAGGGTGTGGGCAGCATTGTGTATTTGCCGGGGCATGGACACGGCGCTGTAGGTGTTAGGGCACGAGTGTGGAAGGGGCGGGTGTGGTTAGCAGGTGTGTGTTAGTCTTGGCATGGACACCGCGCTGCAGGTGGGCAGGGGCGGTGTCCACGTCAGCGGCGCTCCCCCACGCGCTGCACGGCTCTTCTCTGAGTGCGTTGCCGCGCAGCATTCGGCCATTTGTTCGAGGGCTGTGCACGTGCGGCCTGCCTCTGCGGCCCTGCAAGCATGGACGCCTGCGCGCACTGGTCGGTCCACACGCTTTGACGGACGTTCCCCATTGCTCATGCTCCGCCCACCCCCGTAACCCAAACACTCCCCCAGGAGCTCGGCCCCATGCTGGACTTCTTCGCTGTTGGCAAGCGCATCGTGCTGTTCCTGGCCCGCGTGTCGCCGCCCGAGACCATCGGGTACCTGGCCATAGAGCTGGCCAAGCAGCAGCTGGAGCCGGAGCCGGGGGGAGGGGGAGGGGGCCCGGGCGGGGGGGCGTCGGGGCGGCTGGCGGGGCGGGTGGCGGCGGGCAGGCAGGGGGGCCAGCAGCAGGGGGCGGCGGCGGCGCTGACGTTCGGGACGTCGCTGGATGCGGTGGTGTTGGGAGGTGAGGGCGATGGGGGTGGAGGTCAGGGGCACGAGGGTTGGTTGGGGGGTAGTTAGGTCACGGGATGTGGGTGCGCACAGCGCTGTTGCGCTTCATTCCAGCTGTTTTGTTTTACCTTGACCAACATGGTGTCCCTTTGCAGTGCAGCCATTTGACCCGCCCAGCTGCTGTGCCCGGCCTCCCCCCGCCCAGACACTCGTGCCTCATCCCAAGGCGACCTTTCATCCACCGCGTACCTTTCCGCCTCCGGCGGCGGCGGCGGCGGCAGCGCCTTCACCCCCTCTGCTGCCGTACCCTCCAACGGCGGCGGCGGCGGCGCCGGGTCGACGTCCGCACGGAGCCTCGACGCCGGCGGCTCGTTGGCGGTGGGCGGGCCGGGGTCGGCGGCGGCGACGGCGGCGGCGGCGGCGGGGCTGCACCGGGCGCACAGCGGGAGGTCGGAGGCCAGCGTCGGCAGCAGCAGCCGCAGCGACGTCAACGGCGGCGGCGGCGGCGCGTCGTCGGTGGCGGACAGCGCAGCCACGCACCCGCGCACGGGGCAGGGGCTGGCTGGCACCAGCTGGTAGGAGGCGGGGGGCTTTAAAAGCCAACAGGATGTGCGCGTATACCACTATTTGGGTCAAGGCACTCTTGACCGTTTGTGCGCAGCGGGTGCGAGCGGGTCAAGAGCATGGAGCATGGGAAGGTTGCGAGCATTAGCGCGCGCCTTGCTCCTCGTTGGCCCGACGCTGGTGCCTTCCGACCTTCCACTACCCCTTGCGCACTGTCTAGACCGGCTGCTTCGCACTCCTTACGGCCAAGCCCCTTCCCTCCCTGGCTCCTGACCCTGCCCCCTGCAGGCTGGAGTCCAAGCTGCGGTGGGAGGATGAGGCGGGCGGGGCGGTGGGCGTTGGGGGGCACCCCCACGCGCATTCCGGGCCCTCTGCCCCCTCGCCTGCGCCAAGCGCCTCGGGGGTGCGCGCGCTCCTCACGCGGTGGGTACAAGTTGGGTATAGTATAACTGTTGCTGTGCTGCCTGACCGAGGTGATGCACGAGCACGGCGTGGACCTGCAGCACACCACCTGGCCTAACCCACACCCCGGACCCTTAATACACGCACGCCTTACCCCACAGCCCCGAGCTGGTGCTGTGCTGCCTGACGGAGGTGCTGTACGAGCACGACGTGGACCCACAGCACCTGCCGCTGCTGCTGCACGTGGCGCTGACGTGCGCCGACCACGAGGAGGGCGTGGTGGCTGCGCACTGCACGCAGCTGGTGGTCAACCTGGTGGACACGTGGGTGATGGGGTGACGCGTGGGGCATGGACGCGTGGGTTCTGGACGCGTGGGTTCTGGACGCGTGGGTGCAGGGAAATAGGGGTGGACACTTGTGAAGGCGGGTACCGGTATGGCAGTGCAAGGATTTTGGTTATGCAGGGACGGTCTAGGTATATATGTCATTGCGGCGTACGAGGAGGTGATGGTTGATTGAGGTAGGGAGAGCTCCTTCAACCCACAACCCGCGCTTCCCATCTGGATGTTAACCCACGCAGCGTCGCCGCCAAGCACCTGGAGCGCGCCGGCCACCCCGGCGGCAGCGCCCACGCCAGCTCCGCCGGCGACGCCGCCACCCCCCGCGGCGCCGCCGCCGCCTCCACGCCCTCCACCGCCGCCGCCGCCGCCTCCCCCGCCGCCCCCAACATGTCCGCCGTCACCTCCCTCATCCGCTACCTCCAGTCCCTCCGCGGCCGCCGCCTGTGGCCCTGCGAGGACTACAGCCTGGCGGGCGCCGCCGCCGTCGCCGCCGCCGCCGACCCTCGGGCCGCGCTGACGCCCAGCGCTGCCTCGCTGTGTTCGTTGACGGTTGCGGTAACCGACGCGCTGTCGTACGAGCCGGACTTGGCCATGGAGTGGGCGCAGCGGGCGCTGGACTGGGCGCAGCACGCGCGCAGCAGGCACCTGGCGTGCAGGTCTTGGCAGGTGGGTGCAGGTGGGGAGTGGGCTAGTCAGTTTATGGTTCGCATGGGGTGCGGCTGACGTGGCAGTTGGGGGTGGGACGGGGTGGAGACGTGCAGGTCGTGGCACGCGGGGGAAGGGGCAAAAGGCTGCAGGCCTGGTGCCTTCAAACCATGGGGCGTACGTTGAGCGGGTGACCGCACACGGCTGAGGTGCCGCGGGCCATAAGACGCCTTTATAGCCCGCGGCACCTCAGCCGTAAAAGGTGTGGGCCTTCACCGCTGCCCATACTTATGGCCGCCTGCGCCGGCCCCGCCTACGCCTCCCTGCCTGTTCCCCTCCTCACGGCCCTCCAACCTGCCGCATGTGCCCCGCACGCTGCGCCCTTGCCCCTGACGGTGACCCAACCCCTGACTCCCATCGTTTGCCCCATGTATCCACGCTCCCCTGCCCCCACCCCTGCCCCCATCTTTGCACTGCAGGTGCTGCGCGCGCTGCGCCCGCCCCTCACCGCGGACCTGGCCGCCGGCCTGGTGCTGAGCCTGGAGGCGTGCTTCCTGGCGGGGCAGCCCGCGGGCAGGGAGGTGGCGGTGGAGGTCATCGCCACAACACGGGCAAGTGCTGCGTTGTCGTGTCAAACCCACTTGGGCAGTGCCCGGCAACGCTGCGATGTGCCGTCCATGTGACCTGTAGAACCGCAATCGCACTGACACACCAGTGCTTCTGCAGCACCTCGTAACCCACGCTGCCGCCACCAGCACCACCCCGAGTACCAGGCACTGATGAAGCCCCTGGCCCCCGCCCCGTGCCCTGCCTCTCACGCAACGGCCGGTACTTTCCCCAGCTAGACCCCACCCTCCCCTCCCGCCCCCGCAGGTGCTGGTGGAATCCCTGCCCCCCGGCCGGTTGGTGGTGTACCCCCAGGTGCGGTTCGGGCCGGCTGTGAGAGGGTTGCCCCGCGGCCAGCCTGGCAGCCCATACCTTCGCAATACCGGTAGACGATGTGGACCGCTCCTCCTCGCTTGCACCTTGCCAGTCCGTTAGCTTTTACTTTGCAGGTATCCCCGTTTCGTTGGACCCTGACCCCTTGCACACTGGCAATGCGTGTTTTGCACGCTCTTTCATCGCGTTTACCCCCAGGTGTGGTGGTCGGCGCTGGCCCTGCTGCACAGCCCCCACGTGGCGGTGTACCGCGGGGCCCTGGGGCTGCTGCGCTGCTGCCTGGAGGGCGGGCAGCTGCGGCTGGGCAGCGCCAAGGTGCAGGCGGTGCTGCTGGCGGCGGCGCCAGGCACCATGGGCGGAGGGGCGGCGCAGCTGCTGGCGGGCGCGGCGGCGGCGGTGGCGGCGGAGGGCGCGGAGGACGCGGGTAAGGAAGACAGCGGGCGAAGTGCCCGCAGGAGATGCAGGTTTTGAATGTTGGGCAATCAGGAGGGGAGGCGTTACGGCACTGGAGTGCACTTGGCATGTGGTTAACAGGCTCCCAGCAATCTGATCCTTTCGCTCCCCGCGCTGTGGCCCTCCCTCCCTGCCTCCTCAGACCCCTGGGCGCTGGGGCAGTACCTACTGGGCCTCGACCCACGGGAGAGGGGGGCGGCCTCGTCCCCGCCCGCCCCGGGGCTCGGGGGTCCGGCCCTGGGCCCCCTGCAGCACCCCCTGCACGGCAGCCTGGCGGTGCAGCAGGTGGGGGGCCGACTCAGTGCAAGACAGGAGGGGCCTGGGCAGGGGCCTCAGAAGTGTGTGTGTTGCCTTAAGGCATACTGCTGTTTCGCTTGCTGCCGCTTTTCCGGTCACCTTGCTCCTCTCCCCGTTCGTACGGAGGACTGACACCCGACGCACCAGGCGCCACACCCATCCCCTTCCATAACCCCTTGTTATACCCCCGCCCCCAGCTGCTCCTGCGCGGCCTGCTGCACCCGCTGACCGCCGTGCCCACGCTGGAGCTGCTGGCCACCCTGGCCGAGGCGCTGCACCACCAGGCCTCGGTGCTGCTCATGGCGGGGCCGGGGGGGCCCATGCGCGCATCGCAGGACGCGCACCCCCACGGACACGGGCAGGGGCATGGACACCCCATGCACACCGGGGCCTCGCACCACCGTGGGGTAAGCGCCGCGCCGCCTAGCCGTAGCCAATGCGCATGTGTGTTAAGTCACTCGCGCTGCGCACCGTGGCTTCCATTACCTGTTTGTGATGGCGTGGTAAGGCGTAGTTTTCGCTTCCGTTGTTTTTCCGCCACGCGTCCTGCAACAGTTCAAGGCATCCATCCATATTGCTGCCAGTTTACTCTCGGCTGCAATGATTCTGTTCCCAGCTCCGGCCCCCTCTCATGCGGCAGCGCAACCCCACGCCACCAACCACCCCCTAGGCCTCCATGGACCAGGGCCCCCGCCCCGGTGCTGGTGCTGCCCCCCTCGGCCCCTTCAACTCCCTACCCCCGGAGCTCGGCCTAGCCCAGACCGACATAGACACCGCGCCCGTGTCCGACTCGACGTACGGGGACACCCTCGACACGTACGGCAAGTACGACAGGCGCGGCGGCGGCGGTACACGCGGCGGGCGCGGGGCTCTGGGCAGCGGCAGCGGCGGCAGCGCGCTTGGCATGACGCTGCACTCGGATTCGCTAAGGAAACACAGGGCGTTAAAGCTGGACTCCTTCCAGACCCTATTGGGCAGCTGTAAGGCTCAGCTGTTCGTGTCGCTGATGGGCATCATGCCCCTGGCGCTGTCCCTACATGGAGCAGGGCCGGGAGGGGCAGGTGTTGGTGGTGGTGGGTTAGCGGCTGGTGCAGCAGGGGAGGAGACGCGCAACGGCGGCGGAGGACGGAGCGGGGCAGGGGGAGCAGGAGGAGCAGGGGCCCCTCCCCCGCCGCACGTGTCGCGTGCTGCGCGTGAGGAGCTGCAGGGGGCGCTGCTGCGGGCCGTGGGCGCGCTGGGGCGGGCGGCGGTGGCGCTGGGGGTGGGGGACGTCAGCGAGCAGCTGCACTTGATGAGCACCGTGCAGGTGGGGCGGGCGGGGGCGGGGGCGTGAGGTTGGAGTGCGCAAGGCGCTCGCAAGACGCTGGCTTTTAGGGCCCAGTTTGCTGCTTTCTGCTGTACGCTCCCTCCACTGCTCGGCCCGCGCGACACCACGACACCCCCTACGCCAAAACCACCCACGCAACCCGTCCCTCACACACCCCTCTCCCCCTTTGACCCACCACCTATCCCGCAGGTGGCCCAGGACCCCGACGCCCTTCAGTCCCTCACCACGCAGCTGTGCGCCCACATCAACCGCGCCCTGTTCCCCCGCTACGCCGCCTGGTACCTCCACCACATCGCCGACCTGCTCGCCGCAGCCCTGGGCGCCCCCGCCCTCGGCACCGCCACCGCCCCCTCCTCCGCCGCCCCTCCCGCCGCCCCCTCCGCCCCCTTCACCGCCCCCCTCCCGTGGCCCCCCGCCGCGCTCGCCCAGGGCTGCACCTCCATGCCCCCTGCCCCTAGGCAAGTCCGCGCAGCCCTGCTCATGCTCACCTGCATGTTCCAAGTGCGTGGGTTAAGGCTGGGACCAGCAGCAGCAGCTCTGGTGGCGGACGGGGGAGTGCTTCAGCCCGTGGTGGCCCTAGCGGGCGGCCCCCTGGCACCCCATGCCACGGAGGCGTTACAGGCGGTGTGGGAGTTCACCCGGAGGGACGGGGGGTACCAGCAGGACCTCGACACGTGGGCGGTGTGGCAGCAGCGGGCGGAGGCGGGAAGGCAGGGCGGGAAGGCGGGCGGGGGTGGGGTGGGAGGGACAGGGGGAGGGGGAGGGGGAGGAGCGGGGGTGGTGGTGGGGCGGTCGCTGTTCCCGCCGCCCACGCCTGTGGCTGGGGCGCTGAAGCGGGTGGTTGACACGCTGGGGTCTGGGCTGAGGGGCGGGAGGCGGAAGAAGCTGCTGCCGTTCCTGGCGGCCAGCTATGACTAGCAGGAATCGTGGTGGTGGTGCTAACGGTGGTGTTAATGGTGGTCATGGCCAGTACGGTGGTGGTAGATTTTGATGATGACGTTCCTGGCCGCCAGCTATGAGTAGGGTGCAGAGGAAATGGCACGTAGGTTGCGCTGCTGGGGGTGTGATGGTTGTGACCAGTGTAGCGGTGGTTGTGAAGGTCCCGGCACTTTCCCTCGCTGGAGGCGCGTCAGTCGCCTTGTTGGTCGGGGAGCGAGGTTTGGTGTACACGGGGGCCCGGCTGCGGCCGGCACGGGTGTGACAAAGTTGCTGCAGAGCATCCGCTCCATGTGGTGGCTTGCGGAAACGAGCAAGGCACTGGCTGCTGCCATTCTGACTGTTTGCACGGGACTGCACGTCGAAGCATGGCTGGTGCCACGGACTGTGTTTTACTGACCTGCTGATCACGGACTGTGTGAGGTAACCGTCGGTGTGCGCGGCATCTGTAAGGTAACCGTCGTGAGCAGCGTCGGCGCCACTGCGCTGCGTGTTGCTCAGGTACCTCTGCGGCCAATGAATGTAGACTGATTACAGAGGATAACGCATGCCTCCGTGTGCCTCTAATATCACCACCTGGAGGTACGGCATCTGTCCATCCAAGCAGATCCAAGTCAGGCACAAGGCACCTCCGCAGGCCCTGCCCGGCCACTCCGCCAGCTCGAGCCCATGAATCCTGACCGGGAAAAGCATGACGTACCAGTACGGTCAATGCCGCTTTACGCTTAGCCCACCTAATGGGAATATGGAGCCTGTAACCTGGCCGTTGAGCCGGTTGCGCACAGCAAAACAGCGCCTAGTTGCTTTCGAGACGTGATAAGCACCAAGGGAGCTCCCTTGGCAAGTTCAGTGCCATGATGAGCAGATGTGAGTAGTGACGACATGCAAATGCTAGCTACCCTCTCCGTCATCAACCAATTGGCGTCAGTAGTGCACCCCTCCATAGGTGTCCCTGCCACGTGTAACAACTGAGCTGAATTGAGTAGGGTTTTTTTTTCATAGGAGGTGTTACTCCTCCTCCAGTTGCTGTATGAGCGAGTCCAGCTGCTCCTGACCTGACTGCCGCCGTGGCCGCACCCGCTGCCCTGACTGCTGCCGCACCCTTCCCGACACCCCTCCCTGCTGCTGCTTCTTCTTCTCCCGCTGTTGCTTCTGCTGCTTCTGCACCTTCTGCTGCTTTCCCCGCTGCTGCACTTGTGACGGCGCTGACGAAGCGCCACCCTGCCGCCCCACTACAAAGTTCTTAATCTGCTGCAACAAGCTACCCAACGACACGTTCCCCTCCCCACCCCCTGCCCCGCCGCCACCGCCGCCACCGAAATCCAGCTGCTCCATCAGCTCCCCCATGTCCTCGAACAGAGCGTTGTACGACAGCAGCGCCTGCCGTACGTACAGCGCCTTACTAACGTTGCCCAGGTAGGTGTAGGCGAAGTGCTGTGCGGCGTCGACCAGGGCGTCGCAGCGCGAGCGGTTGGCCTCCAGCCCCTGGATGGCCTGGGGGTGCCGTGTGCAGGGGAGGCGCCGTTTGTGGGCATGGCACCGATAGGTCAAGGGACATGTACATACAGCTTCCGCGTGCAGGTGCCCTTACTGCGCGTGTGTGTGCGCTCGAGCCGCACTACGTTCTGGCCCGTGATCGGCATCTGAAGCGTTCACCCTGGATTCGCGGGTCCCTTCCACCCGGGCTAGGCGCCCAGCCTGGCCCAGGCAGCATCGTGGGGAAGGCGCCATTACGAGCTACCGGTGTGTACGCAAGCCATACAGCCGGACATGTCAACCACTACGCCACGACCAAGTTCCGTTCGGCAACGGCGTGGCTTTGTTTTACGCGGGTTGAAATGCAAGCCATACTGGAAGTTTCGGCCTTTTCAGGTCCTGCTCATCCCGCGCCCTCCCCCTCACCCCTACCCCCACCTGCAGCACGGTGTCCCTGGTGAAGGGCTCAAAGTGCACCCCGGGCTTCAAGGACCTGGAAAGACAGGACAAAAGCAGCGCGTAAGCATCAGGCAACGGAGTACCTTACACGCGACTTGTGCTGCCACCATAAAGCCACTATACCCCCCCCCCCCTCCCACCTCCCCGGGCAGGCCCAGAGTGACCACACGGGTTGGTCGCATGTAGGCGGACCAGTTTCCTTCCATATTCCATGATGGGCAACATACACGGTGGGTCACTTCGTGCTCAGGACCGTGATTGTTTCATGTGCGAGCAGGGTTTATGGGGAGGAGCAGCTAACCCACGCCCGCCCCAGTGCGCACCTGTAGTAGTACTCAATCCAAGGTGTGGTTTCCTGCACCACGGGTAGGCACAAGGCGCAAGCGAGGGGGGCAAGGAGGTTGCTTGCCTGTTGTTCGCAGCGGAAGCGGTTTCCACGATAATACACTGCCACACGCTGCCTCGTTTCCTCCTTAGCACCCCAACCGCTTTCTTCGCTGCCAACTGACCCCCTGCCAAAACATCAAGTACAACGCTTTGCGAGGCAAACAAGCTAGCAGCAATCCCCACGGCCCTCTTCATGTCCCACCTTGACCACCACGCTGTTGGTTCCCAGCAGCTTGCCCAGGCGGCAGCTGGCGGTGAAGCCGTCGGCCGACAGCAGGTAGCGCCAGCGCGCGTGGTCGCGCATGCGGACGTAGTCGGCCTGGGGTGGAGGGGGCAGGTAGGGCAAATGAAACCACCTGGTGGACAGGTGTCTGGTAGTCTTACCTACAGACACGCGAGGAGATAAGTGCCGCTATTTAGGTGCCAGATCTCGGGGCCATTGCCACGCACTGCTGGGGTAGATTCCTGTGGGAGCTATTCATAATCTAACTGGGTGACCAGTAGGCTCAGCCATACCTCCAAGCCATGGCATACCGGGCGATGCGATACGGGCAGGCGGCACCAGCAGAAAGCACTCGCCAGCAATCCTACCCGTGCCAAGGCCGTGGGCGGCATACCGGCACCGGATCAGCACAGCGTGGGAGGTGGGACACTGGTAAGTGGGTGTGGGCTAGTGTGGGCAGCGAGGCGTGACCCACGGGTCGGTGACCCACCAGATCCGTGCCGGCCCGGTTCCCCAGCTTGTCCCTGGTTATCCCCGCGTCCAACAGCCGCTTGCCCTCGGGGTCGGTATTCTGAAGCTTAATGATGTGCAGCCGGGTGCTGTTGGGGCCCATGTTGCTCTGCGAGGAAAAAGGCACAGGAGTACATTGTAAGCCAGTCATAGTCACAGGTCATACTCAAGTGCATTGCCAGTGACGAGCTACCGTATGCTTCAGTCACACGCTGCCGAGTGCTTGACAAGCTATAGCTACGAGAACGGCTAACAACTGCTGCGTAGCGTTGCGTACTGGAGTAGGGCTCAGATACCAGCCAACTGCCTCCGCTGCAGGATCACCAACTGGACGCTGTGCCCCACCGGTACCCACCTGCATGGACGCACGCATGAGCGCCTTGTTGACCTTCTTCTCCCACGGGTAGTACGTCAGGGTGCCGTACACGTGCTTGAAGAACGGCAGCAGCACGTCGTAGTTGCTCGAGGCGTTTGTGGCGTAGTCCCAGTCCTTGATCAGCGAAAAGGGCGGCACGATGCACGACAGCGGGCGCGAGCTGGCAACCGCCCCGCCGCCGCCGCTCCCCCCGACGCCGCTGGCCCGCACGCTGCCCACGGCACTGCTCCCCCTCCGGCTGCTGCTGCTGCTGCTGCTGCTGGTCCGCCTGCCGCCGACGCCTTGTAACCGCCGCCGCACGACTGGATCTGGGTGCGGCCCTGCTGGCTCAGCACTCTGAGGTGCAGTTGCCACAGCCACTCCTGCTGCCGTTGGTGCTATTTGTGCTTTCCCGTCCGCACCAGGGTCTTCCCCAGCCCCTGTTCCTGCTTTTGCTGCTGCTGCTGCTGTTGCTGTTCCCGCCTCCCGCTTTGTTGCGTTGCCGGGCGTGGGCGGCACCAGCATGCGTTCGCACCACGACTCGTCCCACAGCGACAGCAGGAACAGGCTGCCCGGCAGGACCACACCCGCCTCGCGGGCTGCCTGCTCCAATCCCTGCCGCATGGCCTCAACCTGCGTGTGAGCGTGGGCGCAGATCCGGGAGCATGGCGTTGGCAGTCAGACAAGTGAACACGGTGGTGTTACACACCTGAAGCCCTGCTGCGCGGCCTCCACCTTTGCTCGTGTAGGCGTAACGAGCCGCGTGGCTGGCGGTGCGAAATTGTCCCGGTGGTGCATCAGGTGGGCAAGGACGAGGAGACCAGAAGGCCACAGGGCCGCCCGGGCCCTGCCGCACGGTACCGCTGGTGTTCTCCCTGCGTGAGTGCTGAGAAGGTCGCCCTGTGCCGCCCTGCCTGTGGGGACGCACCCACCCTGCTGGTTGCGAGCTCCGACGCATCCCGGCTGAGGTACGCCACGTGCATGCGGCCCCGCCGTACGGCCACCAGACACGTGTGCGCCGCCTTGGGGGGCAGGCCGGCGCGAAGCATGTAGATCACCTGGCCCCAAGTCACAGGGTGCGTCACTTCAGCCCAATACCAGTACTGGTATGCGGCAGGCGAAAAGGGCCTCGGTGGTCCTTGAGTCCTTTACCAGGCCAACTACAGCACTCCAACGCCATTTCAGGTGTTTGGGGCACAGCATGGCTGCGCAGGCTTTCTAATAACAGTACCCATGCGTTTCGAGCTACCTCATGCCAGCTTCAGTAGATCAGTGCCAAGCACCTAGTGACTGGCTTGGGCACCCAACGACATGTCTACACTGGTCTACAGCAGCATTGTGCCCTCGACCTTGGGCAGGGAGGCCGACCCACCTGCCGTAGAATGTGGCCCACAGATAGGGGTTCCCCGTGCTCAATGGCCGCACGCCAAGGCGCGAAATCCGCATCAAGGTTGTCCCTGATCCACCAAAGCCCGGAAAGTGTTGCACATTTTACGGTGCAGTAGTTGTACAGCATTACTTCAGGTGCTGCGGCTAATGGGAGGGGAAAGCCGGCTAGGTCAAGTGGGCGTCTGGCAAGGGCACGTCGTGTGCTATGCCACGTGCCAAATTGGCCAAATCGGCGGAAGGCTGTGCTGCTGGCCATGAACAAAAGCTTTACGTGAAGAGAAATACGGGCGGTCAGCTGAAACAGCTTACCCTATAGATGCTGTTTGCACTAAGCGTACGGATTCATATAGGCGGCAATCGCGCGCAGGCTGCGGCGGCGCCTCCGCTGCTACAGTAAGGTGCGCTACCCACCTGTACAGCGGAGCCATGTCTTCGTCGGTTCGGGCTCGCTCAAACCCAGGCGGCCCCGCGTCCTTATACTCAGTAACTTTGTCGGGAAACTCCTGCACATGCAGTAAGCCACGCGCCTCGGTAGGTGCCGTCGCCTCTGGGACGGGGCGATGGCAACACGCCAACCATCGAGACCAAACCCTGGGACAAGCCAACGGCAACGCATGAGCGCTGGTGGTATCCCTATTTATGCATACCATCTTCTTGCACTCCACATGTTGTTGGCAGAGGAGGAGGAGCAGCAACAAGCCCCTCGCCAACCAGAGCGCACGCACAGGGCCTGGCCATTGCACTGCTGACATAGCCACCCACGCGCTGTAGCTACGTTCGTGCTAAGCGAATTTGTGTTGGCAACAATAGGAACGGAACGGCAGAGAGTCGGGTTGCATGCTGAGTGACGGGCACGGCACGCTCTGGGCACGCTCAACTGCGCTCATGGCCAACCAAGAAATGCACGCACATTAGGCAACCGTGCTGCAGCAGTCGTATTTAAACATCAAATATATATCTGTATTGTACGCTGCGCTACCAAGCGGGCACGTTAGGCACTTAGGCTTCGCGTTGGATCAATAATGGGTCTCGGAGCCAGCCAGGTGCCGGACATGATGAAAGGAGGTAACAATACTGCACGAAACAACTCACTACCCGCATTGCAAGTCATTATTCACTGGCATGGCGCAGGCAGACGCGCCAAGCCGTTCCGTCGCAGTTGGCGACATCGTGGATGTAAGAACTATGGAAGGGCCGAGGTGATAGAGCCATTAGTTACGGACACAAGCTCACGCTTTTACGGCAGAGTCCGGGTGCGCTACCAGCAAGACGGGAAGACGTACTATGTCAGGCCCGAGGCGCTCCGTAAGGCCATCCAGGTGCGCTTCACAGCAAGAGGAGGAGGGGATGGAAACAGGGGTTATGGTGCGATTACGTATTGCGGCGTGCATCAGGGGTGCAAGCACGTGAGAACGTGCCAAGGCGTGGCGTGGTGTGGCGTGGGATGCATGGTCAACGTAAGAGCAGGCCTGGTCAACAACACCTCAAAAGCGGTCTAGGGTACCGCGCATGTGCTCCAGGGCCAGGGACCCTTACCGTTATGGGCAAAGGCTGCCGCTAACAGGCGCACCTTGACGGCGTGTACGACACAGGTGAAGCAGCGCGTGCTGCTGTGCCACAGCACCACCCACTACCGCACCTGCGCCGCCTCCGTCATCAACTGGGGTGATGCGGTGCTGGAGGTGGGCAGCCACGAGGGTGAGTGCACAGCGCTTGTGTGTGGGTAGGTAACATGGCTTTGTGTTGATTCAATTGCAGCATGGAACACAACATGTAGTGCGCGAGTGCAGCGTGCGTTACACGGTGTTGAACACGGGGTGAAACCGGAAGCACACACGGGTGTCTACCTACCGGTAGCCAAGACCCCACCCAGGCCCCAGGCAGCTGGAGGGGCCACCGGGGCAGGCGCCCCGCACATAAGGTGCCTGAAGTGCAGTGACGGCACACTGTCACCCGCTGACACAAGAGTCGAGCCATTGCCCATTGGTGGACAATGGAGCGGGCCTTCAGGCTGTCCTGCCGCGTAAGACGCTTGAACACTGCCCGCGGCACACACACACACCGTGCCCCTCCTGCCTGCGCCGGCCAGAGGGTTTGGCGGGGGCGTGTGTGCCGTTGTGGGCTGGCGAGCGTTGTGCTGCCTTGCTGCGTGTGGCTCGGGCGCCCAGGACGGCTCTT